>Ga0302310_10003758_pt1 | contig 11669 bp, 9 predicted proteins | sample III_Palsa_N1_2_FD_200451 | JGI IMG/M metagenome (GOLD analysis project Ga0302310, IMG submission 200451) | Peat permafrost microbial communities from Stordalen Mire near Abisko, Sweden - III_Palsa_N1_2 | ecosystem: Environmental > Terrestrial > Soil > Palsa > Peat permafrost | place: Sweden... | reverse complement strand
CAAACTTCAACATCTCCGCATCCAGCCACCGGTCACGCATCGGATGCATCTCGATCGCCGATCCCGTCCGCCGATGAACCAGCACATTCTCCACCGTCGGACACAGCGCGACCGCCTCATCCACAATGGCCTTCAACTTAATCTCAGTTCCGCGGCGGTATAACCCATCCTGGCTGATCACCAGCCTGCACTGCGCATCCTTAATACGATCCGACAGCGCCTGCGCCCCAAACCCACCGAACACCACCAGGTGCACCGCCCCAATCCGCGCACACGCCAGCAACGCGATCGCCAGCTCCGGGCACATCCCCATATAAACAGCGACGCGGTCCCCCTTCTTCACGCCCAGCGACTTCAGCACATTCGCGAATGCCTGCACCTGCGCATGCAACCCGCCATAGGTCACCCGCCGCACCTCTGCTTTACCGTCCTCCCCACAAGGCTCGCCTTCCCACACCAGTGCCACCTTGTCTTTCCGCGAGCCCTTCGCATGCCGATCCACGCAGTTGTGCGACAGGTTCAGTTTCCCGCCCGTAAACCACTGCGCATGCGGCCCGCTCTCATCCAGCACCCGGTCCCACGGCGCAAACCACTCCAGCTCCCCCGCCGCCTCTCCCCAGAACCCCTCAGGATCCTCCACACTGCGCGCATACATCCGTTCATACTCTTCCAGGCTCCCCAACCGCGACTTCGCCGAAAATTCGGCCAGCGGCGGAAACACCCGCGACTCATGCATGTGCGTTTCGAACAGATCTGTATTTAAAGTTAGGGCTTCCTGCGGCATCGTCTCATTCCTTCCGGAGTCCGAATCGCGGGCAGGATCGCGATACGGGTCACAGCAACCGACATCATTTAAATTACCCCAGAAAAGCCCCTCCTACTCCCCCGCGCCTTACTTAACCCGCAGCTGCTAGCACGAACCAGCCCACCCCTGCAGAGCACAAGGCATACCATGGCATCATCGTGGACTTCCTCTCCAGCGCGCTCATCGGTGTCTTCCTCGGCTTCGTCTTCGGCGTCGGCTGCGCCCTGGCCGTCATGTACTCCATCTTCATGGGAGGCTACCGCGCCGCCATCAAAGACGCACTCCTCCCCTCGCCTCCCCAACGCCTCCTCGACGCCCGCGCCAAGTATTCCATCTCAGTCCCACCCACCCACTAGCCCCGCGCCGCGACCTCCCGCCGCAGCGCCTTCACCTCCGTCGTCAACTCCGCCAGCGCTTGGATCATCTCCCGCCGCTGCAAGTCATCGCTCTGCAGCTTCTTCCCCTCCACATAGAAAGTCCCATTCGGCTCCAGTATGCACGTCTGCACATCCGTTGGATCGTTGAACCCATTCTTGTTCAACACCGACACCAAATCCTCGTGCGTCAACGATTGCCTCTTTAGTTCCGCCTCATCCACCACCCCGTCCCGCACCAGTCTCGCCGGATGCCCCGACAGCAATCCCGTAAACTTCGGAGCACGATATAACACCCACGCCAGCACCCAGTTGATCGCCAGCAGCGAGAATGCCCCCACCAATCCGCCCGAAAGCGAGTTGTCGTCCCCGATCATCGCATTCTGTACCGTGTTGGATAAACTCAGCAACACCACCAGATCGAACGGGTTCAACTGCGCCAGCTCACGCTTCCCGAAGATCCTTAGGAACACCACCAAGAACAGGTAAACAAGCACCGGGCGAAGGATCTTCTCCGCCAATGGAAGTGGCATCGAAAACATGTCGTGGGACAGTGTATGCAATAAGTCGTGCATCGAGAGTATCTCCAATGGCTACAGGCCTGTTTCCAGTCCGCCCCGGCTTAATGCACCGGTACCTTTGTGCTATCCTAACCGCGACGGGGTTCGAGCCTGTGCATCATTCCGGCCGCCGTTCGACTTGCTCCATTTTCTTCTCCCGTACGCGCTAGCCCAGTAAAGTCTCCGACCACGGAGCACCTATAGCCTGCTCATTCACGCAACACTTCTGGTGTATGCAATGAGTTACTTTTGGATCGGCTGCGTCTATGCTAGTAGCTAACTTGCCAATGAGAAGAAAGATGCACAGTGCCCACATACACCACAACTTCAATCTTCGCAGTGATTGTTAGCGAAATTCTTCTGCTATGCTCTGGATACTCTTTTCCATGAGTGCTACCCCTGCACCCCTATTTGTGCAAGTTTGAGGACCGAATTCTAAAATGGCCAAGCCACTTCATAGCGACGATCCCAATCCACCTAGCGTCCAGTTCCGGGACTTCGGTGTTCTTAACGACGGCCAGCGCAGCAAGAGCGCTACCGTCGCCTCCATTGTGATCAATGTTACCCTTGCGGCCCTGGTGGTCATCTTGGGCATTGTCATTAAGGAAAGCCCCGCGGTTGCCAAGGAAGTCGCCGTCCTCACTCTTCCCCCTCCGCCGCCGCCCGAAAAGCCGGTACCCAAGCCACCACCTATCAAGATCAAGCCTGTTCCCCCCATGCCGGTGCCCCCGCCTAAGGTCAAACTGCCGCCGCCGCCGCCCATGCCGGTTCCCCCGGACATGAAGCCGCTGCCCACGCCGCAGCCCAAGCCAGTTCTCGCGCCACCCACGCCTCCCAAGGCGGTCACTCCCCCGCCAGCTCCCGTCAAGGTCAACCTCGGCGTGGCCACAGCGGCCTCTGTTCCTAACCACGACCTGCACCCCAGCGCCGTCCGTCTCGGCGTTGCCACCAACCCGCTTAAGACTCTCGACGGCCCGGCCGTATCCAATGTCAACCTTGGCAATGCAGGCATGCCCGGCATGAACAAGGGCAACACCGGCAACGGCCCGAATGCCACTGCGGTTAACCTCGGTTCCGGCTCACCCAACGGCAAGATGGGCGGCCGCGATAACGCTGCCCAGCCCGTCCGCGGAGTCGCGCTCGGCTACGGCACCGGCCCGGTCGGCGCCAAGAATTACGCCGCGGTCAAGCCCGTCGGTCTTGGCACGCCTCCGGCTGCTGCCCCCGAACGGGGCCCCATGTCTGCTTCTTCGATCTCGGCCGCAACCCCGCCCAAGATTACCTTCAAACCGGAGCCCGTCTATACCGAGGACGCCAAGGAGCACCACATCGAGGGTGATGCCGTCGTCAAAGTCGTCTTCCGCGCCAATGGCAGCATCGAGGTCATTGGCCTGGTTCGTGGCCTCGGCCATGGACTCGACGATCCCGCCCTCCAGGTCGCTCGCGGTATTCGATTCCACCCGGCCCTTAACGCGGCCGCAGAACCCGTCGACTTCCCCACCAACGTCATTATTCACTTTGTGATTAATAACTAACCGGTATGCCGACTGCACTATTTTGTACCAGGCTTTTAAAACTTCAGGATATTCTAAAGTCGTATCAGCATTAAAGCCCGACAGGCGTACCTAACCAAACGTCGTCTTTTCCAGAATTTAGAAAGGGTCACCCACTGTGGTGACCGCACTAGCCAAGGAGCCCTCGAATCCTATGAACCTCCCGTCTAAACTGACCGCCGCCGTGGCTCTCACCGTCCTGGTCGCATCGGCCCTGCCCGCTGCAGCCTTCAAACCTAAGAAGGCAGACGCGGACTCCCCCTTTGCGCGCAAGCTCACGCCAGCCCAGGATGCGCTCGTCAATAAGGCCGTCGCCCGCGAAGCCGTCATCATTAAGACCCTCCGTGAGCGCAGCCCCATCGTCGAGACCTACATCCAGAACATGCGTCCTGACCCGGTCATGGGTCAGACCGTCGATAGCGATGCCCACTTCCTGGCACGCGTCGATTTTGGCAAGGTCATCGGCGAAAACGGCTTCCTCACGGGCAACGAGGCCAAGCAGGGCCGCTTCAAGCACTCCCTCGGCTACATTACCGGCCTCTCCAAATCGCTGCGCCTCAGCTTCAACGAAGCCGGCTTCGTCCGCATGATCGTCATCGATAGCACAGGCTTCGATCGCCAGCACTATCAGTTCGCCTTCCTGCGCAACGACTTCCTCGGCACCGTCCCCACCGTCGTCTTCGACGTCCAACCCATCAAGAAGGTTCCCGGCCGCTTCTTCGGTCGCATCTGGGTTGAGCGCAACGGCGGCAACATCGTCCGTTACGACGGTGACCTGGCCGGAGGCGAGAAGGACAATATCAACGAGTACTTCCACTTCAACTCCATCCGCACCAATGTTCAGGATGGTCTCTGGCTCCCCACGGCCTCCTATATTGAAGAAACCGACCCCAAGAGCGCCTCTCACAGCCTTAAGTTCAAGGCTATCAACCAGATCTGGGGTTACTCTCTGAAGGTTCCCGCCAAGGAGCAGGACCAGGCCGACATCGAAGTGGAGGGCGCAACCGACGAGAGTTCGCAGAACGGCAACCTGAGCCCCCTCGGCGCCCAGCGCCAATGGATCCAGCAGGCTGAGGATAACGTCATCGACCGCCTCTTCTCTGCCGGCCTGATCGACGCCCCCAGCGACTTCGACAAGGTTCTTGCCCTCCTGGCCAACAACATCCTGGCCTATAACCAGATCCCCATCGACCGCCCCATCCGTGTTCGCACCCTGCTCACCGCGCCTCTTGAGTCGGTAGCTGTCGGCAACACGATCCTGATCTCCAAGGGTCTGGTCGATACCACCGCCGTTGTCACCGCAGACGGTGCCCAGCAGATGGGTAACCTCAATGCCCTGTTGGCCTTCCAGACGGCTCACATCGTCCTCGGCCATCACATTGACACCAAGTTCGCCTTCAGCGATCGCCTCCTCTTCCCACCCGAGTCGGCTTTCGCCAGGCTTCCCCTCCAGCACACCGATGCCGATGATCTCGAGGCCGCCAAGAAGACCCTCGAGCTTCTCAACGCCAAGGATCTCGCCGACGGCCAACAGTACTTCGGTCTCTACCTGCAACAGCTGCAGGCTCGCCAGAAGGGCCTCAAGGCCCTCACCACTCCCCAGCTCGGAGATAGCCTGGTCAAGACCGACGGAACCTTCTGGCTGCAGGCCATCGTCTCCAAGGCTCCCAAGCTCAACAACACCGACCTCAAGCAGCAGGCTGCTGAGCCTCTCAACGCCTTCCTCCGCAACGATCCCTGGACCGACCAGGTCATCAAGCTGAATGCAGCCGTTGAACCCCTCCTCAGCGCCCGCGATAAGCTCCCCTTCGAGATCACCCCTGTCTCGGTCAACCTTGCCTACTGGAAGCCAGCAGCAGATCCTGATGCGACCTCCGGTGGCGCTGCCCCCTCAGCGGCTCCTGCCGCTCAGACCCAGCCCTGACCCCCGATACCTCCACGGGCCCAGGTAACCAATCAGTCACTCCACCAACGGCACTCACTCTTCCAGTGAGTGCCGTTTTCCGATAGGATCACCACAACCCTCTTCGCACGAGGAGCGTCTTAGCTCCTGAGAGTAGCCTTATTCAAGCTCATTCTGACTCAGCTCAGGTTCGCCCAAACTACTGGAACCATGAGGATATCCTCAAATAATGCTGGTATTTCCAGCGCAACTTCAACTACACTGAAGTCGAACCGATCCCATACCCCGGCCAATGGAGGCCATCCATTGAAACGAATTGTCCTCATCCTGGCTATGACGGCTGCTATCTCTTCTTTTGCTTACGGACAGGCTATACCCGGTGCAACCCGCCGACTCGATATTCAGGCGGGCGGGCTGTTTACCTACGCAGTCCCCGACTACACTCCCCAGAACGCCGTCGGTTATGGCGTCTTCGGCGATGTTGACGTTACCCCCCATTGGGGAGCCGAGTTGGCCTTCAATTCGATCTCGATCCTCCAGCACTCCCCCGCCAAAGAGTGGACTTTTGAATATGGGGTCCGTTACCACAGAGACTACGGTCGCTGGAGCCCTTATCTCAAGGCCTCAGCAGGCTACGGTACGTTCGATTTTGCCCCCCAGTTTTACCAGTTGGGTGCGTCCATCGGCTATAACCTCATATCCTTCGGTGGCGGCACGGACTTCGCCATCACCAATCGCCTCGGCGTCCGCGCCGGATTGGAGTACCAGAACTGGTTCACCGGCGGCGCCAAGGGTCCTCCGAACATCGGTGGCCCCGGTTACGACCAATACCTGCCCCACGGCCTTACCCCGGCGCTCTTCCAGGTCGGCGTAACCTACCACTTCACGGGCAGCGAGAAGATCCAGTAGCTGCACCCCCACCCATCTGCCTGGATAGCCGGGACGTCTGATTTGCAAGGGATTACCCGCGCAAATCACTCACCTCCCGCTCTCCAGGCATTTTTGTTTTCAGCTCAGAATGCGGGCAGCCAAGAGCCCGATGCTGCAATCCCAGGAATGGCGATCCCTTCACCTGGGAATGCGCTGCACCGTTCCCCACAGCGCTACAAAGGCCTTCCAGCCCCTGAAGGGTGCCCTGGCCTATGGAAAAGGCTCGTCGCAAAACCCCAGGACGCGGCCGCCAGAGCATCGTCCCGGTTACGGTACCGACCCGAGACCAGCGCAGGGCTCATACATCAGTTCCCGGATAGCAACGCCGCGCCCACAGCCCTGGCCTCGGCTTCTCCGAACTAGCATCACGATCCGATTTCGCGCGCATCCCTCCTCACCAAACAAAGCGGCCCAGCCATAAGGCTGGGCCGTTCACGTCCGTCCAAACAGACTAGAAGTGGTAGGCAACACCAATCGACGGTGTCATCAGGATGTAGTAACGGTTGGTGGTAAACAAACCATCCGTCGCACCAAACGTCGGTGTCTTCATCATGAAGCCGCGATACTCCGTCCGAATGTCCCAGCTGGGGCTAAGTTCATACGCCACTCCACCACCAAACAGGCCGCCAATCTGCAGATCCTGCTTCAACCCCTTCTGCGTCGTCCCGTTGTCCAGGATGGGCGTAAAGATTTCCACGCCAACGCCGCCTTCCAGGAACGGGTTCCACCGCTTGTAGGTCCGCTGGTACACGTACGCGGCGGTAAGCTCTTGGCCGCGCGAATGCACCCGGCTGTTAGGCTGCGAAATCGGGTTGTACTTCATCGAGTTCTGATAAAAGCTGTAGTTGAGCTCAACAGCGCTGCGAGGTGTCAGCAAGTAACGGTAGCTCGCTAGGAAGCCACCCGTGTGCGTCGTCACCATTGGATGAATATTCAGTCCATAAACGTCTGGTGCTAAAACCCCGAAGAAGCTTACGCTGGCATCCTGCCGGCTCTCTTGTGCGTTTCCCACGGCGGCGATGCACAACGTCATCAGTGCACCGAGCAAAATTCTTTTCTTCATGCTTGCTGAAATCCCTTCGCATGCTCACCACGGCCCAAAAACTCCACACGTCTCTCGTTGTGGTCGTTCAGCCGGTAACCGCGGCGCGCTATTGTCCTTATTGTACCTGTACGCGACGCAATCACGCGCATCCTGCCTTATTCTGGCCCGCTTCCTGCGTAGTTCGTTCGTACCCATGGTTTTTTCTGTTCGTCTTGCAGTGGTGTTTCTATAGACGAAACAGGCCCCGTTCCGTCATCCGGAACGAGGCCTCTTCGTTTACTTTCTCTTTTGACTTACTGCTGCGGACTTCCTGACGGTGGAGGAGGCACAGGCGCGCCCTGCCCTCCTTCCTCCGCCCGACGCTCCCGCATCTTCGCCTGCATCGCGTCAAACTTCGCCTGCTGGTCTGGCGTCAATACCGCGCGTATCCTCGCCTGCTCGCCCTGGTGCAGCGACAGCATCTGAGCCCGCCGATCCTCCGGCGCCAGCGACGCATTCGATCGCAACGTCTCCATCTGCGCATGCGAATCCGCGAAGATCTGCCGCACCTGCGCCGTCTGGCTGTCACTCAAATTCAAACGCCGCTGCATCTGCTCGACCCGCCGCTCCGGATCCATGTGACGCGGTCCCTGCATCCCGTTCGGCGGCGGTCCCTGCTGCTGCTGATCCGGCGGCGGAGGAGGCGCCGTCTCCTGTTGCGCAACCGCCGCGCTCAAACCCAGCCCGGCACTCAACATCCCAATCACTGCTGTACGAAACATCCTGCTCGTTGCAAACTTCTTCATCGCCTGTACCCTGCTCTCTCGAAGCATCGCGCTTGTCACTTGCTGCGCTGCTGTCACCCAGTACAGACGCGACTTTTGCGAAAATGTTCTGGCTCCTCTTCCATATTCTTTCGCTGAAACTTTCCCCAAACACGCGCGTCTTTATCGCGCCCTACCCCTTCTCCACCACAAAACAAAATGGATCGCCATGCTCCACCGCATGCGCCTGTACCACCCGCAAAAACTCCCGCGCCGCATGACTCAGTGCCGCCCCTCGCCGATGCACCAGCCGCAGCTTACGCTCCATCTGCAGCTCTGGAACCTCCACCGCCACGAGCGTCCCACTCTCCAGCTCTCCCTCCACCGTCAATCGCGGCACCAGCGCCACCCCATTCCCCCGCTGCACAAACCGCTTAATCGCCTCCAACGACGGCAGCTCCACCTCCATCTGCAGCGGAATCTTCCGCCGCGCAAACGTCTCAATCACCTTCTGCCGCAGCGGCGACGGCACGTTATGCGCCACGAAAGTCTCCTTCCCCAGCCTCGCCACCGTCACCTTTCCCGCCTTCGCCAGCGCATGCCCCGGACTCATCACGCACACTAGTTCGTCCGTGTAGACCAAAATTGACACCACCTGCGGGTCCGCCGGCCGAAAGCTCACCACCCCAATCTCCACCGAATGCGACTGCACCTCATCCGCAATCCGGCTCGCCAGCGTCCGCTGCACCGCCACCTTGATCCGCGGATGCTCCTTCCGAAACGCATCCAGGACCGGCAACAAATAAAGGCACGTGTACTCATTCGCCGCCAGATCCAGCCGTCCCCGATGCAGCGACCTCAAATCCACCAGCGCCGCCCCCGCATCTTTCCGCAGATTCAGCATCTTATGCGCATACTCCAGCAGCACCTTGCCGGCGTCGGTAGGCTGTCCCGCCGACCGCTCCAGCAGCGTCTCCCCCAGCTCCGCCTCCAGCTTGGCAATCACCTGGCTAACCGCCGGCTGGGTACGGTGCAAACGTGCCGCCGCTCGTGAGAAACTTCTCTCCTCAGCGACAGCCAGGAATGTCTCGAGCTGAAATAAATCCACGCGCCCCCCGCTCAGTTTTGTGCCTCTATCTGCCCTATAGCATCATTAGAATGCACAATACATCTGGTTCTGAGCATAAGAGCACGTTATGATTCTGTCTAGACGGAAAGGTCTTCTCTCTATGGCTACCGACACCCAGCTCGTTATCTTCGACACCACCCTCCGCGACGGCGAACAGTCTCCCGGCTGCACCATGCACCACGCAGAAAAGCTGCGCTTCGCCCACCAACTCGCCTCCCTCGGCGTCGACATCATCGAAGCCGGCTTCGCCATCGCCTCCCACGGCGACTTCAACTCCGTCCAAACCATCGCCCGCGAAGTGCACGGCCCGCGCATCGCCTCCCTCGCCCGTTGCAAGCGCGAAGACATCGAAGCCGCCGCCCGTGCCGTCGAGCCCGCCGCCAAAAACCGCATCCACGTCTTCCTCGCCAGCTCTGACCTCCACCTCGAAGCCAAGCTGAAAATCACCCGCGCCCAGGCCCTCGACAACGTAGCCACCGCGGTCGCGCTCGCCCGCACCTTCGCCGACGACGTTGAGTTCTCCACCGAAGACGGCACCCGCTCCGACCTCAACTTCCTCGTCGAGATGATCAACATCGCCGTCCAGGCCGGCGCCACCACCATCAACATCCCCGACACCGTCGGCTACACCACCCCCGCCGAGTACAAGCAGCTCTTCGAAACCGTTCGCCTCCGCGTTCCCGGCTCCGAAAAAATCATCTTCTCCACCCACTGCCACGACGACCTCGGCATGGCCGTAGCCAACTCATTAGCAGGAGTAGAAGGCGGAGCCCGCCAGATCGAGTGCACCATCAACGGCATCGGCGAGCGCGCCGGCAACGCCGCCCTCGAAGAGATTGCCGCAGCCATCGCCACGCGCCACGACCGCTACCCCTACACCACCAACCTAGTCATGACCGAGCTCTACCCCACCTCCCACATGCTCGGCGAGATCATCAGCTTCACCTGCCCGCCCAACAAAGCAGTAGTCGGAAAGAACGCCTTCGCCCACGAGTCCGGCATCCACCAACACGGCGTCCTCTCCAATCCCCTCACCTACGAAATCATGACGCCCGCCTCGGTTGGTTTCAGCGGCCAGAACATCGTGCTAGGCAAACACAGCGGCCGCAAAGCCCTGGAGTTCCGCCTCAAAGAGCTAGGCCACACCCTTTCCACCGAAGAACTCAACGCGGTCTACAACCGTTTCACCGAACTAGCCGACCGCAAAAAGCTCCTCTACGACCAGGACATAGTAGCCCTACTCCACACCCCAACCACCGAACCCCTGGTCACCAACATCCCCTAACTCACCACCAAACATGAACCGAGCCATCACTGTTTCGCCAATCGCGAAAAGCTCGTCATCCTGAACGAAGTGATGGACCCCTGTAGTTGCTGTTGCACTTGCACTTGCACTTGCTTTTGCTTTTGCTATTGCTGTTGCTGTTGCACTTGTTTTTCTGGCTGTCATTCCGCAGCGCAGCGGAGGAATCTGCTTCTTCTTTTGCCGTTGCCCTAGCTAGAAGCTAAAAGCTAGCAGCTAAAAGCGCCTTTGCTTTTACAACTAACCACCACTGGACCCCCATGAAGCTAAAAATCGCAATCCTGGCCGGCGACGGCATCGGCCCCGAAGTCACCCACGAAGCCGTCAACATCCTCCAGGCAGTAGCCGAAGCCGGCGGCCACGACTTCACCTTCACCGAAGCCCTCCTCGGCGGCGTAGCCATCACCGCCAAAGGCACGCCCCTCCCGCAAGAAACGATCGACATCGCGCTAGACTCCGACGCGGTCCTCCTCGGCGCGGTAGGCGACAACAAGTTCAACGCGCTCTCCCCCGACAAGCGCCCCGAGTCCGGCCTCCTGCAAATCCGCCAGATCCTCGGCGGCTTCGCCAACCTCCGCCCCTCGGTCGCCTATCCCGCGCTCTCGGAAAATTCCCCCCTCCGCCCCGAAGTCACCAAGGGCGTCGATATCCTCTTCGTCCGCGAGCTCCTTGGCGGCCTCTACTTCGGCCAACCCCGCAGCTGGAACAAGGACGCGTCCGCGCCCGGCGGCGGCGAAGCCATCAACACCATGCGCTACACCCGCGACGAAGTCGTGCGAGTAGCCCGCGTAGCCTTCGAGCTAGCCGGCAAGCGCCGCAAGAAACTCACCTCGGTCGACAAGGCCAACGTCCTCGAGTGCTCCCAGCTCTGGCGCGCCACCGTCGACAGCCTCAAGCCCGACTACCCCGACATCACCGTAGAGCACCAGCTAGTCGACTCCATGGCCATGCACCTCATGAACGTCCCCCGCAACTTCGACGTAGTCCTAACCGAGAACCTCTTCGGCGACATTCTCTCCGACGAATCCGGCATCATCACCGGCTCCCTCGGCATGCTCCCCTCGGCAACCATCGGCGGCAAAGTCAACCTCTACGAGCCCGTCCACGGCAGCGCCCCCGACATCGCAGGCACCGGCAAGGCGAACCCCCTAGGCGCAATCCTCACCACCGCCATGGTCCTCCGCCACTCCGCAGGTCTCGAACAAGAAGCCCTCGCCATCGAAGCCGCCGTCCAGCAAGTCCTAACCGCCGGCCACCGCACCGCCGACATAGCCCGCGGCAACAAGGAAGCCACCGTAACCACCGCCCAAATGGGCAAGCTAGT
>Ga0302310_10003757_pt1 | contig 11670 bp, 7 predicted proteins | sample III_Palsa_N1_2_FD_200451 | JGI IMG/M metagenome (GOLD analysis project Ga0302310, IMG submission 200451) | Peat permafrost microbial communities from Stordalen Mire near Abisko, Sweden - III_Palsa_N1_2 | ecosystem: Environmental > Terrestrial > Soil > Palsa > Peat permafrost | place: Sweden... | reverse complement strand
TGGGGACGGTGAGGGTGAAGGTGGCGACCTGGCCGAGGGCGTGGACGCCGGTGTCGGTGCGGCCGGAGCCCTGGGGGAGGACGGTTTCGCCGGTGATGTGGTGGATGGCGCTGGCGAGGGTGCCCTGGACGGTGGGCAGGCTGGGTTGGACCTGCCAGCCGTTGAAGGGGGTTCCGTCGTACGCGAGGATGGTCTTCCAGTGAGACATAGAGGATATTTTGGACGGTATCACGGCGATTGTCCTGCCGGACGGGCCCACTTCGCGTGGGGCGACCACTTCGTGGTGGGTGTGTCGGTCTTGCGGGGATGATCTTCTGGGGGCCTCGCGTTGCTCGGCGGATGATTGATTTCGACCAACGGGAGGACCGATGCGGCTTGTTTCGACTCGACAAGCTAAAAGGGCGTGTGAACGCCCGCGCTCCGCGCAGGAGGCCCGTCCGGCAGGACAGTCTTTAAACTGCCGCAGGGTAACGGCAGGCGGTTGATATACTTGGGCGGCATCTACAGAAAGATATTTTGCCGGAGCTACGGGAACGAAGGGGCGAAGATGTGCGTATCAGTGCTGAGCCCTGGCATTCTCTCCACAGGAGTATGCCGGCCAGGAAGTGATCTTTAAGAGTCGTACGCCACGTTCGAGCGTCTGTAAGAGGATTGGTAAATACAATTTGGCAAGCATGACCCCGCAAATGGATGCCGGGGTTCCAGGAAGACTTTGAATCCGGGATCGAGCCCAGGTCTGTAAGGGCAATGCCGGCGACGCATCAGGGAAGAGTTGGAGAACGCATCGTGAGATTAAAGGATATGCAGGCGGCAGCGAGTATTGCTCTGTTGCTGATGAGTGTAAGTACGCAGCAGGGATTGGCGCAGCAGCCGAGTCCGACCAAACCGGCACCGCAGCAGGCTGTGGTGAACGATACGACGGGACAGCCTGGATTGCCGCAGGCTCCGGCACCGAAGCTGACCGAGCCCCTGTTTATGCGGGACACGCCAGTGGATTACACGAAGCCGAAGAGCCACTTCTGGAACCCGCTTGCACCGTATACGCCGATCAATGTTCCGTTGCCGCGGCTGGGAAATGCATCGAACCTGGCGGATCTGATGCAGGATGGAAAGATCTATCTGAGCCTGTCGGATGCAGTGGCGCTGGGGCTGGAGAACAACTACGACATTGCGATTGCGCGAATCAACCTGGACATTGCGGATACGGATATTCTGCGAGCGAAGGCGGGGTCGACGCTGCGCGGCGTTTCTACGGGGCTGGTGACCAATACGCTGGGCGGAACGACGACGACGATTACGAGCGGCGGCGGACCAGGCGCGACCTCGGCAGGTGCGGGCGGCAGCAGCACAGGTGTGGGTGGGTTGGTGCTGAGCACGAATGGCGGCGGGCCTACGCCGGAGACTCTGGACCCGGTGCTGACAGGACAACTGGAGTATGAAGCGCTGAAGTCGCCACAGTTGAATACGCTGTTCAGCGGCGGATTGCCGGTGTTGACCACGGATACGGGGACGTACAACTTCAACTACACCCAGGGCTTTTTGACCGGCACGCAGCTGATGGTGGGCTTCAATAACACGCGAATCACGACCAACAACGGGTTCAGCAACTATAGCCCGTCGCTGACGACGAGCTTTCGCGCAACGGCGACGCAGCATCTGCTGCAGGGATTTGGCTGGGGCGTGAATGGGCGGTTCATCCTGCAGGCGAAGAACGACCGGCGGATTACGGACTCGGCGTTTCGGCAGCAGCTGCTGTATACGGTGAACCAGGTGGAGAACATCTACTGGGCGCTGGTGAGCGCGTATGAAGATGAGCAGGCGAAGGAACGGGCGCTGGCGCAGTCGACGCAGCTGACGGCGGATAACCGGAAGCAGCTGGAGATCGGAACGCTGGCTCCGCTGGACGTGGTGAACTCGGACAGCTCGGTGGCCAGCGATAAGCAGGCGCTGATCGCTTCGAAGACGAACCTGGAGTATCAGCAGCTGCTGATGAAGCAGGCGATTGCACGGAACCTGAACGATCCACAGCTCTCGAATGCGCCGGTGATTCCGACTGACCGGGTGAGCCTGGACAGGCTGCCGGAAGAGGATATGCCGTCTGAGGACCTGGTGAAACAGGCGTATATAAACAACCCGCAGATTGAGCAGGCGGTGTTGAATATGAAGAATAACGAGATCACGATCAAGGCGTTTAAGAACGGTCTGCTGCCTACGGTCGATGCGTATGCGTTCTACGGCGGGAGTGGGCTGGGTGGAGCGCAGAATCCAGGCGCTATCAACTTTGATACGGGCTCAGCGTATCCGCCGGGAACGTTTCCGAGTATTGGTTATGGCACGGTTCTCAACAATACGTTCAATAACGGTGCTCCGGATAAGGGCGTTGGGGTGAACATCAACGTCACGCTGCGGAACCGGACGGCGCAGGCGGATCAGGCACGGTCGCAGATGGAGTACCGGCAGTCGCAGATGCGGTTGCAGCAGCTTTATACGCAGATTCGGATTCAGGTGCTGAATCAGCAGTACGCGCTGACCAACGACCGGGCACAGACGATGGCGGCGCAGGCGGCGCGTGACTTTGCGGCGCAGAGTCTGGATGCGGAACAGAAGAAGTACAGGCTGGGAGCTTCGACGACGGCTCTGGTGCTGCAGCAGGGAAGGAACCTGGCGACTGCGGACAACAACCTGATCTCGGCTACGGCGGCGTATGCGAAGGACAGGTCGCTGCTGCATCAACTGCTGTCGAATACGCTGGATACTTATGGGATCAGCATTCAAAGCGCGGCGCAGGGCACGGTGACACAGGCTCCGGTGATTCCTGGGCTGACGGCTCCGAAGGCTCCGGAGGCACCGAAGCCGATCTCGGTGACGCCGGTTCCGCCTGCGCAATAGGGTGGTCGGGTTGTCTGTGAGAGGGTCCGGGCTTCGGCTCGGGCTCTTTTGTTTTAAGGACGACGGCAGGGACATTCGGGATGATTTCTTTGCGCCGCTACTCATACGATTGTGAACCTCTTCGGTTGCAGGGAGGCTTCATAGACCGGGTTGGAACGAGGGAACGGCGGGAATGACAAATGCCGGGTTTTCATAGTGTTGGCCGCGCGTGAGTGGACTAAACTGAAGGTCTATGAGTGATGAACAGAAGAATTCTTTGGCAGGGGCGGCGTCGGCCTACCTGCGGTCTGCGATGCATCAACCGGTGAAGTGGATGGAGTGGGGAGAAGAGGCGTTTGCTCATGCGAAGGCTGAGGATAAACCGATCCTGCTGGATATTGGAGCGGTGTGGTGCCACTGGTGCCATGTGATGGATCGGGAGTCGTATGAGAGCGCGGCGACGGCGAAGATTATCAACGATCACTTTGTTGCGGTGAAGGTGGATCGGGATGAGCGGCCGGATGTAGATACGCGGTATCAGGCTGCGGTGTCGGCGATCAGTGGGCAGGGTGGATGGCCGTTGACGGCGTTTTTGACTCCGGAGGGGAAGCCTTATTTTGGAGGGACTTATTTTCCGCCTGGGGATCAGCATGGTCGGCCTGGGTTTCCGCGGGTGTTGCTGACGATGGCGGAGGCGTTTCAGAATCGGCGGGATGAGGTGAATGAGTCTGCGGGCAGCGTGATCGCCGCGATTGAGCATAACGAATCGTTTATGGGCAGGAGCGGAAACCCTGGGCCGGAGCTGGTGGCGAAGCTGGTGGAGTCGGCGCTGAAGCAGTTCGATGCACGGTCGGGCGGGTTTGGATCGCAGCCGAAGTTTCCGCATTCGGGGGCGATCGATCTGCTGCTGGATGTGGCGTCGCGGGTGTCGGGGAGCGGGGCTGAGAATGTTGGGGCGGCGGCGAAGAATGCGGCGATGGTGACGCTGCAGAAGATGTCCAGAGGCGGGATCTACGACCATCTGGCGGGCGGGTTTCATCGCTACTCGGTCGATGACCAGTGGGTGGTGCCGCACTTCGAGAAGATGGCGTATGACAACAGCGAGCTGCTGAAGAACTATGTTCATGCGTACCAGACGTTCGTCGAGCCGGAGGCGGCGCGGGTGGCGCGGGAGATGATCCTGTGGATCGACGAGTGGCTGAGCGATAGAGAGCGCGGCGGGTTTTATGCGTCGCAGGATGCGGATTTTTCGCTGGATGACGATGGCGACTACTTTACGTGGACCTGCGATGAGGCCCGAGAGGTGTTGACGGCGGAAGAGCTGGCGGTCGCGAGCGCGTATTACGACATCGGCGAGATTGGGGATATGCACCATAACCCGGCGAAGAACGTGCTGCATGTACGGGGGACGCTGGAGGGAGTGGCGAAGTCGAACGGGATCACGCTCGATGTTGCGAGGGAGCGGCTGGCCGTGGCGAAGACGAAGCTGTATGCGGCGCGGCTGCAGCGGCCTACTCCGTATGTGGACAAGACGATCTATGTGGCGTGGAACGGGATGATGATTTCGGCTTACCTGGCGGCGGGGCGTGTGCTGGATCTGCCGGAGGTGCGGGCGTTCGCGCTGAAGTCGCTGGATCGGGTGCTGGCCGAGGCGTGGGATGCGAAGGCCGGCATGGCGCATGTGGTGGCTTATGGCGAGCAGGGTGGCGCAGGTGCGCGGGTGGCAGGGGTGCTGGAGGACTATCTGGCGGTTGGCCATGCGGCTCTGGATGCGTGGGAGACGACGGGGGAGATGCGGTACTTCTCGGCTGCCGAGACGATTATGGAGAGTGCGCTGAAGCGGTTTTATGACGTGACCGGGTGTGGGTTCTTCGATACGGAGATTGCCGCTGAGGGCGAGGTTCGGCTGGGGGCTCTGACGACGAGACGGAAGCCGCTGCAGGACTCGCCGACGCCGGCGGGCAATTCGGTGGGAGCGGCGCTGCTGCTGCGGCTGGAGGCGCTGAATGGACGCGAAGACTATTCGGTGAAGGCGCTGGAGACGCTGGAGACCTTTGCCGGAGTCGTGGAGCACTTTGGGCTGTTTGCGGCGAGCTATGGACTGGCGCTGCAGCGGATGGTGCTGAGGCCGGTGCAGGTGTGCGTGATTGGAGACGATGCGGCGGCGCGGCGTCTGGAAGCTGTGGCGATGGCGCGGTATGCGGTGAATAAGAGCGTGATTCGGCTGCGAAGGGATCAGATGGAGACTCTGCCGGCAGTGTTGGCGGAGACGCTGCCGCATCTGCCGGGGCTGAAAGAGGAGGGCAGCTTTGCGGTGGTTTGCAGCGGGAAAGGCTGTCTGCCGCCGGTTTCTACTGTGGATGCGCTGATCGAGGCTATGAATCAGTCGTTGTGAGGAGCGGCCCTCCGGCGACAGGCGCCGGAGGGCCGAGGTGGTTAGGCAGATCGCAGGCTCGGGGGAGGGTGCAGGATGGTGCACCATTTTTTGTTCAACGAATCTTCATTTGACGTGAACATGCTGTAACAGAAGACGACGCAGACTGACATCGAAAGCTACTTACCCGGATGGTTCGGGACGATGTAAGGAGAGTCGATGCTCACTGCCAGCGAGTCGCCGTCTATCGTACTTCTGCCCAATCGAGCTACCGTTCCGCAGCTGCCGTCGAAGAAAGATATTCGACTGGAGGCGGGGGATTATGTTGCGCGTCTGGCGTTGACCGAGGGGGAGAAGGCTGCGGCCTACCGGCTGCGGTTTGTGGTGTTCAACCTGGAGATGAACGAAGGGCTGGAGTCGGCCTATGCGGATGGGTATGACAAAGACCACTTCGACGATGTGTGCGATCACATGGTGGTGGAAGACCGCAGAACAGGTGCGATTGTAGGGACGTACCGGATGCAGATGGGCGATGTTGCCGGGCAGTACTTTGGGTATTACAGCGAGCAGGAGTTCTGCTTTGCGCCGTATGAGGCGATGCGCAGCCAGATTGTGGAGCTGGGGCGGGCGTGTATTCATAGGGAGCATCGGTCGTCGGAGGTGCTGCATCTGCTGTGGCGCGGGATTGCGCGATATGCGCTGGTGAACGGCGGACGTTACATGATGGGATGCTGCTCGCTGACGTCGCAGGACACGGATATGGGACATGCGGTGTATGCGTCGCTGCGAAGCTGCATGGTGGAAGAGGCTCTGCTGACGAAGGCGACACCGGCGTTTGCGTTGCCGGGAGTCACTGCGGAGATGACGGAGGCGCGCGCTCCTAAACTGCTGAGGGCTTATCTGACGATTGGGGCGAAGATCTGCAGTGAGCCGGCGATCGATCGGGAGTTCAGGACGATTGATTTTCTGACGCTGCTGGATCTGCAGACGCTGCATCCGAGAGTGGCGAAGAGATTTCTTGAGGGCTGCTGAGGTGAGCACGATGCTGCAGGCTTTTTGTCGGCTGCTTCGCTCGCTGGTGCGGGGGGTGGTGTTTGTTGGGCTGCTGGTGGCGGCGGGGGTGGATTGCAGGATTCGGCGGCCGAAGGTGGGGGCCGAGGGGGCGGTGTGGATTCATGGGTGGTGCAGGCGGATTGTATGGGCGCTGGGGTTTGCGTGCAGCGTGGAGGGACGGCTGCCCGCGGGTGGAGCGGTGGTGTCGAATCACCTGAGTTACCTGGATATTCTGCTGTACAGCGCGGCGCAGCCGTTTGTGATGGTGGCGAAGACGGAGGTGAGAAGCTGGCCGCTGCTGGGTTGGCTGACGGCGCAGGCAGGGACGGTGTATGTGGAGCGCGGGGGTGGGCCGAGGACTTATCAGGGTGTGAATGCGGCGATGGCGGAGGCTTACCGGAGCGGGTTGCCGGTGCTGTTCTTCCCGGAGGGGACGACGACGGATGGGGCGTCGGTGCTGCCGTTTCGGCGAGGGCTGTTTCACTCGGTGCTGCATGACGGAGTTTCGCTGCGGACGGCGGCGTTGCGCTATACGCTCGACGATGAGCCGGTGAATGGTGGAGCGACGGTGGGGCAGGATGTTTGCTGGTGGGGCGATATGACCTTTGGGCCGCATATGTTCCGGTTTCTGGGGCTGAAGGGACTGCGGGCGCAGATTCGGTTTGGCGGTGAGGTGTTCGAGAGAGCGGATCGGTTTGTGATGTCGGAGAGTGCGCAGGCGAGGGTTGCGGAGTTGTATGAAGGGTTGCGCGGGGTGGAGGCGGTGGATCGCGTTTGCGATCGGGGGCTGGTCGAGGTGGCACCGGCTGGGTGAGTTTGTTCTTGTTTTTGTTACATATTTCTGTGGTGAGAAGAAGGGTTCGCGGCTTTGCGCGAATGCCCATGTCCCAGAGGCGGGACATGGGGCACCCGGATTTGTGGGAGTCGTGATTTTTGGTGTTCTGGTTTTTGGTGGTTCTGAATTGCGGGGATTTTATTTGGTCAGGGCGGCGATTTGGGGGATGAGGGCGGTCAGGAGGCAGGTGAACTGCTTTTCGACCTGCCGGCCGGTCTCCATGACCTCTTCGTGGTTGAGCGTTTGATCGAGGACGCCGGCGGCCATGTTGGTGACCAGAGAGAGGCCGAGGACTTCGAGGCCCATGTGGCGGGCGACGATGACCTCGTGGACGGTGGACATGCCGACGAGGTCTGCGCCGAGGGTGCGGAAGGCGCGGATCTCGGCGGGGGTTTCGAAGCTGGGGCCAAGGACGGCGAGGTAGACGCCTTCGGTGAGGTGGAACTGCTGGCGGACGGACTCTTCGATGGCGAGGTTGCGGAGACGGAGCGAGTACGCGGAGGACATGTCGAAGAAGCGCTGGCCGGTGCCGGGGATCATGGCGAAGCGGGGTTCGTTGGGGCCGAGGGCGGCGTTGGTGCCGGTGAGGTTGATGTGGTCGGAGATGGCGACGATGGCGCCCTGGGTGAGACCGGTGCGGATGCCGCCGGCGGCGTTGGTGACGATGAGGGTTTTGCAGCCGAGAAGGCCGAGGACGCGGGTGGGGAAGGTGACCTCGGAGAGGGGGTAGCCCTCGTAGGCGTGGACGCGGCCCTGCATGACGGCGACGGGGATGTCGGCGATGTGGCCGAGGACGAGTTTGCCGGAGTGGCCCTGAACGGTGGACTGGGGGAAGTGAGGGATGTCGGCGTAGGAGATGGATGTGGCGGCCTGGACGTGCGTGGCGAAGGCTCCAAGGCCGGAGCCGAGGATGATGCCGATGGTGGGAGCAATCGCGGTGCGGGTGCGAATGTGGGCGGCTGCGGCCTGGGCGTTGCTGTAGATATCGGTCATGCGGCGTCCTGTGGGGTGCTCGCCTGGGTGAGATGTCCCCCTACCCCGGCGCTTTTGGCTAAAGTGTTCATTGTAAATGCTTTGAGGTTGTACTTTAAGTGTAAAGTATTCAAAGCAAAAGAGTTATTTCTAAAGTATTGAAAAGATAACATTTAGCTGCAGGTTTTGTTCTGCGGGTGATTCTGCTATTTGATCTCTGTTAACAGTTTAGCGAGTGGGAGGGGGTAACTATGTCAGGTTTCCGTGATTTCTTTTGTCGGCGGGAAGGCTGGATTGACGCGGGTTTTGGGTGCTGCGGGCGCGGCGGAGTTTCTGCCGGGGGCTTGACAAGGATTTTTGAGATTTCTTCCGCGTGGGGTCGGGCGGGTTTATGAGGTGGTATCGACATATGGCACGATGCGGAGCTGTGGTGAAAGATAAGGAGAAAGTATTGGCACGCCGAGCCAACCGCAGGTCCTTCGACTGCGCCTCTCGCGATGAAACTGCGAGAGGCTCCGCTCAGGATGACACTCTCTATAGCAATCAATCAATCACTGACGCTTAGGCTGTATGTCGATACTGCCCAGGGTGGGTTCCGATAAGATGTGGATTATTCCCAATCGTAAATTTCTGTTGGTCAGGGTGCTGAAAACGTATGCGAGGAAGTTTTGTCCTGGGTGGGTTGCTGTGTGGGGTGGTGGGTGCCGGCGGTATGTTGCAGGCGCAGAGTAAGCCGTTGATTGTGGAGCATGGCAGGTACTCGATCCATCTGCTGCTGCATACGATCGGGACCGAGGAGTACACGGTCACTGATGACGGCTCGGGCCGGTCGGTGATGACGACGACTTCGGTTTCGTCGGACCGGGGTATGAAGCGGACCAGTTCGGTGACGCTGGAGATGGGGCGGTTGTTTGCGCCGGTGCGGCTGGAGCAGAGTGATCCGGAGAAGCCGGAGGCGGGAAGCTCGGTGACGGAGATTCAGGGCGTCTCGGCGACGGTGCGGGAGGGGAGTGTAAGTCGTAGGGTGGTGAAGCCTCCGGTGGCGTTTGTGGGCTTTGGGTCGATGCCTGCGTCGCTGCAGATGATGATGATGCGGTACTGGAGATGGCATCACCAGCCGACGCGGCTGACGATTCTGCGGGCGAGCGAGAAGGCGCTGCCTCTGGAGATCCGGTTGGTTGGGCATGACTCGTTCTCTTCGCCGGAGCGGATGGTTCGGCTGACACGGTATACGGTCGGGAACCTGATGTTTGGCCGCGAGATTTTGTGGATGAACGACAGCGGACGGCTGGTGGCGCTGATGACGTTCGCGGGCGGGCTGCCGATGGAAGAGGTGCTTGACGGGTATGAGGACGTGGGCGCGGAGCTGGAACGGAGCGGGGTGCAGCAGGAGATGCTGGACCTCGCGGATCTGGGGCGCGAGGTGCCGCCTGAGGCTGTGGGGTCGTTCGCGATTGTGGGAGCGCGGCTGATCGATGGGACGGGTGCGGCGGCGGTGGAGAGCTCGGTGGTGGTGGTGCGGGATGGGAGGATTGCCGCGGTGGGCACGAAGGCGGCGGTTGCTGTTCCGGCGGGGATGCGTGTGATTCATGCGGAGGGAAAGACACTGTTGCCGGGGCTTTGGGAGATGCATGTCCACTACTCCGGGGTGGAGTTTGGGCCGGCGCTGCTGGCTGCGGGGGTGACGACGGCGCGGGATTGCGGGGGTGAGTTCGGATTTTTGACGGCGGTGCGGCGCGAGATCGACAGGGATCATGCGCTGGGGCCGAGACTGCTGCTGGCGGGGCTGATCGATAGCGGAGGGCCGCTGGGATTTGGCTATGTGAATGCGAAGACGCCGGAAGAGGGCGTCGCGGCGGTGGACGACTATGCGGATGCGAGGTTCGACCAGATCAAGGTGTATACGCAGATTAAGCCGGATGTGCTGAAGGCGATCAGTGCGGAGGCGCACCGGCGCGGGATGACGGTGACCGGGCATGTGCCGGCGGCGATGAACGCGTTTGAAGGGATTGACGATGGGATGGACCAGATCAACCATCTGCAGTTTGTGACGAGGGCGATGACGCCGGATGGATCGGTGGGGCCGGTGGATCTGGATTCGGAGCGGGCGAAGCGGCTGATCGTTCTGCTGAAGGCGCGGAAGATTGTGGTCGATCCGACGCTGGGATGGGGAGAGATGGCGGGTCATCCGAAGGACGTGGAGGTGGCGTCGTTTGAGCCGGGGATCGATGCAGCACCGTATACGCTGGCGTCGAAGTATCGCGCGCTGGGGGTGCCGGCGACGGAGGGGGCGAAGTTTCATGAGCGAATGGAGATGAATCTGAAGGTGGTTGGGGCGCTGTATGAGGCCGGTGTGACGATTGTGCCGGGAAGCGATACGGGGCTGCCGGGCTATGGACTGGATCGGGAGCTGGAGCTGTATGTGAAGGCGGGGATGACGCCGATGGAGGCGATTCAGGCGGCGACGATCGTGTCGGCACGGGTGATGAAGATGGATAAGGAGTCAGGCTCGATCGAGGTGGGAAAGCGTGCGGATCTGGTGCTGGTGAATGGGAATCCGCTGGAGAATATCAGCGACCTGCGGCGCGTGGTGAGCGTGGTGAAAGAAGGCAGGATGTATGACAGCGTGAGGCTGGGGCAGAGCGTGGGGTTTAACCGCGGTGCGGGCGTCGCTCGGCTGAGATGATTGTGGATTGAGGCGTCGGCGGTTGAGCTAAAGAACTTTCGCGACCACGATGGTCAGATCGTCGGTTTGTTCGGTGATTCCCGCAAAGGCGGAGACGGCCTCAGAGATGTCGGCGACGACAGTGGCTGCGGGCTCGGCTTCTTTGCTGAGGACGAGATCTTTCAGGCGGTCCATGGAAAACTCCACACCGCTTTCGTTCTCCTGCTCGGTCACTCCATCGGTGTAGAGAGTGAGGATGTCGCCTGCCTGGAGCTCGATGAGGGTGTTTGAGAATTGCGCGTCAGGCAGGATTCCAACGATGGGGCCGCACTGATCGAGCAGCAGCGATTCTCCGGTACTGAGGCGCAGGAGCAAGGGCGGATTATGGCCGCCGTTGGCGTACTCCAGGGTTCGGCGGACCGGGTTGAGGCGTGCATAGAACATGGTGACGAAGGTTGCCGAATTCGTGATCTGCCTGAGGACTCCGTCGAGATCCTTGATGATCGCCGCGGGTCCACCCAACTCGCGGGCGCGAAGGCGCAGAGCTACGGCCAGTGAGGGCATGAGAAGCGAGGCGGCGGCTCCCTTGCCGGAGACGTCGGCGATGACGACATCGACCACATCGTCGGAGATCTGGAAGAAGTCGTAGTAGTCGCCGCCGAGCAGATGCGCGGGTTGCATGGCGGCAGCGAGATCGAGGCCGGGGAGAACCAGAGGCGCGGGCAGGACTCGCCGCTGAACCCCGGCGGCGAGGACGAGATCACGCTCGTATTCATCCCGTTGCCGCCGGACCTCTTCCTCCAGACGGCTGCGCTGCTTCGCGATCTTCGTGACGAGAAACCCCACCACGAGAAAACCGGCAAGACAGATTATGGCGCGGATGATTCTGACGGCAGGGGGGTC
>Ga0302310_10003751_pt1 | contig 11673 bp, 7 predicted proteins | sample III_Palsa_N1_2_FD_200451 | JGI IMG/M metagenome (GOLD analysis project Ga0302310, IMG submission 200451) | Peat permafrost microbial communities from Stordalen Mire near Abisko, Sweden - III_Palsa_N1_2 | ecosystem: Environmental > Terrestrial > Soil > Palsa > Peat permafrost | place: Sweden... | reverse complement strand
GCTGTCATGGGAGGCTCGCGCTTCCTGGACATCGGTAACGGCGATCAAGCCCACGGCGTAGCGCTTTTCGGCTTGTTCCAACTGGCGATTGACCGAGGCCAGCGCGCCTTCCTGGGCTTCGAGGTCGTCCTGCGAGGCGAGCACGTCGAAGTAGCGCTGGGCCACGCGGGAAATCAAATCCTGCTGGGCCGCCTGGTAATCCGCCTCGGCCTGCGCGACCTGGGCGTCGGCGGTTTTCAGCGCCACCCAGCTCTGCCAGCTGAAAATGTTCTGTTTCAGGTCGACACCGTACTTGCGGGTGTGAGTGATCGAGTGGCCATCGAAGGGAAAGCTTTCGAACTGGGTGGGCTGGCCCGGCAGGTTGACCGATTCGACCTGGTTCGACGGCCCGATGTCCTTCTCCTTGCTGGCCAAGGCATTGCCGTTGAGCTGCGGTAGAAGGGCGGACAGGGCTTGAGGCTTCGACTCCAGGGCCGCGAGGCGATTGGCCTCAGCTTCGCGCAGCTGTGGATCGTTCTGCAGGGCGCGTTGATAGACGGCGAGTAGGTCGGCTGCCACCGCGGCGTGAAAACAGCAGAAAACCGCGCCGAATGCCAATAATCGCTTCACTTTGACTCCATTCTGAACGACGAAGGCCAGGGCCCGCGCAGGGCGCCCGCGCGCAGATTCGTAGACGCGACCTCCACTGGCAATCCGGTTTCCTCAGGGTGTTATATATAGCTATAACACCCAAGGAATTCAATACTGGGGAATCTTCGGGTCCACGTCCCTGGACCAGGCCAAGATGCCACCGGCCAGGTTGTAGACGGAGGTGAAGCCTTGGGCGGCTAGGAACTGTGCCACTTGCATGCTGCGACCGCCTGAGCGACAGATCACCACAGTCTCACCTTGGGGATCAAGCTCTTTGAGACGAGTGGCGACCTGGCCCATGGGAATGTGCACCAGGGTCGCCGGAACAGGCGCCAGTTGCGTCTCCCAATCCTCTCGAACGTCCACCAACGTCATGGGGGTTCCGGCCTCACGGCGCGTCAGGAACTCCTGCGGGGTCAGCTCCTTGACGGTCAAAACACGAATCCTTGAATGGGCGTGGCATTGGCCAAGGGGTCGATGACCGTTTCGAAGAGGCTTTCACGAATCCATTCGTTGCTGTCGACCCGACGCACTAGAATGGCATCCATCACCGGCGCGGTACCGACCACGGCGAACAGGCGGCCGCCGACGCGCAACGCCTTTTCGAATCGCGTATCGTAGACCGGTAGAGAACCGGTGAGAGCAATGACATCGTATTCGCCGAAGGAAGCGGCATTCAACGCATCGCGTGTTTCCAGCTGCACGCGGGCCTGGGGGACGGCTCGCAAATTGGCGCCGGCGGTCGCAGTGAATTCGGGCCGAATGTCGATGGAGTGGGTGGCGCTGGTGAGCAATCCCAAGCACGCGGTCAAGTATCCGGTGCCAGTGCCCACTTCGAGCACGCTGTCGGCGGCATTCAACCCCAGGGCTTGCAGGATGCGGCCCTGAAGCAGCGGGGCCAACATGGACTGTCCGAAGCCGATGGGAATGGGCGCATCGGCGAACGCGAGTTCGCGATAGGCGGGGGGTACGAACGCTTCGCGCGGTACCGCGGACAAAACATCCAAAACCCTCGGATCGAGTACTTCCCAGGTGCGGATCTGTTGATCCACCATTTGGCGACGAGCTGCTTGGGTGTCCATAAATTCTTGCCCGGTATCCTAGTAAATATTATGGCCGCTGATTATGGTCAATTTCGACAGGCTGCGCGAGTCCCTTGAGCTATTCTCCGACTCACGATGTGTCATTAGGCACCCATTCTGCAGGGATCTAAAATTTTTAGCATCGCCGTGATTCATCGTTATCGAGGTCCGTGTTGATTTTGCCTTCCGCTCTCATTTGGTTCATTACCGCAGCTGTGTTGGCTGTGGGCTGCGGCGTGCTCGTGGCATGGAAGCGGCGCCAGGAACGCGCGGTCGTCGAATTCTCCGAGCAAATCCGTCGCCTGACCTTCGAGTCCGGCACGGCCGGCCGTATCGGGCTGGAAGGCAAACCCGAGTCGCTGGAACAGCTGGGCGCGGCGGTCAACAAACTGCTGGAAAATCTCGAGCAGCGCGGCGCCACATTGCAGGGCCGGGAACAGCTGTTTCAGCGCCTGGTCGAGACGGTGCACGATGCCGTGCTGGTTCACCGCAAACAGATTCTTTTCGCCAATTCGCGCTTTCTGACGTTATTGGGACTGAGCGCCGCCGAGGTGGTGGGGCGGCCCTTGAGCGATTTCGTCGGACCGGAGTATGTCGATTTGGTGGACAACAATCTGCGACGGCGCTTGCTGGGCGAGCCCGCCGCCGAGCGCTACGAAGTCGAGCTCAGCGGCGCTCACGGCGAGGTCACTCGGGTCGAGTTGTCGAGCACGGTGATCGAAAGTTCCGGCGAAGCCGCGCTCTTGCTCACCGCGTTGGAAATGATGCCGGAGGCGGCGACCGTGTCGGTGCTGCCGGTCGAAAAGCCGCGTGCCGTGGCGACTCTCGAGGCCATGGGCGAAAGCGTCATCACGGTCGATGCGGAGGGCCGCATCGATTACATCAATACGGCCGCCGAAGCTCTGCTGGGTCAGAGCTTCGACCAGGTGGTCGGCAAAACTTTTCCCGATGTGGCTTCGCTGGTGGATGAGTCCGATCGGCGCTCACTCGGCGATCCGGTGCGCATGGCTCTGACCTCGGGCGGACGAGTCAGCATGGGGCGGCGTGCCGTGTTGGTGCCGGCCAACGGCGTCGGCGATCGCTCGGTGGAACTCAGCGTGACGCCGTTGAAGTCGGATGGCAAGGATACGGTGGGGTTGGTGCTGGTGCTGCACGACACCAGCGAGTTGCGCGGGCTTGCGCGTCAGATGACTTACCAGGCGAGCCACGACGCGCTTACCGGCCTGGTGAATCGCCGGGAGTTCGAACGGCGGCTGCAAGAGGCGATGGACTCGGCGCAGACCGGCGATGCCGCGCATGCTCTGTGCTACCTGGATCTCGACCGGTTCAAGGTGGTGAACGACACGTGCGGCCATACGGCCGGCGATAACATGCTGCGCGAAGTGGCGTCCATCATCAAAGAAGCCGTACGCGATTCGGACACGGTAGGGCGCATCGGTGGCGATGAATTCGCGCTCTTGTTGGTGGGCTGTCCGCTGGAGAAGGCGCGGCAGATCGCCGATGATGTGGTGCACTCGGTCAGCGATTATCGCTTCGTCTGGAAGGACAAGATTTTCAACATCGGCGTGAGTGTCGGCCTCGTGGAAATTGGCCGCGGCGGCGGCGCTCTCGAGGACCTCATGAGCTCGGCCGACTCGGCATGTTATGTCGCCAAGAAGCAGGGCGGCGTGCACGTCCACGTATATTCGGCGCGCGAAGAAGCGAATGCACGCCACAGCGGCGAGATTCACTGGCTGCAGAAGCTGCAGGGCGCACTGCGCGACAATAAATTCGAGTTGTACTACCAGCCCATCGTGCATGCGCAAGTGGGCGGCCTGCGCGGACCTTCGATCGAGGTGTTCGTGCGCCTGGAGGGAGAGAACGGGCAGCCTGCCGCGCCGCCCGCCGAATTCATTCGCGCGGCGGAACGGTATCGACTCATGCCCTTCGTGGATCGCTGGGTGGTACAGACCGTGCTGTCCGCGTTGGGACGCGGCGGTATGAAGCTGCCGCCCGGTCGCAGTGTCGCGATCAATATTGCCGGCCAGACCCTGGGAGATTCGGAGTTCCTGGAGTTCGTGGTCGACTGTTTCGATCATACCGGTGCCACCCCCAGCGACATTTGCTTCGAGGTGACGGAAAGCTCGGTGGTCGCGAATCTGGATCACGCGCGCCGCTTCTTAGCGGTCCTGCATGGCATGGGATGCGAGTTTGCCTTGGACGACTTCGGCAGCGGTCTGAGTTCTTTCTCGACGCTGAAGACCTTGCCCATGGACTATCTCAAGATCGACGGCTCATTCATTCGCAACCTCGCTCACGACACGGTCAACCAGGCGTTGGTCGCGGCCATGATCGAATTGTCCCGCAGCTTGAATTTCCGCATCGTGGCGGAGCAGGTCGAGGATCAGCCCTCCCTCGATACCGTGACCAGCATGGGTATCGACTTCGTGCAGGGCTTCGTCGTCGGCCGGCCGCTGCCGCTGTCGGTAACGCCTAGTTAGGCGCTGCTGGTCTAGGCGCTGCGCGCCAGCCATCAACGGGGGTGAAAGACACCCCCGGCCTTGGGGCGCTCGCTGCGCGAGCGGGGGAGGGGGCCGATCAGCGGCTTATAACCACCCGGCAGGCGCTCATAACAAACTTCTATGGTGTTTGCCCCGTGGTTAGGAGGAAAATCCCTTAAACCCAGGAACGAGGTGCAGCATGCCGATTTACGAAGACAACACGAAATCCATTGGTCACACGCCGTTGGTGCGCATCAATCGCCTGGACGCGTCCAGCGGAGCGACGGTGCTGGCCAAGATCGAGGGCCGTAATCCTGCCTACTCGGTGAAGTGCCGTATCGGCTCCGCCATGGTGTGGGACGCCGAAGAGCGCGGGATACTCAAGCCCGGCATGTCCATCGTCGAGGCCACCAGCGGCAACACCGGTATTGCGTTGGCCTTCGCAGCCGCCGCCCGGGGGTATGGCTGTGTGCTCACCATGCCGGACACCATGAGCATGGAACGGCGCAAGGTATTGATCGCGTTCGGCGCCAAGCTGGTGTTGACGCCCGGTGCCAAGGGCATGAAGGGCGCGATTGCCAAGGCCGAGGAACTGGCGGGGACCGAACCCGACAAATACGTACTGATGCGTCAGTTCGAGAATCCGGCCAATCCGGCCATTCACGAAAAGACCACGGGTCCGGAGATTTGGGACGACACCGAGGGCAAGGTGGATGTGTTCGTCGCGGGCGTCGGCACCGGCGGTACGCTCACCGGCGTCTCGCGCTATATCAAGCACACGCGCGGCAAGAAAATTCTCACCGTGGCGGTGGAGCCCACCCATTCGCCCGTCATTAGTCAGACACTGGCGGGCCAGCCGTTGGCTCCCTCGCCGCACAAAATCCAGGGTATCGGCGCCGGGTTCGTGCCGAAGAATCTGGACCTCTCGCTGGTGGACCGCGTCGAGCAGGTCAGCAATGACGAAGCCATCGCCACGGCCCGAAAGCTGGCGCGCGAGGAAGGCATTCTGTGCGGGATTTCCTGTGGAGCGGCCATGGTCGCCGCGCTGCGCCTGGCCCGCGAACCGGCGCAGGCAGGCAAAACCATCGTGGTTATCCTGCCAGATGCGGGCGAACGCTATCTGTCGGGCGCCCTATTCGAAGGGGTGTTCGAGGATGTGGAGAAAATGCAGGCCGTTGCATGAGTTTGCCCAACGCAGTGGCCAATTCAGCGCCAGGCGCCGCAGGGCAGGGGGCGGGGCTCGCGCCAGGCGCCTTGGATGATGTGGCGGGCAAATTGGTCGCCAGCTACCTGGGCGACGAGCGGGCGCGCCGAATTTCACATCGCTACCTGCCGTCGCGCGAGGCCATTGTCGAGATCCTGGAGCGGGTTTTGGATCTCATGTACCCCGGCTATTTCGGGCGGCGCGATCTGAACAAGGAAAATCTTGCCGCCTTCACCGCGCAGGCGGTGTACGCGCTGGGGCCGAAGATCGAGCAGGAAATGGAGCACTGTCTCTGCTACGGGCGCGAACGCGAAGCGGTGCGGCCGGATATCGGGGATTGCGCGCCGCGTGCTCGGGACTTGAGCCAGGTGTTCCTGCGCCGGCTGCCCGAGATTCGTCAGTTGTTGCTGCGCGATGTCCAGGCCGCTTTCGACGGCGATCCCGCGGCCACCAATCTCGACGAGGTGGTGCTGGCCTATCCGGGGCTGTTGGCTGTCAGCGTATATCGGATTGCCCACGCACTGTATGACCTGGGCGTGCCCATGATGGCGCGCATCATGACGGAATGGGCGCACTCCAAGACCGGCTGCGACATTCATCCCGGTGCGAAAATCGGCGCGGCATTTTTCATCGACCATGCCACTGGCGTGGTGATCGGCGAGACCACGGAAATTGGCGAGGGCGTGAAGCTGTACCAGGGCGTGACGCTCGGTGCGCTGTCATTTCCGCGTGATGCGACGGGGCAGATTATTCGCGGCCGCAAGCGTCACCCCACGGTCGAGGCGGGATCGACCTTGTACGCGAACGCGACTGTTCTAGGCGGACAGACGGTGGTGGGCTCGGGTAGCGTCATCGGTGGTTCGGTATTCCTGACGCATACCGTCCCCGCGCGCTCGCGGGTCTCGCTGAAGGAGCCGGAGTTGCGAGTAGCGACCCGGGACGGCGCGGCGGAGCCCGACGCCATTTACTTCGATATCTAGCGGGCTACTTTCCGGCCATTTACTTTGCGGGACTAGATAGTCGGGCGGTCATATCCGCAATGATGATGTGTTGGATGGCGCGGAGCACTCGAAGGTCGCGTGCCACGCATAATCCTGCGGCAGCCGGATCGGGACTCGCGACGGCCTTGCTCGCCAACTCGCGCTCCATGTCTTGCAATAGCGCGGCCGCGGCGCGCGGCAGCGCCGCGGTCATCAGCTCGATCTCTCGAATTGCGGTGCCCGCCGATAACCCCAGTGTTCGGCCGGCTGCAACGACCGCAGCATGCGTCACTTCATCGCAGGCTCGGGCGTTTCCCACCCGGAGGGTCAAGTCGACGTGGGGCCAGGTTGCGCGTTCGTTAGCCAGCGCTTTGGTGGCATACACCGCTGTCGACAGCAGGTCATAGGCGGGCGCGATGTCAATGTGGTTCGCCTGTACCAAAAACGTCACGTTCTTCATGTGATTGTCGGTGTTGCCGACGAGCAAATTGAAGAGCAGCCAGCGAAAGAGCTGTAGTCTGGTCGCCGCTCGTTCGCGGCAGTACTCCACGGCGTGGCTGAGGCTGTCGAGCGTCGTCGTTGTGTATTTGAATACGCGGGACTTGTTGAGTAATTGACAGGCGTCAATGGCATGCACCCGACCTTGATCCGGCGGTGTGCCGCTGCGGTCGAACCGTTCGATGATATAAACGGATTGTGGAACGTAACGGTGCTGAACCGGTGCTGTCCGCACCCGGACTTCGCGCGCGAGGCGCATGGTGAAGTATTCGTTGATAGCGGACCCAGGATATTCCGGGGAGACAGAATCCGGCTTGAGGATATGTGATGAGGCGGTTTCCGGCCGTGGCTCGTACAGTTCGCCGTCGATGTCCACGACGAGCAGCTTATGTTGGGCGCCGGCGAGGGACATGCGCTTAGGTGCGTTTCGGGCCAAAGAAACCAGGGGCAGTTGCGCAATGCGTGCGCTCAAGGCACTCGGCGACAAGGGAAGCAAGCCGCGTTCTCCGGGAGGCGTACCTTCGGCCTTCAATACCAACGCACCGGCCGATTCCGCTCCAAAATACGCCAGAAGCCCGAAGGCGTCGTCCGAGGGAAGGTGAGCCTCGGCTGCCAAAATGTTTCGGAGATTTTCTTCCGGGAGCAGGTTGTCGAAATACCATTGCACCGGACGATTCGAGGCGCCATCCCGATGCAGGTGCAGCGCGCGCGGCAGACCTGGCGATATGTCGAAACTCTCAGGATCCTCGGCCCAAGACGCGGCGTATTCGAACTCCCAAAGATCGTTGGTTTCTCTTAAGTGTCCTACTAGCCGATCATTGAATAGCGCCTCGAGCCGGCGAGTACTCATTTTGTCGGCGGTTCGAGGTGCGGGGTGTCTGCGGTTCGCCGACGGCGCTTAAGAGGGCGCACACCTCGACGCTTTACTTCCTGGAATTCAGCGAGCGCGGACGGAGGTATCTCCGCGTACAGTTCGATGCCCAATTCGCGTAGTAGCCGCAACACGCGACCTAGCTGAACCGTATCCGCGCCATGCTCGACATCGATGGCGAATAGAGCTCCCACACCAGCACTACCCGCGACGTCATCCTGACGCAATCCCTGAGCGCGACGAGTCGCCCGCACTGCGAACCCTAAGTCGGCGCTGGAGTTTATCGGGACGAAGCAATTTGTCTTTGCCATAGCAAAGATTGTATGTCCGAGACCCTCATAGTTCAAATAGTCTTTGTTTTAGCAAAGATTTTACCCAAAAGCGGAAATCCCTACCCTATATCTTCGCTAGAGCAAAGATTTCAAACGAAGGACTCGAGCACTCTTGAGTCCTTAGCCAGGGCATTCTCCTCAATCGGCGGAGGGCGCCCCCGCCCGCCGCCGCTCCTACGCGACTTACGTGGCCGGGGCGGCGACCCTAGCCCATCATCTTGCCCAATATCGGCACCAGCAGCAGGGCGACGATGTTGATGATCTTGATGAGAGGATTGATGGCGGGGCCAGCAGTGTCCTTGTAAGGGTCGCCCACGGTATCGCCGGTGACGGCGGCTTTGTGTGCGTCGGAGCCCTTGCCGCCGAAGTGACCTTCTTCGATGTACTTCTTGGCGTTATCCCAGGCGCCACCCCCGGTGGTCATGGAAATGGCGACGAACAGGCCGGTGACAATAGTACCGATGAGCAGGCCACCCAGGGCTTGCACGCCTGAACCGGAACCCATCAAGTAGTTCACGACGAATACCAGCACGATCGGCGCCAATATCGGCAGCAACGAAGGAATTATCATTTCCTTGATGGCGGCTTTGGTAAGCATGTCGACGGCGCGCGAGTAATCCGGCTTGGCCGTGCCTTCCATGATGCCGGGGATTTCGCGGAACTGGCGGCGGACTTCGTTGACCACCGATCCGGCCGCGCGGCCCACGGCTTCCATGGCCATGGCGGCGAACATGTAAGGGATGAGGCCGCCGATAAACAGGCCGATGATCACGGCGGGGTTGGACAGGTCGAAGCTCGTCGCGTGGCCGAGCACTTCGCTCAGCTTATGGGTGTAATCCGCGAACAACACCAGGGCGGCGAGACCGGCCGAGCCGATGGCGTAGCCTTTGGTGACGGCCTTGGTGGTGTTGCCCACGGCATCCAGCGGGTCGGTGACGTCACGCACTTTCTTGTCGAGGCCGGCCATTTCGGCAATGCCGCCGGCGTTATCCGTGATGGGGCCGTAGGCGTCGAGCGCGACGATCATGCCGGTCATGGACAGCATGGCGGTGGCGGCAATGGCGATGCCGTAAAGGCCTTCCAGTTGGAACGACGCCCAAATGCTCAAGGTCACGGCGATGACGGGGAGGGCGCAGGCCTTCATCGAGACGCCGAGGCCGGCGATGATGTTGGTGGCGTGTCCGGTCTGGGAGGCCGAGGCCACGTGCTGTACCGGGCCGTATTCCGTGGCGGTGTAGTACTCGGTGATGACAATCATGGCGGCGGTGAGCGCCAATCCCACCAGGGTGCACAGCCACATATGCATGGCTTGATCGCCCATGAGGCGCTGACAGGCGAAGTAAAAGGCCGCCGCCGATATCACGCCGGACACGATGACACCCTTGTACAGGGCGTTCATGATTTTGCCGCCTTCCTTGGTGGAGACGAAGTAGGTGCCCACGATGGAGGAGATGATGGAAATCGCCCCCAGGACCAAGGGGAACATTACCGCACGCTCGCCCATGTCCACCATGACCAGACCGCCCAGCAGCATGGTGGCGACCAGGGTGACCGCATACGTCTCGAAGAGATCGGCGGCCATGCCGGCACAATCGCCGACGTTGTCGCCCACATTGTCGGCGATCACGGCAGGATTGCGGGGGTCGTCCTCCGGGATGCCGGCTTCGACCTTGCCCACCAGGTCGGCGCCCACATCGGCGCCCTTGGTGAAAATGCCGCCGCCCAGGCGGGCGAAAATGGAAATGAGTGATCCGCCGAAGGCGAGGCCCACCAGGGAGCGCAGCGCCGCCTCGGGGTCGCCGAGTGTGTGCAGCATGGCGATGTAGTACCCGGCAACGCCGAGAAGCCCTAAGCCCACCACCAGCATGCCGGTGATGGCACCGCCCCGGAACGCGACTTTGAGGGCGGCGTTAATGCCATTGTGGGCGGCCTGGGCGGTACGGACATTGGCCCGTACCGAAATGAACATACCGATATAGCCGGCTAATCCAGAGAGCAGGGCACCGATGGCGAAGCCGCCGGCGGTGGCCCAGCCCAGAGTCAAGCCGAGAATGACGAAGAGAATGACGCCGACGACGGCAATGGTGGTGTACTGACGATCGAGATACGCCTTGGCGCCGGCCTGAATGGCGGCGGCGATTTCTTGCATGCGGGGATTACCGGCAGGCTGCGCCAAGATCCAACGGACGGAAATCAATCCGTAGAGAATCGCTATCACACCTGAACCTATCGCCAGCCAAAGCGCATTGTCGAGCGTCATCGAGGGTCTCCGAGTCGTCTACGCGACTATATTATTGAGAAGTATTAAGTTATCACTACCTATATCACGAACTTGGTTTTCAACAATTTGGGTACGCCGACGCCTTTGAGCGCAACGTAGGCGGGCAAGCCGCCGGAGTAGGGTGGGTAATCTTCGCCGCCGATCAGGGGCGCGAGATATTGCCGGCAGGCGGCGGTAATTCCGAAGCCATCCTTGGTGATGTAATGGCGCGGCACTTTCTTTTCTTGGTTCGCCACGGCGCTCAAGGGCGCTTCGCCAATGGTCCAGCGATAGGGCTTGGACGACTTTCTGACTATCACGGGCATGACGGCGTTCTTGCCCTTGACGGCAAATTCGACGGCTGCCTTGCCGACGGCGTAGGCCTGCTCGACATCGATCTTGGAAGCAATGTGCCGCGCGGAGCGCTGCAGGTAATCGGCGACGGCCCAGTGAAATTTGTAACCCAGGGCTTGCTGAGTCATCTGGGCGACCAGTGGCCCGACGCCACCCAGCTGCGAGTGACCGAAGGCATCCTTGGTGCCGGCCTCGGCCAGGAATTTGCCGTCGGCATCGCGCACGCCTTCGGAAACCACGACGACGCAGTAGCCGAATTTCTCGACGGATTGTTTCACCTTGGCGAGAAAGCGCTCGCGGGCGAAGGTGACCTCGGGGAACAGAATAATGTGGGGCGCGTCGCCGGTCTTGGAACCGGCGAGGCCGGCGGCGGCGGCCAACCAGCCGGCGTGGCGGCCCATGACCTCGAGCACGAACACCTTGGTGGAGGTGCGCGCCATGGAGCTTACGTCGAGAGCGGCTTCGCGAGTGGAGACGGCGATGTACTTCGCCGCCGAGCCGAAGCCGGGACAGCAGTCGGTGATGGGGAGATCGTTGTCGACCGTTTTGGGCACGCCGATGCAGGTAATGGGGTAATCCAGCTGCGCGCCGATTTCCGACACCTTGTGGGCGGTGTCCATGGAGTCGTTGCCGCCGTTGTAAAAGAAATAACCGATGTCGTGGGCGCGAAAAACCTCGATGAGGCGCTCGTATTGAGTGCGGTTTTTATCGAGGCCGGCCAGCTTGTAGCGCGCCGAACCGAAGGCCCCGCCGGGGGTGTAGCGCAGCCCCCTCAGTGTGGCGACGCTTTCCTTGCTGGTGTCGATCATGTCCTCGGTCAGGGCGCCGATGATGCCATGTCGACCGGCATAGACTTTCTTTATATGTTTCGGGTACTTACGCGCCGCTTCCAGCAGCCCGCAGGCGGAGGCATTAATCACCGCGGTGACGCCGCCGGATTGGGCATAAAAGGCGTTTTTAGGTGCCGAAGGTTTCATAATCC
>Ga0302310_10003749_pt1 | contig 11674 bp, 9 predicted proteins | sample III_Palsa_N1_2_FD_200451 | JGI IMG/M metagenome (GOLD analysis project Ga0302310, IMG submission 200451) | Peat permafrost microbial communities from Stordalen Mire near Abisko, Sweden - III_Palsa_N1_2 | ecosystem: Environmental > Terrestrial > Soil > Palsa > Peat permafrost | place: Sweden... | reverse complement strand
TGTGACACAGTAGAAGTCAGCCCTGGCGAACGATGAACCGTCCAATCCCATCTCCGGCACTCCGCAGTTCCCGATGGCCCGGCGTGGCTCTTGCCGTGGCCGTGCTGTGCGCCGGGCTGCTCTCCGCGACCGCCCAGAAGACTGCGCCTACGCCCAAGCCCCACCGCCCCGGCGATCCCGACGTCTCTATCTTCCTCGAAGATATTGGCTTCGAAACTCCTCAGCCGCGCATGCTCACCTCCGGCGCCACGATGCTCACCGTCAACTTCGTCGACGACACGCACCTGCTGCTGACCTACAACAGCCACGGCCTGCTCGCTCGGCTGCCGGACATTACGGCCGATGACGACGATCGCCTGGTCACGGCGCAGCTGATCGAACTGCCGTCCGGCAAAGTGCTCGCCCAGACCAAGTGGCGCACGCGAGATCGCCAGCAGTATCTGTGGCCCCTTACTCATGGTCTCTTTCTCCTGCGGGTTCGCTCCCACCTCACCGTCATTGACCCCCTGCGCAGCCTCAACACACCTGACCCCTTCCAACAGAAGCCGTTCCTCGAGTTCGACCGCCGCATCGGCTACGTCTCCGTTTCGCCCGGCGGCGACCTGCTGGTCGTCGAGACCGTTCCGCAACCGCGGCTTCCCAGCGACGGTGTTGCCGCGACCGCCGCTATCGCCAGCCTCAACACCCAAAACACGGGGCAGCCTCAAGATTCCTCACCAGCCCCGCCTGCGCTCCAGCCCCCGCCTGCGTCCGTCTTCGTGCCCCAGCGCACCGAGCCGCCCGTCGAGATACGCTTCTACCGGCTGCTCCGCGACGACGACCCAGGAAAGCCTCCGCGGCTCATCGCCCAGTTCGCCGGCACCCTCGCCACGCGCAACCTTACGCGGGTGCCCGCCACCTCCGAGGGCTTTCTCGATACTTCGAAGGAATCCGACCACACCTGGCTATTCGACTTTCAGTCCCACGCCGGCCAACGTATCGAGCTCTCGCCGTTCGACACGACGTGCCCGCCGAGTACGTTTTTCGTCAGCCGCAGCGAGTTCGTTGCGCTGGGCTGCCAGGTTCACGACAAGACCAAGATGCTGCTGAGCGGCTTTAATCTGCGCGGGGAAGAGCCATGGATTTCGGCGCTTTCGGGCCAGCAGATCGCCCCGTACCTGGTGACTGCACCGGCGGCCGGACGCTTCGCCTTCAGCCGGATTCTGCTGAGCAACAGCTTCTACGATCTTGAGAATCTTCTCCCCGACGAACTCAGCGGGCAGGAGATTACGGTCTTCCAGCATCACGACGGGCGCATCCTCCTCAAGACGCAGGCCACGCCCATCCAGCGCGCCGGACAGAACTTCGACATCTCTCCCAACGGCCTTAGCTTTGCCGTTTTCCATGACACGCGGCTGGATATTTACGCGCTTCCGAAGCTGACCGAGAAAGATCGGCAGCAGCTGAAATTAGCCGCGACCGCCGCGCCCGAGCCTAACGACGCCCGGATCGCGCTTACTCGTGTGGGCGTGGCCGCTAACACAGCACCCGCACCGTCAACGGCCGCTCCGTCGACGCCCACCGACACAGTTACTGTTACGGGCAATACCGTCGAGCCGGCTGCTGCGGAACCCACCGTGGCGCCCGCTCCCTTGAAGGACCAGAGCCAAGCTGTAGGCGATCCTACACCGGACCAGCCGCGTCCGCCGCCGTCCCTCTACACGCCCGACCATCCCAAGCCTCCGCCTGGGTAGCGTCAGACGGCAAAAGAGCAGACTCCCGGCGATCCGGATGGGATCGCAGAAAAATCTGCTCTTGAGCCTTGATATTTTTTGCCGGTATGGCGGGAGACTAAACCTTCGCGAGAACCGCAGCTTTCACGCGGGCGTTCAGGCGGCTCTTGTAGCGGCTGGCGGTGTTCTTGTGCAGAACGCCCTTCTGGACGCTCTTGTCGAGCAGCGAAGCGGTGGAGCTGTAAACCGCCATCAAGGTCTTCTTGTCGCCGGCGGCGATGGCCTCGCGGAGGGTGCGGAGGGTGCCGCGCAGCTTGCTCTTGTTGGAGCGATTGTTGCTGGTCTTCGCAACCGTCTGACGGGCGCGCTTCAACGACGAAACATGATTTGCCATGAAAACTCTTTTCTATAGTCGCTCAGCCGAAGCCGGAGCCGAATGTGAGCGGAAATCCGAAGCCAGCCAGTTCATGGCCCCGCATCACTCCCCGCAATCTCTAAGTCTACGGATTTTGGGGAGAAAGGTCAATGAAGATTAGTCGATCGAGATCTTCCGCAGGAGCTTGAAGTTGGAGAGCATCTGGCCGGTTCCGAGCACCACCGACGCGAGCGGGTCGTCGGCGATGGAGACGGGCAGGCCGGTCTCCTCGCGGATGCGTTTGTCGAGATTCTTGATGAGCGCACCGCCGCCGGTGAGGACGATGCCGCGGTCTGAAATGTCCGCCGAAAGTTCCGGCGGAGTTCTTTCCAGCGCTACGCGGATGCCGTTGATGATGGTGGCGATGCACTCGGCGAGGGCCTCGCGGATTTCGGTGTCGTCGATGAGGATGGTTTTGGGGACGCCTTCGATGAGGTTGCGGCCGACGATGGATTTGGTGATTGGCTGGTCGAGCGGGAAGGCGCTGCCGAGCTCGATCTTGATCTGTTCGGCGGTGCGCTCGCCGATGAGGAGGTTGTACTTGCGCTTGATGTAGGTGATGATGGCCTCGTCCATTTGATTGCCGGCCATGCGGACGGAGCGCGAGTAGACGATGCCGGCGAGCGAGATGACCGCGATGTCGGTAGTGCCGCCGCCGATATCGACGACCATGTTTCCGCCGGGCTCGGTAATGGGCAGGCCGGCGCCGATGGCGGCGACCATGGCTTGTTCCACCAAATGGACTTCGGACGCTTTGGCGCGGTAGGCGGAGTCCATGACGGCGCGTTTTTCCACCTGCGTGATCTCGGAGGGGACGCCGATCACGATGCGCGGATGCACCATCATCTTGCGATTGTGGGCCTTCTGGATGAAGTAGTTCAGCATCTTCTCGGTCTGCTTGAAGTCGGCGATGACGCCGTCCTTCATGGGTTTGATGGCGACGATGTTGCCAGGCGTTCGGCCCAGCATCTCCTTCGCCTCCTTGCCCACGGCCTCGATCTCGCCGGTGACCTGATTCACGGCGATGATCGACGGCTCGTTGACGATGATGCCCTTGCCATGCGCGAAGACGAGGGTGTTGGCGGTGCCCAGATCGATCGCAAGGTCCGACGAGAAGAGCGAGAAGAGCGAGCGCATGTTATGCACTCGGGAGTACCGCATCTGGAAATTATTCGAAGACATTAGGTTGAGTCGATCCTGATACGAATTGGGGACGAGAAGTTCGTAAGTCTCCATTGTACGCGCTGCACTTCGTGCCGTGCTCGGCTTCGCGTGGTGCTCCCGTTGGTCGCAAACGAGATATCACGAATGAGATACTTTAGAGGCAACGGAGACGAGCGAATCCATGACGATTGGCGTACCGAAGGAAGTGAAGGACCACGAGAGCCGGGTAGGCGTAACTCCCGCCGGAGTAAAAGCGCTCGTGGAAGCCGGACACACGGTCCTGGTTGAGACTAACGCAGGCGCGTTGTCTGCGTTCCCCGACGACGAGTACCAGAGCGCCGGCGCGGAGATCGTCGGATCGGCGTATGACGTCTGGCGTCTCGCCGACATGGTCGTCAAGGTGAAGGAGCCGGTGGAGAAGGAGTATCGCCACTTCCGCGAGGGCCTCGTCCTCTTTACCTATCTCCACCTCGCGCCGCTCAAGGAGTTGACCGACGCTCTGCTGGAGAAGAAGGTGATCGGCATCGCATACGAGACTGTCCGCGACCGTGCAGGCACGTTGCCGCTGCTGACGCCGATGAGCGAGGTCGCCGGCCGTATGAGCGTACAAGTGGGCGCAACGTATCTGGAGAAGGAGCACGGCGGTCGCGGGGTTCTGCTGGGCGGTGTGCCCGGCACGCCTCCCGGCAACGTCTGCATCATCGGCGGAGGTATTGTCGGCACGAACGCGGCCAAGATCGCGCTTGGGATGGGGGCGCGGGTCACGATTGTCGACCTGAGCCTGAACCGCCTGCGCGAGATTGACGACATCTTTCAAGGACGTGTGCTGACGCTCGCAAGCAATAGCTATAACGTAGCGCGCGCCGTGTGCGAGGCCGATCTCGTCATCGGCGGCGTGCTGATTCCCGGCGCGGCTGCACCCAAGATCGTCACCAAAGCCATGGTCGCGAAGATGAAAAAGGGAGCTGTGATCGTTGACGTAGCGATCGACCAGGGCGGCTGCATCGAGACGGCCCGCCCCACGACGCACACCGATCCAAGCTATGTCGTCGACGGCGTCGTGCACTACTGCGTTACGAATATGCCCGCCGCAGTCCCCTACACCTCGACATTGGCGCTGACGAATGCTACGTTTCCGTATCTGCTGAAGCTGGCGAAATTGGGTGCCGTGGCTGCCATTCGCGAGGATCAGGGAATCGCCGAGGGCGTGAATACGTTCGACGGAACGCTGACCTACGGAGCGGTGGCCCAGGCCCAGGGCCGGGAGTGGACCGAAATCGGAAAGCTGATCTGAGATTGGAAGGCTGATCTAAGGCAGGGAGGCTGGCAATGACGACAAGCACGCATCGGCGCAGGGTGCTGACGATCGTGCTGGGCGTGTCGTTTCTGGTGCTGGTGCTAGGGTATGCCGCGCTGAATGCGTTTCAGATGCCATTCCTGAGCCCTGATACTACGGCGCAGGTGGTGGCGTTCACGGCGATCTCGGCAGTAGCCTTCCTGCTGTTTGTCGGGGTCATGATCCTGCTGGTTCGCAACCTGCTGAAGCTGTATGCGGACCAGAAGAGCGGGGTGATGGGCAGTCGCCTGCGGACGCGAATGCTGTGGGGCGCGATCCTGGTGAGCCTGGTGCCGATCTCGTTTATGTTCTGCTTCAGCTACCTGCTGATGAACCGGTCGGTGGACCGCTGGTTTTCGCAGCCGGGGCAGGATATTTCGAACGAATCGAGCCGGCTTGCGCTGACACTGGCGCAGTACACCGCGGCCAATGCGCATGTGGAGGCGGAGAGCATTGCGGCTGCGCTGCCGGCGTTGAGTCCGGCACGAGATCGGGAGGGCGAACTGGCAAATCGTCCACTGGTGAATCGGGTGCTGGCGCAGCATGAGACGACTCTCCAAGGTGGATTCGTGGTGGTGTTTCGCGACGGCAAGCCATTTGCAGTGTGGAATATGCCACAGTCGCAGGGAGCTTCGGCAACTGTGAAGGAGTGGCTGCCGGAGCGGGGTGCTCCGGACAGCGAAACGGACTCGGTGGGTGCAGGTGAATCTTCAGGGGCAGCGGGCGAGGGTTGCGCGGTCGTTACCCTCGCCGACCCGGCAAGCGCGGGTCTGTTGGCGGCGGCGCAGGGGTGCAACAATCCCGTCTTTTCGCTGGGTCCGGTGGATTATCAGCTAAATGTTGTGGCGTTGCCGAATCAGGGAGTTTCGGCGGGCCACGTGGTGGTGGGACTTCCGCTGCCGCGGGGATTATTGGGCACGATCACGCACCTCCAGACGCAGGCAGACAAGTACTGGGTGCTGACGCGCGAGCGGCGGTCCGTGCGCAATACCTACATGGTCTACATGCTGATGATGACTGTGCTGGCGTTGTTTGCGTCGACGTGGCTGGCGCTCCATCTGTCGAAGCAGGTGACGAAGCCGGTGGAGTCGCTGGCGGATGCGATGGCGGCGATCGCGTCTGGAGACTATGGGCATCGGGTGGAAGAGAGCGCGACCGAAGAGCTGGGGGAGTTGGTGCGGAGCTTCAACCACATGGCGGCTGATCTGGACAGCAGCCGGTCGCAGGTGGAGGCGTCGACGCAGCTGCTGAGTGCGGCCAACTCGGCGCTGGATGCCCGGCGAGGCGAGTTGGAAACGATGCTCGAGACGATTCCAAATGGGATTGCAACCATCGACGTAGGCGGGCGCATTGTGCTGACGAACCGGGCGCTGAGCGAGATGCTTGACCCTGGCGGACAGCAGCCGTTCGCCGGGCGGCCGTTTCTTGAGGTCTTCCCGGCCGAGGTACTGGAGGCGCTGGAGCGGCTGATGAGGCGCAGCCATCGGATGGGGTCGGCATCGGGCGAGATCGAGATGACGAAGCCAGGAGGGACGTTGAATCTGGCGGCGACTGTGGCGCTGCTGGAAGGTGCAGCGACGCATGCGCACCTGGGCTATGTGGTTGTGCTCGAAGACGCGACCGAGCTGCTGCGGGCGCAGAAGCAAAGCGCGTGGAAGGAAGTAGCGCGGCGGGTGGCGCACGAGATCAAGAATCCGCTGACGCCGATTTCCTTGAGTGCGGAACAAATCGGGCGGCACATTGAGAGGCTCGCAGGAACTCTGGCGGAGGCGGAGTTGCAGTCGCCGTCGGTGGCGGTGATACGGCGTTGCAGCGAGGTGATCTCGTCCTCGGTCGAGAGTATGCGAGGTTTGGTGGATCAGTTTGCGGCGCTGGCGCAGTTCCCAACCGCGATGCCCCGACCCGCGGACTTGAACACGATCGTCGAGAATTCGCTGGCACTCTTTGCGGGTCGAACACAGAAGATTCATATTGCCTTGAGGCTGGCAGCGGATCTCCCGCTGGTATTGGCTGACCCGGAAGCCATGAAGCGGGCGCTCGGAAACCTGGTTGACAATGCGCTGGAGGCGATGCAGGAGAGCTTGCTGCGCGAACTGCGCGTCTCGACGACGCTGTTGCCGAGCGGCATGGTGGAGTTGACAGTTGCGGATACTGGCGCCGGACTGACCGACGAGATGCGGGAGAGGCTGTTTCTCCCTTACTTTTCAACTAAGCAGCGCGGCACAGGGCTGGGGCTGGCGATCGCGGCGAAGATTATCCAGGAGCACGGTGGGACGATTCGCGCGGAGAAGAACGACCCGGCCGGCGCAAAGTTTATTGTGGAGGTGCGTCCGGCGAGCATGGCGGATTCGGGCGAACATCGGGTATTGGATTCTGGCGAGCATCGAGTATCGACAAACGAGGGCAAGGCAGTTGCGTTTGCGCAGGATTAGGGCAGGATTAGGGCTGGATTAGCTTTGGGGGCCGGTAGTGAATCATGTATTGATCGTCGATGACGAGGCTGAGATTCGGGAGTCGCTCGAGAGCATCCTGAAGGAAGAGGGTTACCTGGTGACAACGGCGGCGACCGCCGGTGAGGCGCTGGCGCTGCTGCGGGATGCGGCCTACGACGTGGTGTTGCTGGATGTCTGGCTACCGGATCGGGATGGTCTCGACGCCTTGGGCGAGATTCGCCAGATGGATTCGGCGAATGTGCCTGAGGTGGTGATTATCTCGGGCCACGGGACGATCGAGGCGGCAGTCAAAGCGACCAAACTGGGTGCGTACGACTTCCTCGAAAAGCCGTTGAGCCTGGCGCGGACGCTGATCGTGCTGAAGAACGCGATGCAGGCACGGCGCATGCGCGAGGACAACGCCGAACTACAGCGGCAGCTCGCGGCCAAGGGGACGGTGACGGGCACGAGCGTTCCGATGAAGGCGCTGCGGCAGCAGATCAAGCTGATGGCACCGACCAATGGACGTGTGCTGATCTTCGGCGAAAGCGGTACGGGCAAGGAACTGATCGGCCGCGCGATGCATGCGGAGAGTCTGAGGAAGGATCGCGTGTTCGTGGAGCTGAATTGCGCGGCGATTCCGGAGGACTATATCGAGACGGAACTATTTGGGTATAGGCACGGAGCTGCTCCAGGCGGCGGCGGACCGGGCGTTCCGGCGGAGAAGCGCGGGACGTTCGAACGGGCCGATGGCGGCACGCTGTTTCTGGATGAAGTTGGTGACATGAGTCTGAAGACGCAGGCTAAGGTGCTGCGGGCGTTGGACGAGCAAAGATTTCTTCCAGTCGGAGCCAGTCACGCGGTGCATGTAGATGTGCGGGTGATCGCGGCGACGAACAAGGACCTGGAAGAAGAGATCTCACGGGGGAATTTCCGCGAGGATTTGTTTTACCGGCTGAATGTGATTCCGTTTTATGTGCCTCCGTTGAGAGACAGGAAGGAAGATATTCCACTGTTAGTAAAAGAATTCCTTACGGAATTCGGGTCGCAGTATGGACGGCCGCGCGTCGAGATGACTGACGATGCGTTGGGCGCGTTGAAGCAGTACCACTGGCCGGGAAATGTGAGGGAGTTACGGAACCTAATGGAACGCGTACTGATCCTCAATCCGAAGGTGGTGCGAATCGAACGGAAACACCTGCCGATGCTGGTCTATCGCGACTCTGGCAAGGCTGCCTCGCGCGGAGATGAATTTGCGACGCTGCTTGAGGCTAGGGAAGCATACGAGCGGGATTATATTTTGAAGAAGATCGATGAGTGCCATGGGAATGTAAGTCGCGCGGCGGAGGGGCTGGGGCTGGAACGGAGTCACTTGTATCGCAAGATGAAGGCGCTCGGGGTTAGTGTGAAGGAGTAACGGCAAGGGCTTAACACGGATTTTCACGGATGACACGGATACGACAATAACGGGAGTGGTGATGATCCGACTAGGTTTTGTTGCGGTAATGCTGGGAAGTGCTCTTTCGCTCGCGGCGCAGGATGTGAGTGCGTTTGAGAAGAGTGAGATGCCGGGGCTGGTGGATATTTATAAAGGTGTCCACGAGCATGCGGAGCTTTCGCATTTTGAAGCGAATACTTCGGCGATCGTGGCGGATGCGTTGCGCAAGGCTGGATATACGGTTACGGATCGTGTTGGCGTTTACCCTGACGGCTCCAAGGCATATGGAGTGGTTGGAATTCTAAAAAATGGTGCGGGGCCGACGCTGCTGGTTCGGGGCGATATGGACGCTTTGCCGATTGTCGAAGAGACCGGCGTGCCGTATGCCAGCCATGTGATGGCGAAGAACCTGGCCGGCCAGCAGGTTGGCGTGATGCACGCCTGCGGGCACGACGTGCATACGACGGTGCTGATCGGGACGGCGCGGGCGCTGGCCGAGGCTAAGAGTCAGTGGCATGGGACGCTGATGATTGTCGGGCAGCCGAGCGAGGAGACTGCGGACGGTGCGAAGGCGATGCTGGCGGACCATCTGTACGAACGGTTCGGACGGCCGGACATGATCGTCGGGCTGCACGACGGCAGCAACCTGGCTGCGGGGACCGTCGGGATTCACTCGGGCGCGACGCAGGCGGGGATGAACTCGGTCGACGTGACGATCCGTGGTATCGGCGGGCATGGCGCGGAGCCCGAGGCCGGTCGCGATCCGATCGTGCTGGCCGCGATGTATGTGTTGCAGATACAGACAATCGTGAGCCGCGAGGAGGACCCGCAGGATCCGGTGGTTGTGTCGGTGGGCGACATACATGGCGGGACCAAGCGCAACATCATTCCGGATGAAGTGAAGCTGGAGTTGACGGTTCGGACGTTCTCGGAGAAGAGCCGGAAGATCGTGCTGGACGGTCTGAAACAGATTGCGATTGGCGTGGCGACCTCGGCTGGTTTGCCGCCGGAGAAGATGCCTACGGTGACGGTCATCGACACGGAGTCGACGCCGGAGGAGTACAACAATCCGGAGCTGACTGTGCGGGTGAAGGCGCTGCTCCAGAAGGCGCTGGGCGCGTCGAATGTGATTGACACGCCGCGCATTATGCCGAGCGAGGATGTCGGCGTTTTCGGCTTGCCGGGCAACGTGATTCCCCTGGTTTATTTCGGGCTTGGCGCGGCCAATCCGGCGAAGCTGGCGGCGGCGAAGGCTGCGGGTAAGGAGCTTCCGGGACCGCATACTAGCAAGTTCGAACCTGATCCGGTGCCTACGCTTGAGACCGGTGTGAAATCGCTGACGGCGGTTGCGATGGGCTTGCTGCAGTAGGTCTGGTCGCCAACTTCACTCGATATCGAGCGATGTTTTGAGGAAGCCGGCGACGACTTCCCGAGTGGTCGGTGCGCCCGTGCAGAATGCTTGCCAGACTGACTCGCACCAGGCGTGGATGGCACGGTCGCGGACTTCGCCGGGAGTGGCAGCCAAGACGTCGGTCACTGTCATCGTGCCTCGATCCGCAGGCAGCAGTGGGCGTGGAAGCTGCGATTTTCTGGGTGCGAGGCGCATGTGGGCGAGCTGCACCTGCCGGCCGGTCCAGCCACGCTCGACCACCAGATAGAGGCCCATGAGCGCGAAGAAGATGGCGATGGTTTTGGATGACTCATCGGCGGTTTGCGCGGTGTGGGCGTCGACCGCAAGCTGGTGCAGGAACGCTGGCGATGGATGCGTGAGCGTGTAGTAGGACAGCTCGTCGAATTGTTGCCGTGAATTCATCACTAAAAGCTTAGTTATTGAGCTGTAACTCGCGCTAACTTCTGTTGATGGCTTGCATTGCGTACTTGGGCGATGGCTTCGCTTGACGCCGCTACCGTGCCACAAGGTGGTGGCTCAGCCGTGTGTTCGTCCCGAGAGAGGAATGGCTCAAAGAGAATTAGCTCTGTTCCTTTGTTGACGGACGGAGCTTTCGGGCCGCCTTTCCAAGCTGCCTTCACGCGCAGTAGATCAGCCGAGTGCCATTCAGAGACACCTTGCATGACTGAGAGGACGCGCGCCGGAAAGGAAGTTAGTTGATCGGGTTCAGTAGCGCGCATCTCCTCCCCCTCAACCCTAACAAGAAGTATAAGAGTCGAGGCTTGCGTCAATTCACGGATCGAAAAGCTGCAGGCCTCGACCCGAGCATCGTTGGCATGGCGGGTTTTCTTTCTTCTTCTAGTTCATGCCAGGCATCGGGAAAGATGTCTTGTGCGACTGTGCATGGCACCCACCGTGTGATGCAGTCTAAGTTGAAGCGGGTAAGTCGTTCTACTTCGTCGCGTGAGGCCACTGGGCTGAAACTGCTCCTAATTCCGATGCAATTCATGCAACCTGACGGCTGGGTAACAGCGTATTCTGGATGGGGCCGTGCAGCGGGCCACTGCCAATAGTACGAGTCTGGATTTGACGTTGAGGCTGCAGATGCCATTAGCGAATATTCGCCGGAACTGTAGGGGACAAATGCGCCGCACGGATCGGGACCGCAGCCGGGTCCAGCTCCCTTGGGGACCTCGGTCGTGTACATCGCTCGCCACTCCGTTACTTTACCACTCTCGGCCTTCAGGTCAAGGAACAGCGAGGCGGCGTGCCAATGTATCAAGGGTATAAAGAAGACCACGCGACTAAGCAGGAAGCGATCGCCGCTAGGCCACTCTAATTCGCCAATCCAATCGTCCAGATCGATGATGTACTCACAGCGCTGCGGTGTGCAGATTCCTTCGGGGTGGCCGAATGCTCCCCAATCCGACATGATGCGTTGCATGTCTGTCCAGGAGCCTCCATCTGCGTGGAGACGCTGAAGGTCTGCGATCAGACGTTCGGCTCTGTGATGGAGGCCTTCCTGGCCCATTTGCACGGTGGCAAAGAGCAATAGGAACAGCAGACTACTCACCGCGATTAAGGCGACAAAGCTTCGGAGAAGACGCGATTTCCGCATAGTGGGTTATACCATGCACATATTTACTCGGTTCTGGCTAAGCACTCACGAAGCTGCTACTCTGGCGTCTCTTCGGCGGCTTGTTTGGCGGCGATTTGTTCGAGCTGGCGGCGCCAGTCGAGGTCGTCGATGAAGGTGGGTTTGCTGCGCCAGTCTTCCTGGACTTTGA
>Ga0302310_10003743_pt1 | contig 11689 bp, 15 predicted proteins | sample III_Palsa_N1_2_FD_200451 | JGI IMG/M metagenome (GOLD analysis project Ga0302310, IMG submission 200451) | Peat permafrost microbial communities from Stordalen Mire near Abisko, Sweden - III_Palsa_N1_2 | ecosystem: Environmental > Terrestrial > Soil > Palsa > Peat permafrost | place: Sweden... | reverse complement strand
GATGATCGGCCCACCCATGGGCAGAAGCGGGACAAGAAAAAGCCCGCTGCTGCGGGCTTCAGGAAGTTTCATGGGTTCGGCGGAATGCTATGGAATGGCGCGAACCATCATTCGATGTTGCACCTAAGTCCGAAGTAAGCCGATCAAAGCCAACTGCAGGGACATTCCACTACTTAGGTTTTCGTCGTGGGTACAACCATGGGTACAAGGAATCGGGGAGATAGATTTCGTCGGTGAAGCAGCACGGAGGCTGCATGGGGTTGTTTCCGTCTTTGGGACAACTCACCCCGGATCTCACGCGCGCAACGATCTGCCGGAGGCAGCTTCACGGCGTATATGTTCTCAGGCACCATCGCGGTCAGGGAAGATTCTCAGGGGGAGAGCATCATGGCTTTGATCAAGTGTCCGGATTGCGGGACAGACGTCAGCGACGCCGCACCGGCTTGTCCGAAGTGTGGCAGGCCGATGACGGTAGTGAAACCCAAAGCTCAGGAAAGCGGGTGCTTGAGAGTGTTCGTCGGCGCATTGATGATCCTAGTCTTCGTGTTTTTCATCCACGCGGTAACTAGCTCAGACAAACCAGACGCTGGACCAAGTGCATCTCCAGCGCCGCCGTCCGTTGCACCTTCTGCCGCTAATCCGCCTGCTAAGACCGACGCACAATGCAAAGCGGATCTTCAGTGCTGGTCGGATAAATTCATGGCCGATGCAACCACGGACTGCAAACCAGCGATCGAGCAGCAGGCAACGCACGATGTGAAGTGGGCTGATGGCTTTCTAACGCCCATGTTTGGGCGTCTCGCCTGGGGGAATGATTCACACACCCAAGTGCGCTTCATCGGCGATAAGGTCGAATTTCAGAACGGCTACGGTGCGTACACTCCCATGACTTACTTCTGCGTCTATGACACTTCAGCCAAAAAGGTCATCAGTGTGGATGTGTCTGAAGGGCGCATACCCGGCGAAACAGATTAATAGGAACGATTGATGCCGTTGCAGCTATTTATGCCGTGGGCTGACGCTCATCCGGGCCTAGCGTCTTGGGTGCAGGCTGTGTTCTCCATCTTGGCGATCATCGCTGCGTTCCTCATTGGACAACAGCAGGCCCGGGCTGCGCTTAAGTCGACAGAAAGAGCGCATCAGCTTGTGCAGGCTGAGAAGCGGCGCTCGATTGAGGCGATTATCCAGTCAACTAGAGATATCGTCATCGGGATAGGGAATGTCTTAAAGGCGCAGACTGAAATAGCTATGACGCGGGCGGCGTTGTATGAGGTTTACGATGAAGTGGTCATTGATGGCATCAGTGGTGCGCTTGCAAGCATTCCGATCTACGACGTAGGCTCTTCTGATGGCGTTGGGGCGCTACAAAAGCTTCGTTATCACATTGTCTTTTTTGGAAACAACGTGCGCGCATTTATTGATGGCCCGTGGAATCATCCAGAGCTTCGCTTAGGCCTAGAGCAATACCCAGACGACCATGTGACCCGTCGTGAAATGCTCGAAGGAGGTAACGAAATCTTGAAGAAAAACGCTCTTCAGCAATTTGAGTTGGTGCTCAAAGATATTGACGGGCTGCTGCAGGCGATCGAAGCAGCATAACGACATCTCAAACGTCCGGATCAGGATCGATCAGGATCACCCCGACATTCTTGTTCGATTCTTCGAGCAGCCTCTTGCGGGTGCGCTCAAGCCCTTCGATGCGACCGAGTAGGCGATCAATGATGGCCTCGTAGTCCTGCTCTGCTTTGATGCCGTCGCGCTCGGCCTTCAACGTCCTGGCCAGTCGCACGCGGGCCAGGCGAAGTTCTTGGTCGACATCGCCCAGCTCCAGGCCGTCGTAGTCGGTCCGCTCCTCTTCGGTCAACACCGCCCGGTAAATGCCGTGCTTGACCGCGTTGGTGTTCCCGACAGGGCCGCCCGGCGAGTTACCGCCGTGCATTCTGCATCGTCCGTTCGGCATGCTCCTGGAAGCGCACGGAGCGCCTGAGCGGGTCTCGGCACCGCATCGCATGGCGTCGTTTTTCAGATTCATGGATTTTTTCTCATGAGAGTCAGAGTTTTTCTTCATGTGTTCACCACGCAATTAAAGATCGTGCACCAGCTGTCGGAGTGTGCGTTCATGGGTTGCCTCGTATGAGTGGCTGAAAAAGGTGGCGCCCGTCCCCTAGCAGGAGGATTGGCCGCTAGTTCCGTGGAGTTCGGGCGCCAGTGAAAGGGTTCAGGAGATCGTGATTTTCTGGCCGGGTTTGAGCCTGACGGTCTCCTCCCGCATACCGACATCTTTGTTAATTCGTCCGCTGAAGCCCGGCATCTTGAAAGGCGCCCAGCAGGCTTCGGGATCTCCGCTGTAGGTTGATATCTGCGTGTGCACCCTGGGGTTGTCGCCGCCCTCGGTGCTCCGAATGAGCACGCCGGAAGTGTTTGACGCTGTGCGGGCTTGCCTCAATAGGACGTTTTCGGCGGCAGCTAATGCGCCATCGTTGGCGAGCTTGGGAATGCTTAATTTCTTGTCGACAAATCCCAGCTGCTGCAGATGTCGAAGCTTGTTTACCCGTGTGGAGATGGAGCCTTTGCCATCGAACAGGTCGGCGCTCACTTCAATGGTGCGGTCTAGTTTGCTCATGATTTGGATCTCTCGGTATCAAGGATGGAGTTGTGATCGCCGGCCGACTGGTCAGCCATCAGTGCCAACAAGGCGGGTTTGTGTTCTCGCAACAGGTCGAGCAATTCGGGCGGCGTGTTGGGAAGCAGCCCGCGGATCAGGATCTGATCACCACGACGTTCAAGGACGAGGCCAGCGGCCCAGGCAACAAGGAGGACTTCGAATACGCTCATATCGCCACCACTCCGTTGTCTGACTCGTGGGTGACGTGGTCTCTCTTTGCTTGCTGTAGATCGGTAACGTGGGTAACGCCAGTAACAACAGGTGATTGTGTTTCGCTTGTTTCCTTTGTTACCGATGTATTGGGAGGCGGAGACAGGTAACGCTCCCATGCATCCCAGAGATCCTCGCGTCGATAACCTTTAACGGTCGTCTCCCCGATCCGTATGGTGGTTCGCGTGACGCCGTAAGGCTTCAGTCGACGACTCAGACCTCGATCATCTAGAGGCTTACCTTTCAGGTCATTCCAAGGAGAGTCGTGGATCTCGTGCAGTGAACGTAAAATCTCAGACGTCGACATGCCGGTGAGTTCTCCAAACACCTGCCGAAGGTCTGCCAGCAGGAGAACGCCTAGGCTGGGTGTGCTTCCCTTAGCTTCGGTAACATGGGAAACAGCGGCAACACGCGCGGCTTCAGGCCACTTTCCGCCTGCTGCATCAGCGACGGCCAGCAACGACTCCCAGACATCAGCATCGCGGTCGCGGATGCCCTCGGGCATTTCGGGCCATTCGTCGGTGATGGTGTCTACAATCAACTCGGCCCATGCGGCCATGCGAGCGTAAAGATTTTCCGCCGTAGGGAGCATGGTGCGGCGGCGGTAGGGCTCGATGTGCTCCGATGGCGCACGTCGCCGCATTCGAACAATGACCGAACGGGTTAGGATCGTGTCTGGAAGGTCTCCCAAGCCCGCCAGTGCGACAGCGCAATAAGCCGGCAACTCCTCAGTGAAAACTTCCTTTCCGCGTACTACGCAGCGTCCCGCGCTGGAGTGCTTGCGGTAGCCGGCGTTCAACAATCCCCGCAGCTCTTCGTTCTCGCGTGCTTTCGGTCCGAATACTGTATCGACCTCGTCCAAGAGAATGGTCGGCGTGCCTTGCTCGTCACCCACTTTTCGAAACAGGTAAGCCGGAGAAACGTTCACAGCTTCGACCGGCCTTGGCACAAGCGGCTCCATGACCTCCAACGCTCGAGACTTGCCGCTTCCCGGCTCGGCTGACAGGAAGGCTATCCGCGGTGTCGTGTCCCAGGCCGGCATCAAGTGCGTGTGCATAATCCAAAGCGCATGTGCGATCTGGGAGTGGAGGCTTGGGTACGCAACAAAACGGCCAAGGTACGCGTGAACGTCATCGAGGATGACGTGACCGGGATCGATGGGTGAGTTCGCTTTATGCTCAGCGTAGTCATCCATGCTGCCGCTATAAGTTTCGGCTTCAGCGTGCATTGAGCACCGCCATAATGTCGTGGATGCGCAAGGCCGATGCCTGCATGCGGGTCAGCTCGCCAGCGTCCAGCAGGTCGCCGTTTCCCATCTTCCCTGCAGCGATCTGTAACACCGTAGCCTCTCGACTAAGAACCTCCAGCGCGGCCCGCCAGCGTGGAATGAGAGCGTCCTGGCGCATCTGGCTGCGTTCGGATGGCGAGAGATTGCGCAGGTCGCGGCGTACGAACAAATCACCGACAGTCAAACCAATCGCAGCCAGCACTTCGTGAACCGGATGACCAGCGAAGTCGTTAAGGAGAACAGTGCCGTTTGCGCCTCGCGAAATGCTCAGGCTGCGCGAATGCTTGCCGTCGCTGAGCGGCGATTTTGCGCGCGCGTTGTCATTGCCGTGCCGCTGAACGCCTTCCAGTTTGCTCAGTACAAGTTCGAAAGGATCGGTGCTAAAGTTCGAGCTGTTGGAAACATTGTTAGTGCGATCTCCTCGCCCGGTTGCCCCCGGGCGAAGTCGTATTTGGGGGTGGTTCATATCGCCACCTTGATCAGATCGTTGACCGCATCGTTCCAATGCATGCCGGTCAAGCGCTGATGGAAGACCGTCAATGTTCCCCTGCCGCAGTTTCGACAGTGCCAGTGGCCGGTGTGTAGGTTGACGCTCAACGATGCCCCGTCATCCCCATGTAGTGGACACTTGCCCTGGGCAATGCCGCTACCGCCCGGATCACCAAGCTCCTCGATGTGTTTGGCGTAGTAAATGAACGGAAGCGGCAGGCGTTCGCGCCAGTCGCGGGGTAGAGGAGTCGGGCGTTTCCGAGACGAGGCGCTCATGCGTCGCCACCGCGTGAGGCGGCAACACGGCCCGAAGCCCAAACATCAATCTCTGATTCGATCCATGCCGAGGCAGCAGGCGAAAGCTTCACGCGACGCGGGAAACGCCCTGAGGCTTCAAGGCGTTGGATGTGTGAGCGGGATAAGCTGGTGCGAGCGCACACAGCTGGCAAGCGTAGAAAGCGGACTGATTGGGTGTCGCTGGGGACGGTATCGGTTTGCATGACGCACCTCTCGTTGAGATGCGACTACGCTACGGCGCTAAAGGCGCCGCTAAGACCCCACACAAAACCGATTTATTGCCGTTTATCTGAGGTCTTTTTTGAGGCCGCAGAGATCAATTTCGGATGCGATTTCCGCTTCGGTGCGGTTTCCGTTTGCACAGGCGCGACGCGTGTAACGTCGTCGCCGTCCAAGCGCTCACTATCAGGGATATCAAGCACACAGTTGGTCAATGCTGCCACTTGGTCGCGGTAAGGCTGCCCGGTCAACTTCATGAAGTAATTGGTCAGCATCAAAATCATATGTGGGATCGTTCGGTCCCCTGACTTGGTTTTTTTTGACGGGCTCGTCCCTGTCCAAGCATTTGCGCTATCAGAAAGAGACGCCAAAATATCTATTCGGCCATTCATAAAAAGGTCGCGCACCATAAGCCGCGCCTTTGCCAAGTCAAGATTATCCTGCGATTTTATCAAGCTGGATGGCATCGCCAAATCTACTGACGTGTAGGTTTGGTATGCAGAGTGCAGACGATCCGTTAGCGCGCTAGTTATCTGCGCTGGGATTTCATTATTTCGATCAGCATTTTGAAGGGCTTGGCGAAGCGCGTTCGCGTGTTTCGCGATCGATTCCCAACGATCACGGCGGTTTCCCTTCGAAACTTTATTGGCAGATGCAGGCCCATCGATGGCTTTCAATATCACCAACAGCAAGTGGCGTGGTATCTGAGCGACTCGGTAGCTATGCGAAATATCATCGGGCACCGAGGTGGCCGAGTAGATTATTGGCCACAATCCTTTGCACCTTTCATCAAGCACGATCTTCTTGAAAAGATCGGCTTCTTGCCTCATCAGCTCCGGCAGATCAGTCCGCGCGCTCGCGTAAGCGGCAACGTTCTGGTACCCGGTCCACGCAACATCCGGCACCCAATCGGGTTGAGTCTTATCGTTAACTGCGACTCGCCTTGGCTTACTTGTCACAACGCACACCTCTGCGCCCTTCAAAAGGTGCCGCGCCAATCGGGGAAGGTGCCCGATGTTCGGTAGCTGGCCTAGGCGCGGCGTTGAACTGGTTGGTCAAGCCGATTCGGGTGCGGAAATGATGCCTGTTCTGACGAGGAATGCATTGAAGCGTTCATCAAGATCGTAAACCGGCGCAGGTTGCGGAGTATCGCGTTCCAAGCGATGCAAAAGGTCGTCGCACAGCGTCGTGATTAGGTGCTGCTTGTCTCTGGTAGTAACAAGCTGTGTTACTTCCGCGCACGGCCCGCGCCTGACCTTGGCGCCACGCTTCTTGGCTTTTGGAAACGGAATGATCTGTGCGCTCATACCTTCACCTTCCTACTCTTGTTTCGAGCCGCGTGAGCGGTCGGCAAAAGAATCGAAGGGGTGCTCGATACACCCGGTTCCGCCGCTTACCGGGAATGCCCGATTCTTCATGCTGGCGTCGCAACGAGTGCGACTCAGCTAGCCTTGCGCTTGATCGGCACGACCTTGCTGCCGGTGTCGCCCGCTTCCAGTTCGCCCAAGAGATCAGCCCACGCCTGCAGCGCGGCTTTGCGTTCTTCGAAATAGTCGTGTCGGTTGTAGATGCCCACCACGCCCTTGAGCTTGTGATTGAGGCAGCGTTCGGCGACGTGCGGTGATGTACCCAGCGCTTCCAGGTGCGTGCGGGCCGTGCGTCGGAAGTCATGCACCGTGAATCGATCACACTCGCCCATCAGCGGCCGAATGCTCTTGGCCATCGCCGCGTTGACGGTGTTCCCGTCGATATGCGGAATCATGCGCGTCTGCATCTTGCGCGCTGGCAGCAGCCAAGCGCTCTGCCCTGCCAGCTTCACCAGCTCGCGCAGAGCAACTACCGCCTGGCGTGGCAACGGAATGTCGATCGCCGCGCCGGTCTTGGTACGCTCGGCCGGCAGATGCCAGACAGCACCGTCAAGATCGAACTCCTTGATGGGCGCCTCGATTAGTTCGGACTTGCGGTTGGCGAGCATCAGCAACAGCTTCACCGTGAGGGTATTTTCGTGCGTCCAGCTCTTGGCCGTGTTCATAGCGATCAGGAGGCGCGACAGCTCGGCACGAGTCAGCCAACGCTGGCGCGCTTCTTCCTTACCGCCAGCGTCGGAGGGATCGAACGCCGCGGCGGGATTGGTCAGCACCATCTCGCGCTTGATGGCGTAGTCGAACATCCGCTTCACCCAGCGCAGCACGTCCGTGGCCATCGTCGGGGCACCACGCTTAACGATCCCCTTGAGCATGGCGTCGATATGCGAGGGACGCACGTCAGCAAGCGCGAGCGCGCCGATCGCGGGCTTGATGTCGCGCTCAATCCGGCTACGCACGATGTTGGGGTGCTTCCAACGGCCGATGATGCGTGCGGCCAGATACAGGTCTGCCAGCTGGGCGACGGTGACCGCAGATCGCTCCGCTTCGATCTTGTCGACCGCATCCTGCCGGCGCTCTTTCTTCTCGGAGGCCACGTCGAAGCCCAGCGCCACCCTGGCCCGCATCTCCTTGGCGGTCCGCCGGGCATCAGCAAGGGACAGGTCGCGATAGCTACCCAGTTGAAGCACCCGGGCTTTGCCGCCCATCTGGTAGCGGAATAGCCAGCGGGGGGCGCCGTCGCGTTCCCGGTAGCGCAGTGACAGGCCCTCACCGTCGCCGCGGCCTTCAAACAGCTCGCCCGCCTTGATCCAGTTGCGGATAGCCACGTCGGTCAGCTTGCCCATGATCGCCTCACCAATGCCAAAAACAGCCTGTACCCACAAAAGTCACCCTTTGTACCCAATGGGTACAACACTGGGTACAAGCTTAGTACGGGATTCGATGGGACACCATGGGCGGGAGTGACACAACAAAAAGCCCGCGCTATGCGGGCTTCGGGAGGTATTAGGCGTTTGGTGAGACGCTATGGGATGGCCTGAACATTTACTCGATGTTCTGCACCTGTTCGCGCATCTGCTCGATCAGCACCTTGAGCTCAACGGCCGCATTGGTGCTGCGCGTATCGACCGATTTGGAGCCCAGCGTGTTCGCCTCGCGGTTGAACTCCTGCATCAGGAAATCCAGCCGGCGTCCGACCGGCTCCTTCAGCCCCAGCACGCGACGCGTTTCGCCGATATGCGTGCTGAGACGGTCCAGTTCCTCGTCCACGTCAGTGCGGGTGATCTGCATCACCAGTTCCTGCTCCAGCCGGCCCGGCTCGATCGGCTGCTTGATGTCTGCCAGCCGGCTTTCCAGGCGTGCGCGCAGCGCGGCGCGGATGTCCGGCATCCAGCTACGCACGTCGGCGACCACGCGCTCGATGCCGTCGAGTTTGTCGTGCAGGATCTCGCCGAGCTTCTCGCCCTCGCGCTCACGCGTCGCGGTAAGTACATCAAGCGCGCGATCCAGCACCTCGAACAACGCCGCCTGCTGCGCTTCCGGATCGATCTCGGCCTGCTGCATTACGCCGGGAAAGCGCAGTAGATCGGTCAGTTCGACGCGCATCTGCGGAAAGCGCGCCTGCATGTCGAGCGCAAACTCGGCCAGCTTGGCGACCAGCGCGCCGTTGATCTGCAGCGTGTCGGTACGTGACTCGTTGCCGCGTACGCGCACCGTGATATCCAGCTTGCCGCGCGACAGCTTGGCCGCGATGCGCTCGCGCAGCAGCGACTCGAAGCTGCGCAGCTCATCCGGCAGGCGCGGGCTCAGTTCGAGATAGCGATGGTTGACTGTGCGCAGCTCGCAGCTGAGCGTGCCTGCGGGACCGGTGGCTTCGGCGCTGGCGTAGGCCGTCATGCTGCGAATCATTTGTGCGTCATCCAAACGTGGCGTAGGAGCGCAATGGTAAACTCTCCGACCCCGCCTTGCTTGATCCGGCGATCCAGACGAACTCCCCATGAATGCAGTTACCCGACCCAGCGGCCGCGCCAGCGACCAGCTGCGCAGCGTCACCATCGAACGCCATTACACCCGCCACGCCGAAGGTTCGGTGCTGGTGAGCTTCGGCGACACCCGCGTGCTGTGCACCGCCAGCATCGAGGACCGCGTGCCGAACTGGCTGCGCGGCAAGGGCGAGGGTTGGGTCACCGCCGAGTACGGCATGCTGCCGCGCGCCACCAACACCCGCATGCAGCGCGAAGCGGCGCGCGGCGGCCAGGGCGGCCGCACGATGGAAATCCAGCGTCTGATCGGCCGCAGCCTGCGCGCTTGCATCAACCGCCAGGCACTGGGCGAACGCGTCATCACGCTCGATTGCGACGTAATCCAGGCCGACGGCGGCACGCGCACGGCGGCGATCACGGGCGCTTACGTGGCGCTGGTCGATGCGGTCAATCATCTGATGAAACGCGAGAACCTCAAGCGCAACCCGATCGTCGGCGCAGTAGCGGCGATTTCGGTCGGTATCTACAAAGGCATGCCGGTACTTGATCTCGATTACGCCGAAGACTCCAACTGCGATACCGACATGAACGTGGTGATGAACGACGGTGGCGGCTTCATCGAAGTCCAGGGCACGGCCGAAGGCCATGCATTCCGCCGCGACGAAATGGACGCGCTGCTGGCGCTGGCCGAAAAAGGCATCGACGAACTGGTGCTGGCGCAGCGCGCCGCGTTGGGGCAAGGCTGATCGATCATGGCGCGCATCGTTCTGGCCAGCAGCAACCGCGGCAAGCTCGCTGAATTCGGCGAATTATTCGCCGAAAGCGGCTTTGAAGTGATCGCGCAGGGCAACCTTGGCGTTGAGGATGCCGAGGAGACCGGCCTCACCTTCATCGAGAATGCACTGCTGAAGGCGCGCAACGCCGCCCGCGTCACCGGCCTGCCCGCGCTGGCCGACGACTCCGGCTTGTGCGTGGATTATCTGCACAACGCACCGGGCCTGTATTCAGCCCGATACAGCGGTGGTCACGGCGACGACGCAGCGAACAACGCGAAACTGTTGCGCGAACTCGACGGCGTGCCGACGCCACAACGCGGCGCATTCTTCATCTGCGTATTGGCACTGCTGCAGCATGCCGACGATCCGGCCCCATTGATCGCCGAAGCGCGCTGGCATGGCCGCATCCTCGATGCACCACGCGGCACGAATGGTTTCGGTTACAACCCGGTATTCCTGCCCGATGGCCAGACCGCCAGCGTGGCCGAACTCGATACAGCGACCAAGAATCGACTCAGTCACCGCGGCCAGGCGTTGGCGCAACTGCACGCGCGATTGATCGAGTTGCACGCCTCGACATGAGCTTGCTCGCACCGCCGTTGTCGCTGTACGTGCACATGCCGTGGTGCGTGAAGAAATGCCCGTACTGTGATTTCAACTCGCACGGGCTACGTAGCGAGCCGCCGCCGTACGATGCCTACATCGATCATCTGCTGGCCGATCTGGATGCCGATCTGCACGACTTTGGCGCAGCGCTGGAACGGCGTCCGATCGTCAGTGTGTTCTTCGGCGGTGGCACGCCGAGCTTGTTTGCACCGGAGCTGATCGAACGCTTTCTCGACGGTGCGCGCGAACGGCTGCCGTTTGAAGCCGATGCCGAGGTCACGCTGGAAACGAATCCCGGCACGGTCGAACACGGCCGTTTCGATGGCTATTTGTCGGCCGGCGTCAATCGCATCTCGTTCGGTATCCAGAGCTTCGACGACGAGAAGCTGAAGCGACTTGGTCGCATCCATTCCGCGGCCGAAGCGGAGGCAGCAGTGAAATCGGCACAGGATGCCGGCTACCGCAATATCAATCTGGACTTGATGTACGCCCTGCCCCAGCAGCAGTTCGATGGCGCGCTGGCCGACGTGGCCCGCGCCACGGCTTTGCAGCCGACGCACATCTCGCACTATCAGCTTACGCTCGAGCCCAACACCGCGTTCGCCGCCAATCCGCCGCCGCTACCGGACGACGACGACGCTTGGGCGATGCAGGAAGCATGCGAGCAGGCGCTGGCCGCGGCCGGTTACGGCCAGTATGAAATCTCCGCCTACGCACAACCCAACCGGCGCTGTGCGCATAACCTCAACTACTGGCGCTTTGGCGACTACCTTGGCATCGGCGCCGGCGCGCATGGCAAGATCAGCGACACGGCTGGCGGCAAAGTTCACCGCCGCTGGAAATCCCGCCTGCCGAAGGCTTATATGGCCGCCGGCGACAGCGCCGCACGGATTGGTGGCGATAGCACGATCGACACCACCGAGCTGCCCTTCGAATACATGCTCAACGCGCTGCGGCTGGTGGACGGCGTGCCGGCCGGCGATTTTACCGCCCGCACCGGCCTGACGCCGGACACGATCACACCCGCGCTGGCCGCCGCACGCCAGCGCGGCTGGTTGACCGACGACCCGCAGAAGCTGCAAACCACCACACTCGGCCAGCGCTTTCTGAATGACGTGATTGCCAGTTTTCTGGACTGACACCAAACCCGAATTTGCCCGGCCCATACACGATTCTTGAGTAGCGCGTCTGTGACAAGCGGCATAAACTCACCCAACTGGGGACAGGGGCGAGTTCATCATGGATGTCGAGCAGAATCGACGTCGTCGGTTCGAGGCGTATCAATCATTCCG
>Ga0302310_10003730_pt1 | contig 11713 bp, 8 predicted proteins | sample III_Palsa_N1_2_FD_200451 | JGI IMG/M metagenome (GOLD analysis project Ga0302310, IMG submission 200451) | Peat permafrost microbial communities from Stordalen Mire near Abisko, Sweden - III_Palsa_N1_2 | ecosystem: Environmental > Terrestrial > Soil > Palsa > Peat permafrost | place: Sweden... | reverse complement strand
TTTCTGTCGGCCTGAATGTGTAAATTTGTACAGAATCGAATTGTCGTTGCCGTCGCGATTCAAAATTTGGACGTCTATTTGTTAAGTCGGAGTTTTTCAACAGAATCGGCCAGAAGCAGACGTTCACAAGATGCATGTTGCCATGGCTTTCGTATCTACCCGAGCCCTCCATCAACTGCAATCGCACCGCCCGTCATGTAAAACGTCTCGGAATACGACAAAAAGAACCGCACGAGCTACCTCTTCGGCTTCGCTCCCACGTCCTAGCGGCACCTGTCCTTCATGATGATGCCTAGGGAGGTGCCAGCCCAGCCAACGGGCTCATCACCATGTCATCGCTATGGTTGGCCCATGGATATGGCAGGGAAGATTATCGACCTCCTGTCGATGCGTGGGCCCAAGGCTTCAATCTGCCCGTCAGACATTGCGCGCGCGCTGGCTGACGGTGAGATGGCGTGGCGGGCACTGATGCCAGCCGTGCGTGAGGCGGCCGCATCGTCATCACACAAGGCGATCAGCGAATTGACCCCAATGACGCCTATCGCGGCCTCGTACGACTGCGGGGACGGCCTGCATACCGATGAGCGCACGGGACACCCGCCGCCAAAGGCTATAACCGGCTTCGCCCGATACCGTTTGGATACGCACAAGCGGACCATAGACATGGCCGCCCGACTTCCACAGTCGGGCCAACCATCTAGACATACCGAATAACACGAGGCCTCATTCCAGTAACGATAACCTCCTTACGAAATTTGGCTAGCATCTATTGGATAAAAACTGCTTGCGCAATCCCCTCAATGTGAGGAGGTGTCGCCACCCCCAGGCGTTACGATGCTGGACACCGCCAGTTTCGGATTGATCCTGCGGATCGTCGGACTTTCCCCCGGGTCAGCCGTGCGGGTTATCACCGCGATCAACTGCTCCGGCGTCAGCTTGGGGTCGATCGCAAGTAGCTTGGCCGCAAGATTGGTTACCTCGGGCGCCGCCATCGAGGTACCCGACATATGGACCTTGGCACCACCCGGCACCACGCTTTCGACTTCGTAACCATCGGCGTAAACGCCGATATTCTGACCCGTGCTGGTGAAGTTCGTCTGCTGGCCCGCCTGGTCGACCGCGCCCACGACGAGCAGATTCGGCAGTTTGAATGAGGACGGGATTGTCTCCTCGAACGCGTTGTCCGAGTTGTTGTTGCCGGCGATCGTCACGAAAAGAATGTCGGGCGCGCTCTTGAGCGCCGCGTAAAGACCATCGCGCTCCATGTTGAAATAATGTCTGGCGAGCGCTTTGCGCTCGTCCGGCGTCTTGCCGATTCCATTTTTTTCCAGAAGATCTTCGTAACTGGATGGGCGAGACCACCAACTCATATTGACGACGCGGATGTGATGGGCGCGGAACCATGCCACGGTATCGCGGTAGGCCGCCACATTGCGCTTCAACTCCTCGTCCGTCGGTGGCGCGGGTACTGGCCGGGTGTCGTAAGTGATGCGCGCGTTGACCAGACGAATGGCTGGGTTGCCGCTTGCCGCAATACCGGCCACATGCGTACCGTGCATGTAGGACTCCAGGCTGGAGTAAGCCTGCATGAAATCTTTCATCTGGGCTGGCGACATGGCGGAAGCCTGCTGACGGAAGGCAGCGGCCGCGGGGCTATCGATACCGGTCTGAAGGTCGGAAATGCCGTTGGAGTCGGCCACAATTTTCGAATAGACCGCTTTGTCCTGCGCTGACAATGGCGCTAGCGGCTCGTGCGTTGGACGGTAGTCAATATCGTAAGCTGGCCCCATCAACTGCTTATTATCTTTCGAAAGAAGCAACTGCCCGGGAAACAGCGACGCATCGAAGCCGGAATCCCAGATGGCTACTGGCATCGGCGTCAGCTTGGCGTCTTGCTGGAGTACCGCGTCGCGCGCAGACCAGATGTCGGCTTTCTGCACGGCGCTATGGTGGATGTAACTGTCCGTGGCTGCCACGATCTGCGTGCGGCACGGGACGATGACGTCCATGTTCGTACGTGCAGCCATCAACTGCCACGCAGGCAGGCTTGAAAGCGTATGCGAGCGATCCAACGTCGGCTCGATATCTTGCGCGGTCATACCAATGACGAAATTGTTATTGGCAACCTGGGCCAGGCCTTTCAAACGCGTTTCAGCAACGCCGACGGTCGCCCATGGCAACGCATCCAATTTCTTTGCATAGATGCTTTCGAAACTTTTTGGGCAGGTGCCCGGCGACGTGCCGTCCGCCATGCGCGCCTCTAGAAAGGCCTGCGGCGCCAGGCCCGCGATAAGGCGAGCTTCTTCTTTGTCTTGGTGTGATCGCAGTTGCTCAATCGTCGCCAATGCCGCCTTGTCTTCCTTACCCGAGGCGATCTGTGCGCCAAGCTTTGCCTGCAGCAAACCACGCAGCGTGGCGCTGTCGTGGATATCGTAATCATTGAGCACGCGATCGATGTCGACGCGCATCTGTGACACGGTGGCTTCGAACGAAGCCGGCGGCGATGAAAGCACGTCCGCGACCGTGCCTTTTATCGGATAGGAAAACTGCGGGAGATCGTCGATGGAACGCACCTCCTTCTTAGTCTGCCCGTTCGCTGCGCCCGATAGTGCCAATGTGGTCAGCGCCACGTTGATTGCCCTATTCAACTTCGACATGCTCACATCCCTCTTCTGGTGAATGCACTGCAGTAAACAAAGCTCGAAACCGGGAAATGGCCCGCTAAAAAGTGCATTGAAGACCCGAAACGGCCCCAGTAGCCTCCGCCAGGGTCGAATCAGGTAAGGCGCATGAATCGGTTTTATCCCCGGAACAGTCTTGAATAAAAACTGGAAAAGCCTGATGAGCTGCCAATGTAGGCAGCTGCAGCTTTTCCCTTCCAAATCGTAACAACTTAATTGCGGATGTACAAAAGCCGCAAGAGATTCCCCAGACGGCTTGATTCCTATCCGAGCTGTAAAAGCCAGCGCCGAGCCAGAGCTCAGGCGCTCAGTCATGGCAACTTCAACTTATCAGCGGGATATCCCCAGTTCCTATCTCTGAAGCTACAGTCCTCCTGTATTGCGTTCACTCTAGGGCAATCTCAGGAAATCCGCATCCAGATAGTGGACCTTCACGACCGGCAGCAATGGGTCGGAAGCGGCCGCCCGCCCTACCCCCGATAACCCGCCCTAATCGACAGAGAACGCACGCGCGTTTGGTCTACACGCGTCGCTTCCGAATGAAATCGGCCGACCAAGCGATAACACTGAAGTTTGTTTTCTGGCAGCAGAGAATGCCCCGCCGTCTCAGGTACCGTAGAACTAGACTCAGGTCCGCAACCAGTTGCTTGAGCTTACTGTTCTCCTCCTCCACTGCCTCAACCGGTTTCGTGTCGTAGCCGACGATCAGGCAAATGACCGAGCATCGCTCGGTCGCCAGCGCGATGGGGTATTTTCAGGCAGGCTCGGCGTCAGATAACCCCGCCACTCGATTGCTAGTATTCGCAGGCGTTTAGCATAGACCTTCGACCTCAATGATAAATCCTAGTCGCCCGTTGACTAAGTAACGATCGTCATCTAGTCTCACGTAACGATCGTTATCTAAGTATTAGTACTCATAAACGCACGTCACGTGATAGCAATTTCTTACTGGAAGCCTATAGGCATCTCTAAATCGAGCGTCTTTATAACGTGAGTGTTCTGCGTATGCCGGAGGCCAACTGATGATCAGCCTGTTTGACAGAGAAGAACACAGTGCTAAGCCTGATCGACTGAGTGATCCGAGACGCGTATTCGATTGAGTTGATGATTGGGCCGTTAGTATTGTATGTCCGATGACGTCATAGAGTATTCGCTGTTGGATCGCGCCACCCTCCAGCGTTTTGCCGGTCTGGAGATCAGCGACTAGTTGGCACTAGCTGACTTCGTTGCACGTGGTGGTCATATCATTGTGGAGTATCTTTTCACGAATAAGAAGTATTGAAAAATCTTTCAGTTTTACAATTTGTAAAGTTTCGTTGTTCGATTAAACACGTGCGGAATGACGATTCTTAACTTTCATCATTTGCTGGAATAAATGTGATGTCGCCAGATGTAGGATCGAAGACATCCCCACTTCCTGAGTTGATTCAGATGATATGGGGATTTATGGCTAGCCAGGCTATTTATGTTGCGTCTTGCCTTGGAATATTTGATTTTTTATCAAATGGTGAAAAGAGTGCAAATGAACTAGCCATAGATTGTGAAGTTAACGCGGATGCACTGGGTAGGCTGTTGAGCTTTCTCTCCTCGTTAGACTTGTTATTCGAGAATAGTAGTGGGCATTATTCTCTTACTGAACGTGGCGACTATCTACGGTCCGACCATTCACAATCTATACGAGGTATGGCTTTGCTCTATGGGGAATCTTTTTTCTGGGAACCTTGGGGCAACCTGCTAGAGACGGTCAAAACTGGGAAGCCCGCCTTCGACAAGATCTATGGCGAGGGCTTGTTCGACTACCTTGAGAAAAACCCATCTGCAGCTGCGATCTTCCATATCGCCATGGAAGGTGGCAGCAAGATTAGCTTGCAGTCGGCCCTCGACACCTACGATTTCTCCATCTTCGAGAAGATAGTGGACGTGGGCGGCGGGTCGGGGGCGTTTCTGCGTGGCATCTTGGAAAATAACACGCGGTCAAAGGGAGTGTTATGCGACTTACCTTCTGTTGTGGAGAGGGTTAAGTCAGAAGATCTACCATCTAGGATTGAAGTAGTATGCTCCGATATGTTCGTATCAGTTCCCAAAGGTGGGGATGCGTATATATATAAACGCATTCTGCACGACTGGGACGACGATGAGTCAGTGCGAATTTTGAGTAACTGTCGCAAAGCAATTGTTCGCCACGGACGACTCTTGGTTATTGAGTCCGTATTGAAACCGTCTGGCCAAGCGGATCCCGCGCGTTGGATGGATATAAATATGCTGGTTATGCTTACAGGACGAGAGCGGACCGAAGAAGATTACCGGCGTATATTCAAAGCAGCGGGTTTTACATTAACTTGTGTGACGTATATCGGTCGGGAATCGATCGTTGAAGGACGTCCGTATGAGTAGATGTCCCCTCGGCAAAGGCCTGTCTCTTTATCGCATCTCCGAGTCGACGCTTGGAAGCATTTGATACGACTCATGCAGTCGTACCCGGTCGAGCCCACAAAGTGTCCAATTATGGACGTCCCGTGCGCTTAGTGTTGGAAATATCTTCGGGTCATATTCCCTGCCGCTTTCGGCGCAGGCTTTGTTTCATGGCAATCTTGATACCCAGCAGCAAGCTGCATGGGGATTATCCACCCAGGTTGGCTACGATCAAGCACGCTCATCATGCCGATGGAGGGGCGTGGACGGTTTGCTACGTTGCTCTATCCGCCGCAGCAACTGCCATTGCTCGGTGTTCAACACTCTGTCACAGGGAACGGACGAGTGCTACTCATTTGCGGGACGCGTATTGGCCAGTCCGCCTTCAAAATGTCGCTCGATGGATCTATGAGCGGTTTCAGGTGAGCACGCGACGCGCTTGTGGGCTGGCCTCACATTTTTTTGAATCACCTCATACAGGATCTGCTTGCCCAAGGTCAGGTCTTCGACCAATCGCTTGAGACGGCTATTCTCTCTTGCAGCTGCTGCAGTTCAGCTGCACCCATATTCGCGTACTTCTTCTTCCTAACGTAGAGCGTCGCTTCGCTGATGCCCATCGGCCGGCGGACATCGGCTACCTAGGTAGGAGTTCTTCATCTCCTAGAGATTAACTTTGACTCGCTTTTTCGACACCACTAAAAAGTAGAGTTACGGTCGCTTCATTCCAGACCCAGAAGGCTCAAAGGAGGAGCGATGAAGAAGTCACGATTTACCGAAGAACAGGTTACCTACTGCTTTCGGCTGGTCGAGTCCGACACCTGGGGTCTGATGAGCACCCGATGTTCAGTGAAGTAATAAAGTAACGCCAGCACTGGCAGCGCAAATCCGATCCATGAAGTAAACAGCCAACCAGACTTCGTGAAAGTCCACGCGCCGACGGCAGAGCCCGTGGCGCCACCCATAAAAAAAATGGCGATATATATGCCATTGAGCCGGCCTCGGTATTCTGGGGCCAAAGCGAAGATTGCCCGCTGGCCAACCACAAAATTCATCGATACCCCAAAATCGAGCACGATGGCGGCCACCACGAACATTGCTAGCCGGGTCGAAAAATCGCCCTTTCCATACGTCATCAAGAATGAGAGCGCCACAAGCAAGATCGCGAAACCTGTAAGCAGTCGACTCAGCCCCTTGTCGGCAAACTTTCCCGCAATCGGCGCTGCAATCGCACCGGCAACACCTGCCAATGCAAACCACGCAATGCCAGCTTGCGACAATCCAAATTCCGGCCCAGCCAACAATAGTGGAACGGTCGTCCAGAATAAGCTGAAGGCGCCGAACAGGCACGCGTGATAGAAAGCGCGTCGTCGTAACAGCGGCGTCTGGATAAAAAGCCGTAGCATCGACCTGAGCAATGCACCGTATGTCAGGCCGGGCTCGGGGCGCCGTGCTGGCAGCAAAAGGATCAGCACACCAGCCAGAACCGCCATGCCGATAGCTGCCAGGTAGAACACTGTGCGCCATGAGCCGAGATGGGTCAGGAAGCTCGCCGCGGGACGCGACAGCATAATCCCCAGCATAAGGCCGCTCACCACTTTTCCGAGCGCGTGACCACGCGCGGCCGGCGCGACAAGATGCGAGGCGTAAGGCATGACGATCTGCGCCGCGACAGCGCTCAACCCGATAAAGAACATTGCCAACATAAAGATCGGTGCGTGCTGCGAGATGCCGGCAACGAACAAGGCAAACGTGCTGGCGATCAAAGCCATGACGATCAGGCGTCGATTTTCAACGATGTCAGCCAACGGCACGACAAGAATCAGGCTCACCCCATAACCCACTTGGGTCATCGTGACGATTAATCCCGCTGACTGCGGGGGCAGACCCAAGGCTCCGCTGATGGGGCCAATCAACGGTTGAACATAATAGAGGCTGGCGACGATCATTCCGCAGGCAGTCGCCAACAACAAGGTGATCCACCTCGGCAATAATGCCGTCGTTACTTCAGGCTCTAGCTGCTCGACATATGCCGTTTCTATGCATTCCGTTTCCATCTAGCGTAGCTCTTCGCTGACTATGGCGACGTCGGCGCTTACCTCTCCGACCATCATGCTGTCGTCACCGGTGAACGTGATTCCATAAAATGACTTGCCTGCGACATCGACAGGTTTCCTGCATCCAAATGGCCCGACTTGCGTACGATCAACATCGCGAGTTCCAATGATTGCTCGTAGTTGAGCCGCGGATCGACCATCGATTTATATGCTCGGGCAAGGTCGGTTTCATTGAGATCGCGCGCACCGCCGATGCATTCGGTGACTGCTTCGCCAGTAAGCTCCAGGTGCACACCGCCCAATCGGGTTCCTTCCGCGGCATGGATGTCGAACGCTTGTTCCAGCTCGCCACGAATATTGTCGAAGCGACGCGTTTTGTAGCCATTCGACGTGCTTTCGGTGTTGCCGTGCATCGGATCGGCCACCCAAAGAACGCGCCTTCCTGCACACTGCACGGCGCGCAGCAGAGGTGGCAACCCGCTGGCAATTTGCGCATAGCCCATGCGGTGAATAAGCGTCAGACGTCCTGGTTCGTCGCCCGGATTGAGTACGTCAATCAGCCGCAGCAGCGCGTCAGGCTCCATCGAAGGTCCAACCTTCACAGCGATCGGGTTGCGTATGCCGCGAAAATATTCGGTATGAGCACCATCTAGGGCCGCCGTACGCATGCCGATCCAAGGAAAGTGCGTGGACAGATTGAACCAGCCGTGGTGACGCGGCACCTGGCGGGTCATGGTCTGCTCGTAGTGCAATAGCAAAGCCTCGTGGGACGTGAAGAAATCCACGCGTGCACAACCATCAATGGGTCCCGCCAGCGTTTCCATGAAGCGCAGCGAGTCGCCGATATTCACGACCATATGGCGATACTCGGCCGCCAGCGGCGCATGTTCGACCCAGGCTAGCTCCCAGTATTCCGGATGACGTAAATCAGCAAAGCCGCCATCGACCAGAGCACGCACAAAGTTCATGGTCAGGGCCGAATGCGCATGCGCCTGCGTCAATCGTCGTGGATCAGCGAGGCGCGCCTCGGGCGTAAAAGCCAATCCGTTGACCATATCGCCGCGGAAGCTCGGTAGCGTCACGCCGTCGCGTGTCTCGCTATCGGTCGAACGCGGCTTGGCATATTGCCCGGCAAAACGCCCTACCCGCAACACCGGCATCTTGAGCCCGTGCACCAGCACCAGACTCATTTGCAGCAGTAACTTTAACCGGTTGGAAATGATCGGGCTGACGCAATCGGCAAATGCTTCCGCGCAATCGCCACCCTGTAGCAGAAAACTTCGTCCTTCCTGCGCTTCGGCCAACGCATGCTTTAAGGCTAGCACTTCATTTGAGGTCACCAGCGGCGGAAGCTGACTCAGCTTGGTGGTTACCCGAGAAAGCTCGTTCATATCTTCGTACTGCGGCTGTTGCAAAGCGACGCGCCGCCGCCATGAGTCGGGAGCCCAGTCTTTGATGGGGTTCGCCCGTGGATAAGGGAAATTCACTGCAATCGTCACGAGCCAGGCTCCCTATTCAAGTGCGCATGCTCGTCCGCGAGAATCGCAATCGGCCCGGTTCATGCGCGTAAATTTAAATAAACAAGCTACGTATCGGTCTTCATCATTTCGCTCCCCGCAATAATTTCAGCACTTCCGCGCAAGATCCTCTTCCTTTTTGATAAAGATAGTCTTGCCCGACCAGAGCTATATTTCGTTCAACTCGTCTTGGTCGCCAGATCCGGATCCAACGCCAGCTTCGGAGAAACGACTGGAACGGTCAGCATCGTGCTCACTAGCGACATGATCAACAACGCCGTAAAGGCATCATTCGAAATGATCCCCTTGTCCAGCAGGATATTCGCGAACACGATGGTGATTAGCGACTTGGTTTGTAGCAGCCAGCCGATGATCGACGCTTCGCCCTCGCCCCACTTCAAGATGCGGCCGGCAATATGCACGCCGATCAATTTGCCCAGCACCGCCGCTATCAGCAGCAAGCCGGCCACCACAAACACTGTCAAACCACCGATCGACCAATTGGTTTTCAAGCCAGTAATGAGAAAGAACACCGGCATCATCATCAACAGCACGTAATGCCGCAGCAGATCCATCTTCTTTTCATCGAACCAGCGCAGATCAATCACGGCGCCTGCCATGAATGCGCCGACCATGAAATGTAGCCCCGCCCATTCCGCGCTGAACGCAACAGTAGCCAGCCATATAATCGCCGCGAACCAGCGATCAACTTCCGATATGGCTGCCATGAGCTTGCGGAAAAGAACAGTCGCCACCCCAAAGCTCACCAGAAACAGCAACTGGGTTTTGAGTCGCTCGAGATCGAGCATGACCACCGCCAACACAGTCCAGATCAGAACATCGTCCAAACTGGCATAGCGCAGAACGCGCTGACCGATGGGCTGGCGGAGCAATTCCATCTTTTCCAAGAAAACGATCAGAATCGGCAAGGCGGTGATCGAGCAAGACATGCCTATAGCGAGCGTGAATTGCCAGGTATGCGCCTGCACTCCGATCCAGCCCGGATGCTGCGCAAGAAGAAATCCCACAATGCACCCTAGCGAAAGGGGGACGCCAAGCGCGAGGCCTGCCGTAATGCCGCTCTCGCGCCGGTAGCGCCACACATTGCTAAGATCCAGTTCCAAGCCGGCCACGAATACGAAAATCATGACAGCCCAGGACGCTATGCCGTTCAAATTCTGAATCGTGACTTCACTGAAAACCTGTCTGTAATAGTCTTTGAAATACGCCCCCAACGCGCCGGGCCCAAGCACAATCCCGGTAACGATCTGCACCACTACCATCGGGGCGAAATAGTCGGTTCGAAAATAACGCCAGATCAGGAACGGAATACTGAATATGATCAGCATCGCGATCAAGAATGCTTCTGGCTGCGTGATATGAAATGTCACAACAAACTCCTGTCAGACACTGAAGTCCAAACGCTATAGCCCCCAGGTACGGCGCACCTCTCATCGGTACGCCGCACCTATTCAATTAGCAAGGGCCGATAAGCGCCTCCAAAGAACACCAGCGGCTTGCCTTCCGTATCGCTGGAAAATTTGTCGACGATGGCGATAAGGATGTCGTGATCGCCAGCCTCCATCCGTCCCCAACTGCAGCATTCGAAATGTGCCAGCGCTCCCTTGATAAAGGGCGCGCCGTTCCCGGAGCTCGAATAATCCTCCGGGCTCATCACATGGTCTCCCGCCCTCGCATACCGATGAGATATATGTGCCTGACGATCCGATAGCACGCTTATCGAGTAGCTTTCCAGATGTGAGAAAAGTGGATAGCACAGCGATTGCTTCTTGATGCTCCACTGAATCAGGGAAGGATCCAGTGACAGAGACGAAAAGGAATTGATCGTCATGCCGATCGGTGCACCCACGTCGTTGACAGCCGACACGACGCAAACCCCGGTCGTGAAACGGCCCAAAGCATTGCGATACTGCTTCTCCTCAAGGTCCATAGCGCCACCCTTCGTATCATCGTATTCGCACGTCTGCATGCCGCTTCCGGCATGCAACCCTTGCTCGGCAGAATTACCCGATCGCCGCAAGTTCCGCCGGCTCTTCGTCATACTCATACATGTGCATGACCCTTCTCGGATGCACACCGTGCATATCGGGATCGCCGTATTTGCGGAAGTTAAACGGCTTCATGTCTTCGCGAATGAACTTGGCGAGCGCCTCGGCATCATCCTGGCTCACCACGTCGAGCTTCGAGTACTCGATGACCTTGTTGTAGATCGCCTCGAACTTCTTGACGAATTCCTTATCGCCGGCGCTCAACAGAAGATGGTTGAGGTCCATGGCCTTGCCCGCACCGCCCTTCTCCAGATAGCTCTCGGTACCCATGAAGCAGAAGAAGCAGTAGTTCTTGAAGATCTCGAAGTGCTTGAAGGTCTTGTACATGCCGTCCACCATCTTGGCGACATGGAAATATTCCGTCTTGATGGCTTTTTCGTAATCGAGCAGCAATTTTCGTTCGAAATGCTTCTTGGGGAACATCTGCGTGTGCAGGATGTCGACCAACCGGTGCACGGACATGAATGTTGCCGCCAGACCTGTGCTGAACCACGCATCCAGCCCGTAAGCGGATGCCGGCAACATCGCCCAGCGGTCTCCAGCCAGTTCCTTGTTGACAAACTGCAGCCGCTTGGTCTTGATAAACGGCATCAGGGTTTCGCGCCCTTTTAGCAGCTCCGAAACCATGGGGTACTTGTCGATGATTTCCCAGAATTCCGCGCTGGCTTCCTTATCGTTCATCGGATACAGATCAATGTCCAGATTGACGCCGACACTGGTCACCCCGTTGTCGAATGGAATGAACCATATCCAGCCACCATCGAAGCAATGATGCTGGGTCGCCCGCGATCTTGGCACCGGCGAACGATCCGCGTAGGCAGGATGCTTTTTGATGGTGTCGTCGAAGGCGCCGATATCCTTGAAATGGGTAAAGATGCACCGGCTCTTGAGCGGCGTATCCAAAGCGTCGCCTTCCAGCTTGAGATCGAATTTCCGGCCGATCACGGAATTGAATCCGGTGGCGTCGATCACAAAGTCTG
>Ga0302310_10003729_pt1 | contig 11716 bp, 7 predicted proteins | sample III_Palsa_N1_2_FD_200451 | JGI IMG/M metagenome (GOLD analysis project Ga0302310, IMG submission 200451) | Peat permafrost microbial communities from Stordalen Mire near Abisko, Sweden - III_Palsa_N1_2 | ecosystem: Environmental > Terrestrial > Soil > Palsa > Peat permafrost | place: Sweden... | reverse complement strand
TGAGGACCTGCACCCGCTGATAGGCGGCGACGAAGCGGCATAATATTTCCGGGTCGAAATGACTGTCGGTGTGGGCAACATAGGCCCACGCCAGGCCGAACACACGGGGGTGTGTAGCAAGATGCCCGTCGATCAATTTGGGCAGCTGGCGGTGAAATCCCGGCGGGAAGTCGTTGTGAATCGTCCTGATCTGCTCTTCGACAATGTGAAAATTATCGATCAGCCACTCCGCCGCGGGCGTGATCGCGCGTTCCTCCTGTGCCGCGGCGACGGTAGCGCGATAGGCCGCGCGCAGCGCATGTTGATTTGCGCGCAGGCGCGGTTCCAGCCTGCGATCGGTGGTGGGTTTCAGCGTGACCTGTTGGGCGGCAGCGAGAGATAGCGCGTGCTGCTCGAGCCGCTCGACGCCGAACAGCTCGGACCGGATCGGCGGTGCCGGCGCTTTGGCGGCAACCGAGGAGCGCGGGGCGTGCACGCGCGCGACCAGGCCAGACCAACCGGCGCGCCACCGTCCGGTCAAAGACTTACCAGACTCCGCCTCGGTTTTTGCCATCTGTGATAAGCCGGGCGATGAAAAGCCGGACGCGGGGTCCGGCCTCTCGCTGGGAGGCACGTCCATCCACGGTCTCCGAATTGTTGCGTCAAACGGTAGACCGGCGCGCTTGCCGCTTGGAGACTCGGAAACTACGCAGATCGCGCGGTGCGAGCCTGGTTTCGAGGGGAGTCCGATCGCGAATCGCCCCGACCGTGCCGGCCCGCGGTCGATTGCGAAATCGGGAAAGCCAGTTGCCGGCTTGAGTAGTTTCCGAGTCTACGGGGCGCCGACGCCGCTCTTTACTATTCGCTCACGATAATCCCCGCCAGCGGTCGCGCGGCCTCGCGCGCTATCGCCGCCACGGAGGCTGCATAATGGTTCAGAATGCCCCGGGAAACGATTCCGGTCGCCGCGACCCTGGTCGGCCCGCTGACGAAAGTCGGCCCGCTGACGAAAGTCGGCCCGCTGACGAGAGTGGACCGCGCGCCGGATCGATCGAGCAGTTGTGCATCAACACGATTCGCACTTTGGCGATGGATGCCGTGCAGCAGGCGAATTCCGGTCACCCCGGCACACCGATGGCGCTGGCACCGCTCGCCTATGTATTATGGCAGCAGTTTCTTCGCTACGACCCGGAACATCACGACTGGCCCAATCGCGACCGCTTTGTGCTGTCGAATGGCCACGCTTCGATGCTGCTCTACGCGCTGCTGCATCTCGCCGGGGTAAAGGAAGCCGACGGCGAAACCCCCGCGGTCGCGCTCGACGACATCAAGAAATTCCGCCAGGAGGGCAGCAAATGCCCGGGTCATCCGGAATATGATCTGACCGCCGGGGTCGAGACCACTACCGGACCGCTCGGTCAGGGTTGCGGCAATAGCGTCGGCATGGCGATGGCGCAACGCTTCCTGGCGGAGCGTTTCAACCGGCCGGAATTTGCGGTGTTCGATTACGACGTCTACGTGTTTTGCAGCGACGGTGACATGATGGAAGGCATCAGCAGCGAGGCCGCCTCGCTCGCCGGCCATCTGATGCTGAGCAATCTGTGCTGGATCTACGACAGCAACAGAATATCGATCGAAGGCAAAACCGAACTCGCGTTCAGTGATGATGTCGACGCGCGTTTTCGCTCGTACGGCTGGAACGTGATCCTGGTCAGCGACGCCAACGACACTGCGCGCTTCGCCGCAGCGATCGAAGAATTTCAGCGCAACGGCAAGGCTCCGACTCTGATTATCGTGAACAGCCACATCGGTTACGGCGCGCCGCACAAGCAGGACACCGCGGCGGCACACGGCGAGGCGCTGGGTGAAGAAGAGGTCCGGCTCGCCAAGCGTTTCTACGGCTGGCCCGAGGACGCCAAATTCCTGGTGCCGGCCGGCGCGACCGAGCACTTCGCCGCCGGCATCGGCGCCCGCGGCAAGCAGTTGCGCGGCGCCTGGCTCGAGCGGCTGAAGCTCTACCGGGTTGCCCATCCCGATCTCGCCCATGAACTGGACTGCATCGAACGGCGCGAGCCGCCGGCAGGCTGGGACCAGGACCTGCCGGTCTTTAACGCCGACCCCAAGGGGCTGGCGACGCGCGATTCGTCCGGCAAGGTCGAAAACGCGATGGCGCGCCATTATCCCTGGCTGATCGGCGGCTCGGCCGATCTCGCGCCCTCGACCAAGACGCGGCTCACCTTCGATGGCGCCGGCGATTTCGCCGCCGGCCACTACGGCGGGCGCAATCTGCACTTCGGCATTCGCGAGCACGCCATGGGGGCGATCCTGAACGGGCTCGCGCTCTCCAAGCTGCGCCCTTTCGGATCCAGTTTCCTCCTGTTTTCCGACTACATGAAGCCGCCGATCCGGCTCGCGTCGCTGATGCGTCTGCCGGTGATCACGATCTTCACCCACGACAGCATCGGTCTGGGCGAAGATGGCCCGACCCATCAGCCGGTCGAACAGTTGGTGGCGCTGCGGGCCATACCCGGTCTGATCGTGCTGCGGCCGGCCGACGCGACCGAAGTGGTCGAGGCCTGGCGCCTCATCATCGGCCTCACCGATCAGCCGGTGAGCCTGGTCTTAAGCCGCCAGCCGATGCCCACCTTCGATCGCACCCGCTATGCCGCCGCCACCGGTGTCGCCAAGGGCGCCTACGTGCTGGCCGACGCGCCCGGCGGGAAACCCGCGATTATCCTGATCGGTAGCGGCGCCGAGGTCGCGGCCTGCATCGAGGTCTACCAGAAGCTGTCCCGGGAGGGCGTGGCCGCCCGCGTCGTCAGCATGCCATCGTGGGAATTGTTCGAACTCCAGGACCGGGCCTATCGCGACCAGGTGCTGCCGCCCGCAGTCACCGCGCGGGTATCGGTCGAGGCCGCTTCGGTAATCGGTTGGGATCGCTACGTCGGCGCCGCCGGCGCCCGGATCGGGATGTACAGCTTCGGCGCCTCGGCGCCGATCAAGGATTTGCTGTCGAAATTCGGCTTCACCCCCGAGCAGGTGCTGGTGACGGCGCGGCGGCAGCTGGCGCGTATCAAGGATAATTCCGCTGGAGAGAACGCGCGATGAATCGGTTGCAGCAGCTCGAAGTGTGCGGCCAGTCGCTGTGGCTGGATTATCTCACCCGCAGCCTGACCCAGAGCTGCGAACTGCAGACCATGATCCGGCGCGACGGATTGAAGGGGATGACCTCCAATCCCTCGATCTTCGAAACAGCGATCGGCGAGTCGGACGAATACGCCGAGACCATCAACCAGATCCTGACCGAGTCGGATCGGGGGGTGTTTTCGATCTACGAGCTGCTCGCGATCGCGGACATAAGGGCCGCTGCCGACATTCTGCAGCCGGTTTACGTCGAGACCAAGGGCCGCGACGGCTACATCAGCCTGGAATGCTCGCCTTACGTGGCGGGCGACACCGAGGCCACCGTGGCCGAGGCGCTGCGCTTGTGGGATACGGTGGGGCGCCGCAATCTGATGGTGAAGGTGCCCGCGACGCCCGCGGGGATCCCGGCGATCCGCAAGCTGATCGGCCACGGGCTCAACATCAATGTCACGCTGCTGTTCTCGCTCGACGCCTACGAACAAGTCGCCGAGGCCTACATTGCCGGACTCGAGGATTTCGCCACCACCTGCGCGGACCTGGGCTCGATCGGCAGCGTCGCCAGCATGTTCGTGAGCCGGATCGATAGCGCGATCGAGAAGAAACTGGACCAATTGCCTGATCCGGCCGGCGCCGAGCACCTTCGCGGGATGGTCGCGATCGCCAATGCCAAGACTGCCTATCAGCGTTACAAAGAGCTGTTCGCGGGGCCGCGCTGGGAGGCGCTGGCCGCCAAGGGGGCCCGCACCCAGCGTCTGCTGTGGGCCTCGACCAGCACGAAAGATCCCGACCAGCGCGACACCTTTTATGTCGAAGCGCTGGTGGGTGTGGACACCGTCGACACCATGCCGCTCGCCACCATGGACGCGTTTCGCGACCATGGCGAAGTCAAACCCGACACGGTCGAGCAGGATCTCGCCGGCGCTCGCGCGGTACTGGCCGAACTTGGCCAGCGCGGCATAGAACTGGGCGAGGTCACCAAGGATCTGGTCACCGCCGGCGTCCGGCAGTTCGCCGACGCCTTCGATCGCATGCTGGGTGAGGTCGCGCGCCGCCGTCGGGTGTTTCTCGACGGTGAACGCGCCGGCCTCGCGATCAACGCGGGCAACCCCGAACTCGCGCACGCGATCGCGGCAGAGATGGAACGCTGGCGCACCGGCGGGCTGATCCGGCGGCTGTGGGATGGCGACGCGACGCTATGGACCGGCTCGGACGAAAATCGTTGGGGCGGCTGGCTCACGATCGGGGCGAAGGAGCTCGCCGGGATCGACCGGCTGCGCGAATTCGCCACCGAAATCGCCGAGCGCGGCTTTGCCAGCATCGTGCTGCTGGGGATCGGCGGCGCGAGCCTGGGACCCGAGGTATTGGGCGAGATTTTCTCGCGCCAGCCCGGCTGGTCGCATCTACACGTGCTCGACAGCACCGATCCGGCGCAGATCGCCACGGTCGAGCGCGCGGTCAATCTGCGCGACACGCTGTTCATCGTCTCGTCCAAGTCCGGCAGCACGCTCGAGCCCAACATTCTGATGGAATATTTCCTCGAGCGCGTCGCCCTCGAGCGCGGCGACGCCGACGCCGCCGACCAGTTCATCGCGATCACCGATCCGGGCTCGGAGCTCGAACGCCACGCCGCGCAGCGCCGGTTTTCCCGGCTGTTTTACGGCGTGCCTTCGATCGGCGGCCGCTATTCCGTGCTATCCAAGTTCGGCCTCGCCCCTGCGGCGGCGATGGGGCTCGACGTGAAGCGCCTGCTCGAGTGCGCGCAGCGGATGGTGCATTCCTGCGGACCCGACGTGCCGCCGGCGGAGAATCCCGGCGTGCAGCTTGGTGTAGCGCTGGGCATCGCCGCGACGCGCTTTGGCCGCGACAAAGTGACGATCGTGACGTCGCCGGCGATCGCAAGCTTCGCCGCCTGGCTGGAGCAACTGCTGGCCGAGAGCACCGGCAAGCAAGGGCGCGGCCTGATCCCGGTCGCGGGCGAAGCGCTGGGCACGCCGGATCGCTACGGCAGCGACCGATTCTTCATCTACCTGGAGCTCGACGGCCACGCCGACCTGGAGCAGCGCGATCAGATCGCCGCACTCGAACGCGCCGGCCATCCGGTGGCGCGCATCTTGGTCGCCGACGGCTGGCACATCGGTCAGGAGTTCTTTCGCTTCGAGATCGCCACCGCGGTCGCCGGTGCGATCATCGGCATCAACCCGTTTGACCAGCCGGACGTCGAAGCCGGGAAGGTGAAGACCCGGACATTCACCGCAGCATTCGACCAAACCGCGCAGCTGCCGCCGGAGACGCCGCTGCTGCGTGAGAACGCGATCGAACTTTATGCCGACCAGCGCAACGGCGACGAACTCGGCGCGCAGCCGAGCGTGGGCGAATATCTGAAGAGCCACTTCGCCCGCCTCCGCCCCGGCGACTACGTGGCGCTGCTCGCCTATGTCGAACGCAGCGACGCCAACCAACATGCGCTCGACGCGATCCGCACCACCATCCGCGACCGCACGGCTGCCGCGACCTGCCTTGGATTCGGACCGAGGTTTCAGCATTCGACCGGGCAGATCTATCACGGTGGACCTAACTCCGGCCTGTTCCTGCAGATCACCTGCGACGACAAAGCAGACATTGTGGTGCCGGGACATTCCTATAGTTTCGGCGTGGTCAAAGCAGCGCAGGCGCGCGCCGATCTCGAGGTCCTGACGGAACGCGGCCGGCGGGTGCTGGGGCTCCATCTGAAGGACGTCGAGACCGGACTCGCCAGTCTTGGGCGCGCCTTGGATCAGGCGTTCGCGGAGTGAGAAAGCGCAGGAAGAAACTTCTTTTTTGCAAAAAATAATAAAGTTTTTTTGCTTCTTTTTGTTCACAAAAAGAAGATTCTTCCTCTCCTTCACTGCTTTTATTGGTTATGGCCAGAGGTACATATTTGCATGATGGACAATCCGACCATCACCCCGCCCGCTGATCCCTGCGCCATGGTGCTGTTCGGCGCCACCGGCGATCTCACCAAGCGGCTGGTGATGCCGGCGCTCTATAATCTCTCGCGCGCCGGCATGCTGCCGAAGAATTTCGCCCTGATCGGCGTCGCCCGCGCCGAAGGCAGCAGCGAAAGCTGGCGCGCGCAGCTCTACGACACGCTGAAATCCTACGTCGGCAACGCGGGGACCGGTTTCAATATCGATCACATTGATGACGCCGCCTGGCATAATCTGGCGGACAAGATGGAGTACGTCCGCGGCGATCTCGCCACCCCGGAACTCCACCAAAAGCTGCGCGGCGCACTCGAACAGGCCGACCAGCAACACGGCACCGCCGGCAATGCGCTGTTCTATCTCGCGGTCGCCGAGCAGTTCTTTTCGGTCGTGGTGGAGCGGCTGGCCGAGGCCAAGCTTACCGAGGAATCCGCCGGCGAAGGCGGCAAACCCGCCTATTGGCGCCGCGTAGTGATCGAAAAGCCGTTTGGCCACAGCCTCGACTCGGCGCGCGAGCTCGACGCCAAGATCAGCCGTACGCTGCACGAGGAACAGATCTTCCGGATCGACCATTTCCTCGGCAAGGACACGGTGCAGAGTATCATGGCGTTCCGCTTCGCCAACGGATTGTTCGAGCCGATCTGGAACCGCGACCGGATCGACCATGTCCAGATCACCGTCGCCGAAACCGTGGGCGTCGAGCGCCGCGGCAGCTTTTATGAAGCCACCGGCGCGCTGCGCGACATGGTGCCCAATCATCTCTTCGCGCTGCTGTCGATGGTGGCGATGGAGCCGCCGGTCGGCTTCGACGCCGCCGCGATCCGCGCCAAGAAGGTCGAAATGTTCGCCGCGATGCCGGTGGTGCAGCCGGAGCAGGCGGTGCGCGGCCAATACGCCGCCGGCACGGTGAGCGGAAAACCCGCCGCCGCCTATCGCGACGAGCCCGGGGTGGCGCGCGACTCCGCCACCGAGACCTTCGTCGCGATGGTGCTGGAGATCGATAACTGGCGCTGGGCCGGGGTGCCGTTCTACCTCCGCACCGGCAAGCACATGACCCAGCGTCTGACCGAAATCGCGATCCGCTTCAAACAGGCCCCTTACGCGCCGTTCCGCGACACTCCCGTCGACGAGCTGCGGCCGAACTGGCTGGTGCTGCGGATCGCGCCGGACGAGGGGATCTCGCTCCAGTTCGAGGTCAAAAAGCCCGGCCAATCAGTCGAACTGGCGGCGGTGAAGATGGATTTTCACTACGACGAGTGGTTCACCAAGGAACCAAGGGTGGGCTACGAGACCCTGCTCTACGACGTGATGATCGGCGACCCGACGCTGTTCATGCGTGCCGACATGGTGGAGCAAGGCTGGCGGATAGTGCAGCCGGTGCTCGACGCCTGGGCGGCTGATAAGTCGGACCTGCCGCTCTACCAATCCGGCAGCGATGGACCGTCGGCAGCGCGCGATCTGCTCGCGCGGAGCGGCAACCGCGCCTGGCGGCCGCTCGGTAGCGACCCCAAACCGGCATGAGCTCTCGCGCCGACATCAAGCTGGTGCTGAGCGACGTCGACGGCACGCTGGCGACCAAAGATCAACTTCTGACCGAAGCCGTGATCGCCGCCGCCCGCGAACTTCACCAGGCCGGCATCGTGCTCGCCATCACCAGCAGCCGCCCGCCGCGCGGTCTCGCCATGCTGGTCAAGCCGCTCGGCCTCACCAGCGTGATGGCCGGGTTCAACGGCGGCGTTCTGCTCTATCCCGATCAGACCGAAATCGAGAGCCACCGGCTCGACCCCGCAACCGCGCGACGTGCGCTCGATCTGGTCCTGGGCCATAGGCTCGACGCCTGGGTCTACACCGACCGCGATTGGCTGGTTCGCGACCGCGCTGGTCCGCATGTCGCGCGCGAGGCCGGCACGGTGCAGTTCGAGCCCGAAGTGGTGCCGGCTTTCACCGACGATTGCCTGGCGCGAGCGGTGAAGATCGTCGGGGTCTCCGACGACTACGCTCAGGTCGCGGCTTGCGCGGAGGCTGTGCGGCGCGTCCTGGGCGAGACTGCGAGTGCTACGACCTCGCAGCCCTACTACCTCGACATTACCGACCCGCGCGCCAACAAGGGCGAAGTGGTGGTGACCCTGTCGAGACTTCTCAACATCCCGATCGCGCAAATCGCCACCATCGGTGACGGACCGAACGACGTGCTGATGTTTGAACACAGCGGATTTTCAATTGCGATGGGCAACGCGGCGGAGAGCGTCAAAGCGCACGCCAGCGCGGTTACCGACAGCAACGAAAATAGTGGCTGGGCCTCGGCGATGCGGCGGTTTGTGTTGGGAAAAGACAAGTAATCAGATCACGGGGTCTGGGGCCTCTCGGCCCCGTCACGCGAATGCGTGCTCCGCACGGCGGGGTCCGGGGCTGGCCCCGCCTTGCTTTCTCCTCGAAGCGCCGACACCACGCTTTGCAACAACGCCGGATCGCCCAGCGCCAGGGCGGTGCCGTCGCCGGCGGCGCGCAGGGGTTGGCCCTGCCAGTCGGTGAGGGAGCCGCCGGCGCCTTCGATTATGGGTAGCAGCGCGGCCCAATCCCAGATCTTAAGGGTCGCCTCGGCGACGATGTCGATCTGGCCCAGCGCCAGCAAGCCGTAGGCATAGCAGTCGCCGCCCCAGGTGATGCGCTTCACCTGGCGGGCGAGATTTTTGAAGCGCGCGTGCTCGGTCGGGCGGAATATTTCCGGGGCGGTGCAGGATAATTCAGCCGCGTCGAGGCCGAGCCCGCGCCTGGTCCCGGCCGCGCCGCCGAACCGGCCGGTGAAGCTGGTGGGGCGGTCGCGCACGCCGAGCCAGCGCTCGCCGGTGACGGGCTGATCGATCAGGCCGAGAATCGGGATCTCGTCTTCCAGCAGCGCGATCAGGGTGCCCCACTGCGGGCGGCCGGTGATGAAGGCGCGAGTGCCGTCGATCGGATCGAACACCCAGCGCAGCGACGCGGTGGGGTTTTCGAGGCCCTCTTCCTCGCCCAATCGCCCGTGGTCGGGGAAATGCCGGGCCAGAGTCGCGCGGATCGCGCGCTCGGCGGCCTGGTCGGCGATGGTAACCGGGCTCTGGTCGGATTTCGATGTGGCTTTGACGCCGACGCGAAACCAGGGCCGGATCGCCTGCCCCGCTGCGGCCGCGGCCTGCTCTGCCGCGGCGATGAACGGGGCGAGGTCCAGCCTACTTCGCCGTCGCGGGCGGGATCGCGCCGGTGACTGGCGTCTTCGCGGTTTTCGCGGAGACCAAGGTCTTGACGCCCGCGGCTTGCTGGGTCGTCGACGTCGGGGCCGTGGGCGGGGCGATCGCCTTGTTATAGGCCGCGGTCTCGGCGGCGGCTTCGGCGGCGGTCGGCAACGGCAGCGGGGTCGGCGACAAAGTGCGCAGATAGGCGATCACGTCGGCGCGGGTCTGGTCGTCGGGGATGCCGACGTAGCTCATCTTGGTGCCGGGCGCGTAGGCCTTCGGGCTGTAAAGCCACTTGTTCAGCTCGTCGTAGCTCCATTTCACGCCGGTGGCGGCGACCGTCTGCATCGCGTTCGAGTAGCTGTAGCCCTGCATGTGCGCGTGCGGCCCGCCGACCACGCCGTAAAGATTCGGCCCCACGCCGGCTTTGCCGCCATCGGTGAAGGTGTGGCAGGCGGAGCAGACCTTGCCCGCGAACGCCTGGCCGGTGGCGGCGTCGGCGGTCAGCAGCAGCGGGTCGATCGGGGTGAGGGGTTTTACCACGTCGGTCGGCAAGACCGCCGCGGCGCCGAGGTCGATCGCGATCGCGGTTTGCTTGAGCTGGGTGGGGCTGACCAGGCCCTCGGAGATAAAGCCGGTGACCATGAAGGCGATGCCGACCGAGAGCACCGCACCGACCGCTTTATTGACCTCGAATGCATCCATCAACCGGGATTCCTTGCCCTAAATTCTTCGCGTTTGCCGCAGTTATGTTGTCGCAGAGCAGGCTTGGCGCCGGGCAGCGGAGCGCGCCAGATTGCGAACCTGCCCGGCTGTTCTTATGGTACCGCGGCAGCATATTGAAACATAAAGCACGTATCAACCCAGGTGAACCCGATCATCCTAATTCCGGCCCGCATGGCGTCTACCCGCCTGCCGGGCAAGCCTTTGGCGCTCATCGGCGGCCGGCCGATGATCTTGCACGTGCTCGACCGCGCGCGCGAGGCCGCGATCGCGCCGGTTGCGGTCGCCTGTTCCGAGCAGGAAGTGTTCGACGTGGTGGTGGCCGACGGTGGCATCGCGGTGCTTACCGATCCCGACTTGCCTTCGGGCTCGGACCGGGTGAAGCAGGCGCTCGATGTGCTCGATCCGGCAGGCGAGCACGATGTCGTGATCAATCTGCAGGGCGATCTGCCGAGCCTGCCGCCCGGAATGCTCGCCGACGTGCTGGCGCCGCTCGCGGAGGACGCGTACGACCTGGCGACGCTGGTGGCGCCGATCACCTCGGCCGAGGAAGCTGCGTTGAGCTCGGTCGTTAAGGCGGTGTGCGGCTTTGCCGATGGCGCTTCGGTCGCGCCGGCGCTGTATTTCTCGCGCCATCCGGTGCCGTGGGGCGCCGGGCCGCTGTGGCATCACATCGGGATCTACGCGTGGCGGCGCGCCGCGCTGGCGCGGTTTGTGGCTCTGCCCGAAGGCGTGCTGGAGCGGCGCGAAAAGCTGGAACAGCTGCGCGCGCTCGAGGCCGGGATGCGGATCGCTTGCGCGCGGGCCGATCATGCGCCATTCGGGGTGGATACGCCCGCCGATCTCGAGCGGGCGCGCAAAATGATCGAGGGAACATGACCATCATCGCGTTTCAGGGCCGCCGCGCGGCCTATTCCGACATGGCTTGCCGGTCATACGACCCGGACGCCCTATCGCTGCCGTGCGAGACCTTCGCCGACGCGATCGAGGCAGTGAAAACCGGCCAGGCCGATCTCGGCATGCTGGCGTGCGAGAACTCGCTGGCGGGCCGGGTGCCGGACATCCACACGCTGCTGCCGGAAAGCGGGCTTTCGATCGTCGCCGAGCATTTCCAGCGGGTGGAACATTGCCTGCTCGCGGTGCCGGGAACGAAGATCGGCCAGGTAAAGCGGGTGCATTCCCACGCGGTGGCGCTGGGGCAGGTGCGCGGGCTGATCCGCGAGTTGGGGGTGCAGGCAGTGGTGGAAAACGACACCGCCGGTTCTGCGCATCTGGTGGCGGAATGGGGCCGCCCGGAAGACGCGGCGATTGCATCCGAGCTGGCGGGGGAACTCTATGGTTTGCAGGTGCTGCGCCGGAACGTGGAAGACGAGAGCCATAATACGACAAGGTTTTATGTGACGGCGTTGCGGCCGAGCGTGCCGGCGGTGGACACGCCGCGGCTGATGACGACGTTCGTGTTCCGGGTGCGCAACGTGCCGGCGGCGCTGTACAAGGCGTTGGGCGGGTTCGCCACCAACGGCGTGAATATGACGAAGCTGGAAAGCTATATGCTGAAAGGCAGCTTCAGCGCGACGCAGTTTTTGTGCGATGTCGATGGGCATCCTGAAGAGGTGCACGTGAGACGGGCGCTGGAGGAGTTGGAGTTTTTTTCGCGGGAAGTGAGAATACTGGGGGTTTACCCGGCGGCGGAGTTTA
>Ga0302310_10003728_pt1 | contig 11717 bp, 8 predicted proteins | sample III_Palsa_N1_2_FD_200451 | JGI IMG/M metagenome (GOLD analysis project Ga0302310, IMG submission 200451) | Peat permafrost microbial communities from Stordalen Mire near Abisko, Sweden - III_Palsa_N1_2 | ecosystem: Environmental > Terrestrial > Soil > Palsa > Peat permafrost | place: Sweden... | reverse complement strand
CATTCATACATACGCATCCCCTGGGAAATCAGGTCTTCGCGTTACGTCGAATCGCCGAGGAGAAGCGTCGCAATGTGAAGCTCTGGCTTGCCTGTGGAAATTTTACCCAAGAGGTATCAAGTTGAGCAACATCTGCCCCCGTCAAAACGCCGCGATCTGCGCCTCAATCGCAGATGTTGGTGCTGCTTTTGTGGAGTGCGCTTTGGGGCAGGTGATAGCTGTGGATTATCACCCGATAAATGCAAAGTATTGGACGGAACAGCCAATTCGCCAGAGGCTAAAGGCAGCATCGCGCCGAAGTCGCGATGCCACCGATATAGCTCCGGAGACCGACATGCCCTCGACCCAACACGCTATGGACCATCGCTTCGCAGAGTACGCCCCCGCGCAGCCCAGCACCTTCAGCGATCCCGACCCATCGAAACGCAAGCCCCCGCAGACGTTCGGCGGGGGTACGTCCGGCGAACCTCTATTGACTGTAGAGGACGTTGCTCGGCGGCTCAATGTGAGCAGAGATTGGGTGTGGGACCACTCCTCCAGAAAGAAGCCTCTGCTTCCAGTGATTCGCATGGGCGATGGCACACTTCGCTATCGTCCGAGTGGCATTGAAGCCTTCATTGATGAGCGTGAACGAGTGAGTGCAAAGCGGCGGCGGGCCAGCTAAAATAGGAGAAGCCCACTGTTTTCCGCCACAGAACTGAGGAATCCATGGGTAAGTCGCACCAATCGGGATGGATCGTCCTGCGTGGAAAGCGGTGGTATGGCTACTATCGCAAGCAGGTGATCGACCCCACAACCGAAGATGTCCGAGTCAGCATTGTTCCAGTGCGACTCGGCCTTAAAGCGCAGATGACGAAGCTTGCGGCGCGTGAAGCGCTACGAGCAGAGATCGCCAAGCAAACCGGCAAGGTCGCGGATGGCAGGATTCTGAAGGATGGAACTGTCAGCTTCGAGTGGTTTGTTCGGAACCGCTACTTCCCGCTTCGCGAGGGGGACTGGCGGCCCGAGACGGCGAGGGAGAAGAAGGCTCAAATCGAGATCGATTTGATCTCAAAGTTCGGCTCGGAACACATCGAGTCGATCGACAAATTTGAGTTGCAAACGCATGTAAACGACCTAGCCGGTAGGTACTCGCAGGACAGGGTCAAGCAGGCGCGCTCCTACCTCAAGTCCATCTTCGACGAAGCGATCGAGCAGGAGTTCCTGGTCAGAGATCCGACCCGGAAGCTGAGGATTCCAAAGAATCTCCGGCCAAAGGACAAGCAGATTTTGACCTGGGATCAGTTGAGAGCGGTGCTAGCGAAGGCGACGCGCCGAGACCGACTTCTCCTCATGCTCGATATGACCGATGCCCTTCGGCCGAGTGAGTTGTTCGCGTTGCGTTGGCGTGCCTTCGACGACGAGAACACCCTCGACCTAACCGAAACCGTCTACCGCGGGGAGATTCGGCCCTTCGGCAAGACACCCAAGAGTCTCGGCAAGATGCATCTTCCAGATGACCTCGCCACCGAGCTCAAGTTGTGGAAGCTGGAGCGCAAGATGCTGTCGGAAGAAAACGTCAAGCCAGACGCTTTCATGTTCCCGAACGCTGACGGCGGATTTATGGACACCTCCAACTATCGCAGCAGGGTCCTAAAGCCTCTCGCGGATTCCTTGGGTATCCCGAAGCTGAACTTCCAGGTGATCCGGCGGACCATCGCCACCAGGGCACAGAGTCTGGGTTCAGTGAAGGACATCCAATCGCACCTGCGGCACTCACGAGCGGACACGACCGCAAACGAGTACATGCAGGAACTGCCCGAGAGCGTGCAGCAAATGGTAGGAACGGTCTTCGCGCTGCTCACCGGCGGGAAGGGTTCCCAGATGGTGAATTGAGCATTTGCTACCAAATGCTACCAATCCCCTCTCGGAACTCCCCGTAAGTTGTTGATTTTATGGTGGGCGCAGCAGGATTCGAACCTACGACTTCCACCGTGTGAAGGTGGCACTCTACCGCTGAGTTATGCGCCCATCGCCCCGGCTGGAATTCACAGGGTATGTGCTAGCGGTCAGGATAACATTCCCCAGCGCCCGCGCCAACCGCAGGCTGCCTCGCAACGTCCAACTCTCTGATCTAAAAGGTACAATTAGCCTCTGATGAAGCGCTCCCCCGCACCAGCCAACCCGCCCACCGGGGCGCCTCCTGAGCTATCGCCCGAGGCCCCGCAGGACCCCGAGGCCGTGTGGGCCCCCGAATCCACTTCCCCACCCGGATCCGGCGATGAAATCCCCTTTACCTTGTCAGGCCCCGATCCGGATCCGCAAATCGCTGAGGATTTAGACGATCCCGCGCAACCTGTGGCCGAAGATGGGGTTTCGGAAGATATGGGAACCCTGGTATTCAATCCCGGATTACTCGATACGGCTCCAGGCCACGTGCCAAACCTGCCTTTGGATCTGTCCGCCGGCATCGACTCGCTCGCCGCGCTCACGCCGGAGCAGATTCGAGCTCGCGCTGTAGCCATCGCGCGTGGCGACTTCTCCCAGCTCTCCGACGCCGAGGTCATGCTTGAACTCCGCTCCGGCAACATGGCCGCCTTCGACGTTCTGCTTGCAAAATACCGCAAGCCGATCATTCACTTTATGTTCCGCATGGTCCACAACCAGGCCGTCGCTGAGGAACTCGCCCAGGAAGTCTTCCTCCGCATCTACCGATCCCGCGAAACCTACCGCGCGGAGGCCCGCTTCAGCACCTGGCTGTATCGCATCGCCACCAATCTCGGCGTCAACCACGCCCGTGACACGCGCCACGAGCGCACCGCCTCCACCATTTATCTCGACGAGCCGGATGCCGATACAGGAACTACGCCCGACGTCGCCGACATGACCCCCTCCGCCGAGGCCTCCATGCTCCGCCGCGAGCGCATGAACGCTATCCGCCAGCACGTACTGGCGCTCCCCGAACGGCAACAGACCGCCGTCCTGATGCACAAGTATGAAGGAATGGACTACAAGCAAATCGGCGAGGTCCTGAAACTCTCCGAGTCCGCCACCAAGTCCCTGCTCTTCAGGGCCTACCAAACCCTGAGAGAAAAATTAAAGGATTTTGTTTAGCCGCTGGAACAAAATAGCGGGTGCCATCGTCGAACGATACAAAACACATTCCGGCGGCCCGAAGAAGAATTTAGAAGATTAGAATCTGAAAACACCCAAAAGGGGTTGAAATGAACACCGTAATGAAACATACCGATTGCAAGACCTGTCGAGCCCATCTCCCCGATCTTCTGCTCGACCAGGACTACGCCGCCGCGCACGCCGAGTTGACCGGACACCTTGAGACCTGCTCTACCTGCCGGACCGAACTGAACGAGCTGCGCGCCACCTTTGCCCTGCTCGACGACTTCGCCGCCCCGGCGCCCTCGCCCTACTTCGACACCAGGCTGCATGCCCGCCTCCGCGAGGCCCAGCAAGCCCAACCCGAAGGCCTGTGGGAGCGTATGCGCTCCTTCCTGACCTTCAGCACCGGCCGTTCCTTTCAGCCGGCCATGGCGGGCGCGCTCGCGTTGGTGCTTCTGGTTGGCGGCGGTGGGACCTTCGTACAGATGCAAAACGTACATGGCGCACCACCGGCCACGGCTGCCTCCTCCGCCACGGTCAACGATTTGAAGGTCCTGGACAACAACGCCCAGGCCGAACAGCAGATGGGCCAGCTTCTCGATGAATCAGGCTCCGAGGACGAAGACGCGCCTCCCACTTCTTAATGGAGGGAGGCGCGAGCCATCCAGGCCCCTGAACTTTTAAAGCCGCCGTCGCAGGCGGCTTTCTGTATGATGGGGTACGACTCGAAATCATTGAAAGCTCTGTCTCCGGGCATGACGGCGCACTCTTTGCGGCAAGCCTGAACGCACCGTTGCGAATCTTCAAGCTGGCACCACGCTGTTATCGATAAAATGCGTCTCTCGTTTCCAACCCGGGCCGGTTCAACCCTTGCGGCGATCGCCTTGGGCATCGGGTTTTGCGTGCTCGCGCAGGCGCAGCGGACGCCGCCGCCGCCACCGCCGGCTCCACGCCCCCAGGCAGCGCAAGCTCCCCGCCCTGCGGGTACCCCGCCAGCACGGCAGAACGGCCAACCCCAGGCCTCGGCCGCTCCTCAGCAATCCGGTGCCGCGCCCGTCGAGCGCAAGCTGCCCCCGCATCCAGTTCCTGCCGCCAAGCCGCCCGCACCCAAGCCCAGCGGCGAGCACCTCGCCGAGTGGATGAATCATCACAGCAACCTCACCCCGGAGCAGCAGCAGAAGGCGCTCGACAACGAGCCGGGCTTCAAAGATCTCCCCCCCCAGACGCAGCAACGTATGAGAGACCGCCTCACCCAGCTCAATGCCATGGACCCGGCCAAGCGGCAGATCCTGCTCGATCGCAACGAAGCCATGGAGCACCTCACCCTGCCTCAGCGCGAGGAGGTCCGTGGCGCCATGAAGCAGCTCAACGACCTTCCCCCCGACCAGCGCCGCTACGTCGCCCGAACCTTCCGCGGACTCCGCGAGCTCTCCCCGGCCCAGCGTCAGACCGTCCTCAACTCCGAGCGCTTCAACCACCTCACCGACGACCAGCGCGCCACCCTCAACCGGCTGATCCAGGACGAACCCCTGCTCCCCCCGCCCTACGACGCTACCGCCCCGCCAACTCACTAGAGCCGTATTGAGCTATAGACCCCTGCAAAGATGTGTCATCTCGACCGGAGCGGGATGGCTTTATCGTCCCGCGTAGTGGAGAGACCCCTGTATTTCGAGACCGCTCACATACCCGAAAATCTTTCGGCTATCGCTGCCCAAACGCTGCTCTTTGAAATCGATCGCTTCCTCTAAACCTACGGGTCGATGCAGCCCGCCTGCCCGCTAATCCTTAAAGAAGTTCCGCGCCAAAAACAGCGCATTCGCCGGCCGCTCCGCCAGCCTCCGCATAAAGTACGGATACCACTCCGCTCCAAACGGAACATACACCCGCACGCCAAACCCCTCGGCCACCAGTTTGCGCTGCAAGTCGCGCCGCACTCCGTAGAGCATCTGGAACTCGAACGCGCGCTTGTCCAGTCCAACCTCCGCCACGAACCGACGCATCTCCCCCACAATCGCCTCATCGTGCGTCGCGATCCCGCAGAACACCCCACTGACCGCCAGCCGCTTCATCAGCTTCACGTAGTTTGCATCCACATCGGCCTTGGCTGGAAACGCAATCTCCGCGGGCTCCTTATAAGCCCCCTTGCACAGCCGTATCCGAATTCCTTGTCCCAACAGCCGCTCCACGTCCTCAGCCGTGCGGTACAAGTAAGCCTGCAACACCGTGCCTACGCTCCCCGGCCACCTTGCATGCAGGCGATCGGTCATGGCGATCGTGGCCTCGGTATACTCCGACCCCTCCATATCGATCCGCACAAAGCTCCCAATCTTCGCGGCAGCTTCCACCATCTCGCCGACGATCCGCTCAGCCAGCTCCGGGCCGGCTCCATGTCCACCAATATCCATGCCCATCTGGCTCAGCTTCACGCTCACATTCGCGCGCAGCCTCCGCGCCGCAATCTCCTCCAGCAGCCGGTCATAGATCGCCGCGCTCTCCTCGGCCTGCGACACCTGCAGCACGCTCTCGCCCAGCGAGTCCAGCGTTACATCGAGGCCCTCGCCATTCAGCCGCTCGGCCACGCCGATCGCCTCTTCCACCGTCATACCCGCCACAAACCGCCGCGACACCCGCCGCCCCATCGCCGACCGCTCCGACAGCGCGCGCACCGCCTTATTTGTCGACAGCCCTAAAAAAAATGCCCGCAGCAAAGACCCACCTCACACAAACACCGCCCATTTTCGCACGACTGAGACAAACGACCGCCTGCTAAACTTCCCCAAACCGGTCACCGCCCAGGAGTGTCTGAATGTTTCGTTTCACCGCCGCCCTATTTCTGTCCTGCAACCTGCTGCCGGTCTTCGTCGCTGCCCAGACCGCAAACATCCAGACGGCGCCCGCTCCCCTCACCCCGCAACAGTCCCTCTCCATCGACCGGTTCATCGCCGCTGAAATGCAGAAGGAACGCATTCCCGGCCTCTCCCTCGGCATCTACAGCAATGGAAAGACTCTCCTCGCCAAAGGCTACGGTCTCGCCGACGTCGAACTCTCCGTCCCGGTAAAACCCGAAACCCTCTTCCAGTCCGGCTCGGTGGGCAAGCAGTTCGTCTCCGCCGCCATCATGATGCTCGTCGAAGACGGCAAGCTCAGCCTCGACGACAGCCTCGCCAAATTCTTCCCCAACGCTCCCGCCTTCTGGAAACCCATCAAGATCAAAAACCTGCTCTCCCACACCTCCGGCCTGGCCGAGTATGAGAGCGACGAACGCACCGGCCCCAAAGGCCCGTTCTACCTCCGTCTCGACTTCACCGAACCCCAGATGATCGCAAAGATTCAAGCTCTCCCCATGGAGTTCGCCCCCGGCGCCAAGTGGGACTACCGCAACACCAACTATGTTCTGCTCGGCTACATCATTGAAAAGATCACCGGCAAGTTCTACGCCGACTTCCTCCACGAACGAATCTTCCAGCCTCTCGGCATGTCCTCCACCCGCCTCATCAGCGAAGCCGACATCATCCCCAACCGCTCCAGCGGCTACGAACTCGTTCCCAACAAAACAACGCATCAGAAGGAACTCAAAAACCAAACCTGGGTCTCGCCCACCTTCGACTCCACCGCCGACGGCGCCCTCTACTACAACGTGCTCGACCTCGCCAAGTGGGACGCCGCCCTCTACGGCACAACCCTGCTCAAGCAATCCAGCCTCGACCGCCTCTGGACCGTCTATCCGCTCAACGACGGCAAGCCCAACCCCAGCAACTACGGCTTCGGCTGGGAGATCACCCAACTCAACGGCCACAAGCTCATTGAGCACGACGGCGCATGGCAGGGCTTCACCTGCGACATCTCCCGTTACACCGACGACACCCTCACCGTCGTCGTCCTCACCAACCTCGACTCCGACCACTCCGACCCCACCCTCATCGCCCACGTAGTCGCCGGTCTCGTCAACCCCGCGCTGGAGGTACCCAAACTCGAACCCATAGAAGACAAGCAGCCGGAGCTCGCAACCTCAGTCTCCACCCTCCTCGATCAACTCACCGCCAACAAGGTCGATCTCACCCGCCTCACCCCAAAGCTCGCCAGGCGCGTGACCTCCGCTGACGGCAAAGAGGCCCTGTCCCATCTCTCAGGGCTCTGGCCCAACGGCACACTCGTCCTCGTTCATCGCGAACCCAAAAGCGGCCTCACCGTCTCGCAGTACCGCCTCACCAAGGCGGATAAGTCCCTTCTCATCACCTTCGGCCTCAACTCCAAAGGCCTCATCGACACCCTGGGCCTCGAGCCGGACCACGAATACCAATAGCTCTACCCTTTGCTCCACACACCCGATTCCCCGACAATCCTCCACTACCCAGCTACCCACGCCGACGATTGCTGCATCTATGTAACTGATGCGACATTGAGAAACCCCGGCCCCGGCCGGATTCAGCACCTGGCCTTCGCCGGGATAGCCCTCTCACGCCATCAGGGCATGACCGTGATCCTCAGTGCGGCCTTCATCAGCCGAACGAAAAGGATCCCCATCATGCGCACACGCAATCGCCCAGCACTTTGCTCCATAGCACTCTGCTCCATAGCCTCTCTAGTGCTGCTCATGTGCGCCGTCGGTTGTGGCTCGGTAACTTCTACAGCCACTTCGTCCACCTCGCCCGATGCCGCCACCACCAAGCCGGCCATCCAAGGCAGCGTCTTCGGTGGACAGCAGCCCGTTGTCGGCGCAAAGCTTCAGCTCTACGCCGTTGGCACGCCCACCACCGGCGGAGGCTACGGCCTGGGCTCTCAAGCACTCATCACGGGGACGCTCCCGGTCACCGACGTCAACGGCAACTTCAGCATCACCGGCGACTACACGCTCCCCGTCACCCCCAGCCATCTCTATCTCGTCGCCACCGGCGGCAGCCCCGGCGTTGGCCAGCCGGTCAACAGCCACATCGCCATGATGGCCGTTCTCGAAAGCTGCACCGCCACCACCACCTTGTCTCCTTCTCTGTTCATCAGCATCAATGAGGTCACCACCGTGGCCTCCGTGCTCGCCCTGCAATCGTTCCTCGCCGCCCCCGCCACAGGCAACTTCGGAGCTCCCGCCATGGGCGCGCCCGCCACCGCCTACAACAATCTCCAGAATGGCTTTGAGACCACCAACAACCTCGCCAGCATCTCCACCGGAGCGATCGTTCCCGCACTCAACAACTACGCCACCACCGCCAACAACGGCTTGCTCATCAACTCCCTCGCCGACACCCTCGCCTACTGCATCAACTCCGACCCCGCCACCACCACCAACTGCGCCACTCTCTTCTCCGACGCCACGCCTTCCTCCGCTACCTACGTGGCAACCGATACCATCCAGGCCGCCTGGTACATCGCGCAGAACCCAACCAACAACGTTGGAGCGATCTATAACCTGGTCTCCTCGACGCCACCCTTCGTCGGTCTCCCCACCGCTCCGGTAAACTTCAACGTCACCGTCTCAACCTCTGCCTCCGCCTGTCAATCGCCTGTACCGCTGGGGTCGGCCTCTAACTATGCCATCCTCGCCGGCACCACGGTCACCAACAACAGCACTGGCCCCGACCCAACTGTCATTACCGGCGGCCTGGTAGGCGTAAGCCCCGGCACCTCGATTACAGGCTTCGTCTCCGGGACCTTTACCGCGACCTTCGACAACACCGACGCAGCCGCCGCGGAAGGCTCCTTGACCACCGCCTATAACCAGGCTGCCGGACTCTTGCTCCCCGCGGTCCTGCCCGGAGACATGAGCAACCTCACCTTCACCCCCGGCCTCTACAACACCGGCAGCGCCGTCACGCTGAACTCCGGCGCCGTCACGCTCGATGCACAAGGCGACCCCAACGCTGCCTTTGTCTTCCAGATCGGGACCACGCTGGTCGTTGCAGCCGGCACGCAGGTCATTCTGGTCAACGGCGCGCAGGCCAACAACATCTTCTGGCAGGTAGGCAGCTCGGCGACCCTCAACTCCGGCTCCGCCTTCGCCGGAAACATCATCGCCTACACCATGGTCTCCTTCGGCACCAACGCCACCCTCCAAGGCCGCGCCATGGCCAGAAACGGTGCCGTCACCTTGCTGAGCAACACCATCACCGCTCCATAAACGCCATTATGGATGAGCTTGAACCCCCATCCGCGAAAGCGATGGAGGCAGATCTTCCCGTCCCCACTGCGTTGGCGCCGCTGACATGACAAAGCGAAGAGTTCCGCCCCGCATGATCTGTTCATGGGTCAGCCACGCCCGTGAATAAACCTTCCCATTCAACGTAGCACTGGCAATATAGGGCTTGCCGTCTCCACCGCCCTCGGTTTCGATCACGAAATTGCGGCCATTGGCGAGGTGCAGGACCGAGCGCAGATAGGCTGGACTGCCAATCAAATAAACGTCCTGCGCCGCGTTCGGATAAATGCCCAGCTTCCCGAAGGCATACCACGACGACATGGCGCCCGAGTCGTCGTTACCCGGCAGCCCTTTGGGTCCAGAGTGATAGCTCTTCCGCAGAATCGCTCGGATCTGCGCCTGCGTGCGGTCCGGGCGTCCCGCCCACACATAAAGATAAGGCGCTAAAAATCCGGGTTCATTCCCTACGTCGTAGCGTCCCGGAACATCGAAGAACGCGTCCAGGCGCTCGGCAAACCGGTCATTGCCTCCACTCGCCTCGATCAAACCCGCTACATCCTGCGGCACATACGTGGAATAAGTCCAGGAGTTCCCTTCGTAAAAAGCCTCACTGCCCCATGTGCCGCTCAACCTGGGATCGAAGTTCGGTTTCCAACTTCCATCGCGATGCCGCGACCAGACAAACCCTTTGAACCCCTGGTCGCCCGCATCCATGTCCCAGAAATTTCGCCAATTGGTCGCCCGCTGGGCATACTTGCGATAATCGGCATCCTTACCCAGACCCCTGGCGAAGAGCGCGACAGCATAATCGTTCGCGGCATACTCCATGCCCTTTGAGGCTGACCTGTCAGTGCCTTCGATACTCAGGAATCCTAGCTTGAGCCAATCGTCCAGATCGCCGCGCCCCTGCTTATCCGGCTGGTCCGAGTTGTGCTCGGAATCATTCACAACAGCTTTATACGCAGTAGCCCAATCGACCCCAGGCAGATGTTTCAGATAACCGTCGACGATGGTCATATCTGCGTCGCTGCCACCCTGCACACGTCCGTTATAGTTTCCGCTCCGAGCATCCGGCAGCCATCCCTCGTGGCGATACAGATCGACCAACGACCGCACAATCCCGCTCTCGCGGTCCTCCGCAATCAGCGTCAACAGCGGACTCGACGTCCGAAACGTATCCCATATCGCATAAAAATCGTCATACGAAGGCTCCGTGGAAACGAACAGCGGGTTCTCTTCCGTACGGTCCGTAGGCATCAACATCGCATGATAAAGCGCCGTATAGAACTGCTGAAGATCGTCGTCGCTCGCGCCTTCGATGTCCACTGGCGCAAGCGCTTTGTCCCACGCTGCCTGCGCCGCTGCCTGCGTACCTGCGAAGTCGAATCCCGCAACCTCGGCAAGCGCGTTTTGCTTCGCCTGCTCAATACTGATAAATGAAATTCCTATCTTCATCGTCACTACCTGGCCCGCATGAGTTGGAAATCCGAACCACGCACCCGTCTTGCTGTCTTTCATCGCCGCTTCGCTCTTCGATCCAGCATCGAGCTTGCCATCGCGCCATGTTCCTGTCGTGTTCGCAGGTGTATCGCTGACAGCGTAAAAATAAATCGTGTAAGGCACACGCTGCACATTCCAGCCGCCAACAACGCTGGTCGACCCGGCAATCGCGGTAGGCGAGATCACGTCAACGGAAGAAGAGGTCAACTGCTGTTGTTCTTTCTTATTCCGGCCGCTACCCAGGCAATGACCCGCGTCGATCAATATATTGGCGTTCGCCGCGGCAGGATACGTAAAGCGATAGATCGCCGTCCTGCGCGCGCTGGCGACTTCCACCCCAATGTCGTAACGGCTAAGCGTCACTCCATAGAAACCGGCGGAGGCGCGCTCCTTACTGCGTCCCGATCCATGATCGTCCGGCAACACATCGCCTACGGTGGGTTGCACCAGCACGTTGCCATACTTCGCTCCCCCACCGGTTCCGCTCACATGAGTCTGGCTGAATCCATTGATCGGCTTGTCAGGCGTCCAGCCGGAATTTGCACTATTGTTTCCGGTATCGGGACCAGCCTTAACCATACCGAACGGTACCGCGGCGCCGGGAAAGGTATTGCCTCCGCCATCGCTACCCAGCATAGGGTCCACAAAACGCGAACGCTGCCCGTAGACCTCAACTGAGCTCAGGAGCAACAAGAAAACAAGAAGGCGCGGAAAGAACGTTGTCGGCATAGATTTCCATCGGTCAATTGGAGGGTCCCGCTCCATGCGCTTCGCCATCTCCCTTTGACACCGATACCATACCAGCTTTTCGTCATCTCGATGTTTTTATGCTCCCGCAAATCCTGGCGCCACTCGTGCAAATACTAAACAACCGCTAGATTGGCGTGTCCAAAATATTTGACACAGCGTTTCGAAACGCGTTACATTCATTCATGTCAAACATTTTTGACACGGAGAAATTCATGTCCTTCCAGGAAAAACTCCTCTACGC
>Ga0302310_10003725_pt1 | contig 11725 bp, 13 predicted proteins | sample III_Palsa_N1_2_FD_200451 | JGI IMG/M metagenome (GOLD analysis project Ga0302310, IMG submission 200451) | Peat permafrost microbial communities from Stordalen Mire near Abisko, Sweden - III_Palsa_N1_2 | ecosystem: Environmental > Terrestrial > Soil > Palsa > Peat permafrost | place: Sweden... | reverse complement strand
GTGCCAAAGTACACGATAAACGGATACAGCAGCCCCACGATCGGCAGCAGGATGGGGATCAGTCGGCGCATGCGGCTCGCTGTGTTCCGACGAAGGCGGCGAGGCTTGCGATGGTGGCGAAGTGTCGCCGTGCATCCTTGACGTCCGACTCGATGCGGACCGCGTAGTTCTTCTGCAGTGCCAGCGCCAGCTCCAGCGCATCCACCGAATCCAGCCCGAGGCCGTCGCCGAACAACGGCTGGTCCACCGGAATGTCTGTAGCCGTCAGGTGTTCAAGATTCAGTGTGTCGATGATGAGCTGGGCGATGTCGCGCTCCAGTGCCTCGCGTGTGACGGCGACATGTTCCATGGCGGTGGTATCCGGTGGGTTCACGATGGGTCGAGCTCCTTGAGAAAGAGCTGATGCAGGTATTGATTCAGCCGGCGTGAGGCGATCGGCAGCGGGGCGTCGTTGAACTGCACAGGATCGATATCGTCACCCACACGCAGCAGTACCACCATGCGGCGATCGGGAATCCGGTACCACGGCTCGGCCTTGGTCAGCGTGGTCGGCGTCACCGAGATGAACACCGGTGTGATCGTGCGTGCGCCGCGCAAAGCGATGGCTGCCGCGCCGCGGTGAAATACCGGCGCACGTCCAGGCGTGGTGCGCGTGCCTTCGGGAAAAATCACCAGAGTCTGGCCTTCGCGCAGGACATCGGCAGCCTGTTCGAGCATTTCCGGGCTGCCGTTATTGCTGATGTATTGCGCTGCGCGGACAGCGCCATGCATGCACGGGTTTTCCCACAGGCTGGCCTTGACAATGCAGTTGGTATCGCGGATCTGCGAGATCAGGAAGATCACATCGATCAGCGACGGATGGTTGGCGACGACCAACTGCCCCGGTTGCCCGAGGCGCTCGCCGCCTTCGATGCGGAAGTCCAGCACGCGCGTGCGATACATGAACTGCATGTGCAGGTAGAACGCGTGATGCACCACCGAACGCGCGCGCCGACGGTGCACCGTGGCATCGCCCGGCAGCAACACCAGCAGCGGCAGGATCAGCACGCACAGGATCAGTCCGCCGATGCCGAACAGCGCGAAGCTGGCGCCGGTGGCTAACAACCGCTGCAACCACGCGTCGCGACGGTGGTTCAGCGGGTACGCTGCCAATTCCATCGGCGTGTCTTCCATACGTGCTCCAATGATTTCTCGCCGGTCTGCGATGCCCGCAGAAAGTCGAGCGCATGTGGCCACGCGCAGTGCGCGCTGCCGCCGTCGTGCCGGTCCAGACGCAGTTGCCAGCACGCGTCCGTCGATTGTGGTCCGGATGTGTCGACTCTCCCCAGTCGCAATGCCAGAGCATACGAGAATGGCACGTCCACAATCCACCCCGCGTAGGCCGATGGTGGCGTTTCCTCGGCAATCACCGTGAGCACGCTCGATGCGCCTGCCTCGAGCAACATGGCTGATTCCAGCAATGCGTGCTCGAACGTATCGGCTTCGCCGGCGATCGCCACCGACTCGCCACGCTGGCCGCGCAGGATCGACCATTGACCGGCGATCGCGTTGTGCACCGACAGGCCGAACTGCGTCGGTGACAGCGGCTGTTCGTCGGTCACGTCGCCGAGCAGGGCGAAGGTACGCGTGGTTTCGCCGTGGCGTGAGCCGAACACGAATGGCAGCTGCTCCTCGTTGCTGCACAGCGGCGAGGCTACTTCCATCGTCATGCGCGCCAGTCGGCTCAGCCGGCGTCGTTGCATCGCGGGCAGTGACAGGCATTCCGGTTGTTCCAGCCGGTCGGGTACCGCGACGGGTGATTGTGCCCACGTCGTCCACGCCTGCGGGCTGTCCAGCCCCGGCGCCCAAGCGCGCCATTGCTCGATGCGGAACTCCATCATGCTGCGTGCTCCGTAAAGCGGCGGAACATCAGTGCGGCGCAACTGCCACCGAAACCGAAACTGTTGGAGAGCACGCTGTCGAGGCGGCGCGCATGCGTCTGCGTGACCAGCGGTGCGTTAGCGAACGCGTTGTCGCTCGTGCGCACCGGCGTGCCGGCGGCGATGAAGCCGTATTCCATCATCAGCAGACTGGCGATCGCATCCAGCGCACCGGCTGCGCCGGGTGCGTGGCCGCTCTGGCCCTTGATCGATGACATCGGAGGCACCGCGGCATGACGTTCGGCGAATACGGATTCGATCGCCTGCCATTCCTCCACGTCGCCCAGTGGCGTGGAGCAGGCGTGCGTGTTGATGTAGTCGGGCAGGGCGCCGGCCTGATCAAGCGTCAGCCGCAGCGCCCGCGCGATGCCATCGGCATCGGGGCTGACGATGCTGGTCGGGTCTGTGCTGGCGCCGTAGCCAGTTAGTTCGGCAAGTACCGTAGCGCCGCGCGCGTTCGCATGGGCCAGCGATTCCAGCACCAGCATGCCCGCGCCGGCCGCCAGCACAAAGCCGTCGCGGTCGCGGTCGTAGGGGCGTGAAGCCAGTTGCGGTTGCGCGTCGCTGGCCACGGATAACGCGCCCATGGCGTCGAACCAGGTGGCGGTGCCTTCGAATAGTTCCTCGCTGCCGCCGGTCAGCACGAGTTGCTGCCGACCGAGCTGGATCAGTTCCATCGCGTGGCCGATCGCCAGCGACGCGCTGGTGCACGCCGAACTCACCGTCATCGCCACGCCACGGATACCGAACGCGTGCGCGAGGGTGGCCGACAGTGCGCTGCTCATGCCACGCGGCACCAGGAATGGCGACAATCGGCCAACACCTTTGGCGTGGTAACTGTTCAGTCCTTCCTCGTACACGCTCAGCGAGGCGCCGCCGCCGACCACCAATCCGCAGTCGTCCGCCTGCAACGCATCCATCTTCAGCCCGGCCTGTGCGAGCGCCTCGTTCAATGCGTGCCATGCGTACAGCACCGGTGGCGCGAGAAAGCGGCGCAGCTTGCGCGGCGGTTCGGTCAGCGCGGAAATATCCACTGGGCCGCCGACCCGTGCGTTCAACCCGCGTCGGGCGAAACTGTCGATCGCGCGCAAACCGCTGCGACCGCTGCGCAATGCGTCTAGCATCTGCGCGCGGCCGTTGCCGAGGCAGCTGACCACGCCCATGCCGGTCACCACCACGCGCGGTAGGCCGCGCACATCGAGCATGCCCGACGGCATCAGTCGCAGGCCCTGAAGATCAGCGACGTATTGATGCCGCCAAAAGCGAAGTTGTTGTTCATCACACAATCGGTGGCGATGCGCCGACCGTCACCGGTGATGTGGTCGAGCTCGGCGCATTCCGGATCGGGATCGAGCAGGTTGATCGTGGGTGCGAACCAGCCGCCCTGCATCATGCGGATCGCCCACCACGCTTCCAGCGCGCCGCACGCGCCGAGCGTATGGCCAACGTAGCTCTTCATCGAACTGATGGGCACACGCGAACCGAGCACCGAGGCGGTGGCATGGCTTTCCGCCACGTCGCCGCGATCGGTCGCGGTGCCGTGCGCGCTGATATAGCCGATCGCTTCGGGCAACAGCTTCGCATCGGCAAGCGCGAGCCGCATCGCGACTGCCATCGTCTCGCGCGTGGGCTGCGTGATGTGGCTACCGTCGGAGTTGCAACCGAATCCGATCACCTCGGCGTGGATCGTCGCACCGCGCGCCTTCGCGTGTTCGTATTCCTCCAGCACCAGCGTGGTCGCACCTTCGCCGACCACCAGTCCGTCGCGTGCACGATCGAACGGACGCGGCGTCAGTGATGGTTCGTCGTTGCGCGTGCTGGTGGCGAACAGCGTGTCGAACACCGCCGCGCCGGGGCCGGAAAGTTCTTCGGCACCGCCGCAGAGCATCATCGTCTGCTTGCCATGCTGGATCGCCTCGAAGCCGTAGCCGATCGCCTGGCTGCCCGACGTGCACGCACTAGACGTCGGAATGATGCGGCCCTTGAGGCCGAAGAACACGCCCACGTTCACCGCGGTGGTGTGCGCCATCATCTGGATGTAGCTGGTCGCGGTGACGCCCTGCATCGAGCCGGTTTCGAGCATCTTGCCGACCACGCGGACCGGTTCGATGCTGCCGCCGGACGAGCCGTAGGCTACGCCCATGCGGCCATCGCGGATCGACTCGTCGTTGAGCAGGCCGGCGTCGCGCAAGGCGTGCTCGCTGGCGGCTACCGCCAGTTGCGCCACGCGGCCCATCGAGCGCGTGAGACGGCGTGGCCAGCCGGGTAGCTTGAAGTCATCGACCGGACAGCCGAGACGGGAATTCAGCGCATCGAAATAATCCCACTCGTGCATGCGCCGCACGGCGTTGCGGCCTTCGCGCAGTCGCGCTTCGATCTGCGTCCAGTCGTGACCGAGCGCGGTAATGCCGCCCATGCCGGTGATCACCACGCGCTTCATCGCGGCTTCCTGAAAGAGAAAATGAAAGTCATCGCGTCGTCGCTCCGTGAACCGGCAGGCTCGCAGGCACCAGCAACGCGGTGCAACCGATGCCCAGCAGCAGGGTCAGGCCGAAATCACGCAGCGCCGGCATCGAACTCAGCGCCAGCAGGCCGAACGACAGCAGCGCGGTAACGGCAGACAGCAGCACGCTGGCGTACATCGCGCCGGGGCGATGCACCACATGCGGCTCGCCCTCCAGCAGAAACACCGCGTAATTCGCACCCACGCCCAGCACGAGCATGAACGCCATCCAGTGGAACAGCGTCAGTGGATGACCGAGATAGCCGAGCACTGCCAGGGTGAGGCCAATGCCGAACACCGGCGGTACCAGCACGCGTGGCGCGTTGCGTATGCCGTAACGCCAGCCGAATACAGGCGCGATCAACAGTAGCGCGGCGAGCAGCCAGACGCTGGCGTAGCCGCGATAGCGCCCGAACAGGTTCGAGACGCTGGCCGGTTTGTCGACCAGCTGCACGCCTGCGAGTCCCATCGCGGCGGCGTGTAGCGGTATGACGTCATCCTGACCCTGCGGCAGCACCAGCGTGGCGTAGCCATGTGCATTGCGGCCCATCCACAAGTGACGGAATGGCGCGGAAATCGGCGTGGCGAGCCACTGCTGCAGATCGATCGTGGTGCCCGGCCATGCAGCGATGTACGCATCAATCGCTGATGAGCGAAAGCTGGCATCGCCCAGCAGCTTGCGCATACGCGCGCGGTCGGACATCAGTGGCGCGAGCAGCGCGTGATCGGCTGCCTGCCGCTGCTGCGACGGCACCATCCCGGCCAGGCCGATCCAGCCCCGCAGCTTGCCGTCACGCATCAGCGACTGCAGGCGCTGCTCCAGCGCTTCCTCGCGCTGCAGCGTCTGCTCGATGCTGTCGCCCTGCACCAGATAGAACTGGCTGCCGTTACCGAGCCCGGTGATCGTGCGGATCTGCAGCTCCTGTGCATCCAGCGCAGGCGGCGGCGCAATCAGCAGGTGCACGTCGTCGTCATGGCGCAGCTGCCACCAGCCCGGCACGGCAATCAGCAGAAGCAACAATGCGATCCCCCATCCGTGCGAGCCATTGCCGAAGCGGGCAATCGTGTTCTGCATCGCCAGCGCGCCACGCACCAGCGTCGGCGATAGTGGTTTGGACGGTCGTTGCAATAGCGCGGGCAACAACCAGAACACGCTCACGCACGCGGCCAGCATGCCGCTCATCGCAAAGCACGCCATCTGGCGCAGGGCAGGGAACGGCACCATGCCGAGCAGGGCATAACCGAGCAGCGACGTGCCTAGCGCCAACAGCAGGGCCATGCGCACCTGACACAAGCCAGCGCGCGGCTGCCAGTGTTCGCCGGCGTTCGCGCGCGCCGTCAGGTACTGGATCGAATAGTCCACGGCTTCACCGAGCAGCGCCGCGCCAAACACCAAAGTCAGCAAGTAGATCTTGCCGAATATCAACAGGGTTATCGTGGTCGCGGCGATCACGCCGACCAGCGTCGACAGGAACGCCAGCAGCAGCGGTCCCGGCGAACGGAACGCCCAAAGTAGCAACAGCGCAATACCGATCGAAGACACCCAGCCGACCAGATGCACGTCGTGCTCCGCGCCCGCACGCGCCGCGGCGGCGTAGAACAGCGCGCCGGTGCGCAACACGGTGGTGCCGGGGTAGTCGTGCGTGATTGAGCGCTCGACGCGATCCAGCGTGGCTAGTGCGCGCCGCTGCACCGAATCGTCGTACGACGAACCATCCAAAGTGGCGGTCACCATCACATAGGTGCGGTCGTCGCGATGCGCGGTGAGCAGGTTGTCTTCCGGCAGCAATGCAGAACGGCTCCATGGCTGCTGATCCATCCAGTGCTGCAGCCAGCCGAACGGATCGTCCTGCAATGACGTGCCCATGGCGGTGGCGAACGGTTCATTGAGATGTCGCGCGAGTACCTGCGCGGGATCGAAGTCCGGCTGCATCAACGCACTGCGATCGACATCGGACAGCAAGCTGAAGCGATGCGCCAGATACGGCGCGACGAATTGCTGCAGATCGAACGGCGGCAGCTCCGCCAGCACTGACGAAAAGACATCGTCCGATTCCAGCGCTTCACCCAGTGCGCGTGCTGCTGACTTGGCGCGATCGTCATCGGCGTTGGTAACCAGCAGTACCAGGCGATCGCCGTTGGCGTGGGCCAATCGCTCCACCGCGGTTTCGGCCAGCGGATCCTGTTCGGTGGCGGGCAGCATCGCCAACAGGTCGGTCTGGATCGGCAACGGTCCGCGGCCGAACAGTAGCCACGTGCCGAGCAGCGCCACCATCAGTGTCGCGACGGTGAAGATGCCAGCACGCAACCATAGCGACGCAGGTTTCATGGCAGGCCGAGCGCGCTTTTTTCGGCGGCGGTGATCGCGCCTGCATCGCGCGCGTCGGTGAAGCGGATATCGGTGGCCGAGCCGTCGTGCATGTCGATGCGAATGCCTTCGAGGAAGGCATTACCGTTGAGATCGATACTGGCAAGCACATGGGCGATGCGCGATTGCTTCGGCGTGAAGTGCAGCATCCACTTTGTCATGGTGCCGCTCGTCTGCACATCGAACTGGCGCAAGACATCGTCGGGCTTTCCCGCCAGCAACGACTGCAGCATCTGCGACACCTGGCTCACCCCGCGCGCATCGCGGATCGGCTGAAGCTTGCCCTGCGCGTCGAGCCGCGCAGCGCGGCTGCCGGTGAGCGCGATGGTTTCCTGATATGGCTGCTCGGTCTGCCAAAGCATGCCGTGGGCCAGCACGAACAGCAGCGTGCCATGGCTGATCTGGGGCTGCATCAGTGCAGGATTCGAGCGTGTCTGAGTGAAACCGGCGCGCACTGCGGTGTGGTTGCTCAGACCCGTCAGCACATTCTTTAGCAGCAACGGATCGGCATTGGTGGCATGCACGGCGAAACTCGCGCCGTACGATAGCGCGCAGCAAAGCAGGAAGTTCATCAGACGGTGCATGCAGGTTCTTTTCTTCGTAATCGACGCCAGAGCAGGCCGGGCGCGCGCGGCAACATACCCAGCAGCAACCGGGTGTGCATCGCGGTAATGCGCAGGTTGTCGTGCAGCATGCGGAAATGGGAAAGGCCGTTTTCCGGGTAGATCACCCGGGTGGGCAGGTTGCGCACCGGCACGCCGCGCCACAGCAGGCGCACGGCGGCTTCGGTGTCGAAATCCATTCGCGCGGGAAACGGTGCATGCGCGATCTCCGCACAAGTCGCTTCCAGCGGGTATAAGCGATAGCCACACATCGAATCGTCGATCGCCAACGACAGCGTTTCGATCCACACACACACATGCGTGAGATAGCGACCGTACAACCGTGCTCTCGGCACGCTGTCGTCGTACACGGCACGTCCGCAGATCATGGCCTGCGGATTCGCGCGTGCTTCGACAATGAATCGCGGTGCGTCAGCGGTGTCGTGCTGGCCATCGGCATCAATCTGCAATGCATGCGTGTAACCCGCGTCGCGCGCGACCAGCAGGCCGGCAGCGAGCGCGCGTCCCTTGCCCTGATTCTGCGGTAGGCGGATCAGCCGGACGTCCGGCGTGGTGCTGTCGATTTCGCCGACCAGCACGTCTAGCACTTCGCGGGTGGCCGTGTTGCTGCCGTCGTCCACAATCACCACCGGCAACCCGTGTGCGCGCAATGCATACACGGTGCGGGCGATTGTGTCCTTGTGGTTATATATCGGGATCAGTGCGCAGGGAGCGAAGCGTTCGAGCGTGGCTGGCATGTGACGCAGTCGTGTAACGTCAGCGGGCGAGCAGGGTGCGCACGGTGGCGATCACGTCGCCCACGGTACGCACGCTCTTGAAATCCTCTGGCTTGATGCGCATGCCAGTCATCTCCTGCACCTGGATCGCGAGATCCACCGCGTCGATGCTGTCCAGTTCCAGCTCGGTGAAAAGATGGGCCGAAGGAACGACGCGCGCAGGATCGATCTCGAACGTGTCGCGAAGCACTTCCCTGAGCCTATCCAGGATGTCTTCGTCGCTGATCCCTGCTTCCATCATCATCGTGCTCATAACTTGTCCGCCTGCTCCTGTCCCGGTCAATCCATGCGCAATGCGCTATCCCCCACACCGGGCGCAGTCGCGCACCGAACCGTGGCATTCCTAGATTTCGAAACCAGCGGTTTCGAGATGTGCCGACCGGCCTGGACCGGTCTATCCCGCGAAGCGGGTCCCCTTCACACCATGCCCCTATCACGCAAAGGCTTAGTTATGTGAACAATATGTTGCGTAGTGTAACAGAATCACCGTTGGCGTCAGCCTCCAGTAAGTCGGCAATCACCTTCCCGCACATGAAAAGGCCGCCAGTATCCCGGCGGCCTTTTCATGTGCGGCTAACGTTTACTGACCGCGCATGCGGCCCTGGAAGCGTGTGCTGCCGTTGCCCATGTGCGGCAGTTTGATCTTGCCGATCGCATTGATGCGCTCTTCGGCCAGACGATCCGCGGCCAGGTAGGTCGGCACGTTTTCGGTCTTGCTGATTTCGAAGATGCGTCCGAGGTTGTAGTAGATCGTGCGCATCATGCGCATCGCGCGCTCGCGGTTGTAGCCGTCGATTTCCAGCGAGATGTTCATCACGCCACCGGCGTTGACCGCGTAGTCGGGCGCGTAAACCACGCCGCGGCGGAACAGCTCGTCACCAATCGCATCGGTCGCCAGCTGGTTGTTGGCTGCGCCGCAGATCACCTTTGCCTTGATCCGATCGATCGTCTGCTCGTTGATCGTGCCGCCCAGCGCGCACGGCGAATACACGTCGGCGTCGACATCGTAGATTTCGTCGAGGCCAACCGCTTCGCAGCCCAGCTCGTCGACGCAGCGCTGCACCAGCTCCTTGTTGATATCGGTGACGAACACCTTGGCGCCCTGTTCGCGCAACAGCTTGATGAACTCCATGCCGACGTGGCCGCAGCCCTGCACCGCATAGCTGTGCTTGCCTACATCCTCGTTGCTGTACTTGAACTGCAGCGCGGCCATCAGGCCCTGCAGCGTGCCGAACGCGGTGAATGGCGAGGGATCACCCGAACCGCCGTGCACCTGATGCACGCCGGTCACGTATTCGGTTTCGCGAAAGACGTATTCCATGTCGTTGACGTCGATGCCGACGTCCTCGGCCGTGATATAGCGGCCGTTGAGCGAATTGACGAAGCGGCCGAACGCGCGGAACAGCGCCTCGGATTTGTCCTTGCTCGGGTCGCCGATGATCACTGCCTTGCCGCCGCCCAGATTCAGGCCGGCCACCGCGTTCTTGAACGTCATGCCGCGCGACAGACGTAGCACATCGTTGATGGCCTCCTGCTCGGTCTTGTACGGCCACATGCGCAGGCCGCCGAGCGCAGGGCCCAGCACCGTGTTGTGAATCGCGATGATGGCCTTGAGGCCGGCGTCCTTGTTCTGGCAGAACACGACTTCTTCGTGACCGGTGTTGGCGATGGTTTCAAAGATCATTGGAACGGTTGACTCCATGAAGGACGGTGCCGGGTCGATGGTGTGAGCGGCACTGAAGAGGGCGGGAAGGCCCATCGTGGGGATGATTACGCCGAAATTTATCGCCCCGATCGAAGCCGGGGCGATGATTCAAGGCGCGCAGTTTAGTACGTCACTGGATCGAGTGGTGCGGCGCTGCATCACGCCGTCCTCGCAGGGGCGCAGGCTTTCAGCCCAGTCATCACGCAGCTCTGGCCTTGCATGGTTCAGAGCGAATACCACACGGCCGGGCGAAAGTGCCAGCCATCGCCATGCTGTTCCCAGTGCGCGTCCGAGTAGCGAAAGTCGGCCCGTTCCTTGATCCATTCCCCGGGCACCGCCACAAAATCGTGACCATCCCATTTCCAATAGGGCCGCACGCGTATGTAGCCCTGGCGAAACTGTGCCGGTTCGTAAATCGACGGTGGCGGTGCACGTGGCGCCACCACGTCGTTATCCAGGAGATGCGCAAGCAGCGGACGATGTACGACCGGTGGGTGGTCGGCAGTCGGTTGCTCGGCGCAGCCGGTGGCGAGCACGGCGGCGAGGGCAAGCAGGGCAGAAGCGAGTACGCGGGTGGACATGAAGTGCGTTTCCAAAGGGAATTCGATCAAAGCATACCCTGCGTTAGCCACAAGAAAACGCCCCGACCGGCGGGGCGTTTTCATCAATCAGCATCCATCAGCTATGGGCGATCTCAGCCGACAATCCACACACCGGCGCGCCAGTGCCAGCCATCACCGTGCTGTTCCCAGTGCGGGTGCACATAGTGGTAACCCGGGCGTACAGCTTCCCAGTGACCGCGCACGGTCACGTACTGACGGCCATCCCAGCGGTAGTAACTATGTGACCAGATGTAGCCCGGGCGCGGGCCCACCTGCTCGACGATAACCGGCGGTGGTGGGCGCGGCGCGACCACTTCCACGTACGCCGGCTGTTGCTGCTGCACGTACACTGGGCGGTCATGCACCACCCGCTCCTCCACGCAACCGCTGGCTAACGCAGCTGCGACGATTAACGACGTAACTGCAAGAAGACGAATGGACATGGTCGAATGTTTTCCTTGGGTTGGGTTGAGAAATGTAAAGTTGCGTGGTGCGCCTAGTGTCAGCGGACGGAGGCTTTCTCGACACCCGTCCGCTGATCGCAGGTTGTTGCGCGTTCAGCGCGCCCAATAGCCGTTGCGGAAGCGCCAGCCGTCAGGGCCGTGGTCCCAATACGCCGGACGCCAGTTGTAACCCGGGCGACCACGCACCCAATAACCACCAGCCCAGACGTGGCGACGCAGGCGACCGTCCCAGCGCCAGTAACCGGGCGCCCAGACATAGCCATAGCGCGGCGGCGGCACGCGTTCGAAACGCGGCGGCGGCGGCGCAACGCCAATTCGCGTGGTCACGTAAACCTGTGCCGAAGCGGGTGGCGCGTAGGTGGTTGCACCAGCGAAGGCCAAGCCGAGTCCGGCGAGCAGGGCCAGCTTGAGAGGCATGCTTTTCATCGTTTCATCTCCCGGCCGCACCATGCGGCTTGCACTGTCAGTAACGCCGCGTCACCGCATCTGTTGACTTCTTACGATCGACTCATTCAGGTTCGAGCCGGGGGAGCGGCGGACCTGCCGTGCCACACAAATTTTCCCGGAGTCGATACCCGATTGGCGTTCCCCAAGCCGTGTCGGATGCGTTATGGTTATGCTGCAATGCAACAAGCAACGTCATACGCCAGCACGCGTACGTTGATTTCAGTGTCTGGCTCGGCCTCTTTCCAATCCAACGGAGCAACGCCATGCCTTATCCATCCGCTGTCACTCCCGTTTCCTCCTCGCACACCGCCAGCCACA
>Ga0302310_10003724_pt1 | contig 11727 bp, 10 predicted proteins | sample III_Palsa_N1_2_FD_200451 | JGI IMG/M metagenome (GOLD analysis project Ga0302310, IMG submission 200451) | Peat permafrost microbial communities from Stordalen Mire near Abisko, Sweden - III_Palsa_N1_2 | ecosystem: Environmental > Terrestrial > Soil > Palsa > Peat permafrost | place: Sweden... | reverse complement strand
CAACGTTGAGTGTAAGCCTGAAGCAAAGGATGCGCCGCAGTCCGCCAGACCGGCTACGCAATCCAAAATCAAGGCCGTCCCGGAGCCTGCAACGAAGTAGATCGACTCCACTCATTTTCGCGAGCGGGAAGGAGAGGACATCAGGTGCCCGAACTGGCCGACGCTGCCGTCCTTGGCCTCTATGGCGAACCCCTTCAGGTCCTTCATGCTCCGTAATATACCGACCTCTCCTTAGACCGCGACCGCAGTGCGCGTCAGCGGCATTTCTGCTGTCTTCAGCAAGCCACTGGGTTTGAGCACTTCGTTGCTGGCGAGCGCGAGCGCCAGCGTGTTCCCGTATGGATTCATGCTGTCCACCATCGAGCTGGGCATCAGTATCGTCGCTCCGCGCTCCTTTGTGGTCTCATAAATGATGTTCATCGCCCGCAGCTGCAGCGCTTCGGGATGCCCGGCATAGGTATTGGCCGCCGCGACGAACTGGCCCGCGATTGCCGCCTCGGCTGATCCTAGAATGACCCGCGCCTGCTTCTCCCGCTCCGCCTGCGCCTGGCGGGACATCGCGTCCTGCAGCGCCTCCGGAATCGCGACGTCGCGGATCTCCACTGAGCTCACCGAGATGCCCCACGGTGCGGTCTTCTGACCGATCTCCACCTTCAACTGCTCGTCAGCCTCCTTGCGATCAGACAGCAGGGACGCGAGCATCGAGGAGCCGATCATCTCGCGCAGAGAGGTCTGTGACACCCGGTCGATCGCCTGGCGGTAGTTGGTGATCGCCAAGGCCGCCTTTTCCGCGTCATGCACGTGCCAGAAGACGATCGCATCGACATTTACCGGCACTGTGTCCTTGGTGAGCGCCTGCTCGGCGTTGAAGGCGGTGGTCTGGATGCGACCGTCGATGATCGCGATCACGTTGTCGAGCACCGGAATGATGGCGAATAGCCCGGCGCCCCTGACGCTCTGCAGCTTGCCCATGCGCAGGATCACGAATTTCTCCCAGACATTGGCCATCTTGACCGACATAGCGATCAGGATCGCGACCACAAATAGCCCGACGCCGAGAATTACACTGACGAAGTAGCCGGCGCCCAGGGCTGCAGCACCAAAGATAAACACAAGAAATGCAGTGACGGCATTCATATTCGGCAATCCGGGTTGCGAGCTGGTGAGTTGCGTGTCCGCGCGACCGCGGGCGGTGGGTTCGGGCAATGCCGCGACGGGATCCATGGGTGTGAGTCCGAATTGCAAAGTGGTAGTAATAACAATCTGCGCCCACACTAGTATCGATGTCCGTGCGCTGGCGCACTATGATCACTTTAGATTCACTTGAGCCTGTGTGGCAGGGAACAACGCTGACAGGTGCGGAGGCGCATGCTGAGTGCCTACGCGAAGATTGGAGGCTGCAGATGTTGCGAGATACCAAGGAACTGGTCGGGATGACTGATAAGGCCCCCACCTGCACTTTCAAACGGCTTCCTGCTCGACTCACACGCTGGCAGGTAGGCAATAGCCTCGCCTTCGAGAACTACAAGCTGGGGGGCGCGGCGACACGATGTGCCATATTTCGCCGATTACCAATATCCGTTTTATTGGGCGGGTGCGCTGTCCGCGGACTACCAATAAACTCCAGCAACAACCGTGGTCTGTTATTGCAGCAAAAATGAGAGAACCTAATGTTTGGATGGTTGCAGGAACGCCACCGCCGACAGATCCTGGAACGCCCCTTTCCTGAGAGTTGGAATCCGATCCTGGAGCGAAACGTCGCGCACTGGAAGCTTCTCGATGACGCGGAGCGCACCCACCTGCGCTCGCTCGTCCAAGTCTTCATCGCGGAGAAGCAATGGGACGGTTGCGGCGGGCTAGAGCTGACGGACGAGATCCAGGTCACGATTGCCGGGCTTGCGTGCCTTCTACTGCTCGGCCTGGATCATATGCTTTACAGCAACGTGAAGATGATCTGCGTTTATCGCTCTACGGTCGTTGCGCCTGGACAGCGCTCGGTGGACCCCTCCGGGATCGCGATGCAGGGGCCGGAGGTTCCGATCTACGGCCAGGCGATCCTGCGTGGTCCGGTTGTGCTGGTCTGGGACGCCGTGCTACGCGGTGCCCACCATCCCGAGCGGGGCCACAACGTTGTCTACCACGAGTTCGCCCACAAGCTGGACATGTTGGACGGTTGCGTCAACGGCACGCCGCCCTTGGCTGAGCGGGCGCAGTACGAGCGCTGGGTCGCAGTCTGCACGCGCGAGTACCAGGAGCTGAGGCGCTGCGCCTCGACGGGAAAGCGCACGCTTCTGGATGCTTACGGCAGCACCAATCCGGGGGAATTCTTTGCGGTAATCACGGAGTGCTTCTTCGACAAGCCGCTGCAGATGAAGCGACGCCACCAGGAGCTGTACTCGCTGTTGCAAGAGTTCTACCGTCAGGACCCGGCTGCCCGCGAGGCGCGCCATTCACCGGCGCATGACGCACTGCCGGATTAGAGGGTCGCGTACTGTTCGTGCCGGGAGTAGCGGCTTATCCGTTTCGTAGGAGCTTGTTACTTAGCTTTTAAGGAAGGAATGATTTGTGAGTCAAATTGTGCAGATCACTGTGTGGTCGATCAAAGACCAAAACGTCAGCGCGGCCATGGGAGCACCGACACTCGAGCACAAAACCGCCGTCAACCCGATCCTCAGACGGCGCGAGCTTCATGGGCCCACATCCCAGCAAAGCGATGACTCAGTGCCTCGTAACCGCAAGTAGCGATCTTGCCGACTTCGCCTTCCGAAGTAGTCGCTAAGGCTCGGTCAAGCGCGATACTTTGGAGTACTCGATCAGGGTAATTCGGACGAAGCGAGGGCTTTCACATTACTCGCGTGCGCCGCCGTGCGCGCCTTAACCCCTGGTCTGAGATGCAAAGTGGATTGTCGAGCATTAGGTCGGAGCTGCCGCGGCTCCTGTGTTCGAGCCGAGCGCTCGGGAGGCGCGTTGCGGTACTTTATGTTCGGCTGGCTGGTTGGGTTCAAGAGGGCCTCTGTGTTGCGCAATCCGCGAAGTGGAGTAACTTGCTTTACGGCGGGAACCTTATCCTGATAGTTCTCTCCGGTCCGTGCGCTGCCGCGCGTACGCGTACCAATCGCTGCTGCCGGAGCGGATGCCACGGTGCGCTAGCGTACCGACTGCACGGATTTCCGCGTGTTGCAATCGCGGTGTAAGTGAGCCTCGTCACTGGCAGGAGAAGGATATGGATATACTGATTGTAGTCCTCGTGCTGTTACTAGTATTTGGCGGCGGAGGAGGTTTGTATTGGGGCATGGGTGCGGGTTGGGGCATTGGTCCGATCGGCCTGATCATCGCCGTTATCGTGATCGCATACTTGATCTATGGATATCGGGGCCGACGAGGTCCGCGCCTATAGGAATTAAAGCCTGGACCCCAGGGCATTGCTTTTGGATTTCTGGCTTTCATCATTCGGGCCATTCCGGGTTCCTGCGTCGGGAATCCCCTGGGAGGCTAGAGCGCCTCAGCCGGCGTACCGCTGTGGTTTCTCTGTCGCGCGGTCGTTGAACAAGTGACATGGCGCGCTGCTTGAGTGGTCCACGACTTGGCGAACACCCGGAGCGGTCACGCTTGAGCTTAGGCACTTAGCGATGATGCGCGGCAACAGACGACCTGCTCTCTAGCGCGGATGAGCTACCCAAACACATAATGACGTGTCACTACGGCGATTTGTCGGAACCTACTACCACGAATCGACTCCGTCCTCCTACGCCGAAGCCTCTTCAACGCGTCCAGACTTGGGGTCGCATACGATCACCTAATACGGCGACGACGTACGCGGCAAAATGCCAATCGGAGAGTTGCCATGTTGACCGCTGTCTTGTCGGCAATCGGCACGTTAGCCGTCATTATGCTGGTTCTCAATATCCGCAAACCTGAAAAGGATCCTCACCACAAAATTACACGCCTCTACGATATCAAGAGCCCACAGCTCAAGCGCGAAATGAGCGCGCTTCTCGGGCCGACGATTTTACCGGGGAACTCCGTGCAAGCACTCGAGAACGGTGACGAAATATTCCCATCGATGCTCGCAGCAATCGATTCGGCGCGGCGCACGATCACCTTCGAAACGTACATTTACTGGTCCGGCACCGTGGGCGAGCAATTTGCAGTGGCCCTGATACGGCGCGCACGAGCAGGCGTGCGGGTCCACATCATGCTTGACTGGGTAGGCTGCGCCAAGATGTCGCCCGCGCTCGTAACCCGGATGAAGCATGCAGGCATCGAAGTCGAGCGGTATCACGCCCTACGCTGGTACAGCCTCGGAAAATTGAACAATCGCACTCATAGAAAGGTTTTGACGGTCGACGGCACAGTCGGTTTCACGGGCGGCGTGGGCATCGCAGATCAGTGGAGCGGGCATGCGCAGGATCCAGAGCACTGGCGCGACATCCATTTCAGGGTTTTAGGACCGGTAGTAGCGCAAATGCAGGCTGCATTCCTCGACAATTGGATCAAGACAACTGGCAATGTTTTGCACGGAGACGACTATTTTCCCGCGCTGACTGAGGCCGGCGACCAGGAGATGCAGATGTTTATCAGCTCTCCCAAGGGCGGAAGCGACAGTATGCGTCTCATGTATCTGGCCGCCATCACGTGCGCCGAACATTCGATAGACATTGAAGCGGCCTACTTCATCCCCGATCCTCTCATGATTCGGGAACTGGTAGCGGCGCGTGCGCGAGGCGTGCGTGTTCGAGTGTTATTGCCCGGAAAGCATATCGATTCTGAAACGGCGCGTATTTCATCGAAACGCGGCTGGGGTCCGCTGCTTCAAAGTGGGGCGGAGATCCACGTATACCAGCCGACCATGCTCCATTGCAAGATGTTGATCTTCGACGAGTACATGGTTTCGGTTGGGTCGACGAATTTCGACATGCGTTCTTTCGAGTTGAACGATGAGGCGAGCTTAAATGTTTACGATGAGCGATTTGCCCGTCAGATGACGAATCTATTCGAGCGCGACCTCAAATCGTCGACGCTCTTCACGTATGAGCATTGGCGAAGTCGTGGGTGGCCGGAGAAGGTGGCCGAGATTGTTCTCCTTCCGATCCGGAGTCAGCTTTGAACGAGCCCGTGATCGAATCCACGACCATGAGCGGCCCCACGAATCTGTCCCCGTGGCTTCGATGGGTGGGGCACAGCGGCTACGTAGCAGAGGGCATCGTGTACGTGCTGATCGGGGTCTTCGCGCTGGTCGCCGCGCTGGAAGCTTCGCAGCCGAAAGGGCCTCGGGGAGCATTTGTGAAACTCGCTGCCGCACCGTTAGGCGACGCCATGCTTGCAACGTTGGCGCTGGGACTGGCGGCTTTCGTGCTGTGGCAGGGTCTACTGGGAATACTCGACCCAGAACATCGGCGCAATCGTGGAACGATCAAGCGGCGGGCAGTCCGTCTGGGCTGTCTGCTAAACGGTGCGTTACACTCTGTCCTCGTCGGAGAAGCGGTGTGGCTCTTGCTGGGAATCGGCAGAACCACTGGCGGCGGACGTTCGCAGGCCGTTTGGGCCGGCCGGGTCATAGTCCTTCCACTGGGCCGCTGGCTGATCGCCGCCACAGGTGCGGGCATCGCTCTCTTTGGACTGTTTCAGCTGTACCGGGCCGCATCCCGAGGCAAGACCGAACGAGTGGATCTGACACATACCTCACTGCGCGGCGTCATCATCGCTCTCGGCGTATTCGGCTTTCTCGCTCGCGGCGTATTGTTCGGATTGATCGGCGCGCTTCTGATCGACGCCGCGCGGCGCTACGACACCTCAAACGTCACCGGTATCGCCGGGGCGCTCAGAGCGCTAAGGCGGCAAGAATACGGTCACTGGCTATTGGGTGCGGTCGCGGCCGGACTGATCTCCTACGGGTTTTTTCAGATCATCAAAGAGCCGTATCGCAAATTTCGCGTGAGCTAGATTGCAGCGAGCGCTATCGCGACCCGGCTGCAGAGTCCCAGCCTGCTTGCTTGTGAATACACAAGCGCACGCACCAGGCGCGTGAGCGCCGGCTCGACGGTATCCGTGTCTCTGCCGGGTACCTTGATGAGGGCCTTAAGGCACGACTGCTGTTCAGCCAAAGTCACAATGTGGCTGTTCGTCGAACCCGAGATCACGACTACGTCAGGGTTAGTGCCGGAACATTTGGCTCAGCAGCTGGTACTCATTGATTGTATGGTCACCCAGGTCGGAAAATGCCTTGCGGCGCCGCCCCTACGTCCCGTGATGGAATCATTCTGAAGCAGTGAGCTTAATCAGCGACGAATCGTAGTGATCCTGTGCAGTCGCATATGTCGTATGGCTCGTCGTGTAAACTATCAAAGGTTACCCTCCCGGACATTCCAACGTGCTAATGCCGCCACTTGAGCCCGATGGAAAGCCAGCCAAGACGGCTATGCCCTTCCTCTTAGCCTCTGGCCGAGAGCTGTCGAAATCCACGCTATTTTATGTCCTGCACTCGGCGGGCTGGCTCGCCTTTGGTGTGGTATCGGTTGCGAGTGATTTCACCAAAAAGGGACTGTGGCCCGCGGTCCTGGAAGATCTATCGTGGACAGCGTGCGGCTGGGCGTTGACGCTTGGCTTTCGGCCAGTCTATCAGCGGGCGCGCTTAATCCCCCGGTCCTACATCGCCTACGGCGTACTCTGTCTACTCTTAAGCGTTCCGGGGGGGGCTCTCTGGTACTCCGCCACTGAGGGACTATTGCGTCTGGGATACTTCTCACTGAGTCATTTACCCCGCCTGTGGCCTTTGTTTGTAGCTGGTGCCCGCGCTGACGCTCTCTACCCGTGGTGGATTCCGGTCGATTACTGGTTCTTCTTTGCCAGTTTTCTGTTCACGTGGTCCTCGTTGTACTTTTGTATCAACGCGATGCTCGATTTGGAGACCGAGCGGGCCAATGTCGCGCGAGCACTCAAGTTAGCTGACACCGCTCGCCTGCGTGCACTCCAGTCGAATCTCAATCCACACTTTCTGTTCAACGCTTTGAACGGGATCGCGACCCTAATACGGGAGAGGGATGTGACGGCAGCTTCCGCCATGGTCGATGCACTGAGTGACCTTCTTCGATCGACACTTCAGAGGTTGAATTCCCCCGAAATCCAGGTGGCTGAGGAACTGCAATTAATTGAGCAATATCTTCGAATTCAGCGCTTTCGCTTCGGCGATCGCCTGCGATCCATCGTAGCGGCGGACCGCGATGCTCTTGACGCACTCATTCCCACGCTCATTCTGCAGCCCTTGGTGGAGAACGCGGTACGCCATGGCATCTTGCCACGGGAGGACGGCGGGTCTCTCTGGGTCTCCATACACAGAGATGTCCAGACGCTCGTTGTTTCGGTCGAGGACGACGGTCCTGGAGTGACTGACGGCCTCATAAACACCATTGGCATGGGCCTTGTAAATTCCAGGGACCGGCTAGCAGCGCTGTACGGCAGCACCGCGCAGCTGACCGTCGGCACGCGCACCGAAGGAGGGGGCTTTGCGGTCGTCATGCGCATGCCGTTTCGGCGCGCTCTGAGCACGCAGTCAGCTGTTCGGCCGGAGGCGGTGCCCGTATGACTATACGAACGCTCATTGTGGACGATGAGGATCTGGCGCGGCGCGGACTTCGGACGCTGCTGAGACAGGCGGACGATGTGGAGATCTTGAAAGAGTGTCGAAATGGGCGCGAGGCCATCGAAGCCATCACGCACTCCGAGCCCGACCTGGTATTTCTGGACATACAAATGCCTGGCAAGACAGGTTTCGAAGTTATTGCTGAGATCGACGAGCAGAAGTGCCCCTATGTGATTTTCGTCACCGCTTTCGATAAGTTTGCGCTACAGGCCTTTGACGTGCACGCGCTTGACTATCTGCTTAAGCCTGTTAATGAAGAGCGCTTTCACGCAGCATTGTCTCGGGCACGGGCTGTCCTTTCCAGCGCGCACGATGACTCGCTAGTACGCCGGTTTTTGCAGGCGGCCGCGGATATTCGCCGGCCCGGCGCTGGTAATGTCACGGTAGCCGCTGTCGATCGTCTGCCAGTAAAGGCCAATGGCAAGGTTATGGCGGTGCGCGTCGCCGACATCGACTGGATTGAGGCCGATCATGACTATGTCTTGCTACACGTAAGTGATAAAAGCTGGATCCTTCGAGAAACGATTGCCAACGTAGAAATGCGATTGGCACTGTCAGGTTTTGTACGAATTCACCGCTCCGCACTTGTTAATGTCGATCGCGTGCGCGAACTGCGCCCACGTTCGAAAGGTGAATTTAGCGTCGTGCTCCTCGACGGCAAGCAACTGAAAATGACCCGCAACTATCGCGCGGCCGTCGAGCGACTGGTCGGGCGGGAAATTTAATTCCTGCCGCACACGGCTCGTCCACCCGGACCCGAGGCGCCGCGTCGAAGCCCCGCGACCCAGTACCCAAATTGCCACAGTGCAGTGACTGAGCGGGGAGTGAGTCAGGGGCTCTCAACAACGTTGGTTCGAACCGAAGAACTCCTGCCGATTTGCGGAGCGCACTTCGAGCTTTGATTCCCGAACGCGGACTGCGCCGAACGCGGCCGGCCGTTGGACGGCGGAAAAGTCCGCTATGTCGCTCGGTTTGCCCGGTACGTCGCAAAGCTCTGCGAGCCGTCGAGTGCCTCCCTAGACTCCATGCGCACTAGGGACGCCACAGATGAGATTCAACGTTTGTCCGTGGATAAAAGGGGATACCGGGGGGGCGCAAGTAGGTCGACCCGGCTCGATCCTCGAATTTGGACGTGGTGGAAATTACAACATCGTAAGGACAACCTATATGTTCTACGTAGGAAGAACTTCGACGCTTTCAGGGATCGCTACGGCAGCGCTGGCTTCGCTCTGGATGGCCACCGCCGGAGCACAGTCCGCACCGCCTCAGGCCACCGCTGCCGCGTCCGACGAAGCTCAGTTGGGAGAGGTGATCGTCACCGGTTCGCTGATCCGTCGCACCGAGGCCGAGACGCCGAGCCCGATGCAGATCGTCACGGCCAAGGATATTGAGGACTCGGGCTATACGACCATCTCGGATGTGCTGCGCAATATCTCCGCCAATGGTCAGGGGACGCTCAGCCAATCATTCAACGGGGCGTTTGCAACGGGCGGCGCAGGAATAGCTTTACGTGGACTTACCGTTGGCGGAACTCTGACATTGATCGATAGCCACCGCATGGTCGGCTATCCGCTGACCGATGACGGCGAGCGCAACTTTGTGGATGTAAGTTCGATTCCGTTCAATGCCGTCGAACGGGTCGAAGTGCTCAAAGACGGCGCTTCCGCGGAATACGGTTCCGACGCCATCGCGGGGGTGGTGAATATCATTCTGCGCAAAACCTACACGGGAGCCGAGATCAACGCCGAAGCGGGTGACTCCATGTACAACGACGGGCGCATGGAACACTTGAGTGGGCTGTGGGGCGCCGGGGATCTGGGCTCTGACGGGTTCAACTGGTGGACGGCCGTGGAATATCGCCACCAGGGCGACATCCTGGTAGCGAACCGAAGCGGCAATTGGACCAACCTTAACTGGACGGGATACGGGGGCACGAACACGACCCCGGGAGCTGGCAACAACTCAAACATGGTATACCCGGAGAGTATCACCGGTTACCTGGTCAATCCGACCACACCGAATGCCGCTGGCATCTACCCGAACGGCTTGCCCGGGGAGTCATTCCTGCCCGGCTGCAATGCGAGCGCCCAGGCAGCCAACTCGTGCACCTTCACCTACAAGGGCAATGAACTGGCGCCGCAGACCACGAATGCCAATGTGCTATCGAAATTCACTATCAATCTCGGCGCTAATTGGCAGTCGATCACCACGGCATCGATTTTCCAGTCCAAGGCCGATCAGGTAATCAACGACGGCTATCAAGGTTCGGTATCCCCTGGTTTCCCCTATCCCACCCCCTTCATAAACATTTCCTATCCACCCGGTGGCGTGCCCACTCCGTTTCTTTACAACGTAACCGTGCCGGCAAACTATCCGGGCAATCCCTATGGTGCCGCGGCTCCCTTGGTGTGGGTCTATCCTCAGCTCGCCGAAAACAACGCCAAGACCAACACGTACCGGTTGGTGGAAGATCTGAATGGAAGCGTTGCCGGTTGGGATGTCAGCGCCTCGCTCGGCTACATGTACGCCATCATGGATCAGGTGTACACCGGATACGACGCGCCGGGGCTGTTGCAGCAGGCGCTCAACAGCGGCTATACATTGAATGCCCCGGGCAATGGGGCTGCTGCGTTCACACCATCCACTGAGGCGACCGATTCGAGCTATCTCTTTTATGCCAATGTCCATGGCTCGCACAAACTCTTTCCACTTCCCGGCGGGGATTTTGCGATTGCGGTAGGCGCGGAGGCCTACGAGAAGAAACTCAACGACACCGCCTCGCCTCTGAGCCTTGCTGGCATTGACGGCACCACTGATGCTTGGGCCATCGGATCCCAGACCGACACGGCGGGGTTCCTGGAGGTCAATGCACCCCTATTGCGCAATCTGGAACTGGACGTCGCCGGTCGGTACGATCACTACAACACGGCAGCGGGCGGCGAGTTCACTCCAAAATTTGGGATCAAATATACCCCGATCACGCAACTGGCCCTGCGAGCAACGTTCGGCCGTGGATTCAGAGCGCCCAGTATTCCGGAGACCAATTCTGGTTTGGCCTTCAACGCCTCTACGGCCTCGGACCCAGTCCTGTGCCCAACGCCGGGCAAAGCCAGTGCGCCCGGAAACTTCCCATCGCAATGCGCCGTCACATTAACCGGAGTTCAAACCTCGACCGCCAATCTGAAACCCGAAATCACCACCGACTATACCTTCGGATTTATCTTTGAGCCCATTCATGATTTCAGCATCGCGGCTGATTACTACGATATCAAGGTCGATCGGGATATCATCAGCGCCTTCGAGGCCGGCGGGCTCGGCATCGACGCCACCACGATCGTGCGCGGCTCTCCTGCGCTACTGCCGTTTGTAAATCCAAACGGCACGATCACCAACGTTGAGACGCCCGTTGGGGTGGCAGTTTACGAGGCTTATCCCTATATCAATGCCAGCCAGACAAATACCAATGGCATCGATGTGGATTTCAAGAGCCACTTCGATCTCGGCGGTATTGGGAATCTCGCGGCCGAGCTGAACTACACGCATATCGTGTCCTACAGCCTTTCTGCCAACGGGGTCAGCTATCAGTTGGCCGGCACGCATGGACCGAGCGGCATCTCGGGTGACACGGGAAACCCTAAGGATCGCGCCGTGGTCACGCTTACCTGGAGCCTCGGCGCCGTCTCCTTGTCAGGCACAGTCAATTATATCGGTAGCTTCAGCGTAGTGGATCCGTCGAGCGGGCAGGGCACTTGCGTTCTCGCGCTCGAGGATCGCTTTATCAGCCAATATGGCGGCGGGTCTTTTGCCAATCCTCCGTTTTCAAACTCGCTATGTAGCGTCGCAAGCTTCACGGATGTCGATTTCTACGGTCGATATAACTTCACCGATAAGTTCTCCGTGCACGCATCGATATTAAACGCTTTCAACAGATCCCCGCCGCTCGACGCGGTGACTTACGGCGGCGGGGGAGGCGCAGCCTACGATGCGGCATTGGAACAGGCCGGAGCGGTAGGTCGATACTTTGTAGTCGGCGCAGCCTACAAGTTCTGAGATGTCCTAGTGCGTCTACTGGATCTTATCGTTCAAGG
>Ga0302310_10003719_pt1 | contig 11737 bp, 8 predicted proteins | sample III_Palsa_N1_2_FD_200451 | JGI IMG/M metagenome (GOLD analysis project Ga0302310, IMG submission 200451) | Peat permafrost microbial communities from Stordalen Mire near Abisko, Sweden - III_Palsa_N1_2 | ecosystem: Environmental > Terrestrial > Soil > Palsa > Peat permafrost | place: Sweden... | reverse complement strand
TGCCTCATCCTCGCGGGCGGTCTCGGCACGCGCTTGAGATCGGTTCTCGGGGAAACGCAGCCCAAGGCACTCGCTTCCATCAATGGCCAACCGTTTCTCGTTTGGATCCTGCGCTGGCTCGAGCGTCAGGGCGTCACAGAAGTCGTCCTGTCGCTTGGTCATGGTCGCGGTGAAATCGTGGAATGGTTGTCTCAACAGTCCCTCGGACTCTCAGTGACGGTCATCGCGGAAGAAGAGCCGCTCGGCACCGGCGGCGCAATCGTGCACGCACTGAAGACCTGCGGCGCGGCGCGAATGATCGTGCTGAACGGCGACACCATCACGGACTTGTCACTACGCGGCTTCATTGAATTTTTCGATGCCACGGGCACTGACCTTGCAATCGCCGCGACGAGCGTGCCGGACGCGTCGCGTTACGGAACGCTCAACTTCGATGCGAACTCGCGGCGCCTGATCGCGTTCGAAGAGAAGCGGCCGGAACAGCAGCCTGGCTTCATCAATGCCGGCATATACGCCATCGATGCAACCCGCTTGCTTGGCTTCGATCTGCCCGAGCGCTTTTCGTTTGAAGCCGACTTCCTGCGCCCCCAGGTCGCGTCTCTCGATATCCGCGTCTTTCCGGAGATCGAGGAGTTCATCGACATTGGAATTCCTTCTGACTATGCGCGGGCGCAACACGTGGTGCCGCTCATGCTCGAACAGTCGGCGAATGAAACGTAAAGCCCTGTTCCTCGACCGGGACGGCGTGGTCAACGTCGATTCTGGATATGTGCATGAGCCGAGCACATGCGTGTTCATGGATACCATCTTTGACATCGTGCGAGGGGCGAACCGCGCGGGCTATGCGGTCGTGCTGATCACCAACCAGGCAGGCATCGGCCGAGGTTATTTTTCGCTCGACCAATTCCAGACCTTCACGCAATGGATGCTAGCCGAGTTCGAACAAAGGGATGCGCGGATAGATAGGGTCTACTTCTGTCCGCATCACCCTGAGTTTGGACTCGGACAGTACCGGCTCGCGTGCGACTGCAGAAAGCCGCAGCCAGGGATGTTGATTCAGGCCCGTGACGACCTTGATCTGGACATGCCGTCGTCCCTCATGGTCGGCGACAAGCATTCGGACCTGGAAGCGGCCGCGCGTGCCGGAGTGGGACATCGCTTTCTGTTCACGCCGGCCGGTGAGGAGAATGTTGAGCTGCCCCTCGCACTCGGCACGCGGATTGCGTTATTGAGCGAACTGATGCCCTGGTTCGAGCAAAACGAGCTGGCCGAACCGGCGCATCAGCCGGGCCCGTCCACGACGATTTCCGACGAAACGACGTCCTTGAAGAAAGGTTTGCCGACCGCCTTCAGGTAAAACGTTCCAGAGGTGCCAGCCGGAAACGGAATAACGGGCGTCTCCGGGGCGTATCGATTCGTCAGTCGAAAGCCGCCGGCCGTCTTTTCATAGAGTTCGAGGTGATCGACGGTATTGGCATGTGACAGTGTGACGGCAAGCGTGCGGCCCGAAAGATGCGTTTGCAGCGTGACGCAGTTGTCGATTCCGCTTTCCAGGGCGGTGCCTTCCTCGTAGTCGTTCCAGGTGATCAATTGCAGGAAAGGAAGCTGGCGTGCGGCGCTGAAATTCTGGTTGATGAGGTCGAAGGTTTGCAGCCAGGTAGCGCCGCACGATTGGGGCATGAAGTGAGGGTTGGCCTTGCCCCAGTCGGCAAGCGAATCGTCGAATCCCTTGAAGGCGCCGCCTGTCGCGATCTTCGTGGGCTCGGTCAGCCCATATCGATAGAACTCCCTTAATTGGGACAGGTCAGGAACGCTGGCTTTATTTTTCGCTAGGGCGGGAGCGATCCACACGAAGGCGCCTGCGCTGTCATTCCGGTCGAATCCCTCCTTGTGGATGTGGACCCAGGAAATCTCGGGATGGGCAGCCTGGATGCGCGCCCAGTCGACCTTTCCGACCCAATCCATGCCGAATTCGAAGACCACCGGATGGCCGTTAAAGCGTAGGTATTGTCGGGATGCAAAATATTCCCGGGCTATATAGTCGAGTTGAGAAACAATTGTCTGAGTAACGTCACAGGCCTTGCATGCACGGGAAGTAAAGGTTCCGCTGTCCACCATGATGGAGAACGTGAAACCCGGAATTTTCGCGAGCTCGGGCATCGACGAGCGCCACGCGGCATCAATGTGAGCGGGGTCGTTCTGGCCGTACCAGTCGACGATAACGCCATCGACACCGCGCGCCCGCATGTCCTCGAAGGTCCGCAGCGCCTGTCGGGGATCGTCGGAGCGATACCGCACGGGAACGCCGGACGACCTCGGCTGCGCCCCCCACCAAGGCAGGTAATGAGCGAGAACCTTGGTTGTGTGTCCTGGGTAAAGCAGCGTGTGGATGTTGACATTGGAGACGGAGGTTGATCCGTCGAGATTGCCGTTCGCCGATCCTTCGAACGAGCCGCTTGCCGATGTATTGGCTGGGGCAAGTGTCTGAATCAGCTCTTCGCATGGTGCATTGCGGGCTAGCGCACTGAGAATGACGAGAACCGCGAGCACTATTCGTTTGAGGATACTCATGATGGCCCATGGATCAAAGCGACGCCTGCATTCTATGAGTTATTCGAGAACGTTGGTATGCCGGGGCCACACAGCTTTGAACAGCTGACTTCATGCTCCACGAGCATCCGTGCGCGGGCTTTAAATGTCGCGTGAAATACTTCATGCAGGTCGCAACCGCGCCAGCAAGGTGTTTTGTAATTTTGGAGTTTACGCATGGCCAACAGTACCGGACACGAAAGAATGCCCGCTATTGCTCGTGATCCTTCGGGGCTGACGCCGCAGGACCTGGCGGAAAACGTCCTCGCTCATCGAACCATCTTCTTCGGGGTCTTCCTGTCCTGCCTGCTGCTCGCGTGCATCTACGCGGTGGTCGCGACCCCCGAGTACTCGGCAAATGCGCTGATCCAGGTCGAAGACAAGAAGAGCAGCGCGTTGGGCTCGCTGTCGACGGTCACCAAAGCGCTCGATGTCGATGGTTCTCCGATTCTGGGCGAGATCGACATTGTGCATTCGCGAACCGTGGTCACGCAGGCGGTCGAAGCGATTAACGCCCAGACGACGGTGTCCGTCAAGAACACGGTCCCGCTGATCGGCCATTTGCTCTCCACCGTCCTGCCCAAGGAAGCCAATGGCCTCGTTGCTCCACCGTTCGAAACGCCGGTCTGGGCGTGGGGCGGCGAGAGCCTCGAGTTCGGCGTATTCGACGTTCCTTCTGATCAAATGGGCAAGCGGCTTGAACTCGACTATTCCGCTGGCAACCAGTGGAAGTTGAAGAACCGCGACGGTATCACGGTGCTGAGCGGGACAGTTGGCGTCCTTGCCGCTTCGGACGGCTACCGCGTCCTGGTGAAGAGCGTGGTCGCGCATCCGGGCACGGAGTTTCGTCTCGTCAGGTATGGAACGCAGGATCGTGTTGAGCAAATCATCAAGAAGCTCAACGTTGCCGAGACCAAGCGGGAGTCGGGGATCATCGATCTCGAATACAACGACCCCAACCCTGTCTTTGCCGCGCGGCTGATCAACGCGATCGCGGACGCCTACCTCGCGAGTAACGTTCAGCGCCGCTCGCAGGAGTCGGCTCGCAGCCTGGGCTTCCTCGACGCACAGCTTCCGATCGTTCGCGCCCGGTTGAAAACCGCGGAAGACGCGCTTAATGCGTTCCGCAACCGCGAAGGCAGTATCGATGTCGCGGGCGAGATCAAGGTGTTGCTTGAGCAGTCCGAAATGGTCGAGAAAGCGAAGTTCGACGCCCAGCTGAGTTACCAGGACCTGATCTCGAAGTACCAGCCAGGGCAACCCCAGCGCGATGCGGCCGCTGAAAAATTCAAGCAGCTCGACCTGCAGGCGCGCCAGATTGCCAGCCGGATTGCGCTGTTGCCGTCGGTGCAGCAGGAATACTTGCGGCTCTCACGCGATGTAGAGGTCAACAACCAGCTCTACATAGGCCTTGAGAACAACGCGCAGCAATTGCAAATCGCCACGGCCGGGACCGTAGGCAACGCGTCCCTGGTCGATATCGCCGTGGCACCGGAGAAGCCGGTGCGCCCGAAGCCGATTCTCATAGCCGCGATCGGGGGCATCCTCGGGTTGATCCTCGGGTTTGCCGCTTCACAGGCCATGGCCCTCGCGTCAGGCCGGATTCGCGACCCGAAGCGTCTTGAAGCATTGGTCGGCATCGAAACGCTCGGCATCCTCCCGATCTCGGCGATACAGAAAAAAGCCGAAAGAAAATTGAACAGTGCCTATCTGATCAGTAGAGAGGAATCGGAAACGCCGCTCGTCGAGGCAATGGAGAGCTTTGCCCTCGCGTTGCAATTCTCGCTGGCCAAGAAGGATGGCGGCAAGGTTGTCCTCGTCACCTCCGCCGTGCCGAACCAGGGCAAGTCCCTGATCTCCGCCAACCTTGCCTACCTGCTCGCGGAAAAAGGGCTGAAGACGATGTTGCTGGACGCTGACATGCGGCGATCCACCGTCCACCGCTATTTGTCTGTCAGCCAGCAGAGGGGCTTGTCAGGCGTACTGCAAGGAACCTCCGAGGCGGGCGATGTCATTGCCAAGCCGTATGACAATCTTCACGCGATGCCCGCCGGCAAGAGGACGCAAAAGACGTCCCGGTTGTTCGGCGCCGAGCAGCTCGAACCATTGATCGAGTCGCTGCGGCAAGAGTACGACGTTGTCATCATCGACTCTCCTCCGGTCCTTCCCGTACCCGATGCGGCAGCGCTGTCCAAGTATGCGGACATGACGGTTTTCGTGGCGCGCCAGGGTGCGGTGAGTTATGCGGAAGTCAGCGAAGCGGTGGAGCGTCTCGCGAAGGTCGGCACCTCCGTTGATGGCCTGGTGTTCAACGGCTTCGCGCCGTCACCCCTGCGCTACGGGTATTACTCGAACGCCTACAAATACATGAGCGCCGACTAGACGAACGTTTCGTCCGCTGCAGGCCCGTTTCCGTTTCCGCCCCGCAGCGCGGGTGCATTGTCCCAGCCAGGAATATTCATGAAATTTTTCTCCATGCTGTCCGGACGCGAAGCAGACGATCTGGACAAACCGGTCTCGCAAGAAAGAGCCGTCCCGAACACGCGCGACAACCCGCGCATCGTGTGGTTCATGGGGCCGCGGCCAAGCAGCTTGACAGGGGTCGGTCAGCATAGCCTGGCATTGGCCGGAGCCCTGAAGAAATACACAAACTTCAATGTCGAAACAGTCGACATCGATGCACAACCTCGCACGTTCAAGCGTTACTGGCATCAGTTCGTGATGTACCCGCTGCACGCGATCCGCGTAGCCCGGTCATGCGACCTCATCATTCTTTACCAGGAAGACCTGAGTTTCATGATTCCGATCATCCACCTCGCTGGTGGCCGGGTCTGCCTGATGTTCCATCACGTTCAAGTGCCCGGACAGGCGCGCGGCATAGTGGAGAAGGTCAAGGGATTTTATGTCCAGATGTTCCTTCCGCTGGCCCCGAAGGCAGATCTCGTGCTCGTGGAATGCGACGCGGCGGCCAAGGACCTGCTCGAAGTCGCAGCGGTGAAGCCAGAGCTCATCCAGATCGTGCCCTGCCCCTTCGAAGACAAGTATTCGCCGCTCGATGCGGGGTCGCCGCGCGAGACACGCGCTCAGGCGCGGGCAATCCTGGAACAACGCCTCGGCTTGCAGATCGGCGACGCGCTGATGCTGCTCAATGTCGGCTCCGACGAGACCCGCAAGAACAACCTCACCGTGTTCCAGGCGCTGGCCAAACTGGCACGCAAGGATCTGATTCTCGTTCGGGTAGGCAAAGCCTTCAACACTGCGAATCGCATGGAATGCAAGACGCTCGCCAGTGCTTCAGGAATCCGTGTTCACTTTGCGGAGTCGGTGAGCGAGGAGGACCTTGGATACTTCTATCAGGCCGCGGACATCTACATTTCGGCAACGCTGCATGAAGGCTTCGGCCGCACGGTGATCGAGGCACAGATGGCGGGTACTCCGGTTATAGCGTCGGACATCCCGGTTTATGAGGGATCCATGGGCGACTCGTACCTCTCGGTCTCGGATCCGACGAACCCCGACGGGTGGGCGAAGGCGATCAGCAGTCTCGCCGACAACCCCTCTCTGATGGACGAACTGAGGGAGCGAGGCAAGACCAATGCGTTGCAGTATTTGCCACACGTAGTGTGCGCTGGATTGCATCGCTCCCTGCTTCAGGCGCTGCGGGCCTGAGACGCCCGATAGCGGCACATTTCGAGATCGAGGCGCAGGAACCCCATGCGAATACTCCAGGCCAACGGAACCACGGTATCCGCAGCTCATCTGATCGTGCTGACGTTTGGCGCGGTCGCTTTGTTACTCAATACCGCGCTGCCCTATCTCGGCTACGGCGACATTAGCGCGCCATGTACCCTCGTGCTGGCCTCGCTGTTTGTCGTTTATCTGGTCGTCAAGCGGCCGCTCTTTTCAGTGTCGCTGCTTTACATGATGGTGCTCGCGCTGACGGCATTCGTGGCCGGTGTGGGCATCGAATCGGGCGGCCTGATGACTGAAACAGGCATTCAGGGCGAACCGAATGGTGCCTTCAGCCGCTTGCTGATTTTCTATGTCATTTTCATCGGCTTCGCGATGATTGGTTTCAGACGCTACGTGGGCGAGCGCTCGGGGCACGTACCCGTCGCGCTGATCACGCTTGAAAAGAAAAGCGTGACGCTCGGGTTCGCGCTTGCGCTTGCGATCATCGGGGCTGGCGTTGCAGCAGGTGCGACCGAAGGGTTCGCGCTGCTCAAAGGCGTGAATCGCTATGCCCTGCGCAATCAAAGCACCGACTCCGACAGTGTGCTGTTCAACCTGTTCCTGAATAACCAGATGTTTCTCGCGCTCCTTCTCGGCGCGCTTGCCACCAGCAAGAACCGCACGGTCAAATGGTTCGCGATCCTGCTGATTATTGCGACTGCTGCCCTCGATGTCCTGCACGGCGAACAATTCATGTCCGTGCTGCATTTCGGTCTGACAGTCTTGACGCCGATCGTCGCGATACTCGTGCTGAACGGCAAGCCGGTGCTGCGCTACGTGGTCGTGGGGGCGGTCGTCGCGCTGGTGGTGGGTGGCGGCTCGGTCCTTTTCGCCTACCAGGGGCAGGGACTGGACGCGAACGAAACCCTGACGTCACGTTCGCTGCTGCAGGGGCAAGTCTGGTACGTGGTTGACTACGACGCAGGCCTCTTCACCCCGCCGCCAGCGGGCGGGCGACCGGCATTCACACGTTTCGTGCGCTCGCTCGCCACGGCGAACGCGCCCAGCTTCGATGACGACTCCAGCGTCAGTGGCTTGCGCGAAGTGATGCTGGCTTACGGCGTACCGCAGCTCATGAAGTGGTACATCAAGGACAACATCAGCTTCACGATGGGACAAATGGCTGTCCCTGTGTTCTGGTTCGGCCTCGTTGGTGGCGCACTGTTTGTCGCGTTCACGGGCACGCTTTACGGTGCGCTTTGCGCATTGCAGATCGCGCTCGCCATGCGCGGCGGGGTAGTCATGCTGTGGCTGATCGTCAAGGTACTGACGTATGCCAGCTTCGGGATTCAGCAAGGCGAATACTGGTCTTTCTTTGGTGTTCGAGCGCTGTTCTATATCGCCCTCACGTTGCTGTGGTGGATCTTCGTCGATTCGCGGGCAACGGCGCAGAAGATGAAGCAACTGGTGCTGACATGAAGTCGTTCAGGACTCTGCTGTTCTCGTCGCTCTCCGGGGTCGTGTGTGAAAAAGTGATCGGAGCGCTGGCGGCGGTCGCGAGTAATCATCTGTTCGCCAACATATACGGTGCCCACTTTTTCGGCGAGCTACAGTTTGCGCTATCGCTTGCGTATGTCGTCAGTAGTGCTGCGTTGATTTTCAGCGCCCAGGCTGTGGCGCCGATCTTCGGCAAGCATCCACGGCTGCGGCACATCGTGTTTTATCGAACCTTTCGTTTGCGACTCGGTTCGACGCTCGGCGTGACGTTTTTGTTCATGGCGGTCGTCGCCCTGATGATGCAGTCCTCGAGCGCTGCCCTGACGCTGATAGCAGGATTGGTGATGCTGGTTGAGCCCATCTCCCTCGGTGCACTGATGGCCTATGCCGAAACCAAGCCGTGGGTCATCACCCGGGCGAAGGCCTATGCAAGCGGCGCTCGTGTGCTTTGGCTGCTCGCCGCCGCGCATGCCTCAGTTGGCGCGGTGGTGGCCTCCTTCGCATGGCCGCTTGAAGCTTGCGTGGCCGCCGCAGCGCCGTTCAGCCGCTACCGGGCCCTCGCCTTCAATAGGCCGCGCACCTTGCATGGCTCTGAAACAGTCACACGCACGCTGCTCGTGCGTGGAATCAAGATCTGGCCCGCGATTGCCGCCAGCGTGCTCGTGTTGCGGATGGACCGGCTGCTTCTGGGCACGTTGATGTCGAAAACGGACCTCGGCATTTATGCTGCTGCGGCCTCGCTAGTCGAGCAATGGAACTCCGTTGGGACAACGCTCGCACTTGCGCTTGCGCCAACGATGGTCTTCGTGGCCCGGAGCGAGGTGCAATTGCGCGCCAAGGCGATCAAGCTGAGCGTCTATCTCGCCGTGATCGCAGCGGTAGCGTTTGTCGCAAGCCTGTTTATCGGGTCACGCGTGTTTTTCCTGATCTATGGACAGGCGTTCGCAGCCGGCGTTCCAGTGATGATCTTCGGTACGGGATGCTCGATTGCCACGTTCGTGGATGCGGGGCTCACTACGTGGCTCATTGCTGCACGGCGTTACCGGTTGGTGACGGTGAAGCAGGTCGTGACCATTGTTTCGATCGCTGCGGCGCCATTCCTGATGCCCCGGGCATACATGATGTTTTCACCATCGGTCGCCATTGCAGTGTCCATCGTCCTGTTCTGGGCCTTCGTCTTCGGACAACGTCAGCGTGTGAGGGTGCCGGCATGAAAGTCTGCTTCTGCAACAACCGATTTCCTCCGAAACTCGTCGGCGGCACTGAGTTGATCGTCTACGACCTCGCCGTCCAGCTTCGCAATCGAGGACATGACGTTTCCATATTGACGTTGTCTGACTCGTTCGCGGCCGACACGCAGGTGGTCGACGGCCTCGCCGTCCACAGCATGCCGAACGCAAACGTCTACAACCAGTTCTCGCATCAAGCGCGCAGCGCGCTGAAGAAAGCATTGTTCGGTGCGGTAGATACGCTCAACCCGTTCGTATTTTTTTATGCGCTGCGCCACCTGAAGAGCCTCAACATAGACGTCCTGTGCACCAACAACCTGAAGGGAATGGGGCCAGCCGTGTGGCTCGCTGCGTGGTGCTTACGCATTCCTGTCGTGCACGTCTTGCATGACTACTGGCTGGTATGCCCGACCTCGACGATGTTTCGCCATGGCCACGCTTGCAAGGAGCCATGCAACGGATGCCGCAAGGTTTCGCTTCCCAAGGCCCAACTCTCGCGGCTGGTGGGGCGCGTGGTCGGGGTGAGCAACTTCGTCCTGGAGCGGCACCGTCAGCAGGATTTTTTCAAGCGCGCGCAGCACATCGTCATCCACAACGCACGGCAGCCGATAAGCGCGACGCCCTCAGTGCCGGTCGATCCACATCGTCCCTTTCGGGTCGGCTTTATCGGCCGCGTCGATGCGACGAAGGGCATCCGCGAATTCTTCGCCGGCGTTGCTGCTGCGCATAAGGAAGATCTTGAAGTGCACGTCGCTGGCCGGGACAACGAAGGCATTTTGGATGAACTGATTGCAACCTACCCTGACTTGAAAGTCGTTCGTTACGGCTTCGTCAAACCACACGATTTTTACTCGGTGGTTGATCTCGTCGTCGTCACGTCAATGTGGGACGAGCCGTTCGGGATGGTGGCTTTTGAATCATGGGAATTTTTCAAGCCATCAATAGCATTCGCCTCCGGTGGCCTGCCCGAAGTATTCGGCGCTCTTTCGGAGCTGACGGTACCCCGCGGAGACGTTGCCGCGCTCGGAGCGCTTATCCGGCGATTCATGGACGATCCGGCGTTTTATCGCGACATGGCGAGCAAATGTCACGCACGGCGTGACTACTTCCTGCCGTCACGGCAGTTGCAGCAGTTCGAAACCTTGTTGCTGGCTGCGGCAAGGCACGAGCAAGCCGGGGTTGGCGTCCGTTCGATGGAAGCCGATCAGGATATTTGAAGGCGTCGGGAACGATCATTACCGGGACAAATGAAGTCCGCATTAGTCAGACGACATTATTTCGGAGTATTTATCAGATGTAATAGGGAAAACATCCCTACGTACGGATACACCGCCCCACCTCGTCCGCATGATTGCGCCTCGAATCCGAGCTTGCGACGACCGGCGCGTGAATACGAAATACCGAACTATTTCCCATACGGAGGTTGCATGAAAAAACGCGTACTGATGGTCCTGACCCGGGACATTCCCAGGACGACGTCGAATGGGCGAGAGCGCACATTGCGCTTTATTCGCGATGCGATCGGCGCCGACGCGGAACTGCGCGAGCTGAAGATCCGCTCGGTGTTCGAAACCGGCACGCTCGTATCGAAGTTGCGCGCCGGCCTTAGAGTCATCGGGGGCGTGCTCTCGGGAAAACCGTGTGCGTTACAGGTCGCCATCTTTGCCGGCGGCGACGGAAAAAAGCAAATTGTCGATGCGATCGAGAACTTCAGACCGGATGTCGTGTATTTCGATGGCATTCGAATGGTCGACTATGTTGCGTTCGTGCGCCGGCGTTTTCCCGAGAGCCGGATCGTCAGCGACCTCGACGATCTGATGTCGCGACGCGCCGGCATTCTGCGGGCCGCGGATTTTCCGTTGTCCGCTGGCTACCTGGCGAAATCGATCCCTAAGCCGGCCATCGCATTGATCAATTCGCGGATCATTCGCAGCCTGCTGCTGAGGTACGAAGAATATGCGTTGAAAGGCCATGAGCGACTGACGGCAACCTGCTCCGACGCGGTGACGCTGGTCTCGGCAACCGATGCCGATGCGTTGATGTGGATGCTGCCCGACCCGCTCAAGAAGCGGGTACATGTCATTGCACCACCGATCGACTCGGTCAAGGCAGTGGGCCGGCCCTCCAACCCAGTTCGCTTCGTGTTCATCGGCGCGGACAGTCAATTGCAGAACCGGCTTGCGATCCGCTATCTCGTGGCGTCCTGGAAGCGGCTCGAGTTGCGCGTCCCGCTCGTCATCTATGGGGGCATGACCTGCCAATACGAGAGCGTGCCCAACGTGACGTTCGCCGGCTTCGCACCCACGCTCGCCGACGTCTACACGCCGAACTCGATCGCCCTTTGTCCCACCTTCCTGCGTGGTGGCATCAAGTCGAAAGTGCTTGAGGCAATCTCGTTCGGTTGTGTACCGGTCGGTAATGAGGCCGCCTATGAGGGGCTGAATTTCACCGATAAAGCGCTGGCCATGACTGATCTGCGACTAGAGCGGTTCTTGGCCGATCCGCATGGAGACCTGGATGAAGTGCTGACGGCGGCGAGCCGGTTTGCGGCGTACTGCGAACGCAATTTCAGCCTGCCGGTTTTCACGAGACGCTGGAACGACCTGCTCCGGCCGAGTTTGTACGCGCTGAAAACAGAGGCGGATATCACGTCCGGCGACAGCAATGTGCGCGCTATCTCACTTGATGCAGCGCAGCGCACTACCGAGGTCCAGCAGCATCATTGACAAAGGGGGTCGAGCGAGATGAGG
>Ga0302310_10003710_pt1 | contig 11756 bp, 12 predicted proteins | sample III_Palsa_N1_2_FD_200451 | JGI IMG/M metagenome (GOLD analysis project Ga0302310, IMG submission 200451) | Peat permafrost microbial communities from Stordalen Mire near Abisko, Sweden - III_Palsa_N1_2 | ecosystem: Environmental > Terrestrial > Soil > Palsa > Peat permafrost | place: Sweden... | reverse complement strand
CGAACTGCCGCATCCATCCGGACGCCGGCGGCAGCTTCACCGGCCGGCTGGGTTATGCGACGGGTCAATCCGGACGCACGCTGCTCTACGCCAAGGGCGGCCTGGCCTGGCTCGACGACCATACCGATATCACCACCAATGCCGTGGGTCCCTATGCACCCACCAGTTTCGACGGCGTGCGCTGGGGCTGGACTGTCGGCGCCGGCGTCGAGCGGGCACTGACGCCAGCCTGGTCGTTCCGGCTGGAATACGACTACGCGAATTTCGGCAGCGTCGGCATGGCCACACCATCGAGCTATTTGCAGGTCCTTCCGGGAAACGCTTTCGGCTATGAGCAGACCCCTGGCGGCACGACCAGCGTCAGCCAGAGCCTGCAAACCGTCAAGCTCGGCCTCAACTACAAATTCGGCCAGGACATCGATGCGCGATGGCAGCCCCCGGCGTCCGACTATCATCTGAAGGGGACCACCGACGTGCCGGTTATTCCGGGCGGCGAAATCGAGGTCGGCGGCCGTGTCTGGTACAGTTCCGGCCGCTTCCAGAAAGATCTTGGCGTCATCCAGTCCCAGATCGTGCCGGGTCTGCTGGTTTCTCGGCTGACCTATGACAGCAGCGCCGCAAGCGGAGAACTGTTCGGCCGCATCGACACGCCGTCCAATGTCTTTTTGAAAGGCTTTGTCGGCGGCGGCAAGATTCTGTCGGGCAACCTGCACGATGAAGATTGGTACATCGGCAATGGCCAGGTCCCCTATTCGAACACGCAGTCGAACGTCACCGGGGATCTCGCCTATGGCACCTTCGACGTCGGCTATTCGGTGTTTCGCGGGCCGAGCAGCAATGTCGGCGGCTTCATCGGATTCAACTATTACGAAGAGAACAAGTCGGCCTATGGCTGCACCCAGATCGCCAATCCCTTTTCCGACTGCGTCTCCGCCGTTCCCAATTCAACGCTTGTCATCACCGAAGACGATAAATGGTATTCGCTCCGGGTCGGCGTCAACGGGGTCGTCACGCTGGCGGACCGGTTGAAGCTGACCGCGGATGCCGCCTATCTGCCCTATGTGGCATTTCGCGGAACCGACAATCATCTGCTGCGGGTCGAAGAGCCCAGCACGATCTCGCCGGAGAGCGGCGCCGGCCAGGGCGTGCAAGTCGAGGCGATCCTGTCCTACGCGTTTTCCAACGCCTTCAGCGTCGGTGCCGGCGGCCGCTATTGGGCGATGTGGGCGCCGAATGCCACCACCAATTCCTTCGGCGCTTCCTGCCCCTGCCCCGGATTGCCTGTCAGCACCGAGCGCTACGGCGGATTCCTTCAGGCCTCGTACAAATTCGACGGACTGATGTAGTCAGCCCCGTTTAGTCAGCCGCGGCCCGCAATAGCCGCGGCCGATCGCTTCCGGTCACCCCCCAACAATCAGACATCTTGGACCCAGCCGGGGCTTGAACCTTGGCGCGGGATCGCGGGACCAAAGGACATGACTGGAGGGATTGCCGGGTCCGGCTGTGCCGTGCCCGCAATCGGACGCCCTTGCTCAATACCCTGTGCCTCTGCGTGCGGGAGTTTGCGGGATTTTCATCGTGACGCGGATTGAAAAAACCGCGCTAAAGGACGCCATGACCCTCAACCGGCAGACCAGGACGACAGGACTTGCCGTCGCTTTCATCCTCGCCTCCGCAGCCTTGCCGGCGATATCGGCGCCAAAGCCCGACGATGCGCAGGAGGTCGTGCGGATGCGCGCGAAGATTGCGGCCTTTGTCGAGAAGGCGGTCGAGCTGCAAGGCGGATCCCGCATTGTGTTCAAGGTCGACGCCGCTGCCTTGCGTGAAGCTGTCGTGACGGATCTGCGCGATGACGTATATCGGACACTGCGCGAGGGTCGCATCCCGTTTGCCGGACTGGCGGTGCGTGACGGTGGCGTCGAGGTCCGGATTGCCGAGCCCAGGGACCAGCAACGGATATTGAGCAAGTTCGCGCCGTCCCCGCAGGCCACGCCGTCCACACCAGCCACGCCATCGCAGGAAGCGGCTGTCGCCGCGACCAGCAACGCTGACGGGCTGATCAGGCTGACGCCGACGGAAACCGGGTTCGCCGAGCGCCTGCGCGGATTGGTCGGGCAATCCATCGGCGTGATCGAACAACGGCTGCGCGACAGCGGAATCAGGCTGGCCGATACCCAGCCCGACGGCTCCGACCGCATTCGTGTGCTGCTGCCGGGTATCAGGGATCCGCAACGCGTGGCCGCGCTGTTCAGCAAGCCGGCGCGGATTGCGTTCCGCCTGGTGGATACGTCCGTGACACCAACCGAGGCGCTGAACGGCCCGCTGCCTCCGGCATCCGAACTGCTCTACGATTTCAAGACCAGGGCTCCCTATGTGGTCCTGAAAGAAGTCGCGGTGGACGGTGACGACATCATTGATGCGGTTCCCGGGTTCGCTCCCAACAGCGACCAGCCGATCGCGTCATTCCGGTTCAACGGGCGCGGCACACGACGCTTCGCCCACGTCACCGAAGAGAATGTCGGAAAGCCATTCGCCATCGTTGCCGACGACAAGGTGCTCTCGGTGTCCGTGATCCGGGAGCCGATCACCGGCGGCTCGGGGGTGATATCCGGCAACTTCACGCTCGAAGAGGCCAACGCCGTCGTCATGCTGCTGCGCTCGGGAACGCTGCCCGGGCGCTTGAGCGTCGTCGACCAGCAGGTGCTGGAGCCGGCCGCCGAACCTGCAAAAAAGTAATCGGGAAACAATCGCGGAAACATTCACATCCGGGTTGCTTCAATCGTCGAATACGACAACGCCGCGAATATTCCTGCCGGCGTCGAGGTCGGCATAGCCTTGGTTGATTTCGTCGAGGCGATAGGTGCGGGTGATCAGTTCGCGAAGCTTCAACGAACCCTTGCGGTACAGCGCAAGAAGCTCGGGGATTTGCAGGCACGGACTGGAAAAGCCGTAGACCGCGCCCATGATCGCCTTTTGCGTGACGAACAGTTCGAGCGGCGGAATTCCGATTTCAGTGACGGTGTCGGGCGTCAGCGCCGTGACCACGACGTTGCCGCCTTTCGCGGTGGCCCGGAACGCGGGCAGCAGGGTCGAGGCCGGATCGATGCAGACAAAGGCATGGTTGACGCCGATCCCGTCGGTCAGCTCAAGAACGGCACGGATCAGTTCCGGACCTTGCGCGCAAACTCCGTGGGTCGCGCCGAACTGCCGCGCCCAATCGAGTTTGGCCGGCACGATATCCGCCGCAATGATTTTGGAGGCGCCGCACAGACGCGCTCCCTGCACCACGTTCATGCCGTCTCCGCCGCAGCCGACCACGAGCACGCTTTCACCGGGCGCAACCCGCGCGCGCTGGCGCGCGGCGCCGACGCCGGCCGGCACGCCACAGGCCACCAGGCTGGCGAGATCGAACGGGATGTCCCTGTCGATGACAATGACGCTGGCCTGATCGACCACGGTGCGATCGGCAAAGGCGCCGATCATGCAAAAGGCACCGACATCGGCCCCCTCATGGTCGCGCCGGCGATAGCTGCCGTCGAGCTGCGGGCCCTGCGTGATCCGCGCGCCCTCGGCGCAGAGATGATGCAGGCCGCGCCCGCACCAGTGGCATTTGCCGCACGCCGGGATGAAGGTGAGAATCACATGATCCCCTCGCTTGATGCCGCCGACCGCGCTGCCGGTTTCCTCGACCACGCCGGCGGCCTCGTGACCCAGCACCATCGGCTGCATGGCGACGCGCCGTTCGCCCCGCATCACGTGATAATCGGTACGGCACAGCCCGACCGCGGCGATACGCACCAGCACCTCGGTAGGCCCCGGAGGATCCAGCGTGATGCGTTCGACCAAGACCGGCGCGCCAACCTGACGGAAAACGGCTGCAAGCGACTCCATGGGTCATGATGCATCACCCGGGCCACGGCGGGCAAGGATCGTCCGCAACATGCCGGATCATCAGAACCTGTTCACGCTACCAACAGCGCCGGAAACATCTGTTCCCAGTCCGTCTCGCTGATCCTGAACTCGGCATCCTCACCGGCGGAGGTTTCGAACCGTTCACCGCATCTGCCACAACACCAAAGATTGACGACAAGCCGTTCACTGACGAACTCCGACCAATCGGGAATGAACAGCATCTCGCCACATCCAACGCAGCGCGTTCCGTGATCTGTACTACTCATCGATGGCAGCATCGCCATGTCGGCCTCCCTGAATTGCTCTTGCGGCGCTTCGAGAGCGCGGAGCTTGCAGGACTGCAGTCGATTTGCCGACGCCGCGATTAGCTTTGATCTGGGTCAAAACCCGAACATTGTTTTGCGGTCAGGTATTTTGCGCTGCCGAGCATTCATTCCAGCAGGGCTCGTCGAGTCCGCCTCGCGGATGCGGTCTCGGCGAAGTTCCCGCGAGCGGGCGGTTTTCAGGCGAGCTACCTGAAGGCCGATGCGCCGCTTGACGCTGCAGCCGGCGAGGATTATTATTTTCTCGAATTTTAATTCGCATTCCGAATTTTGTGTCTGGACCCGTCATGCCGATGCCGCCGTCGTCTCGCAAAAAATCGAATAAATATTCGCATTCCGAACTGAGACGTGGAGGCCATGCGATGGCGGATCGGCCGGCACGCAAGAAACGAAAAATGGCTGCTGCGGATTCCCAGAAGAACACGGTGCAGTCGCTGGCCAAGGGATTCCGGGTTCTGGAGGCCTTCACCGCGCAGGAGCCCGAATTGACCATGGCCGAGGTGGCGCGCCGGGCGGACATGGACAATGCGACGGCGTTTCGCCTGCTCAACACGCTGGTGGAGACCGGCTATGTCCATCGCGTGCCGGATACCAGGAAATTCCGGCTGGGGTTGAAGGTGCTCGATCTCGGCTTCAACGCCATCGCGCGCTCGGATCTGCGGACCCACGCCCGGCCGATCCTGCGGAGTCTTGTTGGCGAGATCAACGAAGCCGCGTCGATCGGCGTGCTCGACGGGGCCGACGTGATCTATGTCGAACGCATTCAGGCGGGGCTTGCGCGGCTAGGCGTCGACATCCGGATCGGCAACCGGGTTCCCGCCTATTCCACCGCGATCGGCCACGCCATTCTGGCCGGGCTGTCGCAGCCGGCGCAGATTTCCATTCTGCAGTCGCAGCCGCGCAAGCAGCTGACGGCGACGACGCCGACCGGCCTCGATGAACTGCTGTCGCGGCTCGAGCAGGTCAAACAACGCGGCTACGCGGTTTCCGATCAGGAAACGGTGTCCGGACTTTATGTGCTGGCCGCGCCGATCTGCGATACCGACGGCATCCCGCTCGCCGGGTTGAGCATTGCGGCGCCCGCGTTCCAGACCAATTTGCGGGATTTCGAGGCCGCGGGCGCACGCGCGGTGGTGCAGGCGGCGCAGGCCTTGTCGCGCGCGCTGCAGAGCGGCGGCGGATTCACTCACCAGAGATCAACGACCTAAGCAACAGGAGACGACCGTGTCAGGCTTCAACTTCAATGGAATCATTCCCGCCATCGCGGTGCCGTTCAATCAGGACTACAGCATCGACGAGGGCGAACTGCGGCGTTTTTCGCAATGGCTCGCGGGCCAGCCCGGCGTGGTGGCGCTGATGACCAACGGCCACACCGGCGAGGTATTTTCGCTGACGCCGCGCGAGCGGGCGGAGGTCACGCGGATCACGGCAAAAGCCGTCGACGGCAAGTGTCCGGTGATTTCGTCTGTGGTCTGCGAGGGCATCAAGGACGCCGTCGAGCAGGCCCAATGGGCCAAGGACGCCGGCGCCAGCGGCCTCGACATCATGCCGCCGCATCATTGGCTGCGGTTCGGCTTCATGCCCGAACATTGCCTCGACTATTTCAATGCGATCGGCGAGGCGACGCAACTGCCGCTGATCGTTCACATCTACCCGGCCTGGACCCGCGGCTCCTACTCGTCGGCGCTGCTGGCGCAACTGGCCAGGCTGAAACATGTCGCGGCGTTCAAGATGGGCGAGCGTGAAATGAACAAATACGCCCGCGACATCCAGGAAATTCGCGCCGCCGACGCCACCAAGGCGTTGTTGACCTGCCACGACGAATATCTGCTGGCGTCGATGGTGCAAGGCATCGACGGCGCGCTGGTCGGTTTCGCCTCGCTGATTCCGGGGCTGATCTACGATCTGCTGAAAGCGGTCAAAGCCGGAAACCTGACCGAGGCGATGCGGATTCAGGCGTTGATCACGCCGCTGAAGGATGCGGTCTATGGCGGCGGCGAGCCGACCGGCGAAGCGCATGGACGCATGAAAGCCGCGATGGCGCTGGCCGGCATTTTCCGCGACGGCACGGTGCGTCCGCCAACCCATGCGCCGGGCCCCAGGGAACTCGAAATCATCCGATCCGCATTGCAGCAGGCGGGCTTGCTGAAGCGCGCGGCGGCTTGAACCTCGGGCTCGATCGCTCCTTCCACCATGCAAGGCGGCATCATGAACGCCAGTGACCAGAGATCGATGGCCGGGCAGCGCCGCGGCGGCGGCTGCGCCGTCGTCACCGGCGCGGCCTCCGGCATCGGACACGCGATCGCCACGCGCCTGTTGGCCGACGGCTGGCGCGTCATCGGCCTGGACAAAGCGCACACCGAACAATCGTCGGCGCAGTTTCGCAGCATCGCCGTCGACCTCACCGACTTCGGCCGGCTCGCGGCCGTGCTGGCTGAACTCGACGGCATCAGCGCGGTCGTTCACGCCGCCGGTTTCATGCATACGGCGTCGCTGGGGGCGCTGAATCAGGAAGACGGCGCGGCGATGTGGCGGCTGCATGTCGACGCCGCCGCCTTCATCGCCAATGCCCTGCTGCCAAAGATGACCGAGGGCGGCCGCATGGTACTGATCGGCAGCCGCACCGCTTCGGGCGCTGCGGGTCGCAGTCAATACGCCGCGACCAAGGCCGCCCTTGTCGGCATGGCGCGGTCCTGGGCGGCGGAACTCGTGCCGAGAGGCGTCACCGTCAATGTCATAGCACCGGGTGCGACGGAAACACCGATGCTGATGGACCCGGCGCGTGCCGGAACGCCGCCGAGGAAGCCGCCGATCGGGCGTTTTATCCGCCCCGATGAGGTGGCGGCGTTGACCGCATTTCTGCTCAGCCCCGACGCGGCCGCCATTACCGGCCAGCAAATCGTGGTCTGCGGCGGCGGTTCGCTCTGAAGAAAAAATGGGGCCGCCAACGGCTCCGGCTAAATCTGCGGGAGAAACACTGGGATGCAGTCGTTCAATGTTGCCGACACCGCTGTCATCATCGCCGCGATTGTCGCCTATATCGCCTTCACGTCGTGGCTGACCGTGAAATTGCGCAGCAAGACCTCGGCGGAATTCCTGGTCGGCGGCCGCACCGTGCCCGCGATTGTCGTGGGCATTCTCTTGATGTCCGAATTCATCGGCGCCAAATCCACCGTCGGCGTCGCGCAGGCGGCGTTCGAGTCCGGTGTCGCGGCGGCCTGGGCGGTGCTGAGTGCGGCGATCGCCTTTCCGCTGTTCGGTTTCTTCCTGGCAAAGAAATTATACAGCTCGGGTGAATACACCATCTCCGGCGTGATCGCGCAACGTTTCGGCCGCTCGACCGAACTGGTCGTCTCCCTGATCATGATCTACGCGCTGCTGATGGTGAATGTCGGCAATTATGTCAGCGGGGCGGCCTCGCTGGCGGCCATCCTCAAGGTCAATCTGCCGACCGCGGCGTTCATTATCGCCGTTGTCAGCACCTTCTACTTCGCCCTTGGCGGGTTCAAGAGCGTCGCCTACGTGTCGATGGTCCATTGCACGGTCAAATATATCGGCGTGTTCGTGGTGCTGGGCACGGCGCTTTATCTGACAAAGGGCATCGCCCCGATCGCGGCGACCCTGCCGCCGTTCTATTTCACCTGGGACGGCCATATCGGCCCCTCCACCATCGTGGCCTTCTTCATCGGCAATGCCGGCGCGATCTTTTCGACGCAATTTATCATCCAGGCGGTCGCCTCGACCAAAAGCCCGAACGCGGCGCGCAATTCGACCTATGTCGCGGGCGCCTTGAGCATTCCCATCAGCATTGCGCTCGGTCTGATCGGCGTGGCCGCGAGGTATCTCTATCCCGACATGAACAGCCTGTTCGCGCTGCCGGTCTTTATCCAGAGCATGAATGTCGGGTGGGCCGCCTTTGTATCGGTTTCGCTGGTGGCTTCGATCTTCGTCGGCGTCAGCACGGTCGCGCTGGCGATCTCCTCGCTGATCGTCAGGGATTTCTATGCGCCCTACTTCAAGCCCACCCCGGAACGCGAATTTCGCGCCGCCCGCGTGATGTCGCTGTTCATCGGCTTTATTCCGCTGATCTTCGTGTTCTTCGCCCCGGGCCTGCTGCATCTGTCTTTCTTTACCCGCGCGCTGCGGCTGTCGATCTCGATCGTCGCCGTGATCGGCTTCTACCTGCCGTTCTTCAGCAGCAACCGCGGCGCGACGCTGGGCTTGCTGGGCGCCGCCGTCTCCACGACGGCATGGTATCTGGCGGGCGATCCCTTCGGCATCGACAACATGTACGTGGCGCTGGTTACGCCTCCCGTCATCATTTTCCTGGAATGGCTGTTCCATTGGGACAAGGGTGTGCCGAAGACCGCGACCTCGGCGGCCTAGACTTCAAGCGGACACTCAGCGGCCGAACCCGATGCGGTCACGGCCGGTGATTTCACCTACATGAACGATTTTTAACGCGCCAATGCGGCGCGGAACGATATGCTGCTCACCAAGTCAGTCTTCGCGGATGTCGAAGGTGAAAAGAAGCTTGCCGAGAGCAGAGCCTTGCACTGGCGTTTGATCGGTCGGCCAAATCTCATGAATACTGGATCAGGCCATGTCGGAGTGGTTCGCTGAAGTTGATCCCGACGACATAACACTGCTTGTTTCGGCCATCGCGTGTCTCGCTGGCAGCTTGATGGCGCTGCTGTTGTACTATTTCTATCGCTAGTAGGCCGCCGCAAGGATCGCAGGAAGGACTAGCTCGATGAGAATCCTGACGGCGGTGATTTTTGTGCTGGCCTTGATGATGGCGCCGGCTTCCGCTCAGATGGGCGGCGGCAAACGCAATCATGGCGGCGACGACAAGAAAACCGAATCCAAGCCGAAGGTAGATGACAAGGCCTACAAGGCCGCCCTGGAGCGCATCCCGGAGCCCAAGGAGAAATATGACCCCTGGGGAATTGCGCGACCGAAGCCGGCAACCAAGCCTAATTAGGCGAAGGTTTCGCCGCGCGGACGCTCAGCGGCCGAACCTGACGCGGTAGTCCTGCGGCGTGGCGGCGAGCACACGCAGAAAGCTGCGCCGCATGGTTTCCTCCGTACCGAAGCCGCAACGCTGCGAGATCCGCTTCACCGGCTGGCGTGTCTCCGACAGCAGCCGCCGCGCCTGCTCGACCCTGAGCCGCTCCACCGCGCGCCCCGGCGTCAGTCCGGTCGCCTCCAGATAGTGCCGGCTGAAACTGCGTTCGCTCATCCCGGCCTGCCGCGCCAGCGCCGGCAGTGAAATATCGCCGGCCAGATGCGCGTTGATCCAGTCGTGCAGCGCACCGAACTGGTCTTCCGCCGATTGCAGCGACAGCGCCGTTGAGAACTGCGCCTGCCCGCCCGGACGCTTGAGGAACACCACCAGATAGCGCGCCACTGCCAAGGCCACGGTGCGGCCGAGATCCTCTTCCACCAGCGCGAGCGCCAGATCGATCCCTGATGTGACGCCGGCCGAGGTCCAGACCGTGCCGTCGCGCACGAAGATCGGATCGGTTTCGACGCGCACGGCGGGGAAACGCCTGGCGAGATCCTTGCAGACCGACCAGTGGGTGGCCGCGCGTCTGCCGTCCAGCACATGCGATTCCGCCAGCAGGAACGCGCCGGTGCAGACCGACGCGACGCGGCGCGCACGCGCCGCTCGCCGCCGCACCCAATCGACGATTACCGGATCCGACAAGGCCGCCTCGACGCCCGGCCCGCCGGCTATGATGAGCGTATCCAGCGCGGCGCCGCTGCGCGGCAGCGGCGCGGTCGCGATTCCCAACCCTGCGGAAGTCGTCGCCGCCTGGCCACTTTTCGCCACCACCCGGAGCAGATAGGGCGCGGTGCCTCCCGCCTCCGCGACCAGATCGTTGGCGGATGCGAACACCTGAAGCGGCCCTGTGACATCGAGCAGCTGCACCCCGGGATAGGCGAGCAGCTCGATGACGCGAACGGCGCCGGACCGGACAGTTGGCGTAGAACGAGGGGACTTTGGCATTTCCGCCAGAGCTTGGCTCGTTAGGGTGGACTTGTCCATTCACAACATCAGGAGTTGCCCATGATCCCGCCTGACACCCATCTGCAAATCGGCTCGCTGTTGTTCGAAGGCGTCGACCAGATCGACCTCACCGGTCCGTTCGAGGTGCTGTCGCGCCTGCCGAACTCGACCTATCGCATCTACGGCAAATCAACTGAGCCGGTTCGCGACCTCAGGGGATTGCGGCTGACGCCCGATGCGGCGATCGCCGACGCCCCTCGGCTCGATGTGCTCCACATACCCGGCGGCTTCGGCCAGGAAGCGCTGATGGAAGACGCGCAGGTGCTGGGCTGGATCGCCGCGCAGGCCGCCGGCGCGCGCAGCGTGTTCTCGGTCTGCACCGGCGCGCTGCTGTGCGGCGCGGCCGGGCTGTTGAAGGGAAAGCGGGCGACGACGCACTGGGCGTCGTTTCATCTGCTGCCGATGTTCGGCGCCATCCCCGTCAACGAGCGCGTCGTCGTCGACGGCAACTGGGTGTTCGCCGCCGGCGTCACCGCCGGAATCGACGGCGCCTTGCGGCTGGCGGCCGAATTGCGCGGCGAGGATGCCGCCAAGGCGATCCAGCTCTATATGGCGTATGCGCCGGAGCCGCCGTTCGACAGCGGCACGCCCGAGACCGCGCCGGCTGCCATACTGGCGCAAGTGCGGCAGTCCGCCGCCGGCATCACCGCCCAGCGCGAGGCAACCGCGCGGCGCGTGGCTGAAAGACTCGGCATCGCCGTTTCCGCGCCGGCAGTGACATGAGCCTCCGAGGCCTTGGCGGAAAACGAGGGGCATTTGGCATCCCGCCATAGCCTCCTGCCCTATATTGCCTGCAGTGAGCGAACGCAAGGCGGAGCCGGAAGGCACGGCCGCCTGCATCGCGCATCGAAAAACCCGGACACGTCAGCGGCGATAGCCTCCATGAGCGCGATCACTCCGCTGCGTTTCGATCACCACAAATCAGGAATCACGACATGACCGCCAATGACACGACCAAAGTGACGTTTACCAAGACCGCGCCGCCGCAATGGCTGCTCGATATGTGGAAGGAAATCGACGACAAGACCTTCGGCAAGGGGTTTGACTGTTTCGCCGAGGACGCGATCTGCAATCTCGGCGTCGCCGATTGGCACGGACGCGAAACCATCCGCGACAATCTGCGCGCGTTCATCGACAAGGGATTTACCGCGCTTCACGATGTCGCCGAATACTGGGACAGCCCGGCTCTCAAGATATTTCGCGGCACCGTCACCATGAAGTTCGACGATCCGAAGCTGCCGACGGTCAGGCCGACCATGACGCATTTCTTCTACATGGACGAAAAAAATCCGACCAAGGTCAAGCATTGGTACGGATCGGTCGGTCCCACCGGCTTTTAGTGTGGGATGAGATTAGGTTGATCCGCCATGGCGCACAGATGCGCTCCCTCTCCCGTGGGGAGAGGGCGGGGGTGAGGGGATACGGTCTCTCGTTAGGCCGTAACCCCT
>Ga0302310_10003707_pt1 | contig 11759 bp, 16 predicted proteins | sample III_Palsa_N1_2_FD_200451 | JGI IMG/M metagenome (GOLD analysis project Ga0302310, IMG submission 200451) | Peat permafrost microbial communities from Stordalen Mire near Abisko, Sweden - III_Palsa_N1_2 | ecosystem: Environmental > Terrestrial > Soil > Palsa > Peat permafrost | place: Sweden... | reverse complement strand
CGCGGCGGTTGTGCACTATGAGCTTGGATCGCCGATCCACGACCTGTGGCTTTCAGCCGTCTGGCTTCTACTGATCGGCTTCACCGCATTCCTCATGGTCAGCAACTGGCGCTTCTGGAGCGGCAAGGAACTAAACTTTACCGAAGCGCAACCGGTGCGTGGCGTGTTGTTGCTGCTGGTATCGCTGGCGCTGGTCATCTGGCTGTCTCAGTGGGCGCTCATCATCATTGCGATGGTCTACCTGCTCTCTGGAGTGCTGGCACGCCTGGCATACTCGTGGGGAAGACGTGGCGGCCGGACAGAAATCGCTGGTTAGCAGTAGCAAAGAGTTGTGAGGGAATTGTGGCAGCAAAAATTGTGCGAGCGGCAATCGTCGGAGCATCGACACTGCTTGGAAAAGAACTGGCTAACGAGCTCAACGCATCGGCCTCAACCGTCTGGGACTTGAAACTACTGGACGCAGCACTGCCCGATGTGGGATTGGCCACCGGCCAGATCACCTCAGCTGGCGACGAAGCCATCCTGATTCAAACCATCGAGCCAGGCGCCTTCGACGGCATGGATGTAGTCTTCTTTGCCGGCGATGCCGCAACCACTCTCAAGCACTGGAAAGAAGCCAAAGCCGCAGGCGCGGCCATCGTTGACGCCACCGCGGCCCTCGAAGCCGAAGCCGTCGTGCGATGCCCCGTAATCCAGACATCTGGAGCTGGCAGCGCACGGATCGTAATCCCATCGCATCCAGCAGCAACGATGCTGGCTCTGGTGCTCACCCGGTTGCGAACAAAGTGGCAAAACGCCCGTGCCATCGCCACAGTAATGGAGCCAGCCTCACAGCACGGCAGCGCAGGCCTGGACGAGATGCACCAGCAGACTGTCGCACTGCTATCGTTCCAGTCAGTCCCCAAAGACATCTACGACACGCAGGTAGCCTTCAACCTCAGCGCCACTCTTGGCCCAGAGTCAAAGGTCGATCTGCAAGCAATCAGCACCCGAGTCCGAAGCGACCTTCGCGCAATTGCCGGCAGGGAAGTAACAGACGCACTGGCCATGCAATTACTCCAGGCCCCAGTCTTCAACGGCTACACCGCCTCAGTCTTTGTAGAACTAGACAGCGAAGCCTTCTTCGGAGAACTTGAGACCGCACTCGAAGGCGGAATCGTCAGCATAGCAACCTCTGACGATCCCCAACCCAGCAACCTGAGCGCAACCGAGCAAGGACAACTTCTGATAAGCATCCGGCCGGAGACCGAAGGCGTCCGCGGCTTCTGGCTATGGATGGCAGTCGACAATCTCAAACTATCGGCACAGATTACAATCGCCTGCGCAAACGAGTTGGTCGCTGCTTAGAGCCCTGTCCGTCTCACCGTGACGGTGAAAGTCACCGTAAATCACCGTCCGTAGCACCGTAAAAGCGACCGCACGGTACCGTGCGGTTCATCGTCAAAAACCCGTTTTTGCAAGCCAATCCAGTGCTGTGCGATACTGATATCCGCAAGCAAGTAGCCGCAAACAGCACTTGATCCCCAAGCCGGGATGGCGGAACTGGCAGACGCAGCGGACTCAAAATCCGCCGAGGGCAACCTCGTGGGGGTTCGACCCCCCCTCCCGGCACCATAGTTTCAGTAACTTACAACAGCGGCGGTTCCGAACCCGGAGCCGACTTTGCCCATTCTTTGCCCAAACTCTAAAAATGCACCTCGCAGCCGGTGGAGTCTAAGCGGCGTTCTCTCGCTCGCCACCTTCAAATGCTCCCCTCCTCCGACTCCCACGCTTAAGGCGATCACCCCAGTCGAAGACCCTCCAAATCCATCACTTCATCTTCTTTCGCGAGGACGGTTCGCTGACTCATTGAGCATCGGCGACTGTTGGCGTCGCTTTCAATTGGCGGCCTCGCATCGTGGACTTCCGTTCCTTAGGCACGTGAAGTCCGTTGCACAGAATTTGACCGAGATTTGGATCGGCCCCATGATCCTGACTCGACTGGCTCGTTGGTCGAGGATGGCGTGGGCGTGCCGACACGCCCTCGCGCAAGGGGATCTCGTTATGACTGTTGTCCCGATGCTGACGAGACGGTTATTACGCACCAAGCAGGCCGCTACGTATCTGTCCATGAGCGAGTGGAAGCTGAGACGCCTGATCCAGAACGAAATCATCCCATTCGTTCAGGACCAGCGCGGCGGACCGTTCCTGGTCGACGTGCGCGACCTGGACGCCTACATCGAAAGCAATAAACACAACATCGGTGACTCCCTTGCCTGGGAACCACATCCCGTTTCAGTGGCAACTCGTCAAGCCGTTCCGCAACTAAGGGGGGCGAAGTGAGCAGACGTCCACGTGGAACCGGAAGCATCTTTCTGCCCAAGGGGAGCTCTGTCTGGTGGCTGCGCTACTACCAGAATGGCGTCAAGCAACGGGAATCCTCAGAGACGACAGACCGCAAGGAGGCTTTGGAGCAACTGAGGGTCCGCCTCGCCGAAGTGACGACCGGTGCGGTTACTGGTCTTGCTCCAAGGAAGACACCAATCACGGACCTCGCCGCCGACTTCCTCCGCGACTACAAGATCAACGGCAGGACCTCGATTGATGACGCGGAAAGCCGGTGGAGACTTCACATCGAGCCATTCTTTGGGAAGTTGAAAGCCCCACAGGTGACCAGCGATCTGATCAACAAGTATGTCGACAGACGTCTAGGAGAGGGCGCAGCCAACGCAACCATCAATCGCGAGTTGGCTGCACTCAAAAGGATGTTCAACCTTGGGCGCGAAGCGACTCCGCCAAAGGTTTTCTATGTTCCGCATTTCCCGATGCTCGTCGAGGACAACGTCCGTCAAGGATTCCTTGAAGATGTTCAGTACCAGAAGCTTCTGGAATCATGCATGGAGATCTGGTTCCAAGCAATCGTCGAAGTGGGGGCGACCTACGGATGGCGAGTCGGTGAACTTCTGAAGCTCCGAGTCAACCAAATTAATCTTGACAACTGGACGATCCGACTTCACCCGGGCACGACGAAGAACAAAGAGGGTCGTGAGGTCAAGATGACAGAAATGGTCTACAAGCTGCTCGAGCTCTGCATCGACGGCAAAGAGCTCGACGACTACGTCTTTACCCGACCGGATGGGAAAAGAGTCAAGGATTTCCGCGGCACTTGGGAGAACGCCACCAAAGCAGCCGGCGTTCCAGATCTTCTTTTCCACGATCTTCGTCGGACAGCTGCCAGAAACTTCCGGAACGCTGGCGTCGCAGAGGGCGTGATCATGAAGATCGGTGGGTGGAAGACGCGGAGTGTGTTCGAGCGTTATGCCATCGTTTCACACTCAGACTGCGAGGAAGCTCTTGAGAAGCTAGAGGATAAAAGGGCGGAAACGAGAGCGGAGGCTCGGAAGAAGCTTGAGCGCCCCTCCAGCGCGAGGCCGGGTCTTTTCATCGTCGCTTCGCGACGTGCCTGAGTTTTGCCAGTTTTTCGATTGCCGTTTGGAAATTTGACCGAGTTTTGGAATGGCCCCATGCTGGCTCCGCAGTTGACGGAGGTGCATGTGAGCGAAGCGGCCAAAAATCTAACCATTGCGGTCTTGATGACGATCGCAGACGTAGCCGTCGTGGTCTGGTATGGCGGTGTGATCTGGCAGGCGCTGTCCCCGATTGTCTGGAACCGAATCCTGATCTTGCTGCTGACTGCCCTGTGGGTCCTGTCTCTGGCAAGAATCTGGGCGCGCGCTATCTATAGTCTGCGGCAGAGGTCACGCAGGCGGAACTTAGATATTACGCCGGGTGCCGCAATTCCTTCAATCGATCTGCGGAGGGAAGGCGATGTTTGATTCGCTCGCAGATCTCTCCGGCAAACTGGCGGCGACGGGCTACTTCATCGATCCCGTCATGATCCAGGTTGTTTTCCTTGCCGCCAAGCTGCAAAAGCCCATCTTGCTGGAAGGGCCAGCCGGCAGCGGCAAGACCCAGCTCGCGCTTTCAGTCGCTGCCGCCGCCAACACGCACGTCGAGCGCCTGCAATGCTATCGGGGTGTGACGGAGGACCAGGCCATCGGGCGGTTCGACGAGGGTTTGCAACGGCTCTACATGGAGTTCTCGAAAAGCCAGCATGAGAACTGGCAAACCGTACAAGCAAGCCTCAAGGGACGCGATTTCTTTCGTCCTGGACCGCTGATGCGTGCGCTCGAATGTGAAGAGCCGTGCGTCCTGTTGATCGACGAACTCGACAAGGTAGACGACGGTTTTGAGGCGATGCTGTTGGAGATACTTTCCGCCTGGCAGCTTTCCATCCCCGAATTCGGAACGGTTGAAGCCAGGAGCATTCCTTTCGTTGTCCTGACCAGCAATGAAGAGCGCCGTCTTGGCGACCCGATTCGCAGGCGCAGCTTGTATGTCCGTGTCGAACACCCGACGCCGCAACTCGAAGCGGACATCATCGCTAGTCGCACGCCTAAAGCCAATGCCGACTTTCACCGCGAGATGGCAGGTATCGCTTTATCGTTTCGCAACTATTCGCTCGAAAAGCCACCGTCCGTCTCCGAGATGATCGACTTCGCGAATGCTCTTCAACTGCTCGGGGCCGATCATGTGACCGAAGAGCATCGCGATGTCCTGCTGCCCTTTCTGGCAAAGACGGAGAAGGACCGCCGTCATCTGCTTTTACGCGAAGGATTTAAGAGCTTGCTCGACGACGGTGCACGCTTCGCGCAGAAGATGGCGCTCTCTGGAGGGCCAGAGTCATGAAATGGCTTCTCGCTCTCGTGCTCGTTATCTTGTCCGGCACCGCTCACGCTGCAGTCACTCCCTCGATTGCGGAGCAATACGTGCAGCACTATGCGACACAGTATCGGGTGCCGCCCGAGTTGATTGCTGCATTCATCGACGTGGAATCGCGATGGAATCCCCACGCTCTCTCCAACAAAGGAGCGATGGGACTGATGCAACTCATGCCCGCGACCGCCCGCAGGTTTGGCGCCACGCAGCCCTTCGATGTCGAGCAGAATATCGCGGCTGGAACCCGCTACGTGACGACCCTGATGTGGGAGTTTCACGGTGACTTGCGGCTAGTTGCCGCAGCCTACTATGCCGGCGATCTATGGGTCGGCAAGAAGCAACTCAACTATCGCAACCCCGATGTTGTGGCCTATGTCCTGGCCATTCGACGGCAATACATGATGCGGAAATATGCGGCCGTGAGGCCGCCAAGGAGATGAAACGCAATGAAACTTCGCTGGTTTATTCCTATCGCGTTGTTCCTTCCACTGTGGCTGCACGCGTCGGACCCCATCGTCGGCGCACACGTCGCCACCATCAGCATCAACCCCAATCAGGTCACGCCCCTGCATCTGCGACCGGAGTTCGAGTCCACCATTCGCATGCCGGAAGAAATAACGTCCGTCGTTCTGGGAAGCCCCGGCACATTCAAGGCGGAACATAACGAGGGTGAACCGAACTACGTTTACGTCAAACCGATCACCAAACGGCCTGCCCAGTCGAATCTTCTGATTGCAATGAAGTCTGGCCAGCATGTGACGCTCGAGTTGATCAGTGATGGCGCGAGCACGAATGGCGATACCCAGCCGATCGATTTCTTGATTGAATACCGGGCCTCGCGGAGTTTCCTGGTCTCATCCGATGCGGCCGCACCGGTTATCCCAAGGTCAGTTGAGAAGGGGCCTGCGCTCGGGGCGGACAATGCAAGCGCACGCGCCCCCCTGTCAGCTCTCGATGTCGAATTCGAGCAGCAGGTGCGTATCAACGTACCCAACTGGACGAAATGGGAGGGCAAGCAAGTCGAGACATCCCTCGGGGATATTCGGCAATGGAGCAACGAAACGGTCGTTTCTTACTCCATCTTGAACGGTTCCGATCACGCCGTCGAGATCGTTCCCCCGCAGATACAAATCACCGGGCGCAAGGCTGGGAAGAAGAAAAAGAAGGAGGGCAAAGGGATCATCTCCGATCAACTCGAGATCCGGAACTACAAACTGAGCACGACCAGGTTGGAGCCTGGCGGTCGCGCCGACGGAGTTGTCGTCTTCGATCGGCCCAACTTCAAACAATCGACAGAAAAGCTATTTCTCCAACTGGCACAGGCGGACGAGATCGATCAACCCATCTTGATCCGCCTACCCTTCACCCCACCCATCTCCGCAGAGCACCAGGAGAAAGGAGCGCAATGACTATGAGCGTCAATGACAACAGCAGAAGCGGCAAGCGAGGTTTACCTATTCAGTTTGACGATGTGCCCGAATCCGGCGTCTCGGCGCCGTCGCCCGCGGAGCCATGGGAGACGGTTAAAGACGGTCCAGCGAATGGCCTCGCCGGCTTTGCGACGCGTGGCGGCATCAAGGGCGCTGATGGCATTGGCAAGAACAAACTCGTTCTGCTCGGCGGAGGATTGGCGGTCGCGGTGCTCTTTTTCGTCTTCACCGCTCTGGTCGGAAAGTCCTCGAAAAAACAGGGAGATGGAAAACAGACCACGCAGCAGGCGAAGCAAGGGTCTGCGACGCGATCCAAAGGCAGCGTGACGCCTGTCATGGATACCGTCCGCACCGCTGCACCGGACAATGCCAGCGGACAGCTTGGCCCTGCCGACATCCGGCGTACCCGTTCGCTAGATGGTGCGGCAACCGACGGAGCGAGCTCTGAGCTTATTGCAAAGCCGTCGCCAGCCAAGCCAGCAGCGGTCGGCTCTCTTGGGAATGTTCCATCGTTTGCCGACACGCAGCAGAAGTGGGAGGAGCCGCAACCTTACGGTGAAACCGGTTCTGAACCGGCATCAACGCCGCAGACTCAGCAGGAGCAAAATGTCCTGAAGGAGCCATCGCTCATATTCGTTCATAGCCAGGCACAAAATCAGACTGCTGGGATTAGGTCCGCATCTGATTCAGACGCCGCGCCGCTACTGGAAATGACACCGGGAACCCGCATTCTGGCGAAGCTGCAGAGCCAAATATCGAGCGCGGTGCAGGACCCTGTGGTAGCGGAGGTGGAATACACGTATGCGATCGGGGACAAGGTCATCATCCCAGCAGGTGCGCGCCTATACGGACAGCTTGTCCAAGCCGACCGGAGCGGCCTGGTGAACGTGAAGTTCGATGAGGTCCAATTCCTGGATGGAGCCAGAGAGAAGATCGATGCTGTCGGCCTTGGTCTTGATCTCGGCCCGATCAAAGGGGACGTCTATGGAAAGAACACAGGGAAGAACTTCCTGGTGCGGGCCGCCTCAGGGCTGGGTTCGGTACTCGCTGAAGTAGCCGGCAATAACAGCAGCGCGGCCTTCTCCGAAGACGACATGCTGCGCGAGCGGTTGGCCGAGAATATCGGAACGGCCGGTGATTCAGAAGTCATGAATTTGAATGCCAACAGCCGAGTGGTCGTCTCTGTACCAGCTGGTAGGGAGATCTACATTGTGTTCACCAAACACGAAGAGAGTTCCCCCCAGCTTCACAAGGTGGCATCTGCGACGCAGTAGATCCAAGGGCACGTTCCTTTTCTGAGTCCTGGCTTGCGAGCCGGGGCTTTTGTTGCGCTGGGCATCCGTTGAATTCACCTCAGTGCAGGGACGGGCGGCGATGATTGAATCGAGATGCATATGACCATTGGTCGTTCCGGTTATATCACTGTGGAGTTGACGGGACTGTTCAGAGATCTATGCAGGAGCGATGACAGGGAACACGGCAGAGATGAATCTGCCCCTACCCGAATCGGATGCGTTCACGATCCGAATCAGTCGTTGCCAAAATCCGAATTGGACGAAAATTGAATCCGGATCAGACAGGACGATTATTCGATATGGCCGACCCGGAATTTCCGCAATTTGAATGGTTTCAGCCAAAGAGGGTGTAGTGTCAATATCATTCCATAATGGAACTATATTGACATTTCAAGTTTGGCATCGCACACTCTATATGTATGCCAAGAACCCGCATGGACGAACTGCACGCACTTGCCGAAGAGCATGAGGGACTGCTCACGTCGAAAGAGGCGCGCTCGCTGGGGATTCAAGACTCCGTGCTGGTCCGGTTGGCGCAGCGTGGCCGCTTGGAGCGAATGAGCCGCGGGGTCTATCGCATAGCTCACTATCCGACGGATCGGCTTGCCCAGTACCGCGAAGCGGTGCTGTGGGCACAAGCAAGCCATCATGGGCCGGAGCGTATTGCTCTGTCCCATGAGACGGCATTACTCATCTATGGCATCTCAGACCTGAACCCGTCGCGGGTGCATCTCACCGTACCCAAATCGGCACGGCTCCGCCGTGAACGCCCGGAATGGATCACGGTTCATCAGGCCGATCTTACAGAGAAGGAAGTCGGTCAACATGAGGGGATGCCAGTCACGACGGTAAGCCGCTCCATCATGGATGTCTTCTCGACAACCCATCGAACGGACATTGTTCGACAGGCCATCACGGAAGCTCTCCGCGATGGCCTGTTGAGTAGCGCCCAGGCGACGGGGCTTCGGAGGATCATCATCAGCAGCACCGCAGAATCTCTTTCACTATCCATAAACGGAAGTAAGGTGACAGGCGCATGAATCCGCGACCAGTTGAACGTCTGGAAAAGACGTTGGCGCGAATCGCCAAAGAGCAAGGCTTGGCGCAAGAGCGTCTCCGGCGCTGGGTGTCCTTTCTGGCACTCTGTGGAGTATTGGAACGGGCCGTCACAGAAGGCATTCTGGAGAACTACGACCTGAAAGGCGGCGTTGCCCTGGAGTTGCGCTTTGCGGAACGTGCCCGCACAACGAAGGACATCGACATTGGCGTTCCCGGACAGCGCGAAAAGCGGCTGTTGGCATTTCAGAACGCCGTCGCCTTGGGGTTTGATGACTTCACGTTTCAGGTGAAGGGTAAGCCCCTGAACATGGACAAAGTGGACGCAGTTCGTTTGGAGCTTGCTATCCGCTATCGCACTCGTGCGTGGCAGACCATCGACGTTGATCTCGGCTTATCGGGATCAAGTGCAGTGGAGTTTGTCGTGCCAACGATTCGGGGAGTTGCCGCAATGGGATTGCTTGTGCCATCTCCCGTCCGCTGTATGAACCTGAGCGAGCAGGTTGCCCAAAAGCTGCACGCTTGCACTGGACCTTACTCGCAAGGCCGGGCGCGTGATGTTCTGGATATTCTCTTGATCGACTTGCTGGGGAAGCTGGATCTGCTGGCAGTGCGCGAGGCAGCCGAAAGAGTATTCGCAGCACGAGGGACACACTACTTTCCGCCAGCGATTCTCATTCCCGTTGGGTGGCGGCCTGAGCTTGAGGCTCTGGCGAAAGAGTTGGGCTATCCTACGACCTCTGCCGCAGAGATCGAAGTCCGCTTTCGGGCTTTTGTCGCTCAGCTTGGTGGCGAAAAAACCGCCGTTCGATAGGGTATGCCGCGAGGTTGAAAAAAAGAAGAGATCTCCGGCCCATTCATCTGGTGGCTGTTTTGATGACTGTTTGTTGTGTAATTTTGTGCGCGGCTATGCAATACAGTGCTCATGATCGTGTGAGCGCAGTTGATTGGTAATGAGCAACTTATAGGCATATATGCGCACCTATGCGATTGTGCGCGTACGCCCTGCAATGGGACTAAAAAATCGTTTAGCCAAAGTTCGGTCCGCATGGGTCAATCCGCGACTGACCAACGATAGGCTCCGATTTGTCAGTATGCGTTTGACCAAAACACGGTCCACATCAATCACTAGGCGCTTGTTGCAAGATCGGTTCCGATGAGTCTGTGTGCGCTTGCTGCGAAATCGATCAGGATGCATCACTGTGGAGTTGACCGAAACCATTACAGGGAATCGCCGGTTTCTCTCAAAGGCGGCAGGCGTGTCGGTTTCTCGGGCTGCTCATGAGGCGATGAGGCTAAAGGTCCCACAACGCCGACACATATAGGTATGCTGCCAATCCCATAGGAGCCGTGAATAGACCTCGCGATTGTAGCGGGAAATCCTACGAAGGTTGAGCATTAACCCTCCGATACAGGCCAGCGCCAGGAGTAGAAAAAAGACAATTGGCGTGATGAAACTTGTTGCAGGGCCAAGGTGCTTATGAATTGCACTAAACCCAGCGTAGGCCCAGAAACAGTCAAAGTAGATTGCGAATCCCCAAAGGAAAAGAGGCCGGCCGTAACCCCGAGGAAGCGGAGGGGCCACCGCTTGCGCGGAATAGGTTTGGCTAATTCCATGATGGAACGTCCCTGAATACGTGCGCGTTTCCTGTTGATATAGCAAAGGGACAGCCACGATATTCGGGGCACCGCATTGATCGCACCGATAGGGATTGTGCTGAACGTGCTGAAGGAAAGCCGCCATCTCATTGTCTCTGAACCTGGCGGCATCTTATGACGACAGGCTCGAAAACTCCCGACAGAGACAGATTTTAGCTCTTCGGTTTCATTTGATCCACTGTGGCCGATAGGGCCGGAACCAGGCACAGATCGATCCGGTCCGCAGGTTATACGAACGATTGGAGATATGCGATTTGTCTTTCCAATCTCTTTTTAACATTTGACCGAGTTTCGATTCAAATCCATTCTCTACCTCGACACGGATGCCCAGAGCAGCCGAGTCCAGGAGAGAAACATATGAGAACCGCATCAGCCTTCTGGCGGCGCTCCCAAGGGTCCGCTACACCATCAACAACTGTTGTTCACCGTCCAGACGAGCAGAACTGGATCCGCGCCGCGCTGATGTTTGCGTTGAGTCTCATCTTCTTAGGAAGCCTTGCGGTGCCTCTCGCGGCAGCCGCTCAGAACCTGGGAACCTCTCCGCAGTTCGGACAAGCGGTCCAGGGCCAGCAGGCAACGACCGTGGAAGGCACCGTCCTCAACATTGTGAACTGGGGCTGCAACGTCATCGCTCCGGTGATCGCGGTCGCCTGTCTTGGCATCGCCGGGTGGCATTTCAAATCCGGGCGCGGCTATATGGGATGGGGCGTCACCGGCGTAGCCCTCATGGTGATCTCTGGTCTCGGACGTATGGCCGAAGGCTTTATCACCCAGGCGCAAGGGATCCAGTGAGGCCTGACCGCGATGCCTGTGCCGCAATTCCTTTCCGATCTCCTTCAGTTACTGCTCGGTCTCGCAGTGCCGGCTGCGTTCTGCACGCTGGCGGCTGCGGGAGTGAGTCTGCGGCATGAAGGAGGCACCAACTTTCACGTCAATGGACGCGTTGGGAAGTGGGTGTTGTGGACTGTCGTGTTCTTGACGCTTCCACAGCTTCTGTCATGGATTGCGGCACAAGGCATCACGGTCCCATCGGGCAGCGGATCGATCGGCACGAGCTGGCTCGCCAGTATGCAAACCATCTTCACGAACTTCGTCAATCAGGTAGTCGTTGCGAAGTTTGTGCCGGTTCTCGCGGCGTACTTCGTTCTCAAGGCCTGCCTCGATGGAGCTGCCGGCGAGAACCCGCTCGCTTCGATCGTCGCCGCGCTCTTCTTGATGTCGCTGTCGGCCACCATGCAGCTTATGCAGGGATGGAACGACGGTGGACAGTATGCGACCACCGACATGCTGACCTCCCTTTGGAACTACATCGTCGGGCAGATCATGCCTGCCGCAGCGGGTCTGGCCTGTGTAGGAGCGGTCATCAACTTTGTTAGGCATAGACCTTGGACCCGAATGGTCTTTGCCGCGATCTCTTTCCTGAGTGTGAGCGGCCTCCTCACCCTCTTTCAAGCCATGGCGACGTAAGGAGTATGCGATGAGTCTCGACGGAGCAATCACAAATCTCGCTTCCTGGGCCGGGAACACCATGATGCCAACGATGGCCGGGATGTTCTTTGCG
>Ga0302310_10003694_pt1 | contig 11794 bp, 6 predicted proteins | sample III_Palsa_N1_2_FD_200451 | JGI IMG/M metagenome (GOLD analysis project Ga0302310, IMG submission 200451) | Peat permafrost microbial communities from Stordalen Mire near Abisko, Sweden - III_Palsa_N1_2 | ecosystem: Environmental > Terrestrial > Soil > Palsa > Peat permafrost | place: Sweden... | reverse complement strand
ACCCCGAAAGCATGTCCTGAACCCTGTCGCCAAAAATTAGGCGGACTGCACCTGTCAACATCTGATTACCCAGTCGGTGGCCTGTTCTATACGCCTCGGCTTCGGTTTCCTTGCGCACACAGTTGACGAGATCGAGCCTCCCACCTATGGCCATCTCCAGCATTTTCGGCGCAATCTTTGCGTCGTAGGTCTGGTCACCGTCCACCACGACGTAGAAATCTGCCTCCACGTCACGGAACATCCGGCGCACAACAGCACCTTTTCCCTGCTGGAATTCCTCACGCACAATGGCGCCAAGCACCGATCGGGCCCGCTCCTTTGTGTCATCGGTGGAATTATTGTCGTACACATAGATGCGTGCATTAGGGAGCGCCGCCTGAAATGCATGTATTACCTGCGTAACGGTTGCTTCTTCGTTATAGCAGGGTATCAACACGGCGATGCGGCAGTCCTGCATCAGTATTTCTCCACGCAAGTAGTTGGAAAGAGTACCTTCATTTGTCAATCTGAATTGCCTAAGGCGCGACTCAGTGGGAAGCGGGCGCCAAGCATTTACGGAGCCATTTTCACGGTTGTACACAAGATCTTGCCCTATTGACACACCATTAGCAGCATTCTTGGCTTGAAATAGCATTGCCGGCCCTTTTCTTCCCAGTAGAACAATCCACACACTCTTTTTCTAAACGGGCCACGCGCGCTGGCAATCGTTACGGACTTGAGCCAACTCGTGAGGAATGCGGCCAGTTGCACATTTGAAGAAAGATGGTACCGAAACGGTACGCGTCGTTGGCGACACTTACGTCAATCCGCAAGTCCTATCAATTTCAGCTACAAGACTGAAGGCCATGGGATAGAACGCACAGATACACTCAGCGCTGCGCAGTATCTGGCGCATGAGATTCGGCATTTATGGCAAGGATGCGCCTAAGCGCCAGGCGCGCCGAATCCGCCGAGAAATGCTGACGAACGTTTTCCAACCCATGGTCGGACAGGGTCAACCACAACTTTTCGCTGTCGTATAACTCAACGATGGCGTCGACAAACGCATCGCAACCGTCAGCAATCATTGCATCCTGCCGATTGATCAGAGCCATGCCTTCCGCACCGACCGGAGTTGTGACCACGGGTACGCCGTGACTCATAGCCATGTTGATTTTTCCCTTTACACCAGCTCCGTACCGCAAAGGAGCCACCGCAAGTTTCACACCGCGCAGTACTGGCTCAAGATCAGAGACAAATCCATGCACAAGTACATCCAAGCCAGCACAGCCCGCCAATGCCTCGGTCCCTGCATAGCCGACAATGTGCAGGATCACGCCGGGCAAACGCGCACGCAATCGCGGCATGATCTCTTCTACCAGCCAGTGCGCCGCGTCAACATTCGGCTCATGCTCGAAATTCCCCAGGAATAGCAAGCCTTTCCGTTCAGCAAATGGCGACTGCCGGCCATGAACAGGGTGGACGTTGGAAAGCACCTGCACGGCAACCGTCGGAGTCAGCTCGCGCAGGAGAGCCCGTTCGTATTCACTCACCACCAGAGTCAGATCAGCCGTGCGCATCAGATCCAGCTCGCTCTTACGCAGCTCCTCAGCCCAAGCCGCCTCGGCACTGTCGCCGCGCATGGCCGCTCCACGTGCTACGCGCAAAAAATGCAGATCAACCGTATCGAAAACCAAAGTGGCCTGGGCCGCGTACCGACTTGCCAGCCGGATTGAACCCAGCGCAACGGGTAGACGCGACAGGAACACGACGTTCAGGCTTTTGCCATGCGCGTACCACCAACGTAACGCGCGCGTTCGCGATGGCGCTACGATGAGCTGGATACCATGCTGTTCGAGAGCGCGCGCATAGTCATCACGATCAGTGGCAGCGCTCGCCCAGAACTGCACGTGACAACCAAGCTCGCGCAAGAGCATCAGCATGTTGAACATTCGCAGCGAGCCGGAATCACGATCCGCACGCGGATACTCTGCATCAACTACCAACACACTCCGGCCGCACCGATGGATCGCACAGCGCTCGGGTGAAATCGCGAAATCCTCAGATCGCGGCTGACCAGACAGCACCCGCCGATGCTTAACCACGAATTTTTCCCGATTTATGTTCTGAAAGCGTTTAATCCCGCTGTAAACATCCGTACCGGAAGTTTTGCCCTCGAAATGCACAACCTCCGCGCGGGGCTGGTAGACAACTTGAAAACCTGCCTCGCGCACACGGAAGGCAAGGTCGGTGTCTTCGTAATAAGCCGGTGCGTAAAGAGCATCGAAACAGCCAAGCGATCGGAACAGTGAGGTTGGAAGCGCGATGCAAGCACCCGAGCAGTAGTCGACTTCACGCAAAAAATCATAGCGAGGGTCAGCCGGATCGCCGCCACGGCCGTAGTTGCAGGCGCTGCCATCGGCGAACACAATCCCGCCCGCCTCTTGCAGACTACCATCGGGATATATCAGTTTGGCACCAACGAGACCGCACGTTGGCTCGGTTTGGAAAGTGCCGATCAATGCATCGAGCCAACCAGCTTTGACCTGGGTATCGTTGTTCAGAAACACCAAATACTTTCCCAACGCCAAAGCCGCGCCGGCATTACAGGCACCGACGAATCCCGTGTTGTCCGGCATGCAGTGGAGACGAACATTGGCGCAGGCTCTTAACCATTCAGCCGATTCGTCGCTTGAGCCGTCATCGACAACAATGATTTCAAACGTACAGAACGCTCCCACGGCTGCCAGTGAATGCAGGCAGCGGATCGTTTGTTCCAGGTGGTTGTAGACCGGAATCACGATGCTGACGTGGGGCGCCGCCTCGAAGCTAAAGGCAACATGCTCGTTGACGACGGGAAAAGCAGTTGTCTGTGGAAATACTTCGGCGTGGCGCTGCGTAACCCTCGGCACCAAAACCGACGAACGTCCGTACCAGCGGGCGCGCAGATCGGAAGCCTGTAGGCGCGCTCTGTCTATGACAAAGCGCAGCGTTCGAGCCGCGCTCGATACCTTCCTTCGCCAACCCTCAGATCTTAAGGACCCCACGGTGACGGGTGCCCCTTCAGTCCATTCATGGCGCGGTTTTCGCGATCGACGGCGTTACACACAGCGCCTCCCGCAGTACGCCAACGATACGCTGCGAAGCGTTCCCGTCGCCATACGGAGATACGCCGCGAGCCATCTGACGGTAGGCGTCGGGATCGTCCAACAGCCGCGAAGCTTCGGCCACAATCCGCGCCTCATCCGTACCAACGAGGCGCACTACTCCCTCATCCACCGCTTCGGGGCGTTCTGTCTCGGAGCGCATGACCAATACGGGTTTACCCAATGCCGGAGCTTCCTCCTGCACGCCACCGGAATCAGTAAGAATCAGATAGGCCCGCTTTTGCGCTTCCACGAATGGCGCATAGTCCAAAGGACTGCACAGGCGGATGCGTGGATGCCCACCCAGCAGCTCATGCGCGACCTCAATTACGTTGGGGTTCGGGTGCACCGGGTACAGCACCTCAACATCGGAATAGCGATCCACCAGCGTGCGGATTGCGCGGCAGACGGCGCGGAAGGGCTCGCCGAAATTTTCACGTCGATGTGCTGTGACCAGGATCAGCCTGCGCTCTGGATCAAGGGGAACATCCAGCGGCCAGTCGGCGGCCGCCACTTGAAGCAAAGCGTCAATAACCGTATTGCCAGTAACGTGAATCGCGCTGTCGGAAACGCCCTCTCTCAGAAGATTCTGGCGTGAACGATCTGTCGGAACGAAATGCCACCGAGCAAGATGGCCGGCGACCAGCCGATTCATTTCCTCCGGAAAGGGATTGTCCAAATCGTGGGTACGCAGACCCGCCTCGACGTGCCCAAACGGAATACGTCGATAAAAAGCGACCAGAGCCGCCGTCATCACCGTGGTCGTATCGCCTTGCGCGAGAACGACATCCGGTGTCAGCTCTACGAATTTCTCATCCAGGGCCGTAATCAGTCGGGCCGTGAGTTCAGGGAGTGCCTGGTTCGCTCGCATGATATTCAGGTCCACATCAGGCTGAATGTCGAACAGCGACAATACCTGGTCCAGCAAGTCGCGGTGCTGCGCCGTGGCCAATACCGTCACATGAGCCCATGACTCCGCTTTCAGCGCCTGGATCAGCGGCGCCATCTTTATTCCTTCGGGCCGGGTGCCGACGATGCACAGCACATGCTTCTTGTCTTTCATAACGTCGAATTTCTCAGTTTTCATTGGCGCAATGGTTGATTGCAGAGCTTTAACTGTCGCGGTACTTGTGGGGTACCCAGGCGCCCCACTTTGCCTCATAGGTCGCCTTGTTACGCTCGAATAACAGCTGCCGGGTTTCTTGTTTGAGCTTGTTGAACGACGCGGACAAATTGTGATGAACGAAAACGTCGTCAGCGCAGGCTATGCGCCAGCCCGCCTGCTCGACGCGCCGACAGTAATCGTCGTCCTCGAAAAAACCGATGCCAAATGCTTCGTCTAACGGACCAACCTTTTCGTACACTTCTCGACGCAGCATCACGCAGAAAAAAGCTGCCGTCTTCAATGCAGTCAGTTTGCCCGCATGCCGATGGGTGTACTGCGCAGCGACTTTGAGCATCTCATCCATAGTCTCGTAGTCGATATCGATGCGCGCCTCGTTGCCGATGTTGTTGGTCACCGGACCAAGCATTCCGAGGTTCTCGTTGCAGCGCAAATGCCGAACCATGGTCGAGATCCAGCCGGGCGTCACATAAGTATCGTTGTTGAGCATCACCAGATAGTCGCCGCTCGCCAGCGCCAAGCCTTGATTGTTCGCCGCCGCGAAGCCGAGATTTTCCTCGTTGAGCAAGATGTGACGATCGCGCTTTTGCTCTGCCCATGTTCTCAGGTAGTTGGGTGTGTCATCGGCGGACGCATTGTCAACGACAATAACCTCCAGATTGGCGTAGTCACTGTACTGCTCAAGACTATGCAGACAAGCCCGGGTCAGATCGAGGTTGTTGTAAGTGACCACCACGACACTGACACGGGGTTCCGACAAATTTTCGATACCATGCACCAGATCCTGTACACGATGCGACCACGTCTGCTCGTTGGCGAATTGGCGACGACGTGCTATTTCCTGCGCATCAGGCGCCGCGTGCAAGGCCTCGCCGAGAGCGGTCAGAAAAGTCGCATGATCGGCACCCGTTCGAACGAGATCGCCGAACTGTTTGATTTCAGGCAGGGCAATCGACACCACTTCCTTGCCGGCACTCAGATATTCGTAGATCTTCACCGGATTGGTGGCCAAGGTCAGCGGAATGATCTGGAATGGCAGCAGACATACGTCGAACGCCTCAAGGTAGTAAGGCAGGTTGGCGTAAGGCACCTCACCAATGAATAAGACGTTGTCCAGCGTCGAGAGAGTCTGCCTTGCCCCGCAGGTGTCGGCGCCAACGAGGAGCACCAGACAGTCGCTGAAACGGCGGGCGACTTTCTCCAGCAATTCCAGATCAAACCACTCCGCGATGGCCCCGTAGTAACCGATTACCTTGCGGTCATGATCATCCTTGAACACGCTTGCCGGCCGGGTGGCAAAATGTTCGTACTGACAGGCATTTCGTATCATCAGGCGATGCGAGTTGTACTTGCCTGATTCGTGGTCGAGCCAATCGGAAGTCACCACGAGCAGATCGGCCTCCCGCATCAGCTCGTGCTCCCGAGCCAAGACCTCCTCGGAGTTGTCGGCGAACCCACCATGGTGGTCCATGCAATCGTAGACGGTCCGTTGATTGGGCAGGATCTGCGCTGTCTCAAGCCAATACGGATGCTGGATCAGCGAGATGCAAGCGCGGCTGTTCGCCCATTCAAGCAGCATGGCAACGCCTTCTTGCAGCTGTGCCTGCGCTGCCTTGCTGGGCGACGCGTGATAGATCGCAGGGCTGCCTAGTACATGCAAATGCACCTGAAAAAGGCGCCCCGCGGTATCCAGAGCTTCCAGAGTGAAGCCAGGTTCCGGATGATCGTTAAAGTGATTCGAAATATAGAAGACCCGATGACCCGCCAGCGCCAGTTCTCGCGAAAGATGCTGAGGCCGCTGAATCCGAAAATGCCAATCAATCACTGCCCAGACGAAAAAATCGCGAAGGTTTTCAACAGATGGCGCAAGCGTCACGTCTCTCGTTGGGACGACTTGCCCCGCTGTAACGACTTCAGCGTCGGCCATTGCACGGGCTGCCAAGGAAGGCGCGACTGGTTGCTCCGTCGTGGCCTGGTGAGACGGTTGCAAGCGCTGAAAAAATGGCAGCTTCATCCGGTCATCCTTGCTTAGGCCACGGTGCTGAATCGTGCGCGTGAGAAATCGCATGGCGCGCGTCCAGCGCCAGGATCGGCTGGACTTGATCAAATGTAGTTCTTGGCTGACCAGTTCCAGTAAGTGGATTCGCGCGTCTCGCTTGACAAGTTCACCGCGAAACTCGATGACTTCTGTTTGCAGCAGCTCGGCGCGTTGAACTGCGGCCTGCGTCGCTTCGCGAGCAGATATCACCTCCTGCTGCATGTGACGTATCTCGTCGCCTGCCTGCTGCAACAGCGACGCCTTTTCATTAGTGGCCTGCTGCATCAGCGCCGCCTTTTCCTCACTAGCCTGCTGCAACAGCGACGCCTTCTGCTCTCCAGCCTGCCGTAGCAGTGCCGCATTCTCCTCACTGGCCTGTTGCAATAGCGCCGCCCGCTCTTCACTGGCCTGCTGCATCAGCGCCGCCTTTTCCTCATTAGCGTGTTGCAAGAGCGCGGCTTTTTCCTCACTGGCCTGCTGCAACAGCAAGAGCCGCTCCTGTGAAGCCCGCTCCAGATCGCTAGCGCGATTGTTTTGAGCTATCTGGCGCTCGTGTATCCATGTCGACGCCATGACGTCCGCAACGATGTCCGGCGCTGGAGCCAGGCGGATGTCATAAATTTCGTTCCAAGGGATCGGCAGATAACCGAAAACATCAAGCGACTGGCGATCCAGCACCGCAACAACCGCTGACTCGAACTGACCGACCTCGCCAGCGACGATGTTCCGGCTGCGACTGATGCCCACGTAGACCGAGTCTTGGCCAACCGCCAGTCCGCGGGTATATCCGGGAAGTGATATCTGTCGCTCGAGCTGAAAGTTTCGGTCGTAGACGTGTACAGCACGATCTTCGGAACTGCATAGCCACAAATGCTCGTCCACGACGACCAGAGAATGTGGCTGAGACAGTCCGTCTATCAAGGTTTCACCCGTGCGGACATCCACAACCTTCCCAGCTCGTCGCGTTTCACCCTTATAGCCTCTATGGGTGGCGAACGAACCAAACATCGACGCGACCAAGCGCCCATCGTAGACGGCTATGCAGTTGACGTGCGCGCTATCGGGCTGCTCTCCAAAACGCCAGATCTCTTGCACTCTGTAAGCGTCGTCCAGACGTGCAACCTGATTGGTTTCGGTAAACACCACGTACGTGCCCGTCGGGTGGACCAGTACGTCATGCAGATCCATCGGGCTTTTGGCGACCTCAACAGCCTTGAATTCACCCTGCCGAACCTCGCGCAATAATGGCTCCGCAGCGGTTTGGACGCACCACAGAAGACCATCCGCCATGGGCGCCAGCCCTGTGGCATCCTCATCAGTCAGGGGGATGAGTAAATGCCTGTGCGCATACAACAACCCGCCGCCATTCGGTGACGTGATGAACAGGGGATCGTGGATATTCAAAGTAGTACGCAATTTAGAGCCTCAATAGACACAATCATGCAGTCATTGCAGCGGATACCTACACCGGAAATTACTCGACGCCGCCAGCCAGGGCAGTCGATTCGACCTCGAACTTCGCCTGCAAATTGGCAATGCCCTGAGCCCCACCGGTATCGCCCAGAATAGCCAGAATCATGACGTCGGAACGACGATCAATCGCGATCGTGTCCTGACCAAGATCGTCGAACTGCGAAATACCGAACATCATCAAATATTGCTTGGGAATCAGATGCGCGCTGAACCGCCAACGGATTATTGCGACGGTGCCTGCTTCGTACTTAAAGAGCCGGCCGCTTTCCAGAAACGTATTGGTGCTATAGACCAACTCGCCTTCGGCAGTGCGTAGTTGCATGCCGAAAATGATGCGGCTTAGCGCTTGATTGAATACGTACTTGACTAGAATTTCGGTCGACTGTCCCGGTAAAAGCATGGGTACGCCGGACTGGCCAACTACATGCAGGTCGGCGACCAGCGCCTGACCGTTGCCTACGCGGATTTCGTCCCTGTTGTACCCCGCTCGTTGTGAAAGCGCGTCCTCGTCACCCGATTCAAGAAGTGCTGCAACCGCTTCATCAGCTGTCTCGCCCGACAGCATCACTGCCGCGGCCTTGACGCCCGCCGGCTCACTGATGTGCGACCCGAAAATCAATTTCAGGTAGTTGGAAATGGCACCGCGCACTGGCCCGTCGTAAAGTTTGCTGCCAGCGTTGACGACTACGCCACGTCCACACATGCGCTCCACAACATCGGTGGAATGGGTTACCAGAAGTAAGGTGCTACCTGCCTCCTGCATCTCTTGAATTCTGCGGTGGCACTTCCGCTGAAAATAGGCGTCTCCCACCGCCAGCGCTTCGTCGACGACCAAAACATCGGGTTCAACCGCTACCGCTACCGCGAATGCCAGCCTCACGAACATGCCACTGGAATAGGTCTTGACCGGTTGGTGGACGAAATGGCCTATCTCTGCAAAGGCCAGAATCGCATCGAGTTTCGCGTCGACCTGAGCACGCCCCATGCCGAGTAGGCCAGCCTTCAAATAGACGTTTTCCAACCCGGTAAACTCGGGATTGAAGCCCGCGCCAAGTTCAAGCAAACCGGCAACTCGGGCATTGACCTCGATCTCGCCGGTCGTCGGCATGATCAACCCGCAAATGATCTGCAGCAGTGTCGATTTGCCAGAACCGTTCTTGCCGATGATGCCGATTGTCTCGCCAGGCCAGACTTCCAGATCAAAGTCGCGCAGCGCCCAAAACTCCTTGGCATAGGTCTTCCTGCCCATCATTTGCATCAGCCGGTGGTGCGGCTGGTCATAGCTCAGATAGCGCTTTCCGATGCCAGTAGCCCGAATCAGCGGGCCTGAATGCGACGGCTTCACAATTTCAGAGGACATCAATAAATCCCGCCCGGGTTCGTTGAAACCACGCGTAAGCCAACCAGCAGGCGATGCACGCTACTCCCGTGTACAAAGCCAGTCCCGACCAGTCCGGCCATGTCCCCCACAGCAGAACATCACGCGCCTGGACGATCAGTGTGGTCAAAGGATTCATCCGCATGATGGCCTGCACGCCGGGCTTCATCTGCTCGATCGGAAAAAACACGCCCGACGTGTAGAGCATCGCCAGCACGAGAACACCGGATATCTGACCCACATCGCGAACATAGACGCCAAGCGACGACAGCAACCAGCCCGCAGCCGTCGATATCAGTATGAGCGGCAAGAGAACCACGGGAAACAGCAGGAAAGTCGTCGCGATGTGGCCGGTGAAAATAAGCGAGAACAGCGCGAGCACCACCAGACTGGCCAGCGCATGGTATAGGGCGGTCAAGCTCGAAACCCAGGGCAGTATTTCGAGTGGGAAGATCACTTTCGTGACGTAATTTGCGTTATCGGTAACCAGCTGGCTGCCGCGCGTGATGCACTCGGCAAAGACCGTATAAACAATCAAACCGGCGAACAGCGCAGTAGCGTAGCCACCCTTGCTCTCGCTACCGGTCGTACCCCACTTGGCGTGGAAAACTTCGGTGAAAAAGAGGGTATAGATGCCCAGCATGAAAAGCGGGCTGATGTATGACCAGGCAAGCCCGAACAACGATCCCTTGTAGCGGCCGATCACGTCCTTGCGCGCCAGCTGCAGAATCAACTCTCGATGCTTCCAGGTACTGCGCAAGAGCGATACTGGCGATGTCGAATGTTTGAACATCAATTTTGTCCACGATTTGAAACGGCATGACGATGAGGATGATGACGGTCTGCTGCCCGCGGCGAGGAAATCAAGAGGCTCACGTAAGCGCCTGACTGAGCTCGAAGCGAAGATCCGCAACATCTTCCACGCCGACCGATAAGCGTATCAGTCCATCACTGATGCCCAGTCGTTTCCGATTGGCAACAGGGACCGACGCGTGGGTCATGATGGCGGGATGCTCGATGAGACTCTCGACGCCGCCGAGTGACTCGGCAAGCGCAAACAGCTCGCATCGCTCCAGCATGCGCTTAGCTTTTTTCAAGCCTCCCTTTATTTCGATCGAAATAATGCCGCCAAAACCGTCCATCTGGCGTTTGGCAAGCGCATGCTGCGGATGACTTTTCAGACCGGGATAGATGACCCGTTCCACTGAAGGGTGTTTTTCCAGCCACGCGGCGAGCTGTGCGGCGCTGTCGCAGTGCGCTTTCATGCGCAGATGCAAGGTTTTCAGTCCGCGCATCGCCAGAAACGAATCAAACGGCCCCGCGACTGCACCCACCGAGTTCTGCAGAAAGCCCATCGACTCGGCCAGCGCGCTCTCGCCAGCGACGACGATGCCGCCGACCATGTCGGAATGGCCGTTGAGGTACTTGGTCGCCGAATGCAGGACAAGATCGGCGCCAAACTCCAGCGGCCGCTGAAGCATCGGAGAACAAAACGTGTTGTCGACAACCAGAATGAGGCCATGTTTTTTGGCGAAAGCCGAAACCTTGGCCAAGTCGACGAGCTTCAGCATCGGATTGGTCGGCGTCTCGGCCCAGATCATTCGCGTATTGGGCTTCAGCGACGCTTTCAGGGCGCCAGCGTCATTCAGATCGACAAAACTGAAATCGAGGCCCGCCGAACGCCGGCGAACTCTCTCAAACAGACGGTAAGTGCCGCCATAGAGGTCGTCCATGGCGATAACGTGGCTACCGGAGTCCAAAAGATCGAGCACTGTAGACGCCGCCGCCAGCCCCGAAGCAAACGCGAATCCAGCCACGCCACCTTCCAGACTGGCCACGCAGCGCTCGTACGCCATTCGCGTAGGATTCTGTGTGCGCGAATACTCGTAGCCTTTGTGCTTGCCCGGACTCTCCTGCACATAGGTCGACGTTGCATAGATCGGCGTCATGATGGCGCCCGTGCTCGGATCAGGTTGCTGGCCGGCGTGAATGGCGCGGGTGCCCAGACCGAGCTTCCCGGCGTTCTTTTTTGTCGTCATAAGTGCTCCGCCGTCTCGTGCCGCTGCGGCTATCGTCCGCAGGCGAGCACCTCAAAAGGTTGCATATCTTACCTGCTTTCAGACGCCACCCCGGCTTGGTGGCGCGGTTCATACCGCGCGGGTTCACGGCGGCAAGGGAAGTCGCGATCAAACGCCCGTTTTGATAGGGCCATTCGGCTGTTCAGAAAATCACTCGTCGACGGTTCACCCTGAATCCCGCGCGTATCGCCTCAGGCCCCTGGTGCTACGTCTGGCGCCGGCACGGCCGAGAGTTTCGCCGCCTTCCGATGACCGTACCGGCTCAGGCAAGGGTGTTCAACGCAGTGCCAGGAAAAAGCGGCCAGAACGACCGTTATCGGCACAGCCACAAGAAGCGCCTCGTAATTGTTCCATGAGGGGCTGACACTCGCCACGATTTGCTGGACGACAAAGCCGTACAGGTAGATGCCGTAGGAATAGTCGTGCTTCGGCCTGATCTTCTTCAGAAAATCTGCGGAGGCCAGCCACAGCAGGCCGTATGCAAAGGCCGGATAAAGCAGCAGCGTGCTGACAAACGAAAAACGTGTCAGGACATAAGCAACCGCCAGCACCAGTGCGGGAAGCCAACTCAGTCGAACG
>Ga0302310_10003685_pt1 | contig 11816 bp, 6 predicted proteins | sample III_Palsa_N1_2_FD_200451 | JGI IMG/M metagenome (GOLD analysis project Ga0302310, IMG submission 200451) | Peat permafrost microbial communities from Stordalen Mire near Abisko, Sweden - III_Palsa_N1_2 | ecosystem: Environmental > Terrestrial > Soil > Palsa > Peat permafrost | place: Sweden... | reverse complement strand
CCTACACGCGCGATCCGGTTTTGAATAAACTCGGCGGATTTGTGAACGTCGAAGTCGGCAGCTATGATCTACGCCATATTACGGCGGCGGTGAATGTGCCGCTGATCAATGACATGCTGGCGCTGCGCGTTGCCGGCAATGAGTATGACCAGAACGGATTTATTTCAAGCCGCGGCGGATCGCAGGAACATACCGAAGCGCGCGCGAAATTGCTGTATCAGCCTACACCGGATCTTTCGGTGCTGGCGGGTTTCGCGATCGATGAAGAGCGGGGCCATACCGGCGGCGAAGAAGAGACACTGGCCGAGGGCGGGCCTAATACATTCGTTTATACGCCCTCGACGATCTATCCGACCAAATCGCAGACCAAACAATACTGGGGACTGTTGAACTGGAATCTTGGCTTCGGCACTCTCACGTATATTCCGACTTACCATAATATTGTTTCGCCTGTCGCATTTTCTGCGTTTGTCAATCCGTTCTTTCAACAGAGCCTCACCAACGCCAATCCGCTCGATCAGATCACTACCCAGGAAGTTAGGCTGGCTTCCGATGAGGGCTCGCCGGTGACCTGGATCGGGGGCGCTTATTACTATAACCGGCTGTACAAGTTTGCCGGAACTACGACCTGGGAACCGCAAAATGCCTTGGTTTATTCACAGAGCATCGACAAATCTACCACTAATGTGGGCACCTTTGGTGAAGTCACCTATCCGTTCCTGGATACGTTCAAGGCGACAGGCGGACTGCGTTGGGATTATACGCGCATCCGATCCGATCTCGACTATGTCAATAACGATAATACCGGATGCGACGCAGCCCAAGGTGGCCCCTTTTGCGGCAATCCCAATGCATCCAGCTTCGGCGTGCCGCCGGATCTGATCTCTTACACCGTCAGCGGGCCGGCCGGCGTCAGAACCGAATATAACGTGACTTATAAGGCGCGCCTGGAAGATGACTTCACGCCGGACAATTTGGCCTACGCGATGGTCTCGACCGGATTCTTGCCCGGCGATATCTCGGTCAGCGTCAATGGTACCCCGCTTGCGGCGGTTGCTTTCAATTATAAACCGGAGGAACTGACCTCGTACGAAGTTGGTGGTAAGAACCGATTCCTGGATAACAGCGTGCAGGTCAATGGCGATTTCTATTATTATGACTATTCTTCGTATCAACAGTTTGTGAATACTTCGCACTCGCCGGCACCGCAAATCAGCGTGATCGGTTCCCCGGCCAGAATGTGGGGCGCGGAACTCGAAACCTTGTGGCGCATTACTCCCAATGATCGTCTCGGCGCCTCGCTGGGATATGTGGATGCATGGTATACCGATAAGCCTGCTAACTTTGCGCCGTTTGTGTCGCAAACTACCATCCCCGGCATCGTCCCCTTTACGGTGCAAGGGAATTTCGATCATACGATACCTCTGCCGGATGGTTCGTCGGTGCTTCTGCACGCCGATGCGCGATATGCGTCGAGCTATGACGAAGGCGCGGTGGCGGTCGACCAAATCGCGTACGGTGCCGAACCGTACGTGCGCCAAGGGCCGACCGTGATTGGCGATCTTTCTGTCGGGTGGAATTCCGCGGGCAGCAAGTATTCCGTCACCGGATATGTGAACAACGTGGCCGATACGATCTATAAGACCGGCACATTCATTTCGTCCGCCGGTCCCTCTCCTCCCAATGGGGCCATTCAGGTCGCTACGAGCACTTCTCCTAGTAACCCGCGCGTATTCGGTGTCGTGCTGCATGCCGCCTATTGAACTTGTGCATTCCCCGGATGCGTGCGAGCGTGTCCGGGATCCGCGAGGAGACGTCTAAAATGAGGGCACAATGTCACAAAAATATTTTATGAGAAGTACGGCAGCGCTGCTGCTATTGGCTTGCGCCGCCGGCGGGTGTGGAATTGCCCGGGCGCAATCGGCTAACGGTTACCCCGGACCGCAAGGCGATACGTTGAAGTCGCTTGAGCAATTGCCCGATTGGTCGGGCACCTTCGCACTTGATGTTGCTGGGCATCAGGGCTCGGGTTATGCGGATGAACCCAATACACCGCAGGGTAAGGCGGTGCCGCTGACACCCAAATATGAGTATCTTCGCGCGCACGCGAATATGGCGTTGCAGCCGGCCCTGGCGAGCTGTCTTCCCGCCGGTGTGCCGGGGGTGATGCTGCATACGATCTTGATGGAGTTTCTGCTTACTCCCGGTCGGGTCACCATGGTGTTTGAGGATGGCGAAGTGCGCCGGATTTATACCAACCTCGCTCATCATCCGGATTTGGAAGCATTCGACCAAAGCTATGAAGGAAGCTCGATCGGTCATTGGGAGGGGAACACCCTCGTAGTCGATACCGTGAGCTTCCCCAAGGGTGCGCTGTTTCAAAACGATCCGCTCACCACCACGATCAATAGCCATTACGTCGAACGGATATTCCTGCGTGACCATGATCATATGGAAATTGACGCTACACTCACCGATCCCGCGATCTTCACCCGACCCTATATCACCAAACTTACCTACACCCGCCGCCCTGATGACATGGTCGAGCCCGAGTGCGCGGCAACTTCGCGCGACATCAACGGGACCATCGATCTGACACCGCCCCCGGAGTGAACATGATGCACAACATGAAGAAAATCGCGACCTCGGTTGCAGCCCTGATGTTCTCGACCGCTCCGGCCTGGGCGCATCATTCGGGCGCCATGTTCGACATGATCCATTGCAAAACTATCAGCGGAACGGTGCGAGTGCTGCAGTGGAGCTATCCACATAATTGGCTGTGGGTCGATCAATCGCTCTCGAACGGCACCGAGGCGGTTTGGGGATTTGAATTCATGTCGCCGACACAGGCTGAGGATATCGATCCGCTGTGGTCGCGAGATGTGATGAAGAAGGGCGATAAAGTTACGGTTAAATTCGGTCCGCTGCGCGATGGGCGGAACGGTGGGGCTTTGGCTTGGGTGCTGATACCGTCAGGCCATACACTGCACGCCTCGCCGGGGCTGTGTATGCCGCCGCCGGGCGGTGCGCCACCGTAAGGGAAGAAAGCATCTTTTTTGAAAACAAGAAGCAAAAAACTTTTGTCAACTGGAGCACACCGACGCCAGCCGGCGCGCTCCAAGTTGCAAAGTTTTTTTGCTTCTTTTTGTTCACAAAAAGAAGATACTTTCTTGCCTTATCTCTTATAATCTCAAAGGGTATGTATCAGCCCCGCCGGTGGATCGTCCACATATGTACCTCCGGCACCGTCGGTCGATAGGTGGAAATCGGCCGTGACGTATGAGCCGAGTAGTGTAAGCGTGGCGGTCTGAGTGCCGTCGACAATGGTCAGCGTGCCGCTGGTGTGGCTTGCCGCTTCGACAAAATTCGAGGTCACCGCAGAGGAATAGGCGAAGCCGCCCAGATCGATCTTCTGGCTTGGGAGACTCATGCCGCCGATTTTGGCCGAGAAGCCCGCGAGGTTGTCGAGCTTGAGAACACCGCCATCGCCGGCGACGAAATTCATCGCCTGGCCAGCGGTGACAACCCCGGAGATCACGACCTTGCCACCGGAAATCTCGACCCCACCATTTAACGTGCCACCGGATGACACCACCAAAATGCCGCCGCTTAGCACCGTCGCCGCGTAGCTTTTGCCACCGGAAAGCACCCACTCCGTGCCCGCGACCGAGGTCCCGCTCGCGATGCCGCCCGAAGATACATACTCGTTTCCGCCCAATAGGACAGACGTCGCTTTCGCATCGCCGCCCGAGTAGACTAGTTGCTTGCCACCACTTGCTATACTTGCCCCGGTCGCAGTTCCACCCGACAGGATTTGCACCCCGGCAACCGTCGCGCTTTCATCCGTGCCGCCACTCAGGATGGTGGCTGACCCGCCGGCGAGGATATCCGTGCCGCTGGTGAGGCCTCCCGAATAGACGAACTCGTGACCGCCGGATGTTATCATCGTCGTGTCAGCGATGACGCCCGCGGAGACGTTCTCGACCGCGCCGCTGTTGAGGACGGTGCCGACGGTCTTGCCGCCACTCATGACCATTAGGGTGCCGCCGGCCGACACCACCGTGTTGCTCGCGACACTGCCGGAGAGAAACATAGCGGTGCCACCAGCCTGGATAATCGTGCCCCGCGTAATGCCGCCGGCAATTACGATCTCGGTGCCGCCGGCAGATATCGTCGTGGTGCTGGCAACGGCGCCGGAATAGACCTCTTGGAAGCTGCCGGCGCCGATCTTGGTGCCGATCGAGGTGCCGGCGAATTGCACGTTCTCGAAGGCGTAGCCGGTGATGCTGGTGGCGCTGGCGACGCCGCCGCTCGCTACGTCCTGCAGGCCGCCGGCTTGGATCGTGGCGCTGATCGCGGTGCCGCCGGCGTAGTAGTTGCCGAGGCCGGTATCCTCGCCGATATATTGGGCGCCACCGTTGGCCACGATCGCGCCACGATCGGTGCCGCCGGTCAAGATTAATTCGTCACCGTATTCATTTATGGTAGCGCCGCTTACAACGCCGCCGCCATAGACATACAGCCCGCCGTTCGCATTGACAGTCGTGCCGCTGGCATAGCCAGAGACCTGCTCGGTAGCGTCGTTAATTACCGTGCTGTAGTCGTTGCCGCCTGCTTCCACGTAGTCGTCGGCGCCGTCCGAGACGGTGGTGTTGAACGCTTCGCCTCCGTTCAGGACCGACTGACCGCCGCCGGAAGTAACCGTGGTGTTGCTGCCGACACCACCGTTTTCGATGTTGATCGCAGCATCGCCGGAAATCACGAGATTGCCGCTCTGAACATAGCCGCCGTTGCCGGAAGTGGCGCTGGCGTAGCCATAGACGTCGAGCACCCCGCCGCTTAGCACCTGAGTATTGTCGGCGGTGCCGCCGGCCGAGATGGTGGCGCTGCCGCCGTTGGAGATGGTCGTGCCGCTCGCGATACCGCTGCTTAGAACTTCCTGGGAGCCGCCGGAACTTATCAGGGTGTCGGTCGCGACACCGCCGCTCGACACATTCTGGATGCCACCGCTGCTGACGGTGGCGGAGCTTACCACACCGTAAACGGTCTGCTGTCCGGTTAGAGTCCCGGTGCCTTCAATTACGGTAAAGCCATCGGTGCCGCCGTGATAGACCACCTCGTTGCCGCCACCGGAAATGGTGTTGCCGAAGGGACTGCCGAAAAAGCCGACGTCGCCGGTGCCGCCGCTGAAGATATAAAGGTTGCCGCCGGAGAGAACTTGCGTGCCGCCGGACTCTCCGCCGTTGTCGACGTACTCAGTGCCGCCGCTGAGCGTCGTTGCGAGAACCTCGCCGAGGACGACTTCGTAACCGCCCGTGTACACCGTGGTGTCAGCAACGAAGTTGGCCCCGGAATAGACGATTTGCTCGCCGGAGCTATATACATAGGCGGAAATCGCCTCGCCGCCGTATTCGACCAACTGGAATCCGCCGCTGAAGACGAACGTGCTGCTCGCGATGCCGCCGCTCGATACGATCTGCTCGCCGCCGTCGGTGGCGATCACGCCGCTGGCAGAGCCGCCACGGAGGAGTTGCTCGCCGCCTTCTGTGACGTCGGCAGAGCGGTCCGTGCCGCCGCTGTAGACATACTCATCCCCGACGACATCGGCAAAGGCGGCTGTGCCACCGCTATAGACATAGAGCGAGCCGGTCGAGTGGACCTCGGTGAAGTCCGCGATGCCGCCGCTCGCGACGCCCTCATAGCCGTAGTCGATCGTTCCCGAGGTGGTGCCGTAGTCGTATTGATAACCGCCGGCCGAGATGACCGACAGTTTGGCGGTGCCGCCGGCGTCGATCCATTGGGTGCCGCCGCTGAGTACGATGGTTCCGTTGCTGGTGTGTCCAGCCGAGACGATCTGGGTTTGGCCGCTGCCTACCGTTGACATGTCGATTGCTTCCGCCTGTTGATAACGCTTGATAGCCGGCAACCCACACCACCGCGGACGCGGATCGCGTCGGAACGAGGTGGAACGGATCGAATTCCAAAGACTCACACTTTGGTGCTCGCGCACCAAAGTTTGGACGAACGCCGCATCGAGGATTGAGGCGACGGGAGCACCATAACCGGAGATGGCGCGATAGCGTCCTGATGAGTTCTGAAGAACCCTGAAAGTTCCTGAACGTGGGCTGTGCGCGAAATGGCGCTAGGACGATTGGTCTAAAGAGTGAGGCAGGGAAGAAGTCTTCTTTTTGTGAACAAAAAGAAGCAAAAACTTTGTCAATTGGAGCGCGCCGGCTGTAGTCGGTGCCTTCCAAGTGACAAAAGTTTTTTGCTTCTTTTTTTTAAAAAGAAGACTTCTTCTTTCTGCTAATAGGCAATGCAGACGGATTTTATTTCCGTGAATGCATCAAGCGAGTTCGGCCCGAAATCGCGGCCGAGACCGGATTCCTTGAAGCCGCCGAATGGCATGTTCGGATCGAGTGGAATATGGTTGTTCACCCAGACCGTGCCCGCATTGATGCGTGGGATTAAATCCATCGCCTGGCTCAGGCTTTCGGTCCATAGGCTCGCGGCCAGGCCATATTTCGTGTCGTTAGCGAAATGGATCGCCTGGTCGGCGCCGTCCACCGCGGTGAGCGCGATTACTGGGCCAAAAACTTCTTCCCGGATCAACGCATTATTCTGGTCCGCGCCTAACGCCAGAGTGGGACTGACGAAATAGCCACGTTCGGGCACGTCGCCGCCCTGGATCAGATCCAGGCCGGAGGCGCGGGCGGCCGCCACGTGCGCATTTACCTTGTCGCGATGCGGGGCCGATGCCAGGGGCGCTACTTGGGTGGACTCGTCGAGGCCCGCACCGAGCTTCATGTCCCGGATCGCTGCCGACATTCCGTCGAGCAGCTCGGGGTAGATCGCCTTGTCGACATAAATGCGCGAAATCGCGGCGCAGACCTGGCCGGAATTGAACAAGGCGCCGGCAAGCAGGCCGGGAATGGTCTTGGCGAGATCAGCGTCGCGTAAAACCACGGCCGGGTTCTTGCCGCCTAGCTCCAGCGAGAAGCGCGCCATGCGGTCGAGCGCCACCTGGCCGATCCGCTTGCCGGCCGCGGTTGAACCAGTGAATGAGATTTTGGCGATGTTCGGATGCCTCACCAGGGCCTCGCCGGTCACCGGACCGGTGCCGTTCACGACGTTGAACACACCCGGTGGCACACCGGCTTCGATCGCGAGCTCAGCCAGGCGGAAGGCGGTGAGCGGAGTGACTTCGGACGGCTTCAGCACGATCGAGCAACCGGCGGCGAGCGCCGGCAATATTTTCCAGATGCTGATCGACATCGGGAAATTCCACGGCGCAATGCCGGCTACCACCCCCACCGGCTCGCGCCGGGTGGAGACGTTGAAGCGAGCGCCAGGGGGGAACGGGATCGAGACGTCGAGCGTGAGACCGGTGATCTTGGTGGTAAGCCCGGCGACGTAGCGGATGTATTCGACCGAAGCGCCGACCTCGACGGCGCGCGCCAGATGGATCGATTTGCCCTGATTCCAGCTCTCGAGCTGCGCCAGCTCCTCGCCGTGGGCGGCGATCACTTCGGAGAATTTATAGAGGATCCGCTCGCGGTCGGCGGGACGCATGTTGCGCCAGGTGCCGGCTTCGAAATGCCGGTGGGCGGAACGCACCGCCAGATCCACGTCGGCGGGACCCGCTTCACCCAGAACCACAATGCGGTCGCCGGTTGCCGGATTGAAGATGCTGGTGGTGGTGTCCGACTGCGTCGCTTGATGCTGGCCCTCGATGTAAGCACCCTTGATGCGATCGATCAGGGACTTGGTCTCGGGTAGAAGCGCGATTACTGACATGACGGTCTCTCCCTGGCTTGGAGGGTCAGTCTAGAGGGGGATCAGGGCGAAGTGAAGGGAGGAAGAAGTCTTCTTTTTGTTCACAAAAAGAAGACTTCTAGCCTTCCCACTTCTCCACGGTCTGATCGATCGCCCCGAACACCGAATGTCCTTCGCGATCCAAAAACTCCAGCCGCAGGCGATCGCCGAAGCGCAGATACTCCGTTTTCGGAGTGCCGTGCGCCAGGTGCTCGCGGGCGCGGGCTTCGGCGATGCAGCCGGAGCCATGCTGGCGCTCGGCGTTGGCGAGGGCTCCGGCACCGATTATGGTGCCGGCGGAAAGCTCGCGGGTTTTGGCGGCGTGGGCGATCAGGTCGGTGTAGTCGAAGGTGGCATCCTTGCCGGGATCGAGGTCGCCAATGAGCTCGCCGCGAATGTAGCATTTGTAAGAGCCGGAGAGCAGCTTGCCGTTCCACAGGTCGCCGACTTCGTCGGGTGTGACTACGAACGGGCCCATCGAGCTGGCGGATTTGCCTTGGACGAAGCCGAAGCCGCGACCGATTTCGGCGGGGATCAGGCCGCGTAGCGATACGTCATTGAGCAAGCCCAGGAGGCGCACATAACCGGAGCTCTGTTCGGGTGTGACGCCTTGGGGTACGTCGCCGGTGATCACGATGATTTCGGCCTCGATGTCGATGCCGTAGGCTTCGTCCTCACGCAATAGAATGGGGTCCGTCGGGCCGATGACCTTGTCGGACAGGCCTTGATACATTAGCGGCTTCTCGAAGAAATCATCGGGCACCTTGGCGCCGCGCACCTGACGGATCGGCGCCATGTGGTTGTGATAGGCGCTGCCGTCCAGGAACGCATAGGCTCGCGGGAGCGGGGCGGCAAGCTCTTCGAGCACGATGGGGAACGCATCAGGGCGGGTTCTGGCGGCGAGCTCGTGTGCGATCGTGGCCAGCACCGGCGATACCGTCTCCCAGTCGTCCAGCGCGCGCTGGAGCGTGCTTGCGACCCTGGCTACCACGGCGTGGGTGCGCTCCGGATTTACTACGATGAGGGTGCCGTCGCGGCCGCCGGCCTTCAGCGTGCCTAGAATCATGACGTGGATTTACCTTCGGTTTCACCGGCGCGAACATAGCCGGTGGTGCCGCCGAATAGATCCGCGCGGCGCGACCAGTCGTGGGTTTTATCCCATATCTCCAATACCGCCGGCGCTTCGGCTTCGAATTGTAGCAACCGCTCGGGCGGCGCGGTGCGTACCGTAAGTTCGAGCCGGTGGCCTGAAGGATCGAAGAAATAGATCGAAAGAATGAACGCGTCATGGTCGGTCGGGCCGACCACCGACATCCCGCGCGCCTCCATCTTGGCCTTGGCGGCGTGTAGCTCTTCAACGGTTGCGACCTCGAAGGCGAAGTGCTGGATCCAGTCGGGGGAAGTTAGATCCTTCATATTGCCCGGATCGTTCGGCACCTCGAAAAAGCCGATCGAACTGCCGTCTTCCATTTCCAGAAAGATGTGGATGTGCGGGCTGTAGAGCCCAGTCGACGGCACCAGATCCTCGCCCATCGCGTGCGAGAACTTCAAGCCGAGCACCTCGGTGTAGAATTCCACGGTCTCGCGCGCATCCTTGCAGCGAAAGGCGGCGTGATGAAGTTTCTTGCAAAGCATGAAGGTTCCCCTCGAACCAGCGGAATACGAATTCGGCTTCTAGGCTCTCCGGCCCGCCAGTGTCTGTCACAGCCTCGTGTGACATGCAACGGCACGGCGCGCAGGGCCACCATCTTGGCGACCAGCCGATAGTGTAGCGGGCCTCGGCGGCGTTGGCTGTCCCATGCGGATGTGACAGACAACGAATCCGATCCGGCCTACGAGTGGGCGGTTACCCATGAACGTCCGAGCTTGGGGAAAGAGTGCCGAAGGTTGAAAAGCATTTCGTTTGCGGTGTGTTCGAGCAGGTTCCATGCATGCCCCGGCAAATCAAGAGCAACCCCAGGATAGCGCCTGCATCTTACCGGGAGGAAAGAAGAGTGAGAAAATCAAGTCTATTTCTGGGAATTTCGGCGATTGCACTCAGCGGTGGAATCTCGCCGGCGGCGCGCGCCCAGACCACGGCGGCGACCAATGCGGCGCAACTTGGCACTGTGGTGGTCACCGCCGAGCGCCGCAAGTCGAGCGTGCAGAAGACCGCACTTACGATTACCGTTGTTAAGGGCACTGATATCACCCGCCACGGCGATACCGAACTGAGCCAGATCCTCCAGGATGTTCCCGGCTTGCAGTTTCAAGGCAACGAAAACAGCGGCGATACCGGCGGGGCGCAAAGCGTCGGTGGCGCCGGCGGACCACCCGACATCGCGATCCGCGGCTTGGGCACCGACGGCCCCAACAAGTCTCCGGCGACCGCGGTCTATCTTGACGGCGTGATCCTGCAAAGCGGCGGTGCGGACTATTACGACGTAAATCGGGTCGAAGTGCTTAGCGGCCCGCAGGGCACGCTGTATGGCCGCGACGCCACCGGTGGTGCTGTGAGTATCATCACCAACGATCCGACGCAGAAATTCTCCGTGTTCGGCCAGGTTCAGTACGGGTCGTATAATTTTCTTGGCGGCCAGATGGTCGTGAACATCCCGCTTGCCGATGTTCTTGCGCTGCGCGTGGGCTTTAACGGCGACGAACACAGGGCCTATCTGAAGGGCGAATCCGGCCACGAAAGTGAATACAACAGCCGCGCCAAATTGCTCTACAAGCCGATCGACACTCTGTCATTGCTGATCGGCGCCGAATATTACCACGCCGACGACAACATCACACAGGGCGTTTTCGAAATCGATGGGTACCCGAAGGCCACATCACCGGCGGAACCCACTAATTTCGACGTCGTCGGTGGGGCCGCCCGGAATCCAATCGAGTTCCACAAATATTATGCCGATTTCGATTGGAATCTTGGTCTGACCAATGTTACCTACATTCCGGCCTATCAGACCACCCACAGCTTTACCGGCTCATCCAACCCCTTCACTGGTTACGGGCAAACGGTTTCGCCCTACAATCAGACTGTGACGCATGAATTCCGCTTGGCTAATCCGGATAATTCAAAATTGATCTGGGTCGCCGGCCTCTATTACTATCATTCCGACTACGCCCAGCTTTACAGCGGCGGCGCCGGACCCACCGCGCTGTTTTTCACCTTCCCGCAATATTACACCAACAATTCGATCGCGGGCTTCGGCGAAGCCACCTATCCGATCACTTCGTTCCTGCGGCTTACCGGGGGAGCGCGAGAGAACAGCGACGGCGTCCGGATCAGCACCGGAGGTCCGCCGGGGTCGCCACCCGGCGAGCTTCTGTCCTATAGTCACCGCTTCGAGCACTTTGACTGGAAAGCCCGTATCGACGGTGATCTTTCGCCCACCAATCTGCTCTACGCCATGGTTTCCACCGGCTATCGCCCCGGCGGCTTTGCCAATGGCGAAACCTATCAGAACGAGTCGCTGACTTCTTATGAAGTGGGCTCGAAGAATCGTTTTAGCAACATCACGCTGAACGCCGCCGCGTTCTATTACGATTATAGCGGATTCCAGTCGCTGCAATCGGCTTCGGTCCTGATCGACGGCGCCTACCGGCCGGTCAGCACTGTGCTGGTGCTGCCGGCGAAGGAATATGGCCTCGACATCGAAGCCAGCGCCTATCTGACACCGAACGATAAAGTATCGCTGTCACCCGAGTTGATGCAGGGGACCTATTCTGGCAATGGTAGCTACGCCGGCAATGTCGTGGTGGCGAATGGGAAGATGCTGCCGCACATGACTAACTTCTCGGTGTCCGGCAGCTATTCGCACGATTTCGATCTGGCGGATGGGTCCGTGGTTACTCCCGATGTTGATTTCCATTATCAGACCAAGGAGATAACCGATTTCGACACCAGCAACTACCCGAGCCTGAACCCGGAATTCGTGCAGAATGCCTATGGTCTGATCAATTCGTCGATCGATTATACCTCGCCCAATGGCAAATACAGCGTCGACGTCTATGGG
>Ga0302310_10003679_pt1 | contig 11835 bp, 9 predicted proteins | sample III_Palsa_N1_2_FD_200451 | JGI IMG/M metagenome (GOLD analysis project Ga0302310, IMG submission 200451) | Peat permafrost microbial communities from Stordalen Mire near Abisko, Sweden - III_Palsa_N1_2 | ecosystem: Environmental > Terrestrial > Soil > Palsa > Peat permafrost | place: Sweden... | reverse complement strand
GCATAAGTGGTTGCGACGAAACTCCCTGCCTATTTGGTCTTGCTCCGTGTGGGGTTTACCATGCCGCGACTGTTACCAGCCGCGCGGTGGGCTCTTACCCCGCCGTTTCACCCTTACCGCAGATCGCGTGCATGGGCTTCTCGCTTGCGCTCGAAACTCAACAATCTGAGGCGGTTTATTTTCTGTTGCACTGGCCGTCCAGCCGGCTTGCGCCGACCGTCCCGGACGTTATCCGGCACACTGCCCTGCGGAGTTCGGACTTTCCTCCCCCTCCGGATAGCCGAGGCCACCGGAGGCAGCGATCATCCAGCCGCCTGCACAGGGTTAAGTGTAGCAGTAGGGCAGCGGAAAGAGGGTAGGGGATAGGGGATAGGGAGGACGCGGGTCTCGCGGGCATCGGCTCGTGCGATTCGAGGAACCGGGGGGCGGGTTCCAGCGTAGAGACGTTCAGGAGCTGCGGGAGAGGTGTGCCTCAAAAGCGGTTTTGGTCGCGGATGAAGACGTTCGGTGGGCAGCAGCGGCGGTCGCACAGGATAGACTTAAGGCGGATTACGTGGTGAGTTTCTGATGGAAAAGAAGGAAGCATTCCGGATCGCGTTGCAGTCGCTGTGGGCGAACAAGCTGCGCAGCATACTGACGCTGCTTGGCGTGGTGATCGCGGTGGCGAGCGTGATTGCGGTGGTGACGCTGATCAACGGCGCGAATGTGTACGTGGCGACGAAGATCAATAACCAGGGTGCGGATGTGTTTACGGTCTCGCAACAGCCGGCGTTCACGACCAGCTACAAGGAGTACCTGAAGTACCAGAAGCGCAAGGTGATCTCGATGGACGAGTACCGTGCGATGCAGAAGGAGTGCACGGCATGTGCGAAGGTGGGAGCGTTCCAGAGCTCGGTGGGCGGGATTGTGTATGGACGGCAGTCGAGTACGGACACGCAGATTCGAGGGTACTCGGCCTTGATGCCGGACATGCAGAACCTGAACATTGTGGAGGGGCGTGGATTTACGCAGGCGGATGAAGATCATGCGGCGCCGGTGGCGCTGATTGGCGCGGACATTGAAGAGAACCTGCTGAAGGGTGAAGATCCGATCGGCAAGGAGATTCGCGTGGACGGCGTGCCGTACACGATCATTGGCCTGGGAGAGAAGCAGGGAAAGACGCTGGGGCAGAGCCAGGATAATTGGGTAGGCGTGCCGTTGACGTCGTATCAAAAGACGTACGGGACGATGAAGTCGCTGACGATTTACATGAAGGCGCCGAGCGGGGCGGAGGGGATGGTGGCAGCGAGCGACCAGGCGCGGGTGATCATGCGGGACCAGCGGCATGATCGGCCGGGCGAGGAGGACAGCTTTACGCTGGAGACGAGCGACACGCTGGCGGGGTTGTTGTCGCAGATCATCAACAGCATTGGCGGGGTGGCGATTGCGATCGCGGCGATTTCGCTGGTGGTGGGCGGCGTGGTGATTATGAACATCATGCTGGTGAGCGTGACGGAGCGGACGCGCGAGATTGGGGTGCGGAAGGCGCTGGGGGCGAAGCGGCAGGATTTGCTGATCCAGTTTTTGATGGAGTCGGGAACACTGTCGCTGATTGGCGGAGCGATTGGGGTGGTGTTCGGGATTATTGTGGCAAAGGGGGTAGCGATCATCGCAGGATTCCCTGCGGCGATTGCGTTGTGGAGCGTGGCGGCGGGGTTGATTGTGGCGTTGTCGGTGGGAGTATTCTTTGGGGTATATCCGGCGCGGAAGGCTGCGGACCTGGATCCGATTGTGGCGCTGAGGAGCGACTTCTAGCGATGGCGATGCGGACGACCGATCAACGCGAATCAGTGAAGATGGCGTTGGATACTCTGCGCGCGAACAAGATGCGCTCGGGGCTGACGATCCTGGGCATCGTGATTGGCGTGATGACGGTGATTACGATCTCGTCGGTGATTACGGGGTTGAACTCTTCGGTGTCGGACATGGTGGCGCAGTTCGGGACAAATGTGTTGTGGATGTTCCGGTTTCCGGTGATCGGGGTGCGGCCGACGACGGAGATGCTGGCGCGCAAGCAGTTGACCTTTGACGACATGTTGGAGATTGGAAAACTGCCGCACGTGGTCGCGGCATCGGCCTCGCTGCAATACACGAATTATCAATTCAACGAAGGCTCGGTGACAGCGAAATTTGGGCAGCGGAAGGCGGACAATGTTTCGCTCGAAGGAGACACGCCATCGAATGTTGCGGTGTATGACATCGTGCTGAGCGCGGGACGTTTTTTCACGCAGACGGACATGGATCGCGCGGCGGATGTGACGGTACTGGGACATGACGTGACGCAAGAACTATTCGGAAACGTCGATCCGATTGGCAAGGAAGTAGTGATTGCGGGACGGACGTTCACCGTGATTGGCGTGTTTGAGAAGCAGAAGACGGCGTTTGGCGGCGGCAAGAATCCTGCTGATAGCTACGCGTATTTCCCGATCCCTACGTTTCGAAAGCTGCATCCGGAGATTTTGGATTACTGGATCAGCGCGAAGTTCGACGACCAGAAGAACAAGGCATTGGTGACCGATGAGATTCGCGAACTGCTAAGGAGACGGCGCAAGGTGCGCAATGAGCAGCCGGATAATTTCGCGATCTTCAGCTCGGATTCGATTACGAAGCTGTGGAACCAGATTACCGGCAGCCTGTTTCTACTGATGTTTGGATTGAGCGCGGTGGGGTTGATGGTGGGGGGCGTGGGCGTGATGAATATCATGCTGGTGAGCGTGACAGAGCGAACGCGCGAGATTGGCGTGCGCAAGGCGATTGGAGCGACCAAGCAGACGATCCTGCTGCAGTTTACGCTGGAGGCGATTGTGCTTTGCGCTGTGGGTGGGGTGATTGGGATCCTGGCGGGGTCGGCGATTGCACTGGTGCTGAAGTTCTGGATTTCGTGCCAGGTGAGTTTGCTCTGGGTGCTGGCGGCGTTTCTATGCTCGTGCGGGATTGGATTGGTGTTTGGAATCTATCCGGCGTGGAAGGCTGCGAATCTGAATCCGATTGAAGCATTACGCTACGAGTAGTGAATCGCGGTTGGGCGGCCTCGATGTCGCGGCACCTTCACTACACTAGGTAGATGGACTGGATTGCGGTGGTGGTGCAGGGTGTGTTGGGGCTGCTTACGCTTTGTGGGGTGGCGTATGGGCTGATTGCGCTTTGGAGTGCTCGGGACTTTGAGCGGAGCTCGCGCGGTGGGAGCGCGAGAGGGGGCTTCGCGCCGGGGGTTTCGATTCTTAAGCCGGTGAAGGGCGTGGATGCGCGGATGTATGCGGGGTTGGTGAGCCATTGTGTGCAGGAGTATACGGGCGAGTTCGAGTTGGTGTTTGGGGTGAGCTCGCTGGAGGATGCGGCGGTGCGCGAGGTTGCGCGGCTGCGGGTGGAATATCCGGGGGTGAGCATCCGGCTGGTCGAGTGTACGGAGAGGTTGGGGGCTAGTGGGAAGATGTCGAACCTGGTTCAGATGCTGCCAGAAGCGCGGTTCGAGCATGTGATTGTGAATGACAGCGATATTCGGGTGTCGCCGAAGTATTTAGAGCGGGTGATGGCGGGGTTTGTGGATGACGGCGTGGGGTTGGTGACGGTGCCTTATGTGGGGCGCGCGGAAGGTGGGCTGTGGTCGCGGCTGGAGGCGCTGGGGATTGCTACGGATTTTATGCCGGGGGTGCTGGTGGCTCGGAAGCTGGAGGGTGGGATTCGGTTTGGGCTGGGGTCTACGCTGGCTACTACGAAGACGGCGCTGGCGGCGATTGGTGGGTTTGAGTCGATGGTGGATCAGCTTGCGGATGACTATGAGTTGGGCGCGCGGATGAGTGCGGCGGGGTATGAGGTGGCGCTGGTGCGCGAGGTGGTGGAGACTACGGTGCCCGCGTATACGCTGCGCGGATTTTGTGAGCATCAGTTGCGGTGGGCGCGGAGTACGCGGGATTCGCGGCGGTGGGGGTATGTGGGGGTGGGCGTGACGTTTGTGCTGCCGTGGTCGATGGCGACAGTGGTGGCGAGCGGGTTTACGCTGTGGTCGTTCTCGCTGTTCAGTATGGCGCTGCTGGTGCGGGTGAGTGTGGCGCTGACCGTGGGGGTAGGGATTCTGCGCGATGGGCAGGTGCTGCGGGATATTGTGTGGCTGCCGCTGCGGGATTGCTTTGGGTTGTTCTTCTGGGCTTGGAGTTATGCGGGGGATACGATTGTTTGGCGGGGGGAGAAGTTTCGGTTGCGGCGTGGCGTGCTGGAGAAGCTGGGAAGCAGAGTGTAGAGGGTAGAGTGTAGAGCGTAGAGGGAGGCGCGGATGGGGCGGGGACCGGAGGCGGCTTCGGAGGTGATGGTGGAGGCGGCGTTTGGGCGGGATGGTGCGGTAGTGTGTGGGGAGTTGGTGGGGTTGTTGCGGAGTGGGGACAAGGCGGTGGTGGAACGGGCTGCTCGGACGCTGAAGAAAATTGCGGAGAGGGATCGGGACGCGTTGTATGCGTGGCGGAAGGCGCTGCTGAGGGAGGCGTTTCGCGCGATGGATGTGCGGGTGCAGTGGAATCTTTCGATTGTGCTGGGGCGCTCGCCGCTGAAGGGCGCGGATAAGGCGCTGGCGGTGGAGTTGATGTTTGAGCGACTGCGGGATGGGAGTGGGTTGAATCGGACGATGGCGATGCAGGCGTTGATGGACTTGTCGGAGGGGGATGTGGGGCTGCGGGCGCGGGTTGTGCCGATTGTGCGGGAGTCGCTGGAGGGTGGCACGCCGGCGATGAGGGCGCGAGCGCGGAAGTTGCTGGGGATCAAGCGAGTGCGGTGATGAAGCGAGTGTGCTCGAGTCATCGCTCGCTAGTTGTAACCACAAAGGTGAGCTATGCCGACCGAGATGAAGACTGTTCCGATTCCGACGAACAACAGACGCCCCGCCCAACGAGGTATCTTCTTGTCCGAAAGTGCGCCGTACATTCCCTTCGCGGCGTAGAACTGCTTTATGGTTAGGCCGGCAGCGATCATTCCCAGACCCATGACGATGACAATGATTGCGGACGTGTTGGTCATTTGAGAGGGTCTTGGCTTTGCGGATCGGTGGGGGTGTGGACGTGTTGGTGGATGTCGCCTACTACGTCGGTCAGGTAGTGGAGCTTGCGGCTTAGGGCCTGGATTTCGGATTCAGCTCGGCGGTTGACTTCGAAGTCTAGCTCGCTGCGGACGCGGTCTTTGTGATCCTGGCGGTTCTGGCTCATCATGATGACCGGCGCCTGGATGGCCGCGAGCATGGAGAGGAAGAGGTTGAGCAGGATGAAGGGGTAAGGGTCCCATGTCTTGCCGTGGGTGGAGAGCAGGTAGACGTTGAGGCCGACGTAGGCGACCAGCGTGATACCGAAGAGGATGATGAAGGTCCAGGAGCCGCCGAAGCTGGCGACGTGGTCGGCGATGCGCTCGCCGAAGGTTTCCTGCTCGTCGATGAGCTCGTTGGGGTTGCGCATGGCGCGTCCGCGGATGACGCGTTGGGCGTTGTGTATCTCGGTGGACATGACGGTGAGCATGTCGAGGCCGGCCATCGGCTTGGTTTGGAGGAGGATGGTGATGTCGTTGCGATCGATCTCGATGCAGGAAGAGGGTTCGGTGGCGATGGCGGTGGTGAGGTGGGGGACACCTTCGAGCATGGAGGCGAAGCCGAAGAAGTCGCCGTGGCGAGGCTGGGAGAAGATGAGTTCCTGATCGTCTTCGTCGATGAGGGTGACGTCGACTGCACCGGAGAGCATGACGTAGGCGGGGCCGCTGGGCTCGCCGGCCTTGTAGATGCGCTGGTTGGCGGCGAAGTCGCGGAGTTCGACCTGGGCGGCGAGGACGGCTAGCTCGTCGTCGTCCAGGAGAGAGAAGAGCGGGATTTGGCGGAGTTCGTCGGTGTGGCAGGGCATAGGAAACCAGGGATTAGGGAACAGGGATTAGAAAGGCAAGTACAGCTTAGCGGTTGGGTTGGTTGCTGACGATCTCTTTGCCTCCGGATTTTACGAGAATGTAAACGGGGCCGGGAAGGGCGGGGAGTTGGTTGGGTGGGTCGGTCAGGGATTGCCAGAGGAAGATGCGTTGGGGGCCTTGCCATTTGGCGGCTAGGGTTTGTGGGGTTTCGAAGATTTTGGGGGCGTCGGGGAAGAAGCTGCCGTACCAGAGGTTGGAGCTGCGGCCTTCGAGGATGTGGATGAAGTTGGTGGCCGGGGCGAGGGGGGCGGAGGAGGCTTGAGCTGCGTAGGTGTTGGGGCGCTGGAGGTAGAAGGCTAGCGTGCTGCCGGCTTCGTACTCGCCGTGGATGCAGATGAGGTCGTTGGGGTGGACCTGGGGGGCGATGGCTTCGGCTAATTGGGCCGAGGTGAGGACAGGGGCGAAAGTCTGGAGGCCGAGGTGGGCGGCGAGCAGGAAGCCGAAGGCTCCGGCGGCTAGAGCGAGGTTGGCGGCGTGGGGGCGCGAACGACGGCGGAGGAGAAAGGCGGCGAGTGGGCCGAGGAAGAGGCTCAGCGCGGCGAGGGTGAGAGGGATGCGGAAGAGGCCGAGGGCGCGGGTGTCGAGGTCGAGGAAGTGGCCCATGCTGAGGGCGTAGTCGGAGGGGTGCTCGGTGAGGAGAGTGGCGAGGTCGGTGTGCGGGGCTGGGGTGTGGGCTTGGAGGAGGATGGTTATTGCGGCGGCGGCGAAGAGGGTGCCTAGGATGAGGAGGACAGCGGTGCTGCGGAAGGCGGCGCGGACAGGTGTATCGGTCTTCAGGGCTTCGTGTAGGACTTCACTGCGGGTGGGTCGAGGCTCGCCTGGGGCGCGGGATGTGGCGACAAGAAAAGGCTGTGTGAGCCAGCCGGCGACGAGGAGGGCAAGGGCTGGGATGGCGGGGAGGACGTAGTATTCCTGACGCGTGGAGAAGGCGAAGAAGAGGAGGACGACGGCGGCCCAGAGGAGGAGGAGGAGATTTCTGCGGCGCTGGATGGGGAGTTCGTGGCGGCGGAATTGGTCGCGGAAGTCTTGGCTGTGGGAGGATCTGCCAAACAGCGGTGCGGCCCAGGCGGTGGCCTTGAAGAGGAAGGCGGACCAGGGCATGAGCCAGATGAGGCAGAGGCCCCAGAAGAGCCAGAGGGGCGAGGTGTCGTAGTCGTGGGGGATGCGGAGGTTGAGGTAGCGGAGGAGGTGCTCGTTCATGAAGTAGAACCAGAACCAGCCGTGGACATTGCCGTCGGTGGGGAGGGGGACTTGCCAATGGTGGTGCAGGAAATGGAAGGGGGCGGGCGTGCCTTGCGTGGGATTGGCGAGGCCGGCGAGGATGTGCCAGGGGGCTGCGATGAGGAGGAAGATGAGGGTTGATGTGAGGGGGTGGAGTTGGCGGAGGCGCGCGAGGCCAGGGCGAAGGCCGCGGGTGATGAGGAGGTACAGCACGGCGATGGCGATGGGAAAGACGATGCCGATGAGGCCCTTGGTGAGGACGTTGAGGGCGCAGGCTGCAGCGAATCCGCAGCAGTTGAGGCGGAGGCTGGTGTTGGGGTGGGGATCGTACGCGTTGGGGAGGAGAGCCGATACAGGGGTCTCTCCACTACGCTTCGCTTCGGTCGAGATGACGGAAGTTTGGTGCGCAGCGGTGGAGAGGGCGGAGGTTTGGTGGGGTGAGCTGAGTTCTTCGGTGCGCCAGAAAAAGTAGAGGGCGACGGTGGTGAAGAGGCAGACCATCGCGTCGGGGATGTTGATGCGGGTGAAGATGAAGATGCCGAAGCTGGAGAGGGTGATGAGGGCGGCGTAGAGGCCGGCGCGGGTGCTGGCGAAGAGGCGGCGGGCGAAGGCTTCGATGAGGAGAGCGAGGGCGAGGACGGTGAGGGAGAGAGGGATGCGCGCGGTTACGGTGAGGGCGCGGGGCGAGGTCGCGCCGAAGAGTTGAGAAACGCGCATGGAGGCGGCCATGGACCAGTAGAGGAGTGGGGCTTTTTCGAGGTAGCGGATGCCGTTGGCGTAGAGGGTGACGTAGTCGTGGCGGAGGAGCATCTCGCGGGCCACTTCGGCGTGGACGCTGTCGGCGTCGTCGAGTAGGGCGGGGGCAACGAGGGTGAAGCTGGCGTAGAAGGCGATCCAGAGCAGGAGGATGGTGAGCAGCGTGGAGCGCGGGCGGGGTGGTGTTGCTGCGGGCATTGACGTTCAGTGTAAGGTGCGGCTGATGGTCGGTGGGACAAAATGGGGACGAGGTCGAGAGCTACGGCATACTCCAGGGCTAAAGCCCAAAGGCCTGCGGTGCTCTGAGGCCCTAGGCTGAAGCCTCGGGGTACCCGCTCTTGCGGATGGGCAGAACTTTAGAGTGCGGGTTGTTGCGGGTCGGAGAACAGGAGTCACGGATGCGAGGGATGAGGGTCGGGTAGACTGGCTGCGATGGCAAAGATGAAGCCCATGAAGGCGGCGGTTGAGCAGAGCCTGGTGCAGTTGGCTGGGGGTGGGCCGCCAGCGGAGATGGTGTTTGGGGATTGGTATCCGGCGCTGCGCGCGGAGGGGTTGAAGCGAGGCGATACGGCGGTGACGATGCTGCTGGGAATTGCGATGCTGGTCGGAAGAAAGAGTGACGGTGCGTTGTTTGCGATGAGGGATTTGTGTCCGCATCGGGGGATTCCCCTGTCGGCGGGGTGGTTTGATGGGGAGACGGTGCAGTGCAAGTATCATGGCTGGAGATTTGAGCCGTGCAGCGGGCGGTGCGAGGAGATTCCTTCGCTGACGAGCTTTGATCATTTGGTGCCGACGAAGATTTATGCGAATGCGTTTCCGGTGGTGGAGCGCGATGGGTATGCGTGGGTGTATGTACCGCCGCCGGGTGCTGGGCGGGTGGAGGATTTGAGTGGGCTGCCTCCGGTTCCGGAGTTGCCGAAGTTTGGGAAGCGGTATCGGAGCGCGCATCTGACCGCGGAGCTGCCTTGCAATGTGGACCACGGGATAATTGGGCTGATGGATCCGGCACATGGGCCGTTTGTACATCGGGCGTGGTGGTGGCGGAGCGCGGCGAGCATTCATGAGAAGACGAAGAAGTTTGAGCCGCTGGAGGATAGCGAACACGGGGGAAGGAATGCGGGGTTTCGAATGTCGGCGCATGCGCCCTCGTCGAATAGCGCGCCGTACAAGCTGTTGGGGAAGCCGGTGACGACGATTGATTTTGTGCTGCCGAATCAGCGGGTTGAGACGATTCGGGCGGTCAACGGTAAGGGGCGGGAGCGGTGGTTTGCTTCGCTGACGACGGTGACTCCAGTAACGGCGACGTCGTGCAGGATTGATGTGATTGCGGCTTGGGATATTGCGTATTGGGTGCCGTTCGTTACGCCGATTGCGAGGTATTTTGGGGCGAAGTTCGTGGCGCAGGATCAGCAGACGATGGTGGAGCAGGCGCGCGGGTTGCGGTCGAATCCAGGGTTGATGCTGATTGATGATGCGGACTTGCCGGCGAAGTGGTATTTCGCGCTGAAACAGCGGCGGCTGACGGGTGAAGGCGAGCATCCGCTGAAGGGCCCGGTGGAGTTGCACTGGCGGAGCTAGAAGCGAGAGTGAAGGCTGTCCGAAGTTGAGCCAGCGTGATCTTGATGTGGGTTGCAGCCGTTGTATACGGCATACCTACAGGAAACTCTCCCCAAGTGACTTAACTCCGGTCACGCTGTGTAGCTTCCTGGGAAACTCCCAAGGACTATGCATGCAAGGGCCACCGAACGACTCCACCCTCTCGGGTGAAGGATTTTTCAGCGACGTATTCACCGCTGGAAAGACTGACCAGTCAACATCGATCGCAATCACTGAAAGAACCAAGCGCTGGTTCTTCGCGGCGTTTCTGGTCTTTGTGGCAGCGTGCTCGGTGTGGCAAGCGGCGGTGCCGGCGCGTGCTTTCGATTCCTGGATCATTGGGGACTGGCTGATCAACTATAGCGGTGGCTTTATACGGCGTGGACTTATCGGCGCGCTGGTGATCACCCTGCATCGCGCGACGGGGGCACCTTTGGAGTGGATCGTGTTCTCGATCCAGACGATCGCGTTCCTGGTTTTCCTGGGTTGCGTTTACCAGCTATCGAAGGGAATCCGCTGGTCGTATCTGATGGTCGCAGTGCTGTTATCTCCAGCGACGCTGGCATTTACGGTGCTGGACCCGTCGTACGCCGGACTTCGCAAGGAGATTCTGCTGTTCGCCGGACTTGCGCTTTTCGTCGTGGTGCTGGTGCACGATCGTTTGAAGGACTGGCAGTTGATCGCCGTGCTTAGTGCCATCCTGGTGGGCATGACGCTTTCGCATGAAGCCTTGCTGGTGGCTGCACCGTATCTGTTTGCGGCAGTGGCTGTCCAGACGATGAGCTTGCGGCGGGCGGTCAGGCTATGCGCTATACCGTTCGCGCTGGCTGGACTGGCGCTGATCGCGGTGATACTTCGGCACGGGGATCTGGCGATGACCCAGGCCATCTGCAGCTCGGTAGGAGGACAGATGAATGCGGCGGGGGTGGTCACGGCTACCGGCGGTATCTGTAGTGGCTCGATCGCCTCGCTGCAGTTGAGTGCATCGGCCGAGCATGCGGGGATTATTGGATGGATTCGAGATTCGCATCTATTGAGTTTGTATGGCTTGTTTATCGTCCCGACGTTTGCACCGTTGATTCTGCTGATGTGGCAGTTCTACCGTCGCGACCATCTTCGGTATGAGGTGCTGGTTGTATTCGCGTGTTTCCTGGTATCGCTGCCGGGCATAGCCGTGCTGATGTATGTGGGATCGGACTGGGGGCGCTGGATCCATATTGAGGCAGTGAGCCTGATGCTGCTGGCGATGATGATCGACCGTAGGGCGATTGCTGATTCTCGGAAGGCGGAACCTGCGAGGCGCAGCAAGGTCGCGGTGCAAGCACTTGCGACGTTGGTGGTGTTGCTGTACGTGACCACCTGGACATTGCCAGCGATAGGCACGGGCTACGAGCGTCAGGGCTACTTATCGCTTGTGTCGCCGGAATATCGCAAGACCATGCACGACACTCGAGCTGCTGCGGTTCGGCTCGTCAAAGAGGGTGTGGGGGCGCGCAACAGCGGTTCCTGAAGAGGCGTTCTACACTATTAAGGATGCCGGGGACTGCCAAGTCGAAGACGCGGATGCAGACGATCCTGAAAGGGTCGCTGATGTTGACGGCGCTGTATATTGCGGCGACGTTCTACTTTGGGCTGCGCGCGCATTCGCTGGCGCTTATGTCTGAGGCGGGGCACAATGTGTCGGACTTTCTGGCGCTGGGGTTGAGCTTTGTGGCGGTTTGGCTGCAGGCGAGGCCGGCTACCGACGAGAGGACGTTTGGATATCAGCGTGCGGGGGTGCTTGCGGGATTCGTAAACGCGCTGAGCTTGATGGTGCTGGCGGGCTGGATCGCAGTGGCGGCGGTGGGAAGGTTCTTTCATCCCGTGGCGGTAGAGGCGCACCTGATGATGTGGGTGGCGGCGGCCGGCGTGGTGATGAATGGATTGATTGCGGGACTGCTGTGGAAGTTTTCGGGCGACGTAAATATTCGCAGCGTGTTTCTGCATATGCTGGGCGACACGGTGTCGACTGCAGCGGTGATTGTGGGCGGGCTAGTGATTGCGGTGACGGGGTTGCAGTGGATTGATCCGCTGCTCTCGCTGATTATTGCGGCCATGATCTTAGCGAGCTCGTGGAGTATTGTGCGGGAGACGCTGCATATTCTGCTGGAAGGAACGCCGCGGAGTGTGGACCTGGCGGAGATTCGCGGGGCGATGCAGAGCATTGAAGGCGTGGTGAATGTGCATGATCTGCATGTGTGGAGTTTGACGTCGCAGAGCCATGCGATGGCTTGCCATGTGCAGGTGGTGGAGATA
>Ga0302310_10003677_pt1 | contig 11838 bp, 8 predicted proteins | sample III_Palsa_N1_2_FD_200451 | JGI IMG/M metagenome (GOLD analysis project Ga0302310, IMG submission 200451) | Peat permafrost microbial communities from Stordalen Mire near Abisko, Sweden - III_Palsa_N1_2 | ecosystem: Environmental > Terrestrial > Soil > Palsa > Peat permafrost | place: Sweden... | reverse complement strand
GGTCGTACGCGTGTAGGCGAATGATGCGACCACGCTCTAACAACTACCTCGTTCGACTACGATCATACCGTGAGCCTTCTTCGATCAGATGGCCTGCCTCGACTAGTGGCCTGTACCAACTGATTGTGTACTGATGTGTCGCGATGGATCGGCATATTTCCATTTCACGGTCCGAGGCGCCTTGTTGTAATGGCGGATGTAGCGCATGAGCTTTCTCTTCAAGTCGGCGACCGAAGTGAAGACGCCCCGTGCGATAACGTCACGCTCAATTTTGCCGAACCACAGCTCAACCTGGTTGAGCCATGATGAGTACGTCGGCGTGAAGTGCAGGTGGACCTTCGGGTGCTTTTCCAGGAAATCTTTGACCGGCTGGCTCTTGTGAGCCGAGAGATTGTCGGCGATCACATGGATCTCTTTACCGCGCGGCTGATTGATCACGATATCGGTCAGGAAGGCGACGAACTCGGCGGAGGTGTGGCGCTCGGCAGTCTTGCCCAGAACCTCTCCGGTCTTGGTGTTGAAGGCGGCGTACAACGAAAGCGTTCCATGGCGGAAGTACTCAAAACCATGTCGCTCAGCTCTACCAGGAGAAAGTGGCAACACTGGGTCCTTGCGATCCAAGGCTTGAATTGCCGTCTTTTCATCGACGCAGAACACTGCAGCGTGAGCCGGCGGGTTCAGATACAGACCGATAATGTCGGCCGCCTTCTTCTCAAAGTCCGGATCGTTCGAGGCCATGTAGCGCTCGATCAGATGGGGCTTCAATCCGTGCTTGCGCCACACCCGCGCGACCATCATGTGGCTGACGTCCAGATGAGCTGCCAGTTTGCGTGTCGTCCAGTGGGTCGAACTGCTGGGTGCGTGGCGCGTCGCCTCCAAAATCCGAGCTTCCAGCTCAGGCGTGAGCACCGTGGCGACTTGGCCGATATGCCGGCTGTAGAGCCCCGCGATACGCTGCTCAGCGAACCGCTTGCTCCAGCTGGCCACAAAGCCGCGGCTACAATCGATCCGATCCGAGGCCTCATCCCACGTATGACCCTCCGCCAGCAGCAAAATCAGGCGGGCTCGTCGGGCATCCTCTGCCCGATCCGTCCGGCTGTTGGCTCGCCGTGTCAGTTCCATACGTTCCGCGTTCGTCAAAGTGATGGCGTCTGTCATGGACGCCATTATAGTCTATAAATGGTTGTTACAGTCCACTAGGATATGGGAAGTGTTCGCACCTTGTTCGCTGGAACAGCGGCGCTCTGTGCAGAAATTGCGGTGGAACGGCGAGTCCGGGGTCTATGACAGATGCAGATAAATCTTCCCAGTCGCCATGCCAGCCCGGACAGCAAGCCAACCGACAGGGTAAGCTGCTAGGCGGAAGCCCAAGGATCGATTGGCACCCGCCGTCACTTGGTTTCGTACGCCCCTGCACCTAGAATTGGACCGAGGCCGGACGTTTGTACGATGACGGCGAGCCCGTTGGCGGGCGGCTTCAGGGCGGGCAGCTGCAGCGTGCCCGGAGCGAATACACCTAGTCTGCGGATCTGGATCGCATCGTTGTAGGTGTCGAGTCTGCGACCGCCATTTTCACCACCACGGATCTGTGTTGCCGAATGCTGCACGTAATCAATTTCCCACAGATCAGCGCTTTTCGCGGATCCCGTGAGGGTCAGCAGGAACGTTCCGTCGGATTGCCTGGACAGATCTACTTGCGCGGGCTGCGCGACACGGCTCGCCGTGATCGCGTGTTGGATTGCACCTTCCTGAGAGCCCACAAACGACTGTGTTCCATTCAGGATCAGCTGCGGCGTGAATACAGCTCCTTGGCTTAACCTGTGCGAGTAGGTGTACTGGCGATCAGTACCGACTTGGGAGGAGAACGGGTCTCGCCATTGGGGGCCATCCCAGTAGTTGACGTGAATTGACAGGACGATGACAGCGGGATTGGTACGCAATCTGCCCGCTACGGCGTCCGCTGGTGGACACGAGGAGCAGCCTTGCGAGGTGAAGAGTTCCGCGACATTGCGTTCAGCGCCAGCCGCATTCGTTACCTGTACATACAGCAGCGCCGCCAAGAGGATTAAGAGTCGCGGCGTCAACCATTGGTCACATTTTCTCATGAACGTTACCCACAGCACTGATGCGTGAAAAAACCGGCCGGCCACGTCATGGCGGCGCATTCCCCGTCCGCGCGCTCCCGCAGAGCATGTTACTGATCGCTCCAGCTATTCGTCATGCGAGTCGACTAATAATAAGACCGGGTCCCATACGAGTTTATTGCGGGCGCAGCTGGGAGTTGTCGACACATTTTTCACGAGGATGTACCGCCCGCACTCGGACGTGCCGCACGACGCCATTGCTCGTGGTCTAACCACCATGGCGCCGATCGGCTTCGCATGCTAATTTTGCTCAATAAGTCGTGCGTTTAATTGGTCTAGTCGGTTGAGACAGGCGCTACTCCGGAGTTCTCATGACCAAACCGTGGTCCCAGTCGAAATTTATCGTGCCTTCGGACATCACTCCAGAAGATAAGTTTCTATCACGACGCGCCCTGCTCGGGGGCGGACTTGGCATGGCAGCGGCGTTTGCGTTCGAACGCCGTGGCTTCGGACAGGATGCGAATGCAGCCCTTGTCGTTACTCGTAATGCGCAATACAGCGTGGCGGAGGCACCCAACTCCTTTAAGGATATATCGACCTATAACAATTACTACGAGTTCGGTACGGGGAAGTCCGACCCTTCGGAAAACGCGCAGCAATTTCGAACTCGGCCCTGGAGCGTGACTATCGATGGTGAATGCGACGTTAAAGGAACCTTTAGTCTCGAGGACATCCTAAAACCGCACGCTCTCGAGGAGCGCGTCTATCGCATGCGCTGCGTCGAGGCCTGGTCGATGATTGTCCCCTGGGTTGGCTTTCCGCTGGCCGACTTACTAAAGCGCTTCAAACCGACTTCCAATGCAAAGTTCGTGGAATTTAAGACTTTGCTCGACCCGAAGCAGATGCCGGGCGAGCGGGGCTCGGTCTTGGACTGGCCGTACACGGAAGGCCTCAGAATGGATGAGGCGATGAACCCGTTGACTCTCATGACCGTTGGGCTCTACGGCAAGGTGTTGCCGAACCAGAATGGCGCGCCCTTTCGATTGATCGTGCCGTGGAAATATGGGTTTAAAGGCATTAAGGCCATCAATCACATAAGGTTCGTTGCAAGCCAGCCAGTGACCACCTGGGCAAGATCTGCACCAAGCGAATATGGCTTTTATGCCAACGTCAACCCTGCGGTCGACCATCCACGATGGAGTCAGGCAAGCGAGCGGCATATTGGGGCGAGCCTCTTCGATCAGCGCCGGCCCACTTTGCCGTTTAATGGCTACGGGAAGGAAGTAGCTGGCCTCTACACTGGCATGAACCTGAAGACTTACTTTTGACGGCTAAGATCCGATCATTGCTAAAGGCAGCCGTATTCGTCGCCTGTCTTGGGCCGGCGATTTATTTGCTGGTTGGAGCGTTCGGTTTATGGAGCGTATCACTGGGCGCCGATCCAGTGCATACGATGCTGCACACCTGCGGCAATTGGGCGTTGAAGTTCTTGTTGATCACGCTTTGCATGACCCCGTTGCGCGATCTGACGCACACCACGATCTGGCTACGCTTTCGGCGCATGTTTGGTCTGTTTGCATTTTTCTACGCGATGCTGCACCTCGCGGTGTACATAATTTTCGATCAGTCGGGCCACCTCGAAACCGTGTGGCAAGACATCATCAAGCGTCCATATATCACCATCGGCATGCTCGCATTGCTGCTATTGGTGCCATTGGCCGTTACATCCACGGCTGCAATGCAGCGACGCTTACGGCACCGCTGGATCCTGTTGCATCGGCTGATCTACCTGATCGCTGTGCTTGGCGTTTGGCACTATTGGTGGGGAGTCAAGAAGGACATTTTCGAACCTTTGCTGTTTGCCTGTGCGCTTGCCGTTTTGCTGGGGTATCGCCTATATAAGCGACTCCGATCCAGTGGGAAGGTCCGCGAAAGCACAGATCCCATTCGAGCATAGTGCTCGAGTTGACGGTTTCTGGTCATCCGCGTTTAAGTGAAGGCGCGTGAAATCGCTTTAGGAACGTACATCGCAGCGCGTTAAGAGCTTGAGGTACCCACTTCCCGGGCGGACGGGGCGAATCACGGCCCACCCTGGCGTGATCCTTACGGGCATTGAAGTGGTCAGGACGACCGCGACCCCTTCGCGAAAGAGCCATTGGGCCACAGCCATAAGAATTGGCGTTACGGGCCGGGCGAGCGCGTCGATGTTATTACGTCGCTTTCGGTCGATGACGCGCCGAACACCAAATGCGACGCGTCGTTTTCTTGATGCTTGCCTGTTGCTTAAATATTAGCGGCTTTCCGATGGTTTGGGGAGACTGTTTATTTTCATTGAATGCCGCTAAAACGCTGCTCCGGTTACACCCGCCTTCGGAGTACTGCGATGACTCAGACCACACAGAGTCCGTTGCCGTTGTTCAAGAGCGATGCGGGCAAGGCGCGGTACATGGCCGCGTATGACGCCGAGCTCGACGACTGGCCTGTCCCCTACGAGGAGCTCGATCTGCCAACACGGCTTGGCGGTACGCGTGTCATCGCCAGCGGCGCGCCAACGGCACCGCCGCTCCTGCTGCTCCCCAGTTTTGCGGGAAGCGCCACCGTCTGGCGGCTGAACATCGCCGGCGTAAGCCGCCACTACCGCACCTATGCGATCGATGTGATTGGTCAGCCCGGCAAGAGCGTTGCGACCCAGCGCATCCGCAACCGTCAGGACTTCGCCAATTGGCTGACTGACGTACTCGACGGCCTTGGCATTCGACGCACGTCGATCGTCGGCTGCTCCTTCGGCGGCTTCCTGGCCCTGAATCAGCCCTTGCTGACGCCGGAACGCATCGAACGGGTAGTGCTGATCAGCCCCGTGGGCACCTTCGCGTCACAGTACTGTAAGTTGTTCTACGCCATGAGGGTCAGGGCACCGATCCAACGACTCATGCGCCGCGCGAGGGGGAATAAACCCGGGCGCAGCCTCGCAGATTTGCGCCAAAAAGGCGTTCCCTTCGGTCCGCCCCGCGATGCCAAGTGGGCCGCTTTGATGGCCGTGACGATGTCCGAAGCCCCTAGCGTCAGCATTATTTCGGCCTCCGTGTTCAGCAAGGCACAGCTACGAGCGATCCGGGCACCCACACTGTTGCTCATCGGCGAAAAGGAGCGCCTTTACGAGCCGCACGCGACCTTGAAACTCGCGCAAGAGCGGATGCCGGGTCTGGCGCGCGCCATCGTGCCGGGCGCCGACCACATCGCCGCCATGGCGCAGGCGGACGACATCAACGAGCGGATCATCCGGTTCTTGCAGCAGAGCGCTGGTGCGACTGGCGCAGGCGCCAAGCCGAACTGAGTCAACTCGAATCGGTCGACCTGATGCGGGCAATGTCGTGCGGCAGGAACCCGGTCGCCCCAGCGCTTTTCGCGGCCGGGAGCGTCGGCAATACCCATGTCAAATAGTCGTGCGGGTCGATCGTCAGGAGCCGACAGGTCCCCGTTGATCACTTTTCCGGTGGTGCATTATTCCCCTGGGCTGGTATGCCAGCACCCGTTATGAGGCGAATCCCCCCACCAAACGTCAGATACGCCCAGAACCAATTGGTCATCGTGGCCACGCGATTGCGTACTCCGACTAGAAAGCCAACATGGACCACGCCCCACAGCCACCACGCAGGAGCGCCCCAGAGTTTAAAACGACCGAAGTCGGCCACAGCCGCCTTCCTCCCAATCGTCGCAAGGCTGCCACGATGGCGGTAGCGGAATGGTGGTGGCAAAGGGTCCCCGCCAAGGCGCGTGGCGATAACCTGGGCAACGTAGCTCCCCTCCTGTTTCGCCGCAGGCGCCAGCCCCGGGACCGGCTGGCCGTTCCAGGCGGTCGATAGTGCGGTGTCGCCGATGGCATATACGTCAGTCATACCGCGCACTCGAAGGTCCGGTTCAACGATGATCCGACCCGCGCGGTCGGCCTCGCAGCCCAACCACTGCGCTGCGGGTGATGCCATGACCCCTGCCGCCCACAGTACTGTGCGCGCGGCAATCCGGCGCCCGCTTACCAGCACGCCTTGCGCGTCGATGTGCTCAACCCGACTGTCAACCAAGACTTCGACACCGAGGCGCTCCAGCGACTTTTGAGCTATTCGCGACAGTTTTTCATGGAATGCTGGCAGAACGCGCGGACCAGATTGCACCAGAATAATTCGTGAACTGGCCGGATCGAACTGCCGAAATTCCTTGTCCATACCGTAGCGAGCGAGCTCTGCAATTGCGCCCGCCAGTTCAACGCCGGTTGGACCGCCCCCGACGATGAGAAAAGTCAGAAGCGAAGCGCGCTCTTGCGCATCTTCGCAGCTCTCCGCATTCTCGAAGGCGGTCAGAAGTCGACTGCGAATAGCCGTCGCATCCTCCACGCGCTTAAGACCCGGAGCCACGCTCTGCCACTCATCCTTGCCGAAATAACTATGAGCTGCACCCGTCGCAATGACGAGTATGTCGTAAGGAATTGAGCTCGACCCCATCTGCACAAACTGTTGCTGGGTGTCCACCGCGCTCACCGAGCCCAGCAGTACCCTGGTATTGAAGTATTCACGAAACAGGGGCCGAATTGGTGTCGCTATATCCCCTGGGGAGAGCGCGGCAGTGGCCACCTGATATAGCAGTGGTTGAAACAGGTGGTAGTTGCCCCGGTCAATGACAGTAACGGATGCACGTGCGCGCCGAAGCGCCATAGCACAGCTCAAGCCAGCGAACCCCGCCCCAACAATGACGACTCGCGGCAATCCATCAAGAGAAAATGCAGGCTTGCCTTCCAGTTCGGGAAATTGGCGTCTCATCCAGCGATCGAATATCGCATCCACGGATAACGGTCCCGCACCGAACACTATGAGGACCATCAACACGCCAAACGTATGAAAACCGTCCGCGAACGTCGGTTGCATCATCATTGCACCGGCAGTAATGAGCGCCAATGTCGCAGCAACGTAGCGCGTCGCAAGTCCCAGTACCAAAAGACACCCGCACACGACCATCATGTCTGGAGCCCACTTCATTGCCGCATGAAATGGAATGAAGATCGATAGCCGGCCTGCTGCCGCCGTCGCGTCCGCCAAGTAGTGGTTTGCAAACAAAAGCGCGAGCGCCATCCATACTCGCAGCAGCGAAAGATAAACAGGTGCCAAATGGGTCCGTACCCAGGCGGACGTCCGCGCAATCCGCGCAGCAAGCGGTAGGGCGCTGTCGGCAAGTCCGCGGCGCAGGAGACCGTCCAAAGAGAGTGCGCCTGCGCCATGCAGCACGTACCATCCCAACAGGGCGGCCGTATACAGCTGTGAGTCGAGTGCCTTGTAATTGAATTGAACGACCAGAGTGAGGATCACCATCGCCAAGGCGGCATATCGGGTCATCAGGCCTACAGCCAGGAGCGCTGCACCAAGGAGCTCGATCGTCACGCCCGTGTAGGCGGCAGTTACCGGGCTGAGCCAGGACACTGGGTACTCGTGGGCCGCCAAATATAACGCGTTGGGCCAATTTGACACTTTCAACAGACCTGAAACGAAGAAACTCTGCGCCAAAGCTAACCGCAACACCAGATCCAGCACTGGCCAGCAGGCGTCGCGCAACACGCGGGCAAGCGCCGCGTGCAGTTTCAGAAGCTGAGTTACGTTGACGCTGCCCCCGCGCCGTAATCGTCCTAATGCGCCATTGCCTTTGTTCAAATGAGTACCTGATTAGGGTCACCATAAATCGTGCGTGCCTCTATGGAGGCGTTCGGTAACCGGGTTGAGTTACTTACTAAAGTTGCCGGAGTGAGTTGGATCTGATCTGTCAGGGTCATTGTGCGGCTCCGATAAGTCCGTCTGACCCTTGATTTCGTGGCATGAGCAACTTAGCGATCAGCGCGGTCCACCCAGTTTGATGGGAGGCCCCGACACCACGGCCATTGTTGCCGTGAAAGTATTCGTAGAACTGCAGGTACTGCCGAAAATGCGGATCTTTTTGCAGCAGCGGCTGGTCGCCGAATATGGGTCTACGCCCTGCCCCGTCCTCAAGGAACAGGCTAGCCAGCCGCCTGGAGAGCTCCTGAGCGATGTCGTCGATGGAATGGAATTTCCCTGAGCCCGTTGGGCATTCGATCCGAAAATCATCCCCGTAGTAATGATGAAACTTCTGAAGCGACTCGATGATGAGGAAATTCACTGGGAACCAAATCGGACCTCGCCAATTCGAATTTCCTCCGAAGACGCCTGACTCCGACTCGCCGGGGCAATACCGTACCGACAGATCCATGTCGTCGACGTGAAACGAATACGGTTGCTCTAGGTGAGCACGCGATAAAGCGCGCACGCCATAGTCAGATAAAAACTCTGTCTCATCGAGCATTCTGCGAAGCAGGGACTTCATGCGATGTCCGCGCAGTAGTGACAGCAGGCGTCGTTGACCCCGGCCTGCCGCCTCCCAATTCGATACCAACTTTGCGAGATCCGGTCTATGGAGCAAGAACCATTCCAGACGCCGCCGGAAGTCCGGCACCTTCTCCAGCAGTTCTGGCTCCAGGGTCTCCACCGCAAAGAGTGGAATTAGACCGACCATTGAGCGCACCTTGAGGCGCACTTTCTGATCATTGGGTAAGTGCAGTACATCGTAAAAAAACGCATCCTCCTCGTCCCACAGACCTCCGCCGTCGTTGTACATAGAGCTCATGGCTTCGGCGATGTGCAAGAAATGCTCGAAAAACTTTGTCGCGATGTCCTCGTAGACATTATTGTGCTGCGCCAACTCCAGTGCGATACGCATTAGGTTGAGCGCATACATCGCCATCCAACTCGTTCCATCCGACTGGTCGATGTGACCGCCGGTGGGAAGGGTCGCGCCGCGATCAAAAACACCGATGTTGTCAAGACCCAGGAACCCGCCCTGAAATACGTTACGACCTTCGGCGTCCTTGCGGTTGACCCACCACGTGAAGTTCAACATCAGCTTGTGAAAGACCCGCTCCAGGAACTGCAAGTCGCCACGGCCGTCGTTTTGCTTGCGATCAATCTGGTAGACCCGCCAGGCGGCCCAGGCGTGGACCGGAGGATTGACATCGCCGAAGGCCCACTCGTACGCCGGGATCTGGCCATTCGGATGCATGTACCACTCGCGCGTTAGCAATACGAGCTGGTGCTTGGCGAATGCGGCGTCTATGAGGGCGAATGGGATGCAATGGAACGCCAGATCCCACGACGCGTACCAGGGGTACTCCCATTTGTCCGGCATGGACAGAATGTCGGCGTTGTTCAGGTGCTTCCAATCGCTGTTGCGGCCATGCTGCCTTTCAACGGGCGGAGATACTTGAGCGGGATCACCGTGTAACCACTCCGGAATGTCCAAATAGTAGAACTGCTTGCTCCATATCAGACCTGCGAACGCCTGCCTCTGCACCGCACGTTCGTCACTTGATGCAATTCCGTGTTGCAGCTCCTCGTAATAGGCATCGGCCTCGCGCTTGCGCAGCTTCATGACAATGTCGAAGCCATCGAATGGCTCGCTGGCCTCATAGCTGGTCAATCGCACCTGAACCTGTACAGAGGAACGTCCAGCTACTGTACGGCAATGCCATGCCGCGGCCTTTGTCCCGTTCTGTTGCGGATTGACGGCATCCAGACGGCCGTCGACGATGTATTCGTGAAAGCCGTCCTTAAAGAACCCCTCCGCCGCGATGTTCCACAGCCTCCTGCTGTTTGACTCGTTCTCGGTAAAGAGTAGTTGCGATGAGGACTCGGTATACAGGAACTGCGGCGGTACGTCGGGCAACTCAATACACAATGCACCGCTTTCGGTTCGAGACAGCCGGGGCCGTACGGCCGATGCTCCCCATGACCAGGTATTGCGCAAACTCAGCTGTGGAATGAGGTGCAGCACCGCCGGGTCCGGCCCCCGATTGTGCGCGGTAACGCGCATCAAGATGTCCCCGGGCTCAGCCTGCGCATACTCAACAAAGACGTCGAAATACCGATCTTCTGAAAACGCTCCGGAATCGATCAGTTCATACTCACGATCGGCGCTGCCGCGGCGTGCGTTTTGCGCGCACAAGTCCGCGTAAGGAAATGCGGATTGTGGGTATTTGTAGAGCATTTTTAAGTAAGAGTGCGTCGGCGTCGCATCCAGGTAGTAGTAGCATTCCTTGACGTCCTCGCCGTGATTGCCTTGGCCGTTGGTCAACCCGAATAGCCGCTCCTTTAGGATGCTGTCCCGACCGTTCCACAGGGCGAGCGACAGGCACAGATGCTGGTTCGCATCCGACATCCCGGCGATACCATCCTCGCCCCAGCGGTACGCACGGCTACGAGCATGATCGTGCGGGAAGAAGTCCCAAGCCTCCCCGTGCGGGCTGTAGTCCTCTCGTACCGTGCCCCACTGCCGCTCACTTAAGTACGGGCCCCAGTGCTTCCAGCTTGCCCGTCCCGGTGCATCCTGTAACTGTCTGCTGCGTTCCGGGTTCACTGGGCCGCCCGCCGCACCGGCATTTTGCGCTCCAGCTCGATCCATGCCCGCAGCACTTCGCCGACACTCCAGGCCTGGGCGAAACAGCCACGCGCCTGATGAGGCGGTGCGCCATCGAATATTTCGCTCACCGTGCCGATGCACGCGTCGAGCAAATGGTGGGCAATCGGCTGAAGATAAGATTGGGCAAGTGCCGCGTCGCCATAGACGCGAAAGTGGGCCAATGCAAAGGGTCCGAGGAGCCAACTCCAAACCGTACCTTGGTGATACGCACCATCCCGGTGCCAGGGGTCGCCTTCGTACTTGGGGGCATAAGCCCCATCCATCGGGCTTAAACTACGAAGGCCATAAGTTGTCAGAAGCGTGTTGGCACAGGTATCGACGATCGCGCGGCTCTTGTCGGGTGACAAAGCGCAGTGGGGCAGCGAAACAGCGAAAATCTGATTAGGCCGTACGCTATCATCGCGCTGCGACCCCCCGCCAACATCAATGACGTCGTATAGACAGCCCTTCTCGGCGTTCCAGAAGCGGGAGAAGCTAGTCCCCGCGTGTAGCAATAGCGCTTGGCATTCGTGCGCCGCCGACATGTCTCCGGCACGTCGTGCCAGTTCAGCCGTGACGTGCAACGCGTTCAGCCATAGAGCGTTTATCTCGACGGCCTTTCCCCATCGTGGAGTCACCACCCAGTCGCCGACCTTCGCGTCCATCCAGGTTAGCTGTGTTCCCGGCTCACCCGATTGCAACAAGCCGTCCCGCATATCAACCCTAATACCGTGGCGGGTTCCATCCACGTGCGCACGGATAATCGCAACTAGCGTCGGCAATAGTTCGATCCCTAAGGATAAGTCGGCGCTGGCGTCTAGATGGCATTGCAGCGCGTGGAACAGCCACAGTGTTGCATCCACGGTGTTGTATTCGGGGGACTCGCCCTGATCCGGAAAGCGGTTCGGAAGCATGCCGTGATCTACGAAGCTTGCGAACGTTCGCAGCACCTGCGCGGCGAGCTCATGTCTGTCCAATGAACTGGTAAGACCCGGCAGGGCAATCATCGCATCACGTCCCCAGTCCGTGAACCAGGGATAGCCGGCGATGATGCTTACCCCGACCGAGTCCGCGGCGCCGCGTCGGACGATGAACTGATCGGCGGCTACCGCAAGTTGCTGTATCCATGGCGGTGCGGTATGCGGCAATCCGGATACCACAGCCCGCGCTTTGAGCGTCAGTGCCCGAACCACGTTACCGGCCGACTCACCCAAGTCTGATTCCACGGTGGCACTGAAGTCCACGTGAT
>Ga0302310_10003675_pt1 | contig 11843 bp, 11 predicted proteins | sample III_Palsa_N1_2_FD_200451 | JGI IMG/M metagenome (GOLD analysis project Ga0302310, IMG submission 200451) | Peat permafrost microbial communities from Stordalen Mire near Abisko, Sweden - III_Palsa_N1_2 | ecosystem: Environmental > Terrestrial > Soil > Palsa > Peat permafrost | place: Sweden... | reverse complement strand
TTACCACCCGCCGGGGACACAAGGGCGACAAAAACCAAAACATCGGTATCATAATACAGAAACACTTTCTTCACCCGGGTCACCCGGTGCAGACCATCCAACCAGACCTTACTAAGGCTTGGCGCACAAACCAGCGCCGGATGATCGGTCCGCCCATGGCGCCAGGCGGATTCGGCTCATCGCATCACCCTACCCGGATCCGGCCAATTTCGTCCGTAAAACAACGGCAAAGGCGGCTCCGGACGGACCAGATTCAACTGCGAAAGATACCAAACCTAAAGGCTTTGCCTCGTAGATTTTTCGACATTGTTCCACCGATGGCGAGATCATGGGCACCGCTGCGTCGCCTTTCCTGAATCCAATTGCGGACGAGCTGGAAGGCGTAGGTCCCACCAAACCGACGGCAGAGGCGCTTTCGCGCCGCGCGAGACAGCGCCGTCAGATCCAGGGAATGATCGGCATCAGCTATGTCGTCGATGCCCTCTTGCTTTTGGTCTATGCCCACGCCGGCACGATACCGGCGACGATCGGCCCGGCATTCGCCATCTGTGGCCTGATCAGCGTCGCCGGCTACATCCTGCTCTCGGAAATCGGGTTCACCGAACGTTTCAGGGATCATTACTTCGTCATGCCGCAAGTCATCGCCAGCATGGCGATCATGCTGGCCTTCGTCTACATCGCGCCCGAAGTCGGCGTGATGTTTCTCTGCACGCTGTTCGTGGTGTTCAACTTCAGCTCGCTGCGCTCGACGCCGCTGCAGACGGCACTGGTCTGGACCGCGATGGCGTTCGGCCTGGCCTGGCTGTTTCTGCTGACCGACAAGCCGATCTCGTTGCCGCACGAGACCTATCTGGAACGCTTCGCCACCATGACGGTGTTCGTCCTGACCATCGGGCGCTGCATGTTCCTCGGAATATTTTCCAGCACGATGCGTCAAACGCTCTACAAGAACGGGATCGAGCTCAAGGAAGCCTATAAGCGCATCGAAGAACTCGCCGCGCTCGACGAACTGACCGGCTCGTTCAATCGCCGCTGCATCATGCGAATGCTGGATGACGAGATCGCCCGCACCCAGCGCACCAAGGCCACATGTTCAATCGCACTGATCGATCTGGACTGGTTCAAGCGCATCAACGATACCTACGGCCACCCCACCGGCGACGAAGTGCTCAGGACATTCGCGATTACGGTGTTCGCCAACATTCGCAACATCGACCGGTTCGGCCGCTACGGCGGCGAGGAATTCCTGCTGGTGCTTCCCGATACGCCCGGTGACACCGCCATGCGCCTGCTCGACCGGCTGCGGGCGATCGTTGCCGATCTGGACTGGAGCGCTTTCTCGCCCGGCATGCAGATAACTGTTTCCGCCGGGATCGCGACGCTGAGACCGGACGAAACCGCCGACACCTTTCTCGCGCGCGCCGACTGCGCGCTCTACACAGCCAAGGCACGAGGACGCAACCGCATCGTCAGTGCCTGATCCGACCATTCCGTTTCCGGGGACGAAGAAACCGTCGCCTTCTAGTATGAACACTCCAGGATAGAGTCATGAGTTCGAAATCCGTCTCCACTCCCGAAAGCCTGCTTGACGAGCTGCAGGCCACGCTCGCGCACGGTACCGTTGCGCGCCGGGTCGAAACCCTGCGCCGCGTCACCGACCTCTTCGTCAACGGCGTGGTGGATTATTCGAACGACCAGATTGATCTGTTCGACGATGTCTTCCAGTGCCTGATGCATCACATCGAGACCTCCGCGAAGGCACTGCTCGCCAATCGGCTGGCTCCGGTCGACCGCGCACCGCCGCTCACCATTCGCGCGCTCGCACTCGACGACCTCATCGAGGTCGCCGCACCCGTGCTGTCCAGATCGGAACGGCTCGACGACGACGCGCTGATCGAAACCGCACGCAACAAGAGCCAGGCGCATTTGATGGCGATCTCGACGCGCAGGGTGCTGAGCGGAGCGGTCACCGATGTGCTGGTGCTGCGCGGCAATGATGAGGTGATCCAGAGTACCGTCAACAATCCCGGCGCCGAATTTTCCGAACGCGGCTTCACCCGGCTGGTCAATCGCGCCGAGGGGGACGACGACCTCGCGACCTGCATCGGCCTGCGTCCGACAATTCCGCGGCACCTCTATCTGAAGCTGATTGCAAAAGCGTCGGCGACGGTGCGGGCGCGGCTCGAGGCCGCACACCCGCCGCTGGCGGGGGAGGTATCGACAGCGGTACGGGAGGCGACGCGGCGGGCGCGCTCCGCGCCCTCGGCCATCACCCAGGAAACCGCGATCGCCCATGCGCTCGTCAAATCTTTATACGAAGACGGCAGGCTCGATGAACATCAGGTCGCGACGTTTGCCGAATCCGGCAAATTCGATGAAGCCAACGCCGCCATCGCGGCACTTGCCAACGTGACGGTGTCGGTTGCGGAGAATATGATGGTGGAAACCCGCGCCGAAGGCGTCATGATCCTGGCAAAGGTTTCGGGGATGTCGTGGTCGACCGTCAAGGCGATCATCAACATGCGCGACGAGCTCTCGGGAACGGAGCCGGCCGATCTTGGGGCCTGCAAGGCGACCTACGAACGGTTGCGGCCCTCAACCGCGCAGCAGGTGCTTCGCTTCCACCGCATGCAGGAGACGGCGCCATCGGCGGCCTGAGCAGGCCTCAACCTTGCCTCGTCTTCGCGAACGCGAGGCCCCATGAACATCGGCGCTGATTGTTGCAGCAGGCCCTGCCACATCGTCCAAATCGATAAGCCTCGGAGTATCGGTTGCCGGCATGCGCGGGGACCACATGAGGAATTGCAGCATTAAAACCGCAGCACCCTCGATCCCACCAGCGCGCCGATGGTGGCGACAAGCGCGGCGGCGATCGTGTACCAGGTCGCCACGAACAGTGGTGAATCGTCGGTACAGTGCGAAGCATACAACGTTGCCGCCAATCCCGCCGACAGCAGTCCGGCGATGGCGCCGGCAACGGCGGGCCGGGCCGGCGCACCGCTACGCAAGCCGATCAGCGCGGCCACCAGCAACGGCAGCGACATCAGCGGAATAGCCGTCATGCAGGTCCGCGAATTGCTGCCGATCAGACGCGTCATCATCGGCAACCGCTGCGGCATCATCATCTCGCTTCCGATCTCGAGCGCGAGCATTCCGGCTGGAATCAGCAGCAACCATCCCCACCCCCTCAGCGAGGCTTCCGGCCGCGACAAATGCAGGCTAACGGCGACGCCCGAAATCGCCATCGCCAGCGTCACCACAAACTTCATATCGAAAAACGGGTTATGCATCGCCGTCATGACGTCCGGCCGCACCCCCAGTCCCGCGAAGAATATCGCCACCGAAACCGGCGCCGCTGATAGCAATGCCAGCGTCAGCACCAACCCGACCGGGCGCGAGCGGTGCGCGTTATCGGCGGCGAGGGTTCGAATGAGCTGTTCGGTTTCCATTCTCATTGCTCCCGCAGTTTGGCGGTGAGGCTGGCGAGACCGCGGTGCAGCGCCACGCGCACCGCACCTTCGGTCATCGCGAATTTCGCGGCCGTATCCTTGATCGACGCACTGTCGACCGCGATCGACTGCACTACGTCGCGCTGGCGCGCCGGAAGGGACTGCAACTGGGCCGAGATCTCGCTCGCCGGCGCGGTTTCGGCAGCGGGCTCGCTCGGGATCGTTTCGGCAAAATCGTCGATGTTGACGAAAACCCGGCGGCCGCGGCGGCGCAGCGCATCGATCAGCTTGTTGCGGGCAATTGCAAACAGCCACGGCGCGAACGGCGCGTTGGCGTCCCAGGTATGCCGTTTCAGATGCACCGCCAATAAAATGTCCTGCACGACGTCCTCGGATTGATCGACCGGTTGCCCGGCCCGGGCCAGCCCACGCCGCGCCCCGGCCCTCAACACCGGCGTGACGGCCTTGAGCAGACGATGGTACGCCGCACTATCCCCTGAAATGGCCAGCCGCATCAGGCCGGTCCATTCGTCTTCAGTTTCGCGCACACGCGCTCCCACATTTCAATTCGGTCGATCTTTCAATTTGTTACGCCAGCAGGCCCCGATCACGAAATCGTGATCCATTGTTTTCCGGAAGCATTGGATGGCGCGCCCCGATCGGGAATCGCAACAGCAGATTTTTCTCCGGAAGGCTCATAACACCGATCTGTCCGGCTGACACCCGCCCCATGATACCCCGCTGATTTCGTGAAGCAGCCCACGCAAACGGCGGGCCCGGCGCGATGCCGTTGCCCCGTTTTCGCCCGGACTAGCCCGAAGATTCCCTTTTTCTGCCCCGCTGTGGACACGCCCTGAGGTCTCATTTCGCTTCGGGAGCTGGCAAATGGGGAGATGGCCAAATGATCGTCAAAGCCAGTGGGCGCTCGGCGTTGATACTAGCCACAGGGCTTTTTGTGTGTTTCGCGGGACCGTCGCAAGCCGCGGGCACGGACGGTACGACTGCAAGTCCGAAACCGGAAAATGCGGCCCCCGTTGCGCTCAGCAAATACACCAAGCACAGCGCGCGCCACGGAAAGAGCTACGCGCATCGCAAGTCCAGCAAGCTGGCACTGAAATCCTCCGATAAAAAAGATGCCGCAACCGACGCCGCGGCTGATAACAGCGACAATTCATCCGCAATCCCGCCTGTGGTGGCCAACGCCAACGCGCAAATGGCCTCCGACGTGCCGGGCGGCAACGCCAGGGCGATGTCCGCGCGGGCCAGCGATATTCTGCAGGGCGTGCCGGCCAATCCGGCTGATGCCCAGATCACCACCCAGGTGGTCGCCGCCGATCAGCTCAACGACGTCGATCGCGCGCTGCACGAAGGCAACCCACCCGCAACTGTCCTGGCGATGGCTTCCGCCGACCCACCTGCGGCGCCCGTGATGGCGAGCAGCACCAGCAATGAAGGCTCGACCTGGGACCAGACTTCCCTGATCGGCAAGATCTTCATCGGCTTCGGCGCGCTGCTGACGATGGCCTCCGCCGCGCGCATGTTCATGGCGTGAAAGAAGCCCGTGCCCCGGACGCTGCGGTGCCCGGGGGCTCGGCCCCACTTGAAGCCCATCCCTCCAGCGGGCACATTGGCCGCGGAATTAAAGCGAGGGGTGGACCATGAGCACGTTTGAACACATCATTGTCGAAAGCAAAGGGGCGGTCGGCATCATCACGCTCAACCGCCCGAAGCTGCTCAATGCACTGTCATTCGGCGTGTTTCGTGAAATCGCCGCAGCCGTCGACAGCCTCGAAGCTGACGACGCCATCGGATGTATCCTGCTGGCTGGCAGCGAAAAGGCGTTCGCCGCGGGCGCCGACATCAAGGAAATGCAACCGAAAACCTTCATCGAGATGTTTTCCAGCGATTTCATCGCCATTGGCGGCAACCGGGTCGCCACCTGCCGCAAGCCGACCGTCGCCGCCGTCAGCGGCTATGCGCTCGGCGGCGGCTGCGAACTGGCGATGATGTGCGACATCATCATTGCCGCCGATACCGCGAAATTCGGTCAGCCCGAAATCACGCTCGGCACCATTCCCGGGATCGGCGGGACCCAGCGGCTGACGCGCGCGATCGGCAAATCCAAGGCGATGGATCTGTGTCTCACCGGGCGGATGATGGATGCCGCCGAGGCCGAGCGCGCGGGTATCGTCAGCCGCATCGTACCTTCGGAAAAACTGATGGACGAAGCGTTGGCGATCGCGGCGAAAATCGCATCGATGTCGCGCCCCGCGGCCGAGATGGCCAAGAGCGCCATCAACCGCGCATTCGAAACGCCGCTGTCCGAAGGCCTCAATGTCGAGCGCGACCTGTTTCACGCGACCTTCGCGCTGGAAGATCGCTCCGAAGGCATGGCGGCGTTCATCGAAAAGCGCAAGCCGGTGAACAAGAACCGCTAAGGCGCGGACCACATTACCCGCGGCGGCTCCGCGCCAGCGCCGCGCTCACCAGCGCCCGGTAGGCCCGCTCGGAAAATGTCGCGGGACGGTCGAGACCGAGCCGTGCCAGACATTCCCGGTCGGCGGCGTCCGGGCTGCGCGTCAACCCCTGCCACAACAATCCGGGCAGGCGCTGCGGTGATCTCTGCGCATCCTGCAGCAACTGCAAAGCCGGGATCAGCCGCTGCTCTGTGTCGGTGAAGTCGCTGCCGAACGGAAACGACGGCAGCAGACCGGCCTCGCGGGCGGGCTTTAGCGCGCCGGCAATCCGGTCCGGATGATTTTCGCGATACGCGGCCGGAATTTCAAAGCTTTTCGGCAGCTTGCCGGCATCCTTGGCCTGCCGTGCAAGCTCGCTCTGAAACCGGGAATCGGCGACCTGCAACATCGCCGCAATCACATCGGCGTCGGATTTTCCCCTGAGATCGGCGACGCCATATTCGGTGACGACGACATCGCGAAGATGCCGCGGAATGGTTTCGTGGCCATAGCTCCAGCGAATGTTCGACTGGGTTTTGGCGCCGGCCTGCCGCGTCGCCTCGACCGTGAGAATCGAACGCGCTCCCCGCAACGCGAATGCCTGCGCCACAAAATTATACTGGCCGCCGACACCGCTCACGACCTGTCCGTCTTCCAGGCCGTCGGAAATCACCGCCCCCATCAGCGTCGCCATCATCGCGTTGTTGACGAAGCGGGCATCGATGCGGGCGCGCCGCTTCAGATCCTCGTCGCCATAGAGCTCGTTGGTGAAAGATACCGGCATCATCTGGATTCGCGCGATCTGCCCGGGCGTCATGTCGCGCAGCGCGCGATAAAATGATTTCGGCCCCAGAAAAAACGCGCCGTGCAGCACCACGCCATCGACTTCGCGCTTGAGAATGCCGGCATCGATCAGGCCCAAAAACGCCTCGAACAGCATCTCGCTGACGCCGTAGAGGCCCTGTTCAAACGCTCCGGTTTCCAGTGCCGACAACTGCTCGGTTGACGGCGTCAGCCGCCGGATGGTCGCTTGAAATTGCGCGGTATCGCGGTGGCGAACGATCAGCCCCTGCGCCAGCGCATCGCCGATCTGTCCGATACCGATCTGCAGCGTGCCGCCGTCACGCACCAGGCCAGCGGCGTGAAGACCGATGGCGTATTTGGTGTCGGTGATCGGTTCGGACGGCGGCGCGAACAGCGGAAACTCGGTCGCGGGACTGTCCAGGACCGCGCTGAATTCCCCGGCCGGCAGATCGCCGGCGCCCGGCATGAACGGCAATTCGGAATTGACCTCGCCGACCAGCCTGAACGAGGCGCGGCCGTCGGCGCGGGCACGCAGGATGTCGAGCGTGGTATCGGTGTTGCAGCTCAGGCTATAGCGCGTCACGCCGTCGACAACGCGCCTCGCCACCAATTGGGTGACGACATTGAGCCCGCGGGCCAGCAGATAGGACGAAGCATGGGTGTAGTTGGCGGAGATATAATGCTGCTGCGCGAACGGCACGTGCAGCCATCTTCCCGCCAGAAAGAAGAACTCGATCACCTTTATGTTGGGCGGCAGCGCACCCGCACGCAGCGCGTCGGCATAGGTCGGATCGGGATAACCGCCGAACAGTCGCTCGATCACCGGTGCGATGAAGCGCCGCTCCAGCAGGTTCGATGGCTTCGGCTTTTCCAGCGTCAGCGCGGAAAAGAACGTGAGATTGATGGCGCGGTCGGCGGCGGCGCGCGCGTAAAGCGCGTTGACGATGTGGTTGGCCTTGCCGAGCCCAAGCGGCAGCCCGACCACGAGATTGGTCCCGACATCGCGGATGATGTCCTCCGCAATCGCCTCGGGGTCGGTGAACTGTTTCGGCATATGCATTCCGCCTGGCGCGATGCGAGTCACGATGGCCCGAGGCTTCCAAGAATCGCGCGTCACGCGCAGAGGCTATTACAGTTCTTTTCCGTTACCTAAATTTTTGACGGAGCGTAAGCGAGGCGGCTGCATTGCCGCTAGCCGTAGCGGCATCGCCGAGCTACGTTGTGATCGATACGGCCGTTGAGATCGCGCCGCAAATTCGGCGAGCATCGATCGCCCACAGGGAAAATCAAGATGATCAGGTTATATTACGCACCTCACACCTGCGCGCTGGCATCCCACATCGCCCTGGAGGAGGCCGGCGCCGAATACTCGACCGTGCGCATCAGCTTCGCCGACGAGGAGCAACGCAAGCCGGAATATCTCGCCATCAATCCCAAGGGGCGCGTTCCCGCGCTGGTCACCGAGCGGGGAATACTGACGGAAACGCCCGCGATGCTCGCCTTCATCGCCCAGAGCTTCCCTCGGGCGCGGCTGGCGCCGCTGGATGATCCTTTTGTTTTTGCCGAGGTGCAGGCCTTCAACAGCTATCTGTGCTCGACCGTGCACGTGGCCCACGCCCATCGCATGCGCGGATATCGCTGGGTCGATGATCCCGCATCAATCGCTGCGATGCAACGCAAAGTGCCGGAAGCTGTCGGGGCATGTTTCGAGTTGATCGAGCGCAAAATGCTGCGGGGGCCGTGGGTGATGGGCGATATCTATACGATCTGCGACCCCTATCTGTTCACCCTGGCGCAGTGGATGGAGAAGGACGGTGTTGATCCCTCGCGATTTCCCAAAGTGAACGATCACCGCACCCGAATGTCCGAGAGGGCCGCGGTTCGCAAGGCCATCGCCGAGGAATTGGCCTGAGTCACACGCCCCTTCCCGCCTGACGCGTCCCTCTTCCATTCGCCGCGAGCGTTACCCTGATGACCGCGACCGCGCCGATTGCGAAGGCCGCGCAACAGCTGGTAAGGGATCGGCTATTGCTCGAGGAGGACACGAAGTTGTTTATTCCGAGCGTCAGCCAGCGCTGAATCCCGGCTTGCGAACGGGTTCGGAAAAGGTCACGCTGGCAATCAACGACAGGCGCGGAACCAAGCGCGCCGCAGAGGACTTCGGGAAGAAACTCATGGCGATGCCGCAGGATTTGCAAACGATCGAGCGCCGGACGATCGCAAAAGTATCATGGCGGCTGCTGCCTCTGGTCGCCCTGGCCTACTGCATCTCCTACATCGACCGCAGCAATATTTCCTTTGCCTCGCTGACCATGAACAAGGACCTCGCCTTCAGCGCCTATATCTATGGCTGGGGCGCCGGAATCTTCTTCTTTGGCTATTTCCTGTTCGAAATTCCAAGCAATCTGGCCCTGGAGAAGGTCGGCGCGCGGATCTGGATCGCTCGGATCATGATCACCTGGGGCATTATTTCCGGGCTTACCGCTTTCGTGACAGGAACCACCAGTTTTCTCGTCATCCGTTTCCTGCTCGGGGCCGCGGAGGCCGGTTTCTTCCCCGGCATGATTCTGTATTTCACTTACTGGTTTCCCTCCGAATATCGCGGCCGGGTGATCTCGACCCTGTTTATCGCCCAACCGGTCGCCAACGCGGCCGCGTCCATTGCGTCCGGCGCCATTCTTGAAATGGACGGCCTGCTCGGGATCAAGGGCTGGCAGTGGATTTTCGTTATCGAAGCGATTCCGGCCGTGTTGCTGGGCATCGTCGTATTCAAGGTCATGACGGACCGGCCGGCGCGCGCCGACTGGCTCACCACGGAAGAAAAAAACTGGCTGCAAGCGCGGATCGACGGCGAAAATCGCCAGGTCGAGAGCGCCGGCCGCCTGACATTGCTGCGGGCGCTGGCCGATCCCCGCGTGCTCGCGCTGTCGGCGATCTATCTCATGAGCGTTACCGCGAATTACGGCATCGTCTTCTTCATGCCGCAGATCATCAAGGGTATCGGCCTGACCAACATGATGACCGGTCTGGTGTCGTCGATACCCTACATCATCGGCACCATCGGCCTGATCGCATGGGGCTGGTCGTCCGACCGCAACAAGGAGCGCCGCTGGCATCTGATCGCCGCCTCGACCGTTGGCGCCATTGGCCTGGCTTTCGCCGCGTGGTCGGGCGCGTCCTATTGGGCGTTGCTCGGGATGTCGGCCGCCACCGTCGGCATCTATGGCTCGCGGGCCGCCTTCTGGCCGATGCCGTCGCTGTTCCTCACGGGCACCGCGGCAGCCGGCGCGATCGCGATGATCAATGCCACCGGCAATTTAGGCGGCTATTTCGGTCCCTTCATCGTCGGCTGGATCAAGGATTCCACCGGCAAGTTCGAAGCGGGCCTGTATTTCCTCGCCGCCTGCTCGCTGATGTGTGCCGTGATCACCTACTTTGCCGCGCGCGCGGCGGGCGACCCGGCGGCCGTATTACGCGCCAATGCAGCGGCGGCAGCCGAATAGAAATCAACGAAAATAAAATAAAAAGGAGACGACCCATGCTCAACAGACGCCACCTTCTGCTCGCCTCAATTGCTGCCGGAGTAACCATGCCCAGCCGAGCCGTTCTTGCCAAAGCGTCACAGCCCTCGACATCCGTCAATTTTGACGTTCCTGCCGGCGCAGTCGACAGCCACACGCATATTCACGGCGACCCCGCGAAATTCCCGTTCTTCGCCGGGCGCGTCTACACCCCGGAACCGGCATCCCCGGAAGAGATGGCGGCGCTGCACAAGGCGCTGCACATCCAGCGCGTGGTGATCGTGACCCCGAGCGTCTATGGCCCGGATAATTCGGCAACCTTGTTTGGCATCAAGGCACGCGGCAACGACGCACGCGGCGTCGCCGTGATCGACGACAAGACGACGGAGAGCGAGCTTGATGCACTGGGACAGGCCGGAATCCGCGGCATCCGGATCAATCTGGCCACCAGCGGCGTCAGCGATCCCAACATCGGACGCACGCGCCTTCAGAATGCGATCGAGCGCATGAAGTCGCGCGGCTGGCATATCCAGGTGTATGCCGACATGCCGGTGGTCTCGGCGACCAAGGATCTCATCGCCGCCGCGCCGATGCCCATCGTGTTCGACCATTTCGGCGGCGCGCAGGCCGACCTCGGTCTGGAACAGCCGGGTTTTGCGGATCTGCTGGCGTTGGTGAAATCGGGCAAGGCGTATGTAAAGATCTCGGGCGCCTACCGTGCCTCGAAACTCGCCCCCGATTATCCCGACGCCGCCCCGCTGGCCCGCGCGCTGATCGCGGCGAACTCCGACCGCATTATCTGGGGCTCGGATTGGCCGCATCCGAATTCGTCATCGGGAAAGCCTGCGACCGAGTTGACGCCGCTCTATCAGATCGACGACGGCCGCCTGCTCAATCAGCTCCCGGTATGGGCGCCGGACGCGGCGATCCGCAAAAAGATTCTGGTCGACAATCCGGTGAAGCTGTACGGCTTCTGAGAGCCGGTTTGCTCAAGTCGCATGCCGCGAATTCTCGCGGCGTGCGAAATCGAAACGAGAGACGTTCAGCGGGACCATTGCGGCGGGTGACTGCCGAGCGGCATCGCCGGGCGTGCCCAGAATGCCGGCGTTTTCGATAGCGCGGCGGAATGCCTGACGCCGCTTAGCGGGCCAAAGCCCGAGGGTACCTGTTCCAGAAACGGGCGAACCGCGTCACCCCTTAAATCCTCGGCCTTTAATCCGTCCGCCACGCGGCCCAAATTCCACAGCCATCGCCCGGTCTGTGCCAGGGATACACGGACATGCCAGCTGCCGCCTTCGCGCGACTGGCGCGCCCGCGCCATCATCGCCCCGAATGCCATCAGATAGCCGGTGGCGTGATCCAGCATTTGCGCCGGCAATTCCTTCGGTCCATCGATGCCGGCGGCTTGCCCTTCGGCGTGATTGAAGCCGGTCGCGGTCTGCACCAGCGAGTCGAAGCCGCGGCGCTCCGCCCACGGCCCGGCATGGCCGTAGGCCGACAGGGTCACGTAGACGATGCCGGGGCTGATCTGCACGGCCTCCTGCGGCGAGAAACCGAGGCTGGCGAGCGCGTGCGGACGATAGCCCTGCGAGAAGATATCCGCCTGCGCCAAC
>Ga0302310_10003670_pt1 | contig 11854 bp, 11 predicted proteins | sample III_Palsa_N1_2_FD_200451 | JGI IMG/M metagenome (GOLD analysis project Ga0302310, IMG submission 200451) | Peat permafrost microbial communities from Stordalen Mire near Abisko, Sweden - III_Palsa_N1_2 | ecosystem: Environmental > Terrestrial > Soil > Palsa > Peat permafrost | place: Sweden... | reverse complement strand
GGAGGACTGAGGCGGCTTCTGCGGGGAGCTCGATGAGGGTGCCGTTGGGAAGCTGGGCGCCGTTGTTGCCGAGGGCGGCGACGATGATGGTGCCAGACTGCGAGGCGGTGCGGGTGACGGCGTCGAACTGGGACTTCCAACCGGCGCCGTCTCCTGTGCTGAGATCGACCAAGGTGCCGAGGGATAGGGAGATGATGTCGGCGTGGTTAGCGACGGCGTCGTCGATGCCCTGGAGAACCCAGCTGAGGAGGCCGCCGCCCTGGCCTGCTTCGCAGGCGGCGGTGCATGTGGTGCCGGTGCCGGTGCCGGGAAGGCGTTCGAGGACCTTGATGTTGAGTAGCGAGGCCTGGGGCGCTACGCCGATGACGTCGCCGGTGGAGGGGTCTAGGGCTCCGGTGGCTAGGGAGGCGGTCCATGTGCCGTGGCCGGTCTGGTCTTGCGGTGTGCCGTCGTCGCAGGGGCTGGGGAGGCCGGTGAGAGGGGACTGGTTGATCTCGGAGAGGTTGAAGACGAGGTTGGGAGAGATGTCGGGATGAGATCGGTCGACGCCGGTGTCGAGGATGGCGATGCGGACGCGGCGCCTTTGCTGGTGTTCCATGGTCCGGTGGGGGAGGCGCCGGGGATGTTGTCGCCGAAGCCTCCGGCTTGCTGGACGGCCCAGCCTTGTGGGGAGTTGTAGTATGTGTCGGTTTCGGGGGCGAATGGGAAGGTGATGGGGAGGATAGGGTAGGGGCCGGGGTGGAATGGGGCGATCGGAACTACGGGTGCGGGAGTGATTGGGCCTGGGTAGGTTACGGTGTCGGGCTTTGTGGCGTTTTGGATTGAGAAGAGCATGCTGTTGGCGGTTACGTAGCGATCATGGAGTACCATGGCGACGCCGGGTTGGGCGGCGAGGGTGGATTGCGCTGCGGCGGTGTCGAGGGAGACGGCGACCATGCCGAAGCGGTCGAGATGCGCGGTGAGGTGGGCTCCGGCGAGGGTGATCTGGCTTTCGGCGTCTGTGGGAACGACGCCGGAACGATAGACGACCACGTAATGATTGGGGGCGATGGTTTCTGCGATCTGCGAGTGGGCGGTGGTTGCCGAGGTAAGGAGTAGCGCGATGGGTAGATGGCGTAAGCGGAGCACGGGAACCTCACAGGAAGTAGCTATGGCTTCATCGGCGGGGATGGGCTGGGGATTAGCTGGGTTTGTATGCCGCGAGGGGAGTTCAAATGATCTATCGCGGCTTGAGATTTTGGTGTTCCCCACTCATGCGCAGAAAAGAGCGCATGAATGGGCCACCCAGAGGGCGTTGGCGTGACGGTGGAAAAAGCGGAGGGCGAATGAGGGTTGGCCAACAATATGCTGAGGGTGATAAGAGATAGAATCTGTGTGGGATCGGGAGCGAAGGAGGCACCGGGTTTTGGCGCAGAAGAACAGGTTTTCCGGGAAGGTTGCAGCAGCGGCGGAAGCTGCTGTTGTGGATGCTCCTGTTGCTGCCGGACTATCGGCGGCAAAGCTTATCGAGTTCTACCGGTTGATGTATCTTTCGCGCCGGACGGACGACCGCGAGATCATGCTGAAGCGGCAGCAGAAGATCTTTTTCCAGATCTCGTGCGCGGGGCATGAGGCGTTGCTGGTGGCTGCCGGAATGGCGATGAAGCCAGGGTATGACTGGTTTTTCCCGTACTACCGTGATCGCGCGCTTTGCCTGGCGCTGGGGAATACGGTGGAGGAGCAGCTGCTGCAATCGGTGGGTGCGGCCGATGATCCGGCCAGCGGTGGGCGGCAGATGCCTTCGCACTGGACCAGCAAGAAGCTGAATATCGTTTCACAGTCGTCGGCTACGGCGACGCAGTGCCTTCATGCTGTTGGGTGCGCGGAGGCGGGGCGGTTTTATACACATCATCCGGAAGCGGCGAAGAAGGTTGACGGAGATTATCGTGAGTTCAAGGATGTGACGTTTCACGGGGATGAGGTCACGTATGTATCGATCGGTGAGGGGTCGACGAGCCAGGGTGAGTTCTGGGAGTCGCTGAATACGGCTTCGAATGGCAAGCTGCCGGTGTTGTATGTGGTTGAAGACAATGGGTATGCGATCTCGACGCCAGTGGAGGCGAATACCCCGGGCGGGAATATCTCCCGGCTGATTGCGAATTTTCCGAACTTTCACTTTGCGGAGGTCGATGGGACCGACGCCATTGCGAGTTATGAGGCGATGGTGGAGGCGGTGGCTTATTGCCGTGCGGGGTTGGGGCCGGCGCTTGTGCATGGGCATGTGATTCGGCCTTACTCGCACTCGCTGAGCGACGATGAGCGGGCTTACCGGAGCGAGGAAGAGATACAGGCGGATGCGTTGCGTGATCCGATCTCGCGGATGCAGATGTGGCTGCTGCGTGAGGGCGTGCTCGACGAGAAGGGCATCAACGAGCTGGAGCGCAAGGTGGATGAAGAGGTGCAGCGCGCGGCGGATCGTGCGACGTCGGCGGTACTGCCGCAGCCGGAGACGATTCTGAAGCATGTGTACTCGGAGGACCTGAAGCCTACCGGTGCGGTGTTCGATACGCCGGTGGAGAAGACCGCGGACGACAATGAGCGGACGATGCTGGACCTGATCAACGCATGCCTGCATGACGAGATGCGGCGCGATGAACGGGTTGTGGTGTTTGGCGAGGACGTTGCTGACGCTACGCGCGATAAGGAGTTGCGCGAGGGGAAGATCAAGGGCAAGGGTGGGGTGTTCAAGGTTACGCATGGGTTGCAGAAGGAGTTTGGCAACGACCGCGTTTGGAACTCTCCGCTGGCTGAGGCGAACATTACGGGGCGTGCGATTGGTATGGCCGTGCGCGGGATGAAGCCGGTGGTGGAGATTCAGTTCTTCGACTACATATGGCCGGCGGTACACCAGATGCGCAATGAGTTGAGCAATATGCGGTGGCGGTCGAATGGGACGTTTAGCTGCCCACTGGTGATGCGCGTGCCGATTGGGGGATATCTTACGGGCGGGTCGATCTATCACTCGCAGTCGGGCGAGAGCATCTTTACGCACACGCCGGGAGTGCGGGTGGTGATGCCGTCGAATGCGCAGGATGCGATTGGGCTGCTGCGGACGGCGATTCGCTGCGATGATCCCGTGTTGTTCCTGGAGCACAAGAGGCTTTATCGCGAGACGTTTGGGCGGGCGGCTTATCCGGGGCCGAACTATTGCATTCCTTTTGGGAAGGCTGCGATTGTGAAGCCGGGCAAGGACCTGACGGTGATTACGTATGGCGCGGTGGTGCCGAGAGCGTTGCAGGCGGCACAGCGGATGGAGCGCGAGAAGGGTGTGGATGTCGAGGTGATCGACCTGCGGTCGCTGAGCCCTTATGACTGGGACGCGATTGCGGCTTCGGTGAAGAAGACCAGTAAGGTTCTAGTGGCGCATGAGGACATGCTGAGCTGGGGCTATGGCGCGGAGATTGCAGCTCGGATTGGCGATGAGCTGTTTCACGATCTCGACGCGCCGGTGAGGCGTGTGGGGGCAATGGATACGTTTGTTGCCTATCAGCCGCTGCTGGAGGATGTGATCCTGCCGCAGCCGGAGAAGCTATTTGTCGCTATGAGCGAGCTGGCTGCGTTTTAAGTAGCTGCTGGTAACGTTTCTCGTATAAGTTTGGAACGCGCCGCAACTGGCTGTCGTGAAGTGGGTCTGAACCGGAAGACTGCTGGCGCAGATGCTGCCTGTAAGCCTCAAACGGAGAAGCCTGATGACGACTCAACCGAAGATTTATGGACGCGTGCTGGAGGCGGGAAGAGCCGTGCTGGTGGGCACGCTGTGCTCGCTGATGACAGCGCCGCAGGCGATGGCGGCTGGGCTGGGTGACGGTGTTACAGCGCCGGTGAAGCAGGCTCCGCTGACGCAGGATGAGAAGACGCTGCATGCGCTGAACCGGCTTACGTTTGGGCCGCGGCCAGGCGATGAGGCGATGGTCCGGAAGATAGGGCTGGAGGCGTGGTTTGAGAGCCAACTGCATCCGGAGAAGATTGATGATTCCGGCCTGGATGAGCGGTTGGCGCAATTTCCTGCTTTGACGCTGCCGGTGGGTGAGTTGCTGCAGCGGTATCCTTCGCCGCAGATCATCAAAGCGATGGAGAGGCAGGGGACGCCGTTGCCGAGTGATCCGTTGGAACATGCGATTTATGCGGACTCGACGGCGTTCTATAAGGTTGCGCAGAAGGCGGCTGAGGCGGGCGCGCCTCAGGTCGGGAAGAAGCCTGCCGATGCGGATGCTGGCGACTCGATGAATGATGCCATGGCGCCTGCAAAGCCAGCGGATGCCACGATGAACACGGCGGATGCTGCCGGGGCGGATGGCAAGGTGAAGCGCCGGTTGAGTGAGCCGAAGATGGAGGATAGCGACGTGCAGGCGATCGTGTCGCTTCCGCCAGACCAGCGGATGGCGAAGCTGATCTCGATGTCTCCGGAAGAGATGGTGAGTTTTCGACGTGGGGTTCGCGGGTCTGAACTTTTTGCGCTGATGCAGGGGCTGACGCCGCAGCAGAAGCAGGATGTGGCTGCGATGCAGGGTGGGGAGCGAGTGATTGGAGCGCAGGCGCTTGAAGAACGGATGCTGCGGGATGTGTACTCGCAGCGGCAGTTGCAGGCGGTGATGGATGACTTCTGGTTGAACCACTTCAGTGTTTATGTGAGGAAGAACCAGAACGAGCCTTATCTTCTGGCGAGCTATGACCGCGAGGCGATTCTGCCGAACTCGTTGGGCAAGTTTGAAGACCTGCTGGTGGCGACGGCGAAGAGTCCGGCGATGTTGATGTACCTGGATAACTGGGAGAGCATTGGGCCGGATTCGCTAGCAGCACAGCGTGGGAAGCGGTTTAGCCAGTTGGCCCCTAAGGCGGCGCAGAATCTGCCGAAGGGTATCAACGAAAACTATGGTCGCGAGTTGATGGAGTTGCATACGCTGGGCGTGGGTGGCGGGTATACGCAGAAGGACGTCATCGAGGTTGCAAAGTGCTTTACCGGGTGGACGATCGACCGGCCGTATGGTGGCGGTGGAGGGCGATATCAGAGGGTCGATACGGGGACGCCGGGGGAGTTTGTCTTCGAGGAGAGTCGGCATGAGCCGGGAACGAAGACCGTGCTGGGGCACACGATTGCTGAAGGAGGCATGAACGAAGGGCTGGAGGTGCTGCATATACTGGCGACCAGCCCGGCGACGGCGCACTTTGTTTCAAAGAAGCTGGCCGAGCGGTTTGTGAGCGATACACCGCCGGCGGCGTTGGTGGATCGGATGGCTGCAACTTTCCTGAAGAGCGATGGCGATATCAAGGCCGTGTTGACGACGATGTTCCACTCGCCGGAGTTTTGGTCGCCGGCGGTCTACCGGGCGAAGGTAAAGACGCCGATCGAGTTCGTGGCGTCGGCGTTGCGGGCTAGCGATGCGGCAGTACAAAACCCGATTGCGCTGGTTGCTGCGATGCAGCAGTTGGGCATGCCGATCTACGGGATGCAGACGCCGAATGGATACTCCTGGCAGGCGAGCGAGTGGGTTAGCAGCAATGCGCTGGTTGCGCGGATGAACTTTGCGCTACTGCTGAGTGGCGGACGATTGCCGGGGACGAAGCTGGATTGGCCGGAGGTGCTGGGGGCTGGTGACTCGGCTACGGTCGCTGCTTCTCCTACGCCCAAGACGGAGTTGGCGCTGGAGAAGGTGATTCTTGGCGAGCCTGCTGGTTTGCATACGCGGGATACGGTGCTGGCGAACTTTAATGATCCAACGGCGCAGCGAACGGCGGAACAGAACTTTGCCAAGACAGCTCAGACAGGGGATGCTGACGATGATATGGCCGGGCAGGCGCGGTTGATACGGGCGAAGGCGGCGGATAAGGGTTATGGCCGCGGTCGCTATGGGATGGGCGATCAGTCAGATAAGCCGGAGACGCCGCTGGACACGATGGCCGGGTTGTTGCTGGGATCGCCGGACTTCCAAAAACGGTAGGAATCTGCAGTTTGGAGCAACTAAGGGCTGGGAGTAGCGTTTCTAATAGTGATGGGTCGTGTTTCGACACTGTTTTAAGGAGCCTCAAAATGTCAACGAAGACTTTGTTTACCGATTCGAGCGACTGGGGATGCGACATGCATGGACGCGACCTGCCACGGCGGAATACTGTGACGCGGCGCGGATTTATGCGTGGTGGCGCGCTGGCGCTGGTGGGGACTTCGGTGATTCCGAGCTTTCTGACACGGTCGATCTATGCGGAGATGACGACTGCTGCTGCTAATAAGAAGAAACTGGTGGTGATCTTTCAGCGCGGAGCTTGTGATGGGCTGAATGTGGTGGTGCCTCATGCGGAGAAGAATTATTACTCGATGCGGCCTTCAATTGCGATCAAAGAGAATGAGGTCATCGACCTGAACGGTTTTTTTGGTCTGCATCCGCAGATGGCGGCGTTCAAGCCGCTGTATGACCAGGGACATCTGGCGATTATTCATGCGGCGGGGTCGAATGATCCGTCGCGGTCGCACTTTGATGCACAGGACTATATGGAATCTGGGACACCGGGTGTGAAGGTGACTCCGGATGGTTGGCTGAATCGGGCGTTGCAAACAGAGACTTTAACGGGCAAACCGAGTGCTTTTCGGGCGGTTGCGCTGGGGACGCAGGTGCCTCGGACGCTACAGGGAAAGGTTCCGGCGATTGCTGTGGCTAATTTGAACGATTTCTCGGTTGCGGGGAAGGGACCGCAGACCTCGCCGATCTCGAATGCGTTCCAGGCGATGTATGACGAGAGTTCGGATTCGGTGCTGCATGGGACGGGCGAGGAGACTTTTGAGGCTGTAAAGATGCTGAAGGCGGCGAATCCGGCGCATTATCAGCCTGCGGTGGGGATTGTTTATCCGAATACAGCTTTTGGGAACAGTTTGAAGCAGGTGGCACAGCTTTTGAAGGCTAATTTGGGCGTAGAAGCGGCGTTTTCGGACATTGGTGGGTGGGATACGCACCAGAATCAGGGTGGGGCTACTGGGCAGCTGGCGAATCGTTTGAAGGAGTTTTCTGAGACTATTGCCGCTTTTTGGAACGACATGGGGGCTGATTCGGAGAATATTACGCTCGTGACTATGTCGGAGTTTGGTCGTACGGCGAGGCAAAATGGCACTGGCGGGACCGATCATGGGCATGCGAATGTGATGTTCGTGCTCGGTGGAAGTGTAAGAGGTGGAAAGGTTTACGGGAAATGGCCGGGGCTTTCCAATGAGCAGTTGAACGAGGGACGCGATCTGAAAGTGACTACTGATTTCAGGAATGTTCTGGGTGAGGCGGCTTATAAGACACTGGGTTCGCGGAATATGGATCTGGTGTTTCCGGGGGCGCAGGTTGATCCGGCGAACTTTCTGAATTTCTCCTAAAGTTGGTAGATTGCTGGCCGATGAGGGAAGCGCTGTGGAAAGTTTTGGGTGATCCAAAGGAGTCTGGAAAGATTTGTGCCTTTTGAATCAATAGTTTGAAAAATATTCTATTTTTAGGACAACTTTTTGGCGTATCCTACGTCTTATTGGATGTAACACAAAAACAAGCCGGGACCAGCAGTCCCCACGGCAACCGGCATCCCCTATCTGCAACACCCTCCCCTACCTATTCTGAAGGCCGCCGAAACACTGGCGGCCTTCACGCCTTTAAGTTGACCGTTGAAAAGCACGGTGAGGGCTACGGTCAGGCACGGTGAATTTTACGGTCCGTGACGGTGAAAGTTAGGGGGTCTTTTGACCGTCCTAGTCTATCCAAGGATGTCTCGACTCGTAGAAGTCCTTGATGGCGGTTTCGAGTTGGGGGTCGGAGTTGGGGGGGAGCTCGAGGGTGGTTTTGGGGTCGGCGGCCTGTTGGAAGATTGCTGGGGCTGGACCCTTGGTTTCAGTGATGAGGAGTTTGGGTGTGGCCAGTGAGCGGAGGGGGGTGGCGAGGGGGAAGTCCTGGTTGAAGAGTAGGCTGACGGGGGCGAGGCGTGAGCGGGGGTCCTGGGCGACGTGCTCTTTGAGGTCGCCTTCGGCGTTCTGGAGGATGAGGGCGTCCAATTCGGGGTGCTGCGCGCAGAGTTGGACGGCTAAAGAGGCTCCTACGCCAGTGCCGAAGATGAGGATACTGTCGGCGGGGATGTGGCGGCTTTGGGTGAGGTAGTTGAGGGCGGAGGTGGCGTCGGCCTGCATTAGGGCCTGGGTGGGGTGCTGGCCGCCGGAGAGGCCGAAGCCACGGTAGTCGAAGAGGAGGACGTTGGCGTGGACTTCGTGGAGGATGCGAGCGGTGGAGAGAACGTCGGAGATGGAGCCGTTGCCGCTGTGGAGGACGAGGGCGGTTGGGGCTGAAGTTGTGTCGGAGGGAATCCACCAGCCGTATAGCTGGGGTTGGCCGCTGGCGTCGGTGCCGAAGTGGACTTCGGCGAAGGGAAGATTAAGAGAGGCAGGGGTCTTTGAGACGACGCGCGAGGGTGCGAGGGCTAGCTGCCACTGGTTGCGGTAGAAGAGGATGCAGAGAGTGATGTAGGCGAAGAGGGCGCAGGCGACGACCATGACTCCGAGGGCTGAGATAATCCAGCGAGGGTCTACAACTTCGTGGACGACGGGAGCGGCGTGGCGGGGCTGGGGTTTGCGGTTCGGCATGGATCTCCTGGTACTTGTAAAGCATCTCATGGCAGGTTTGAGAGATTAGAGATTAGAGATTAGAGATTAAAGATTGGAGATGCGGCGTGGCGGAGTGGGTTCGATTGTGTGGGGTAGGGGAGGCGCCGGGGGTGGGTGGCGTGATGGAGGCTGAGGTTAAGGGGGTGGCTGTTTGCCTGGCGAATGTGGAGGGGCGGTTGTGTGCGCTGGACAATGTTTGTCCGCACAGGCAGGGGCCGCTGGGGCAGGGGTGGTTAGAGGGCCAGGCGGTGGTTTGTCCGTGGCACTCGTGGGCGTTCAACGTGGAAACAGGAGTGGCGGAGCCGCCGGAGCGGGCTAGGGTGGATATATTTCCGGTGAAGGTGGAGGGTGAGGATGTGCTGGTGAACCTTCCTTGATTCTGGAAAGGCGCGGATTGTGGATAAAACTATTGTGATGCGATCGAGTTTCTGAGTAGGTTGTAGACAGACCTTCCAACGCTGCGTGTTACGGGCCGGATTTTCAAGATCATCAACCCAGGAGAAAGACCGATGAAGAAGTTTTTGCTTTGTGCTGTTGCCGTACTCGTATTCGCCGGCGCAGTGACCCCTGCGCACGCGTCTCGCCACCACCATGGTCATCACCATCATCACCGGCGGTAGATTGTTGTTTTGTTGTTGAAGGGGCGCAGCCTGCGGGCTGCGCCTTTTTGCGTTGCTCGGTGGCTGGTGAGGGAAGAACGGGAGAGAGAGCAATAGCTGAGCCGTACGACGCCAACTTGGCAGTGCAATAAGTGCTGGGATCCAGCCGGTTACGAAATGGAACAGCGTTAGTCTTCTTCACCGAGAAGATTGCTAACCCGCACGATGGTATCGATCTGTTCCTGAGTGAGTCGCGACAACAGATTCCGCCGAACTGAAGCCGCATGTATTGGGCGCGCAGCATCCAGCTTTTCTCTGCCGAGTTTGGTAAGCGCAACGAGGACAGTTTTCCCGTCAGTACGACGACGCTCAATGAGTGATCGTTCCTGCATTCGCGTCAACTGATGAGAGAGGCGACTTTTATCCCAGGCCATCATGCTGGCAAGCACTTGTTGCCGGATCTCACCTTTAACAGCGAGGCGAGACAAGACACCGAATTCGGGACCTGAGAGCCCGGTCTCCTGGGTGATGTCCCGTCCAACGCGACCCAGCACATCTTCGTGCATGAGCCTGAAGGCATGCCAGACACGAAACTCCTGCGGGGATAACGGTTTTATCGCCATGTCTGTGCCAAGACTATCAAGGAGAGGTTGACATGACAACTTCCGGTGATTAAAGATAGTTGATGTGTCAACCATAGCCATTGACGTTTCGCGCGAGAATGAAATCGAATGCCACAACGATCTGCAAGCCTTCCTCTGCAGCCTGGACGCCGATTTTTCTCTCTTTCAGCCCGAGCAACTGCGGGAGCGCCTGATCGCGCTGGACGACCTTGATGCCAGATTTGGAGGCTTCGATTCCGAGGATTTCGCGAGGGGCGCGGATTCACGAATTTATAAGCGTGCGAAGGCACTCCGGACACGACTCGAAGCCGCCAATGCAGAACTCTACCAGTCTGTGCGCTCTGATATTGTTCATGGCGGTCAACCGCGTGCGCTTCTTCAGTGGCTCGAGGATTCAACGAGCCATAGCGAACTGAGAAGTCCCTTGCCCGGCATGGGCTTCGACTACCGGGACGAGTTGGTGAGCGGAGTTCTTCAACTCCGCGAACCGAGCGAACCGGAGCTGCAGCGATCCCCGGAGATGGTGTCCTATCAACCAACGCCTGTGCGCCATATTCTTCACCTGATAACAGCCACCGCGCTTGCGGAAGATGACGTCTTTGTCGATCTCGGATCGGGATTGGGGCATGTGCCGCTTGTGGTATCCATGATGACTGGAGCCCAGAGCCTTGGTATTGAGGTGCAGGCGGCCTATGTCGCCAGTGCGCGGGAATGCGCGCAAAGCCTTCATCTCAGCCGTGTCCGCTTCATCCCGCAGGACGCACGCGAGGCAGATCTGTCCAGCGGCACCGCGTTCTATCTGTATTCGCCTTTCAATGGCTCGATATTGACCGACGTACTGAGCGCGCTGCGAATGGAGAGCACGCGCAGGTCAATCAAAATCTGTTCACTCGGCCCCTGCACCCGCACAGTTGCGCAGGAGACATGGCTGAAGGCGAGCGTATTGCCCGATACGGGACGCATTACCGTCTTTGACTCTCAATGAGCGCGTTATCAGCGATGCCCTCGTCCCACTATTCCTGGCGTCGCGTAATGGAGTCGGTGGACCTCTCCGCTAAATCATGCACGCTGAATCATGCTATCGCCTTGATGCAACACATCGGGTGGTTCATCAGAATGACGGTGTGTATCGTAGGGGAGATTTTATGAAAGATTTATGGGGTTGCAGGAAACTCGGTAGACGTGGCGACACTCTTAATAGTGAAGTGCCGGCTGGAGGAGAGATAGAAAATCCTGCGCCGCTATGGAGCATTTGCTCATGAAGCGTACCTTGCTTTCTCTTTTCGCTGCTCTCATGTTTGTGGGTGTGATCGCTACTCCCGCTCAGGCGCAATATCATCACAGGCATTGCTGGTATAGCCATCACCATCGTCATTGCAGATAGAGCTTATGAATCTAAAAGACCAAGGCGCTCCAATTGGAGCGCCTTGGTGCGTTGAGGTCTCTTCCCCGGGGACTGTGCAACGCCGGCGAAATACAGAGATCCTCCCCTTCGGCTTCGCTCAGGATGAAGGCCTTTTTGAACCGGGCTTAGTGGTTGATCGTGAGCACGATGGGGAGTTGCGTTATGCCTGATGCGCTGGTCAGGCTGACGGTTACGGTTCCGCTGAAGATGGGGCCCGTGGGTGTAGCTGGGGTGGAACTGCCACCGCAGCCGGTAAGGAGTTGCGTGAGGCCAAGGGCTGAGGCAGTGAAGGCTAACAGGAGGAGCTTGCTGAGGCGGCCGCTGCGGATGCGGCGGCGCAGGGCGAACGGTAAGAGGAACGCAGGCAGTAGAAGTCCGGCGAAGACGATGCCGGATGAAGGGGTGTGCAGTTGAGCGAGGACGGCGGTGGTGGTGATGGTGAGGGTGGATGTGAGTGCGGCGCCGTTGCCGGTTGCTGTGAGTGTGGTGGGATTGAACGTGCAGGTGGCCGAGGTGGGAAGTCCGGTGCAGGTGAAGGTGTTGAAGGTGCCGGTGTATCCGGCTTGTGGGGTGA
>Ga0302310_10003664_pt1 | contig 11860 bp, 11 predicted proteins | sample III_Palsa_N1_2_FD_200451 | JGI IMG/M metagenome (GOLD analysis project Ga0302310, IMG submission 200451) | Peat permafrost microbial communities from Stordalen Mire near Abisko, Sweden - III_Palsa_N1_2 | ecosystem: Environmental > Terrestrial > Soil > Palsa > Peat permafrost | place: Sweden... | reverse complement strand
TACCCGCATCGCCGGCAGGCACTGCTGCACCGAAGCATTTGGCTCGCGGTCTTCCCTGATCGCCGCAATGAATTCGCGATCCTGCAATTCGATGCCGTTCATCGACACATCGACCTTGGTCACGTCGATCGGCTTGTCGTAGCCATCGAACAGATCGTCGTAGCGGGCGACATAGGTTCCGGTATCGCCGATGTAGCGGAAGAAGGTGCCGAGCGGACCGTTGTTGTTGAATGACAGCGACAAGGTGCAAATCGCACCGCTTGCCACCTTCAATTGCAGCGACATGTCCATCGCAATTCCCAGTACAGGATGGATCGGTCCTTCGATCGCGTTGACCTTGGTGATGGTCTGTCCGGTCTGATAGGCGAACAGATCGACGGTATGGCAGGCGTGATGCCACAGCAGGTGATCTGTCCAACTCCGCGGCTGCCCCAGCGCGTTCATATTAGTACGGCGGAAGAAATAGGTCTGCACATCCATTTGTTGGAGGTTGAACTCGCCCGCCTGGATCTTCTTATGCACCCATTGATGGCTCGGGTTGAACCGGCGGGTGTGCCCGGCCATCGCCACCAGGCCGGTTTCCGCCTGCACTCGGCAGAGTTCTTCCGAATCCGCCAGGCTATCTGCCATCGGTATTTCCACCATCACATGCTTGCCGGCGAGCAGACACTGGATCGCCTGCGTCGCGTGCATCTGCGTCGGCGTGCACAGGAGCACCGCATCCACGCCCGGCAACGCGAGCGCCTCGGAAAGCTCGGTGGTCATATGCTTGATGCCGTATTTATCGGCGGTCTCCTTCAGTGTCGCGGGCGATCTTCCCACCACGCTCACCACTTCGACATCTTCGATTTTGTTGAGCGCGTCGATATGTTTCATGCCGAAGGCGCCGGCGCCGGCGAGAACTACTTTCATATGATCTCCTGTCATTGGTGGTTAGGCGAGGTCAGAAAATGATCAAAAGTTTTTGCTTCTTTTTTCAAAAAGAAGGCTTTCTTCCCCAATTCTAGTTGATACTTTAAGAAGCAAGACTCTTCTTTTTTGAAAAAAAGAAGCAAAAAACCTTTGTCAGTTTTTAGCCGAGGCTAATCGGCCCAATACAGCCGCATCGGGTTGTCGACCAGAAGCTTCTGCTGCAACTCCTCGGTCGGAGCGATCCTGGGGATGTAATCGACCAACATCCCATCGTCCGGCGCGTGGGTGCGCATGTTCGGATGCGGCCAGTCGGTGCCCCACAGCACACGATCCGGGAAACGTTCTACCAACTCGGCGCCGAACGGCACCACGTCGTCATAGGGCGGGCCGGTCAGACTCAAACGTTCCGGGCAGGTGACCTTGGTCCACACCCGCTTGTTGTTCTCCAGCAGATCGATGAAGCGCAGAAAATCCGGATGTTCGATCCCGTTTGCCACCTTGGGCGTGCCCATGTGATCAACTACCAAATCGGTCGGCAGTTCGGCGAGCAGCGGCAGCAAGCCCGCCAAATCCTGGGCCTCGAAATAGATCACGATGTGCCAGCCCAACTGGGCGACCTTGTTCGCGACGTTGATGTAGTTCTCCTTAGGCGCTGCGTCGACCAAGCGCTTCACGAAATTGAACCGCACGCCGCGAATGCCCGCTTCGTGCAGCTCCTGCAGAGCGCCGATCGAAATATCGTGCTTCACCACCGCAATCCCGCGGGCGCGGCCGTTCGAACTCTTCAGCGCATCGACCATCGCCGAATTATCGCTGCCGTGGCAGCTCGCCTGCACGATCACGTTGCGGGAAAACCCCAAGAAATCGCGCAGCGCGAACAGCTGCTCCTTGGTCGCGTCGCACGGGGTGTATTTACGCGACGGCGCGTAGGGAAATTTGTCCGCCGGCCCGAACACGTGGCAATGCGCATCGACCGCGCCGGCGGGCACCACGAAATGCGGTTTGCTGGGATTGGGGTGGAAGGGAATGTAGTTGTCGTCCATAATCGGTCCTTCTCAGCCGTGATCGGCGCCGCAGGCGCACATGGATTTAAGCCGCGCGTCCAGGCGCGGAAACACCCGCCGCGCATTGCCTTCGAAAATCGCCACGCGCTGTTCTTCGGGCAGATCGAGCGCGTCGAAATAGCGCTTGGTGTCGTCGTAATTAAAGCCGGTGCGCGGATCGATACCGCGCACCGCCCCCACCATTTCCGAGCCGAACAGGATGTTCTCGGTCGGGATCACCTTCAGTAGCAGCTCGATCCCGGGCTGATGATAGACGCAGCTGTCGAAATAGACGTTCTTCAGCAGCAGTTCTTCCAGCGGCGGACGTTTCAAATCCTGCGCCAGGCCGCGGAACCGCCCCCAATGGAACGGCACCGCGCCCCCGCCATGGGGAATGATGAAGCGCAGCGCAGGGAAGTCGGTGAACAGATCGGAGAGCAGAAACTGCATGAACGCGGTGGTGTCGGCATTCAGGTAATGCGCGCCGGTGGCGTGGAAATTATCGTTGCAGCTTGCGCTCACATGCACCATCGCCGGCACGTCGAGTTCCTGCATCTTCTCATACAGCGGATACCAGAACTTGTCGGTCAGCGGCCGCGAAGTCCACCAGCCGCCGGAGGGATCGGGGTTCAAATTGCAACCGATGAAGCCGAGCTCGCTCACGCAGCGTTCCAGCTCGGCGATGCTGGAGGCCAAATCCACCCCCGGCGACTGCGGCAATTGGCAAACCCCGATAAAATTTTCGGGATAAAGCCCTACCACCCGCGCGATCAGATCGTTGCAGGCTTGCGTCCAGCGCAGTGAGGTCTCGCCGTCGCCAACGTGATGGCCCATCGCCGAGGCCCGGGGCGAAAAGATCGTAAGGTCGGTGCCGCGCTCGCGCTGTAGCTTCAACTGGGCGCCTTCCAGGCTGGCACGGATCTCGTCGTCGCTGATCTTGGCGCCGATCAGCGCCTCGGTGCGGGCTGGATCACCCAAAGCGTCGATCTGGGCCTGGCGGAAGTCCTGGTGCGCCTTGGGTGCGGTGGTGTAGTGGCCGTGGCAGTCGATGATCATCGGTTCTCCCCCCTATCGGTTCCGCACAATCTGCCCGCGGCCGGGGGCTGCGAAAAGCCCCACCCGCGCGCCGCCATATTGCTTGATTTACCGCAAAGACCGGCCAAGTATAGACCCCTTGATCCATCCAGACCAAACAGATCGCGCTCCAGACCTGGGAGCCGGCCGGAATCTGGGCTATAGATTGGGATGAGAGTGCAGAGGGCTTTGAACATGGCGGAAGAGAACCAGATTTTCGGCACCTACCTGTTCGGCGCCGATGCGGCGCAGAAGGGCTATGCCCTTAATCGGATGTGCTTTTCGTTCAACGACAAGGCCCACCGCGACGAGTTCAAGGCCAACCCCGCCGCCTATTGCGAGAAGTTCGGCCTCACCGACGAACAGCGCGACGCGGTTTTGTCCGGCAACGTGATTTCTATGCTGAAGGCCGGCGGCAACATCTATTACCTGGCCAAACTCACCGGCATCTACGGGCTTAACATGCAAGACATCGGCGCCGCCCAGACCGGCACCACGGTCGCCGAATTCAAGGAAAAACTGCTGGCGGCGGGGAGATAGACCGATGGCACGAATTCTCGGCGGCTTGGCCGCGTCACATGTTCCCTCGATCGGCGGCGCGATCGCCCGGGGTTTGCAGCAGGACCCCTATTGGAAGCCGTTCTTCGATGGCTTCCTGCCCGGCCAAAAATGGCTGCGGGAGATGCAGCCGGACGTCGCCGTGGTGTTCTCGAACGACCACGGGCTGAACTTCTTCCTCGACAAGATGCCGACCTTCGCCATCGGCGCCGCCCCGATCTATCCCAGCGCCGACGAAGGCTGGGGCATTCCGGTGAACGATCCCTGGCCCGGCATCACCCCGTTTTCCTGGCATATCGCCAACGAGGTGGTCGCCGCCGAGTTCGACCCGGTGATCTGCCAGGAGATGCTGATCGACCACGCTGTCTGCCTGCCACTGGCCTGCTTCTTCGAAGACAACGGCACCCGAAAGGGGCGCCCGGTGAAAATCGTGCCGGTCGGCATCAACACCGTCCAGCTGCCGGTGCCTTCGCTGAAACGTTGCTTCGAGTTCGGCCGCGCCGTCGGCCGAGCGATCGAAAGCTACCCCGAGGACCTCAAAGTCGTTCTAATCGGCACCGGCGGCCTATCGCATCAGCTGGAGGGCGAGCGCGCCGGCCATCTGAACAAGGAATTCGACAAATACTGCATGGACCACATGGCCGGCGACCCGATCCCGCTTACCAAGATCTCCTCGATCGAGTTGATAGAGCAGGCCGGCACCGCTGGGCTCGAATTCATGAACTGGATGACCATGCGCGGCGCTCTGCTGGGCGAGGTACGAGAGATCTCGCGCACCTATCATATCCCGATCTCCAACACCGCCGCTGCGGTGCAAGTGCTGGAGCAGATGCCGCGGCTGGCACAAGCCGCAGAGTAGATTTTTCAGTCTGGGCGATATCGGGCCGGGAATCCAAGTTTCCGGCCTTTTTCGTTTTAATCCGGGGAGTTACCTCTTTCCGGCCAAGCCGGAGCGTGAGATAAGTAGGTCAAATGATCTAATAACGGAGGAACCATGAAATCGTTCGTGCTGTCGCTGCTCGCGACCGTCTCATTCGCCACCTGCGCCGCGGCGCAGACCAGCTACGTCAGTTGCGCCGTCCAGACCACATTCCGCAAGCCCTACACCCACGGCACCGACTGGGTCCACGTCGAGAACAAATACACCAAGATCTTCAAGATCGACGCCGACGCGAAAATGGTCTCGTTCTGGGACAACCGCAATTTGATCTGGAAGCCGATCTGCGGCGCCGGCAACAGCGCTTGTGCGGTGAACTGGAGCGCGGATGGCATCAGTATCGATGGCACGAAAGCCCCTAACCTGCCGCTGCCGGCCTATCTCGACTTCCGCCGCAGCATCGAGCTTTCGCCAGGCAACACCCACGTGACGATGTTGCAGGGCGATTATTACCAATCGGCCGACGGCTCGCCCGACACGAGTTGGACCTACGACGGCGATTGCGTGCCCACCAGCGCGCCGAGCACCAAGCCGCGCGCCCAGGGCGCCCGGCGGCCGATGAATCCGCTCTATCAAAAAGCGACCGGCCCAGCCAAGCCGATATCCCCGGCCGAGGCCGCGATGGTGCTCGCCGGCTACATCGGCAACACCATGACCGGCTATTCCGGCGGCGGCCATTGGTTCCACGATTGGTTCGTGCAGGCCAGCGGCAACCAGGTGGTCTCGTATACCTCGGACGACGAGGATATCAGCGGTGAAGGCAAGACCCGCAGCTGGTGGGTGGGCAAGGATAGCACCGGCTACCGCCTGTGCCCCAATGTGGACGTCGCTCGTGACGTCGGCGGCGCCAAGATGGTGCCGGGCGTGAATTGTTATCCGCTGCTGATCAAGAAGGTCGGCGATACCTGGGTGGAACACGACATGGACGGGGACGCGTATTTCACGATGTTGCCGGGCAGGCAGTAGGTAGGTAAGGCAAGAATCTTCTTTTTGTGAACAAAAAGAAGCAAAAAAACTTTGTCACTTTGTTGCGGCAGCGACAGTGCCATTTGTGATCGAGGCCCGAATTGACAAAAGTTTTTTGGTTATTTTTTTCAAAAAAGAACAACTTCCTTCACCCCGGTGGCCATTATAGGTACTTCACCAAAAAGAACCCGCCGACCAGCGCGATCGCGATGGCGCTGGTCACCAGCGTCAGGTGCTTTTCGATGAAGTGCTCGGCGCGATCGCCAAATCGCCACAGCAGCGCCGCCTCGATAAAAAACCGTCCGCCGCGGGTGATCAGGCTCGCCAGCATGAACAACGGAAAATTGAACCGCGCGGCACCGGCGGCGATCGTTACGATCTTATAGGGGATCGGCGTCAATCCTTTTATCAGTATCAGTGCGAGACCATAGGTCGCAAACTTCGCCTGAAACGTCGCGAAAACCGCCTGGTAGTGATAAGCCGCCAGAATCGGTGTCGCGAGCTGGTTGAACAGCTCGTCACCGATCAGATACCCCAGCGCGCCGCCGGCAACGCTGCAAATCGTGCAAATCAGCGCGAGGTGCCAGGCCGCACGCGGACGCGCCAGCGCCATCGGTATCAGCAACGTGTCCGGCGGCAGCGGAAAGAAGCTCGCCTCCGCGAACGCAATCAGTCCCAGCCACCAATGCGCCCGCGGCGACGCGGCGCGAGCAATAATCCACTCATAGACACGGCGCAGCATGGCGGGCCTTTCCCATTTGCCCGCGTGCAATGCCAGTTCAATCCCCGGGGCGCAAGGTAACCGGCGTTATCGCCGAACCGGCACCGGTCGCGTTCAACCCGACTTCTTGCCCAGAATGCATTTCCCCGGCAGCGCCTGGCAGTTGACCATGGCATCAAACACACCGCCGTTGGTCCGGCGGATAATATAGCCGCTACCGTCGTCGCAAGCGACCTCGAACAGGTTCGCGGTGGACGTGCGACCGAAGTAGCGGTGCTCGGTGACCCTGCATTTATTCGGCGAATTCAACGCGTAATCGGCGAGTGCGGTGAAGATCGGCGCGGTATCGGTAAGTTTGCAAGTGAGCGCGCCGGCCTCGATCGCGACGCAAGGCACCGCGCCCACCGGCTGGTCGAATCGCGGCGGTGCGCCGGTCACCAGCACATAGCCGTCGCCCGCGGTGCATGCGACCTCAAAATACGAGTTGCTCGCGCTGTGACCTAACCCGCGCTGTCCCGCGAGCGTGCAGTCGACTCCCGCCTTGGCGATCAGCGCGTTGAGGCCGGCGCTTTGGTCGCGGTTGGCGGCGAGCGTGCAGACCAGGTTTTTCTGCGATGATTCGGCCATTTCCAGGCAGCTGTAGGAAGGCAACGCTGCCCCGCCGGGCGGCGGATTCTGGCCATTCCCAGGCGGCGAAGCACCCGGTCTGCCCGGAGGCGCGCCCGCCGGCTGGTTCAGGATTACATAACCAAGTCCCTCCGAACATGCCACCTCATAGGCAAGCGGTGTCGAGTTCGGAGCGGGACCGCCGGCGCCGCCCGCCGGAGCACCACCGCCGCCGCCGGAATCATCGTCGCCCAACAGTGTCCCTCCGCCACCGCCACCGCCACCTCCACCTCCCCCGCCTCCGCCTCCGCCTCCACCTCCCCCGCCTCCACCACCAGCTCCTCCGCCGCCTCCAGCGCCTCCGCCGCCAGATCCGCCGCCGCCACCGCCGCCGCCGCCAGTGTTGTCGGCGAAGCTACTAAAATTGCTTAGTCCGCTGCTCTCAGCCGTCTCGCTGCCGCTGCGCTCGATCGCGCGGGCGTCCACTGCGCTACATTGCAAGCCGGCGCGGACGACGGCAGCGCTCGCCTTCGCCATCAGGTCGTCGCTGGCTTCACGCGCTCTGGCGCCGGGACCGGACGCCACCAGCAGCGTGGCAACAGCCAACGAAAAACACCCCGCGATGCGGGTAGCACGGTGCAGATTCATTTGGACTCTCCCTCACAGATTATTCTTTTTGGCGGCGGCGGCGTCTTGTTCAGGTGCCCGGAACGGTCAGGCACCGGCTCAGTAGAGTAATTTGAATTGCGGTCCCGCAACAATCCCACGCCGCGGGATGAACAGAATTTTAGACCGCCGACCCCGGCGCGCATCGTGTCCGCCCAGCCGCTGCCGCGACGATGTTGCCCCAGCCCGTGCCATAAGCTACAGGCTGGCGGCTCCCTTCGCGCCAACCCCGAGAGACGCCATGCCCGTGATGCCCGACCGATGGATCCGCCAAATGGCGACGGATCACGCCATGATCGAGCCGTTCGTGGCCGACCAGCAGCGCGGCAACATGATCAGCTTCGGGCTTTCGAGCTATGGCTATGACGCGCGGGTTGCCGACGAGTTCAAGATCTTCACCAACGTCGACAGCGCGGTGGTCGATCCTAAGGCGTTCAGCCCGGACAGCTTTGTCACCCGGCGCGGTCCGGTCGCGATCATTCCGCCCAACAGCTTCGCGCTCGCCCACACTGTGGAGTATTTCCGCATTCCACGCGATATCCTGGTGATCTGCCTCGGCAAATCGACCTATGCCCGCTGCGGCATCATCGTCAACGTGACCCCGCTCGAGCCGGAATGGGAAGGCCAAGTGACCATCGAAATCAGCAACACCACACCGCTGCCAGCCAAAATCTACGCCGGCGAGGGCATCTGCCAGTTCCTCTTCCTGCAAGGCGCCGGCCCGTGCGACGTGTCCTACGCCGACAAGGCCGGCAAGTACCAGGGCCAACGCGGCGTTTCGCTGCCGCGGATGGGCTGACCATGGACCGGATCGAAATCGAGGGCGGCGAGCGCCTGGTTGGGACCGTCCCGGTCGGCGGCGCCAAGAATGCCGCCCTGGCGCTGATGGCGGCGGGCCTGCTCACCGGCGAGCGCCTGGTGCTCACCAATGTGCCGTATCTCGCCGACATCCGCACCATGACGAAGCTGATCGTGCAGCACGGGCTCGAGGTCGTAAGCGGCGTCGAGCGCGAACTGTCGATCGGCGGCGAAATCACCAACACCGTGGCGCCCTACGCTATCGTGAGCCAGATGCGTGCCTCGATCCTGGTGCTGGGGCCGCTGCTGGCCCGCGTCGGCCACGCCAAGGTTTCGCTGCCCGGTGGCTGCGCGATCGGCACCCGCCCGATCGACTTCCACCTCAAGGGGCTGGAACAGATGGGCGCGGTGATCGAGCTGGACGGCGGCTACGTCAGCGCCACCGCGCCGCGCGGCCTGCAGGGCGCCGAGATTCTTTTGCCGGGCCCATCGGTCGGCGCCACCGAAAATCTGATGATGGCGGCGAGCATCGCCCACGGCCGGACCCTGATCGGCAACGCCGCGCACGAGCCCGAAATCGTCGATCTGGCCCAGTGCCTGAACGCGATGGGCGCCCGGATCGGGGGCGCCGGCTCGGGCGTGATCGAGATCGAGGGTGTCGCCGCGCTGCATGGCGCGCGCCACGAAATCGTACCCGACCGGATCGAGGCCGGCACCTACGCCTGCGCCGCGGCGATCACCGGCGGCGATCTGTTGTTGGCCGGTGCGCGCGCGTCGCACCTCGGCGCGCTGCTGCACGTGTTGGGCGACGCCGGGGTTGAAAGCATCGAGGAGCCCGATGGCGTTCGGATCCGCGGCACCGGCCGGTTGGTTGGGGTCGACGCCAAGACCGAGCCGTATCCCGGTTTCCCCACCGACATGCAGGCGCAGCTGATGGCGGTGATGGCGGTGGCGGAGGGTGCTTCGATGCTGACCGAAACGATTTTCGAAAATCGTTTTATGCACGTGCCGGAGCTTTCCCGCATGGGCGCGCGCATCGTGGTGCACGGCGCCTCCGCGATCGTGCGCGGGGTCAAGGAACTTTCGGGAGCGCCGGTGATGGCAACCGACTTGCGTGCCTCGTCGTCGCTGATCTTGGCAGCCTTGGCCGCCAAAGGCACCAGCACGGTGAGCCGGGTTTATCACCTGGATCGCGGCTACGAAGCCGTGGAGCGAAAACTTTCGGCATGCGGCGCACGCATTGTACGTATAAGAGACTGACCGTGACGCAACAAAGTGACAAAGTTTTTTTGCTTCTTTTTGTTCACAAAAAGAAGACAGACTCGTGTTCTTTTTTGAAAAAAAGAACCAAAAAACTTTTGCGACTTTGGGCTACGTCATGACCGCTAAACAACTGATTTTGGCGTTACCTAAGGGGCGCATTCTGGATGAATGCGGGCCGGTGCTGGAAGCCGCGGGGATCGAGCCTGCCAGCGACTATCTGCTCGATGACAGCCGCCGGCTGCGCTTTCCGACCAATCATCCCGAACTCGACGTGGTGCGAGTGCGGCCCTTCGATGTCGCGACCTTCGTGGCCTATGGCGCGGCCGAGATCGGCATCTGCGGTGGCGACGTGCTGATGGAGTTCGACTATTCCGAAATCTACGCGCCGCTCGACCTCGGCATCGGCAAATGCCGCATCTCGGTCGCCGAACCCGCCGACAGCGCCGGCGGCGACGATCCCTCGCGCTGGTCGCAGGTGCGGGTCGCGACCAAATATCCCAACATCGCCGGCCGCCACTTCGCCGCCCGCGGGATCCAAACCGAGATCGTGCATCTCAACGGCGCGATGGAACTGGCGCCGGGGCTGGGCCTGTCGCGGCTGATCGTCGATCTGGTGCAAACCGGCTCGACGCTCAAAGCCAACGGACTGGTCGAAACCGAAGTAATCGCGCACCTCAGCTCGCGCCTGATCGTGAACCGCACCGCACTCAAGACCAAGCCGGAACAGATCGGCGCCTGGATCACGCGCTTTCGCGAGGCGATGGGGAAAATATGAAGCGCCTTGCAACGAGTGATGCGGATTTCGCCGCGCAATTCGAAGCGCTGGTGAACGACGCGCGCGATACCACCGCGCGGGTCGACCAGGCGGTAGCCGAAATCATCGCCGCCGTGCGCGCGCGCGGCGACGCGGCGCTGTGCGAATACACCGCAAAATTCGATCGGTTGCCGTTGACGGCGGAAGCGATCGCGATTTCTCCCGCCGAGGTCGACGCCGCGATCGCCCGGGTGCCGCAGGAATTGCTCGCGGCGCTCGAGGTCGCGGCGGCGCGGATCGAGCGCTTCCACCGTGCGCAGATGCCGAGTGACTTGCGCCTGGAAGAACCCGGCATGGTGTTGGGCATGCGCTGGAACGCGCTCGATGCGGTCGGGCTCTATGTGCCCGGCGGCAAGGCAGCGTATCCATCGTCGGTACTGATGAACGCGCTACCGGCACGTGTTGCGGGTGTCGCGCGGATCGCGATGTGCGTGCCGACGCCGGATGGCGTGCTGAATCCGCTGGTGCTGGCGGCAGCGCGCCGCGCCGGGGTTTCCGAGATCTACCGCGTCGGCGGCGCCCAAGCGGTGGCGGCGCTGGCGTTCGGCACCGCGACGATCGCCCCGGTCGATCGCATCGTCGGGCCCGGCAACGCCTATGTCGCCGAGGCCAAACGCCAGGTGTTCGGCCGGGTCGGTATTGATTCGATCGCCGGACCCTCGGAAGTGGTAGTCGTGGCCGATGCAACCAACGATCCGCGCCTGGTCGCGATCGACCTGCTCGCCCAAGCCGAGCACGACGAAGCCGCGCAATCAATTCTGATCACGGATAATGCGGGGTTTGCGGACGCCGTCGCCGCAGCGGTGGGCCGCGAAATCCCCACCCTGCCCCGCGCCGCGATCGCCGGCGCGAGTTGGGACCAGCACGGCGCGATCATCCTCGTGCGCAGCCTGGACGAGGTTCCGGCGCTGATCGATCGGCTGGCGCCCGAGCATCTGGAATTGATGCTGGATGACGCGGCCGGAATGTTCGCGCGCATCAGGCACGCCGGGGCGGTGTTCATGGGAAGGTTTTGCCCCGAGGCGATCGGCGATTACGTCGGTGGCCCCAACCACGTGCTGCCGACCGGGCGCACGGCGCGGTTTGCTTCGGGGCTCTCGGTGTTCGATTTCATCAAGCGCACGACCTGGATTGAGGGAAATGAAGCGGGCCTGTCCGAGATCGGAGCGGCGGCAGTACTGCTGGCCGAGGCCGAGGGGCTACAGGCGCATGGAAGAAGTGTGGCGTTACGGCTGAACCGGGGGAGGTGACGGCGCTGCGCATGGCCTCCCACCCCGCGAGTGAATCGCATTTGGAATTCCGGCGCCCGCGAAGCCAGGAACCACCCCCCTCTCTACGCAAGTATCTGGCATATGTTCCTAAATTATGCTATGCAGGCATCCATCCGTAACCGCCCGCCTGCATTTTGCACACCTTGCACACCTTAAAAACGAGCTCGGATCGGCGGCCCGCCTATAGCGGTAGAAACCGGTCGCGCTATTCTTGACCCCGAGGGGAGCGGC
>Ga0302310_10003663_pt1 | contig 11862 bp, 10 predicted proteins | sample III_Palsa_N1_2_FD_200451 | JGI IMG/M metagenome (GOLD analysis project Ga0302310, IMG submission 200451) | Peat permafrost microbial communities from Stordalen Mire near Abisko, Sweden - III_Palsa_N1_2 | ecosystem: Environmental > Terrestrial > Soil > Palsa > Peat permafrost | place: Sweden... | reverse complement strand
ACTTCTAGTGTAGCTGGCCCTTGGTCCTCGTTATTCCTCGTCTGTGCTGTCGCCGTCGGCCTGGGGTTCGTGCTGGTCGGCCATGGGCTCTACTTCGTGAGGGTTGGCGTGCTCGTGTTCGTGGCCTTCGGGGTGGGTCGAGTCGTCGGCGATGATCTCTTCTGGCGTTTCGTGGAGGGTGTTGGTGGCCTCGGGGACGGCGTTGATCTCGTCCAGGCTGTTGGATGTGCCGGCTTCGGCGTCTTCCTCGGATGTGTTGTGGGGGGACATCGGGATCTCCTCCTGGACTGGTTCCGCGTCTGCCAATTCGCCGGCCATCTTCTCAAACTCTTCGATGCTGGGAAGTTCGGAGATGTCTTTTAAGCCGAATCTAAGGAGAAAATCGCGTGTTGTCTTGTAAAGGATGGGGCGGCCGATGACTTGTTTTCTGCCGGCGGTGGTGATTAGTTTTCTAGCTAAGAGGGAGCCCAGGACGCCGCCGGAGTCTACGCCGCGGATTTCGGAGATTTCGGGGGCGGTTACGGGTTGCTTGTAGGCGACTACGGCGAGGGTCTCAAGTGCTTGTAAAGAAAGCTTTAAAGGGGGTTTGAGGGATTTGACGAAGCCGCGGACTGCGTCGTGGTATTCGGGTTTTGTGGCTAAACGGTAGCCTCCGGCTACTTCGCGGATCTCAAGTCCTCTGGAATCAGCGGCATAGTCGGCAATGAGCTGGTCGAGGAGGGCGCGGAAGTAGTCGCGGAGCTTGCGTTCGCGCTCGCGAATTTGCTTCTTTTCGTCGGTGGAGGCGACGGTGGACACGGTGGAATCTACGGTCTCGACGGAAGCAATTTCCGGCTGCGGCTCGGAGACGGTTTCCGGGGTGGGCTCGGTTTCGGGCTGGGGGGATTCGTCGTCGAGGGCTAGCTGCTGCTGCTGGGCGGCTAGGGCGTCGAGTTCGGCCTGACCCTCTTCGCCGAGGAGGCCGGTGAGTTGGGCGAGCGTTACCGGTTCTTCGGACGCGTAGATGACTGCTTCGATCTTGGCTTTGAGACTCATGGTTGCAGGGTTGAGTGTATCGCGAGGAAGGGGTCAGCGAGGGGAGAGAAGCGAGTGGAAAAGAGCGGCCAAATGCGAAGAATCGCCGTGCATGACAGCGCGGTCGCGGGCGGCGTAGAGGGTGTTGCGGGCGTTTTCGGTGGCAGGTAAGGCGTTCCATGCAAGGCGAAAACCGGCATTATGCGCGAGGCCATGGAAGAAAAGACGAAGGGTACGGCTGTTGCCTTCGCGAAAAGGGTGGATGGCGTCGAGTTCGCCATAGAAAAATCCGGCGCGGACCGAAAATTGGTCCAGAGAGAGTCCTTGCAGATACTTTTCCGTAGCTAACAGGTTGAGCATTCGATCAAGTTCCGCATCTACAAAGGCCGAGTCTCCGTAGCGCACGACAGAACCATTGGTACGGGTTTTTGTCATACGACCGAGGTTGCGGCGCGTTTCGCCAGCCCAGGGATAGATTTGGCCGAAGAGAGTGCGATGGATCGACTTGAGGTAGTTGAGATCCATGATGGGCGGCGGATTTCGATACAGAGCCTGTCCGGCGAGAGAAGCGGCGAGAGATTCGAATCGCTCAAGTTCGGAACGATCGAGGATTCCCCGCAGGTTGCGAAGAACGTTTGTGCCGGGGAAGCAGTAGGGGTCTACAGCTCCAGATTTCATGCGGCAGTTGTGTGGGATTTCTTGTGCTGATCAAGAAGAAGAGTTACGGCTTCCTGTGGGGTAATTTCACCATCCATCACACGGGCCTTCAGGGCCAGATAGCTGGGATATGCGGTGGGGTCAATGCCTTCGAGACGGACGCTGGCTTCCGATTGACTGAAAGCTTCGGCGTCGAGTTGTTTGCGATCCATTTCCCGGGTAACCATGGGATTTCTCCGCTATCGAACTGAAACTATTGTATCGGTTTCGAGAGGGGTGGAATGGTTTTGGAGAAACTTGAAAGTGTGCCTGTCCCAAAAGGGGCAGATATTTTGTTGCGATGATTTGGAGCTAGCTGGCGATCTTGTTGAAGAGGACGAAGAGAAGTCCGGAGAGGAGGGCGGCGGCGGGGAGGGTGAAGAACCAGGCTAGGATGATGTTGCGGATGGTGGAGCGCTGGATTCCGCTGCCGTTGGCCACCATGGTGCCAGCTACGCCGGAGTTTAAGACGTGGGTGGTGCTTACAGGGAGGCCATACATGCCGGCCGCGAGGATGGTGCCCATGGCGGTTAGGCCGGCTACGGCGCCCTGGGCGTAGGTCATGTGGGTTTTGCCGATCTTTTCGCCTACCGTGACGACGATGCGCTTCCAGCCGACCATGGTTCCGAGGCCGAGAGCGAGGGCTACGGCTACCTTGACCCAGGTGGGGATGTATTTGGTGGAGCGGTCGAGGAAGCTCTTGTAGCTGGCGATGATCTTCAGGTCAGCGGGCGCCATTTTGGGGCCGGTTTTTGCGAGGAGGCTTAGGGTTTCGCTGACCAGGTACATCTGGTTGCGGACGTTGGCCTGCATCTCGGGTGGGACGTTACCGAGGGAGCCGTAGCTGACGGCTTCGTTGCTGATGGTGGTGATCATCTCCTGTAGGGCAGGGATGGTCTGCGAATCGTACTTGTGGGTGGCGAGGAACTGCTCGAGGACCGGTTCGCTCTGGGCTACGGTGATGTTGGGCAGGGCGTAGTGCTGCAGGCTGCCGGCTACCTGGGTGGAGGTGACGGCGAAGGGCTGTACGGAGCCCTTGTCGATGGCGTGGTTGAGCGCGTAGGCCGTAGGCACTGTGCCGATGAGGATGAGCATGATGAGGCCCATGCCCTTCTGGCCGTCGTTCTGGCCGTGGGCGAAGGAGACGCCGGTGCAGGTGAGGATCATCAGGAGGCGGATGGAGAATGGCGGTGGTTGGGTGCCTTCGGGAGCTTTGAAGAGACGGGGGTCGCGAAGGAGAGATTTGAAGAGGAAGTAGAGAAGGACGGCGCCGGCGAAGCCGATGAGTGGAGAGAAGAGGAGGGCCTTGAAGACCTTGATGACCTCAGGCATGTTGACGCCGCTGAGGGCGGAGTGTCCGTTGACGAGCTGATAGGCGATGCCCACGCCGAGGACGGAGCCGATCATGGTGTGCGAGCTCGAGACGGGCAGGCCACGGAACCAGGTGACGAGGTTCCAGAGCATGGCTGCGATGAGTAGCGCGAAGATCATGGAGAAGCCGGAGCCGCGGCTGACCTTGAGGGTGAGCTCGTGGGGCAGGAGAGCGACGATGGTGAAGGCTACGGCGCCGGAGCTGGTGAGAACGCCGATGAAGTTCCAGATGCCGGACCAGATGACGGCGACGCGGGGTTCGAGCGAGTGGGTGTAGATGACGGTGGCGACGGCGTTGGCGGTGTCGTGGAAGCCATTGACGAACTCGAAGCCGAGGGCGAGAAGAAGGGCGATGCCCAGAAGGACGTAAGCAAAGACGCTGGTGGAGTGGACGACCGAGAGGTCGGAGGCGAGCTTTGCGGCGATGTAGCTGAGGCTGCCGACGACGACGAGAGTGAAGGCGGCGGTACCCCATCGGCCGATGGGAGATTTTGGTTTTGCGAGTTTTTGATCCAGCGCGGACGCGGACTTTGGCGGAGCGACTAAGACGGAAGCATTGGTTACAGTTGAAGCCATATAAATTGCTCGAGCAGGAACGGATCTACTTTTCAGCATCCGAACGTCCTAGATCCGAAGATCTTTGATCCGAACATTCTGGCCCTTGAATAGCCTAGAGGGACGGTCGGCGGGGAATATGAATAGACGGTGAACATCCTAGCTGCTTTTTATGCAATTTTGCGAGGTTTGTAACATTCGTTTGTTGTGAACGGCCCGTGAATTGGATGCGTCTGAAGGAGAAAGGAGTGCAATGTGGCCGATTTCAAGGTGGTGCGGGGTGACATTACGACGCTGGAGATGGATGCTATCGTCAATGCTGCCAACAGTTCGCTGCTTGGCGGTGGAGGCGTGGACGGAGCGATTCATCGTGCTGCCGGGCCCGAGCTGCTGGAAGCTTGCCGACTGTTGCATGGGTGCAAAACCGGCCATGCGAAGGCTACACCAGGATTTAGGCTTGCGGCGAGGTGGATTTTCCACACTGTGGGGCCGGTGTGGAACGGTGGTGGAAATCGGGAGGCTGAGTTGCTGGAGGGGTGCTATCGCGCGTGCATGGAGCTGGCGAAGGAACACGGGGTGAGGACGATTGCGTTTCCGGCGGTGTCTACGGGGGTGTATGGGTATCCGAAGGGGCCGGCGACAGAGATTGCGGTGAGGGTTTGTAAGGAGATGGCGGAGGGGTGTGCGGTGGAGCGGGTGGAGTTTTGCTGCTTTGATGAGGGGACGGCGGTGGGGTATGAGGCTTTGCTGTAGAGAGGGTTTTGGGGGCTGGGTAACGAGAAGCGCGTTTGTCGGGACTAACCTGCTTTCGCGCTCTCTCGGAGTTGTGAGGTTATCCATCCTAAGCTAGGCTTGAGGCAATGCCCAGCCGTCTTTTCCACGCTATAGTTTGTGCCCTGCTCCTTGGTGCCGCCGGGATGCAGGCCCAGACCTCCGATCAGCTTAAGTGGGAGGTAATCTCTGTCAAACCAACGCCCCCGGATAGCTGCAAGGACGGAGATGGCGGTGTTCGCTTTTTGCCCAACGGACTGAGTGCCGCCTGCGTGCCGGCGGTTTTCGTCGTGGAGTTCGCTTATCATCTGATGGACCCGACGCGAATCCTCGGACTTCCCAAATGGGCGACAGGGCCAAAGATGTATGCGATTGAGGCTCGTGTAAGCGCCGAAGATGCAGCAGCGTTTGCCAAGTTGAAACGCGATGAGAAGTCCGGCATGATGCAGTCCGTATTCGCTGAGCGGTTCGGCATGAGGGTACACATGGAAACACGTGAGATGCCTGCTTATGCTTTGGTTCTCGCGAAGAGCGGCTCGAAGTTGAAAGAGCCTTCCGATACCACTAGCGGCATCTCGCAATTCGGCGGGAGCACCGGGGAAGTTAAGTGGGCCAATTCGCCGCTCACGGATCTGAAATTTCTTCTCGCTAAAGAGACAGGCAAGCCCGTGGTGGATAAGACCGGTCTCACCGGGAAATATGATTTCATGCTGGAATACACGCCGGCCGACCGCGCAGCAACGGACGAGAGTGGCAGGCCATCCATATTTACCGCCCTCGAAGAACAACTCGGTTTAAAGCTCGTACCAACGAAGCAACCAGTCGAGGTGCTGGTGGTCGATTCAATTGAACAACCAACTGAAAACTGATACCCAAGTCACTGGTCTCCATCAACATTGCCTGAATAGAGCGATGCAGGTTGGAACGTCCTGCCTGTCGCGTACCGAATCAGTCCTCATATGTCGGCTTATGGGAAGTGATCCGTTGCTCCGGAGACACTATCAGACCGCTCGATGCCCATCTATGGGTTGTGGTTGAAAGGTTCGTGCTGCGTGCGTGGATGGAAAGTGTGGCAGGTCCTTCGGCTGCGGCTCTCGCATGAGGCCGCGAGAGCCTTCGCTCAGGATGACAAGTTTGGGGTGGGGTTGAGGAGAACCAATACAGTGGTCCTTCGCTACGCTCAAGGATGACGAGTGTAGGGGCGGCTGTGGGCCTCTGCTAACAACAAGCAACGACAAAAGCGTGGCGCTAGCTTTTGTAGTTCCCCGATCTCCAAGTGCGAGAGATCGCCCCCGGCATTTTATGTCGGGCTTTCAGCCCTCGGTTCTGGTGGGCCTGATTACCCAGGGCTTCGCCCTGGGCTGTGATATGGCCGCGCCTTTGGCGCTAAACGTGATGGGCACGGTGATGGTGCGGTCGAGCTTTGCTCGATGCCCATACGATTGTGGTTGAAAGGTTCGAGCGGTGTGCGTGGGCGGGCGGTGTGGCAGGTCCTTCGACTGCGGCTCTCGCATGAAGCCGCGAGAGCCTTCGCTCAGGATGACGGATTTGAGGTGGTGTGTAGGAGAACCAATACAGCGGTCCTTCCCCTTCGGCTTCGCTCAGGGTCAGGATGACGAGAGTAGAGGAGGGTCTGGGATTTTTTTAAAAACAAGCAACGGCAAAAACGTGGAACGTACTTTGTGGTTTCCCGATCTCCAAGTGCGAGAGAACGGGACCACCCGCCGTGGCGGCTGATTGATGCCGAGCCGGTCCAGATCAGTTGGAGAGGCAGGATTAAGGTTGAGGTGGAAAGACTGGCTCGATCGCGGCTTTTGCAGCCTCAGTGTTCGGGGCGGCGAAGTCACGCAGGTCGAAGAGGCGCAGGGCTTTACCCGGCGGCTTCACTTCGAGCCTCAAAGCGGTTCGCTGGGGCCCTTGAAAGTACGCGACGCGGATAGTGTGATTGCCGGTTGACAGATGAATCGAACGGCTGGTGGTCGTCGCGGTGTGAATCTGGTCGTTATAGAGAAGCTGTTGATCATCGATCATGAGCTTCTGGCCATCGTCCGCCGTAAGAACAAAACGGTAATCCCCTGGTTCATTGATCCAGAACTTGCCGTGGTAGTCGATCGCGAACCACTCCGGTCGCGAGGTGATGCCGGGTATTCCGTTGGGCACAAACTGAAATGCCTCGTCCAAGGCATAAGCGTAGATGGCGCCGACAGGTTCAAGGTCCCAGAAGTTTTCCGGCATGCGAGGCGTGTTTTCCGCAAGCTCATATACGTCGCCACATAACGCACCTGGTTTCGGAATGACAGAACCGAAGCCTGCCGATGGATCGGCTGGAGCGGTGTGGTTCCTCTTTGCCTGGCTTGCTTCGAACTTCTTTGCTGCTTCTTCTTGTTCCTTGCTGAGGTGAACCTCTGTCGGGGCCGCGGTGGGTACATCAATTGAACCCAGATTGCCGGTTTCGCGATCGCGTATGACGAAACGAACGAGCGCAGGGTCGCCTTTGCGAGGCAGGTCAAGGAGATTGCTAAATCCGGCAGATTGAATCCGCGCATACTCGGATGCTGATAGCACCCGCTCGGCAGAGGAGTGGTTGTAACTTACAGTTCTGCCCTGCTGATCGAAAGCGCAGGCGGCGTAGTCGAGATGCACGCGGCGAGTGTCATCGGTGAGCGATGCGAAGCCAAGTGAATTGGGCTGAATGCTTAATGCAAAACGAAAAGGAGCAGTTGCGGCAGTTTGAATCGCTCGCGCCTTGAGGCCAATCGATAACGGCATAAACGCGTGAACGCAAGCGGCCTGCTGGAGCTCGGCATCAGAGTTCAAGTTGTTGTGAACGCGCTGTGTAGCAGCTATGGTTTCTCCAACGTAGTAGCGGTGATGGAAAGAAAGATGGACCTTCGGACGGGATGACGCGATGGCAACCTCGTGATAACCGCTGGCGAATCCTGCGGACGTTGGCTGGAACGCCAACTGGTAATGGAAGGTTGTGCTGATGGCGCAGCCCCCTCCTGTAGTGATGTGAAAGCCGTCGGACCTCTCAGTCGGGGAATCGTCTGACTGGGAGGGGTCGATGATGCGGAAGCCGGAGATGTTTCTGGGCAGCTTCTTTGCGCCTTTAGGCAGCTCAAAGACCGTCAGATCACTCGCCTGCAGATCGCGCACCGGGTTGCCATGAGAATCCGTAGCCAGCAGATCAATCGCCACTTCTCTTGTCGTCACATGCAGCGTATACGGAGCAGACTGCTCGGTACATGGCTTGGCGGCTGCGAAAGCATTTCCTGAAGCGGCGACGATTGTTGCGACGAGGACCAGCCTTGCAGAGCGCATCGCGAACTCCTTGAAACAGGATGGAAAAACGATACAGGATGCACGCGCGTTGGTCACGGCTTTCACGTCTCCGCCGTGCGACAGGGCTTGAGTCTGCCGCCGCAGTCGAAATCGGTACCGACACGTCGGCTTCTCGGAAGTGTCCCTGGCGCGGGAGGGAATAACGGTAACGACAAAAACGGGGGGGCGGCCTTTTGTGGTTCTCAGATATCCAGGTGCGAGAGACCGGGGGCACCCGGATTATCAAGAAGTCTTCGGCAAAGCGGAGCTTGCGATAGCTATGCAAGATCAGGTTTTCCGCTTAGGCGCTCTTCCCTTGTTCCTGTCAAATGCCACATGTCTGCAGTGATCGCATAGATGCGTACTTCGATTGCTTTCGGCCCCCACAGGATGTTGTGCGTGTATCCAAATCCCACGCGCTCAAGCAGCTTCTGCGAGTTGTCGTGTCCGATCCCATGTCCGGCGACGATAGCCGGCAGGCCAAGCGTATCGAATCCATACGCGAGTACCGCGCGCAAAGCCTCCTCGCCCAACCGCAGTCCCCAGGCAGACCGCATGAGGTGGACGCCCGCCTCTATTGTTTTTGGGTCCATCTGCCACGGCCGCAGGCCAGCACACCCTGCAAATTCGCCTGTCTCGCGCAGAAACATCGGCCAGTACTGCATACCGAGCTGGCTCTCACGGTCACGTTCTGCATGAAGCCGGTCATGTGCTTGTTCCCGGGTCATAGCGCCGCCGAAGTAATGAGTTACTTCCGGGTCGCACCACAAAGCTTCAGCAAGGACGGTGTCTTCGGCAGTCCAGCTTCGAAATGTCAAACGAGGAGAAGACAGAGATGTCATACGCAGGAGAGCTTCAATATTACGACAAGCAGCATCGTGTACCTCAGCGGCTGAAGCCGCGTTCTTAGGACACATTTATGGCACGGGTAAACCCAGCCCCTTCGAGGTAGATTTTCGATTGTGGGCCGGATTAATCGCCGACTGATTAGGTGACGATTTTGTTGAAGAGGTAGAAGAGGCAGCCGGAGAGTAAGGCGGCCGCTGGGAGGGTGAAGACCCAGGCCATGGCTATGTTTCGGACGGTGGATACCTGCAGTCCGCTTTTGTTGGCTGCCATGGTGCCGGCGATTCCGGAGCTTAAGACGTGGGTGGTGCTGACGGGGAGGCCGTAGCCGTCGGCGAGGCCGATGGTGATCATGGCTGTGATTTCGGCGGCGGCTCCCTGGGCGTAGGTGAGGTGGGTTTTGCCGATCTTTTCGCCAACGGTGATGACGATGCGCTTCCAGCCGATCATGGTGCCGAGGCCGAGAGCGAGAGCGACGGCTACTTTGACCCAGGTGGGGATGAACTTGGTGGACTTATCGAGGAAGCCTTTGTAGTTCTTGATGATGGCGGCGTCGGAGGCGGAGATCTTTGGCGCGGAGGCGACCTTGGGCAGCAGGGTGAGTGTGGCGCTGGTGAGGTACATCTGGTTGCGGACGTTGGCCTGCATGGCGGCGGGGACTTTGCCGAGCGAGCCGTAGTTGGTGGCTTCGTTGCGGATGTCGGTGATCTCCTGCTGGAGGGCAAGCATGACGGAGGGGTCGTACTTTTTGGTGGAGACGAAGTTTTCGAGGGTGGGCTGGGCGTCGCCTACGGTGACGTTTGGATCGACGTAGTTGCTGATGGCGCCGGCGGTGGCGGTGGAGACGGCGGCGAAGGTCTGGATCTCTTTGACGCCGACGGTGTGATTGAGGGCGTAGGCGGTGGGGACGGTGCCGACGAGGATGAGCATGATGAGGCCCATTCCCTTCTGGCCGTCGTTGGAGCCGTGGAAGTAGCTGACGCCGCCGCAGGTGAGGATGAGCAGGCAGCGGATGTAGAAAGGCGGTGGGGCGGTGCCTTCGGGAGCTTTGTAGAGACGGGGATCGCGGGCAAGAAGCTTGAAGAGCAGGAAGAGCAGGCTCGCCATCGCAAAGCCGACGACGGGAGAGACGAGCAGGGCGGCGAAGACTTTTTTGACCTGCTCCATATCGACGCCGCTGACGCCGGAGTGTCCGCGGATGAGCTGGTTGGCTATGCCGACGCCGATGACCGAGCCGATCATGGTGTGGGAGCTGGAGGCGGGCAGGCCGCGCCACCAGGTGGCGAGGTTCCAGAGGATGGCGGCGATCAGGAGGGCGAAAACCATGGCGAAGCCTGAGCCGGAACTGACCTTGAGAATGAGCTCGACGGGAAGCAGGTTGACGATGGAGTAGGCGACGAGGCCGCTGCTGAGGAGGACGCCGATGAAGTTCATGAGGCCGGAGTAGACGACGGCGATGTGCGGGGCGAGGGAGTTGGTGTAGATGACGGTGGCGACGGCGTTGGCGGTGTCGTGGAAGCCGTTGACGAACTCGAAGCCGAGGGCGATGAAGAGCGCGATGCCGAGGAGGATGTAGGGAAAGACCGAAGCCGAGTGGACGATGGAGAGATCGGCGGAGAGCTTGACAGCGATATAGATGAGGCCGGCGACGAGCATGATGCCGAAGACGAGGCCGCCCCAGATGCCGGCTGAGTGACCGGAGAAACGGTCGTCGAGGATGGAGGGGGTGGTTTCGGCGGTGAGGACTGGAGGCGGAGTGGCGGCAGAAGCCATGGGGTTCACCTTGCGTAGCTGGATTTTGGCCGGATGCTTGCCACAGCGTAGTCCGAGGGACGCAAGGCGGAGATTAATGGGGTGTGAAGATCGGGTAAATGGTGAGGTGGGTGGGGTGAAGTTTACGCCGACTGATCCGCTGATTGTGAGTCGCATCAATCCGCAAGATGTATAAACCCCAAATCGGGGCACCCGGGTTGTCGCTGGGGTGAAGGAGAGCCGATACGAGGGTTTCTCCACTACCCCTTCGGCTTCGCTCAGGGTCCGGTCGAAATGACGGCATTTTGGTGACTACGAGAAATTCATCGTCAACCTCCTGCTGCACCTGGAGGGCAACATCCGCCAGTGGATCTCCACGGCGTCGACAACCAGCACGACATCCGCCAGCGCGACGAAGAATTCGCCCTCACCCTCGCAATCCCCAGCGCCGAAGCCCGGGTCAGCTTCAACGCCTCCCACAAATCCTGGCTTCTACGTTATCCTTGTCCCATTCATGAGCGACCTAAGACCCTTCGCAGCCTGCTTACTCCTCTGCGCTACAGCCCATGCCCAGTCCGACCTCCACCCTGCTCCTGTTCCCGCAGCGCCGGCCAAACCCAGCTTTACACTTCCCGCCAACACCCCCTACACAGTCATTCAGTCGTCCGGCCCGGCACCTGAGGCGCCGATTGAAGAGCTCGTTTGCGATGCTGCTGCAACCGGCATCTATGCCCCGTCGCCTACCAAGCTCACGCCGTCGCAGGAAACCGCCCTCCGCGATTACATATACCTCGTCAAACAGCAGATCTCCGCCGAGTGGATTCGTCATGTCCCCGTTTCCGCCACCAACGCCTGGATAAAGGGCAGGAGCGTCGAGGTCCGTTTCGCCATCATGCCCGACGGCTCCTACGACCCTCCCATCGTCACCGTCACTTCCGGCCACACCTCCTGGGACGCACGCGCCATCGCTGCCATCAACAACTACGCCTCATTCCCCACACTCCCCGCCGGCGTCAACCACCCGATCGTCATGTGCATACACTTCGGCTACAACGCCGACGGCTCGCTCATCAGACCCACCAACCCCAAAATCTGGCAGCCCGACAACAACCCCGTTCCAAAATCCAAACCACCCGTCATGAATCCGTAAGCTCTGCGCAACTTGGGCGCCCCGGGTCCGGATTCTCGGCGCATCAACCAGCCATAGCCTGCGCCGCAGGCTAACAAATGGGGATGCGGGCGAAGAACGGGAGAGTGCAAGTGCGAGAAGCAGGTCCTTCCCCTTCGGCAAGCTCAGGGTCAGGATGACAACTATAAAAGTTAGGTGGTGCGGGTTAGTTGCCGGGGATGGTGGTGTAGGTGGTGGGCCAGTCGGCGAGGATTTTGTGGAGGACGGTGCTGCCGCAGAGGTACGCGGATTCGAGGGCTAGTTTGCCGCCGATGTAGGGGGCGGTTAGGGATTCGACGGGCATGTGGCCGGGGCGTTGCATGGAGTAGTTGCTGCCAGTGCGGAGGACGAGGACGCGATTGGTGTCG
>Ga0302310_10003662_pt1 | contig 11865 bp, 9 predicted proteins | sample III_Palsa_N1_2_FD_200451 | JGI IMG/M metagenome (GOLD analysis project Ga0302310, IMG submission 200451) | Peat permafrost microbial communities from Stordalen Mire near Abisko, Sweden - III_Palsa_N1_2 | ecosystem: Environmental > Terrestrial > Soil > Palsa > Peat permafrost | place: Sweden... | reverse complement strand
GCGCGCCGGCATCTCGATCGCCATCGACGACATGCTGGTGCCCAAGGAAAAGCCGGGCCTGATCGAACGCGCCGAGAAGGAAGTCAAGGAGATCGAGCAGCAGTACGTCTCGGGTCTCGTGACTGCCGGCGAGCGCTACAACAAGGTCGTCGACATCTGGGGCAAGACCGGTGACGAAGTGGGCAAGGTCATGATGGCCCAGCTCGCCAAGCAGAAGGTGCTCGACCGCCACGGCAAGGAAGTGGACCAGGAGTCGTTCAACTCGATCTACATGATGGCCGACTCCGGCGCGCGCGGTTCCGCCGCGCAGATCCGCCAGCTGGCCGGCATGCGCGGCCTGATGGCGAAGCCGGACGGCTCCATCATCGAGACGCCGATCACCGCGAACTTCCGCGAAGGCCTGAACGTTCTGCAGTACTTCATCTCCACCCACGGTGCTCGTAAGGGCCTGGCGGACACGGCGCTGAAGACGGCGAACTCCGGCTACCTGACGCGTCGCCTGGTCGACGTCACGCAGGATCTGGTCGTCACCGAGGACGACTGCGGCACGCAGAACGGTCTCGCGATGCGCGCCCTGGTCGAAGGCGGCGAAGTCATCGAATCGCTGCGCGATCGCGTCCTCGGACGTGTGACCGCGGTCGAAGTGCTGCATCCTGAAACCCAGGAAGTGGTGCTCGGCGCGATCGAGATGCTGGACGAAGACACGCTCGACAGGCTCGAAGCCGTCGGCGTGGACGAAGTCAAGGTTCGCACCCCGCTGACCTGCACGACGCGCTACGGCCTGTGCGCCCGCTGCTATGGCCGCGATCTGGGCCGTGGTGGCCTGATCAACGTCGGCGAAGCGATCGGCGTCATCGCCGCGCAGTCGATCGGCGAGCCGGGCACGCAGCTGACCATGCGCACGTTCCACATCGGTGGTGCGGCGTCGCGTGCGGCGGTGGCCTCGAGCGTCGACGCGAAGTCGGACGGCGTGATCGGCTTCAACGCCACGATGCGCTACGTGACGAACGGCAAGGGCGAACTGGTGGTGATCTCGCGTTCCGGCGAAATCATCATCCTGGATCCGCACGGCCGCGAGCGCGAGCGTCACAAGGTGCCGTACGGCGCCCTGCTCAACGTCAAGGCGGACCAGCAGGTCAAGCACGGCCACGTGCTGGCCAACTGGGATCCGCTGACGCGCCCGATCATCACGGAATTCGCCGGTCGTGCGAACTTCGAGAACGTCGAGGAAGGTGTCACCGTCGCCAAGCAGGTCGACGAAGTCACCGGCCTGTCCACGCTGGTCGTGATCGATCCGAAGCGCCGCGGCGCTGCCAAGATCGTCCGTCCGCAGGTCAAGCTGCTCGACGCGCAAGGCCAGGAAGTCAAGATCCCCGGCACCGATCACTCGGTGACGATCGGCTTCTCGGTCGGCTCGCTGATCCAGATCCGCGACGGCCAGGACCTGATGCCTGGCGAAGTGCTGGCGCGTATTCCGGTCGAAGGCCAGAAGACCCGCGACATCACCGGCGGCCTGCCGCGCGTGGCCGAGCTCTTCGAAGCCCGCAGCCCGAAGGACAAGGGCACGCTGGCGGAGAAGACCGGTACCGTGTCGTTCGGCAAGGAGACCAAGGGCAAGGTTCGCCTGCAGATCACCGATCCGGAAGGCATCGTCCACGAGGAACTCGTGCCGAAGGAAAAGAACATCCTGGTGCACGAAGGCCAGGTGGTCAACAAGGGCGAGAGCGTCGTCGACGGCCCGGCCGATCCGCAGGACATCCTGCGCCTGCTGGGTGTCGAGGAACTGGCACGCTACATCGTCGACGAAGTGCAGGACGTGTACCGGCTGCAGGGCGTGAAGATCAACGACAAGCACATCGAGGTGATCGTTCGCCAGATGCTGCGTCGCGTGCAGATCACGAACCCGGGCGACACGCACTACATCCTCGGCGAGCAGGTGGAGCGCTCGGAGCTGTTCGGCACCAACGACAAGATGCGCAAGGACGACAAGCTCCCGGCCACCTACTCGGACGTGCTGCTGGGCATCACCAAGGCTTCGCTGTCGACCGACTCGTTCATCTCGGCCGCTTCCTTCCAGGAAACGACCCGCGTGCTCACCGAGGCTGCCATCATGGGCAAGCGCGACGAGCTGCGCGGCCTGAAGGAAAACGTCATCGTCGGCCGCCTGATCCCGGCCGGTACCGGCATGGCCTTCCACCAGGCTCGCAAGGCCAAGGAAGACATGGACGAGACCGAGCGTCGTGCGATTGCGCTGCAGGAGGCCGAGGAACTGGCCGCCGCGCAGCTGGCGCAGCTGGACGCCGCCCCCGCGGGTGGCGAGCAGCTGGCGGAGTGACGCGCGCCATCGACGGACGCCCGCGCGGGCGTCCGCCATGACAAAGGGCGACCCTCGGGTCGCCTTTTTTTTGCCTTCGGCAACCCGTGGCCGACGGCGGCGCGGCACATCGACCGTTTCGGCGAATGCTCGCGTGCATATGTCACGGCATCGTCGGGTACGCGTGGTCGCGGGACTGTTGCGGCTTGTTACGCGACGTCAGAATCGAGGCTCGAGGGAAGTCCCCTGAACAACCGAAGGCCACCATGACCTCACGACCCATGTCCAAGCTGCTGTCCGCTGGCGCGATGTCGCTGGCGCTGATGGCCGCGGGTTCGGCACACGCCGCCGCCTACGAGCTCAGCTTCACCGGCACCGATGTGTCGGGCGACGTGTTCGCGCAGACCACCGGCGCAAACGTCACCGCGATCTGGGGATCGGTCACCGATTCCGAGCTGGGCAGCGGCAGCTTCGCGATCACGGGCCTGAATGGCTACGCCGACGCCGAAAACACGCTGCACGGCGGTTCGCCCTACGTCACGCTCGGCGGCCTGTCGTTCTCGACGGCCGGTGGCGGCAACTTCAACCTCGCCGATCTCGATGGCTACCCGGGCTATTCCGGATACACGTTCCTGTCCTCGACGCTCAATCCGGGTGGCGGTTTCTCTTCGGTCGGAATGACTTCCGTCGCACTGAGCGTGAGCGCCGTGGCGGAACCCGAATCGATCAGCCTGCTGCTGGCCGGCCTGGGCATGGTCGGCGTGATGGCTTCGCGCCGCAAGCGCAGCGTGTGATTCTTCGGGATCGGGCGTCACGCCCAACGACAAAGGCGACCCGCGGGTCGCCTTTTTCATGTCTGTCCGGAATTTGTTGCTGCGCTGCAGCGATATCTTCGATACGCACGAAAGCGGCGCCAGATCGAACCGTTGCGCGCAACGGTGGACATCGAGCAGGCAATGCTCTCCAACTGCGCGAAAAACCTCATCGCGTTCGGGGCGTCGCTCTAGAAATATCCGGGTGCCGCACTTACTTTGGCGGGCGCCGCGGAACAAACTTTGGCAAAATAATCAGGATTAGCCCAACCCACCCCTGCGTCAACCTTGGAAACCCTGGTTGGACGGTGCCCGGGTGCCCGCCGAGAGGGAAATGAAACAAGCTCGCAGTAGTACACGCCTTGCCGGCGTGCTGACATTCGCCATGGCCGCTCTCCTGAGCGGCTGCCACGCGTCGTTGCTCGAACCCGCCGGCAAGATCGCGGCCGACGAGAAGTCGCTGATCATCACGGCCACGCTGCTGATGCTGATCGTGGTGATCCCGGTGATCCTGATGGCGATCTACTTCCCCTGGAAGTACCGCGAGTCGAATACGTCGGCCACCTACACGCCCAACTGGTCATACTCGCATCGCATCGAGGCGGTCGTGTGGGCCATTCCGATCGCCATCATCCTGGTGCTGGGCACGCTCACGTGGAAGACCACGCACGAGCTCGATCCGTACAGGCCGCTCGAATCCAGCGTCAAGCCGATCACGATCGAAGTCGTGGCGCTCGACTGGAAGTGGCTGTTCATCTATCCCGACCAGCACATCGCCACGGTCAACGAGATCCAGTTCCCGGCGAACACGCCCGTGAACTTCAAGATCACGTCGGACACCGTGATGAACGTCTTCTTCATCCCGCAACTGGGCAGCCAGATCTACGCGATGGCCGGCATGCAGACGCAGGTCAACCTGATCGCCGACACGCCGGGCACCTATGACGGGCTGTCCACCAACTTCAGCGGCGCGGGCTTCCCCGACATGAAGTTCACGGCCACCGCCTCGTCGCAGGCCGACTTCGACGCCTGGGTCGCCAAGGTCAAGGCTTCGAACAACAAGCTGGGCCTGGACAACTACGCCGACCTGGCGAAGCCGTCGTCGAAGGATCCGGCGAAGTATTTCGGCACCGTCGAGCCCGTGCTGTTCACGGCCGTCCTCGACAAATACATGGACAAGTCGTCGGGCCTGAAGCTGGCCGACAAGATCTGTCTGCCCAACAAGGTCGCCGCGGCGACCAGCAAAGAGCGCGCGGAGTAAAAGACGTGGACATGATGTTCGGCAAGTTGACGTGGGACGCGATTCCGTTCCACGAGCCCGTCGCCATGGGCGGCGTGATGGGCATGGTCATCGCCGGTCTGGCGGTGTTGATCGGCATCACCTACTTCAAGAAGTGGGGCTACCTGTATCGCGAGTGGCTGACCTCGGTCGACCACAAGAAGCTCGGCATCATGTACATCGTGCTGGCGCTCGTGATGCTGCTGCGCGGCTTCGCCGACGCCGCGATGATGCGCACGCAGCAGGCCATCGCCACCGGCGGCAGCGAGGGCTTCCTGCATCCGGATCACTACAACCAGATCTTCACGGCGCACGGCGTGATCATGATCTTCTTCATGGCCATGCCGTTCATGGTGGGCCTGATGAACATCGTGGTGCCACTGCAGATCGGCGCGCGCGACGTCGCATTCCCGTTCGTCAACTCGCTGAGCTTCTGGCTGACGTTCGCCGGCGCGATGCTGGTCAACGCGTCGCTGGCGCTGGGCGAATTCGCCCGCACCGGCTGGCTCGCGTACCCGCCGCTGTCGGAGCTGCCGTACAGCCCGGGGGTCGGCGTCGACTACTACATCTGGGCGCTGCAGATCTCCGGCCTCGGAACGCTGTTGACCGGCGTCAACTTCTTCGTGACCATCGTCAAGATGCGCGCGCCGGGCATGACCTGGATGCGCCTGCCGATCTTCACGTGGACGGCGCTGTGCACCAACATGCTGATCATCTTCGCGTTCCCGATCCTCACGGTGACGCTGGCGATGCTGGGCGCGGACCGCTATCTCGGCATGCACTTCTTCACCAATGACGGTGGCGGCAACCCGATGATGTACGTCAACCTCATCTGGGCCTGGGGCCATCCCGAGGTGTACATCCTGATCCTGCCGGCGTTCGGCGTGTTCTCCGAGATCACCTCCACGTTCTCGTCGAAGAAGCTGTTCGGCTACACCTCGATGGTCTACGCGACGCTGGCCATCACCGTGCTGTCGTTCATCGTCTGGCTGCACCACTTCTTCACGATGGGCTCGGGCGCCAACGTCAACGCCTTCTTCGGCATCTCGACGATGCTGATTTCGGTGCCCACGGGCGTGAAGATCTTCAACTGGCTGTTCACGATGTACCGCGGCCGCGTGCGCATGACGACGCCGATGCTGTGGACGGTGGGCTTCATCGTCACGTTCACGATCGGCGGCATGACGGGCGTCATGCTGGCCGTGCCGGGCGCCGACTTCCTGCTGCACAACAGCCTGTTCCTGATCGCGCACTTCCACAACGTGATCATCGGCGGCGTGCTGTTCGGCTACCTCGCCGGCATGGCCTACTGGTTCCCGAAGTCGTTCGGCTTCCGCCTGCACGAAGGCCTGGGCAAGGTCGCGTTCTGGTGCTGGCTGGTCGGCTTCTACGTCGCATTCATGCCGCTGTACGTGCTGGGCTTCATGGGCATGACGCGCCGCATGCAGCACTATGACAATGCCGCCTGGCAGGCCTGGCTGATCGTGGCCGCCATCGGCGCCGTGATCATCGCCGCCGGCATCGGCGCGATGGTGCTGCAGCTGGCCTACAGCGTCTGGAAGCGCGACGAACTGCGCGACACCACCGGCGACCCGTGGGGCGGCCGCACGCTGGAATGGCTGACCGATTCGCCGCCGCCGTTCTACAACTTCGCGCACACGCCGGTCGTGCACACGCTCGACGCGCTGGCCTTCATGAAGGAACGCGGCAACGTGCACAGCCGCGAGCGCTACGCCGAGATCCACATGCCGCGCAACACGGGCGTCGGCCTGGTCATGGGCCTGCTGAGCATCGGCTTGGGTTTCGGCCTGATCTGGCACATCTGGTGGATGGCCGCGGCCAGCTTCGTCGGCATGATCGTGGCGTTCATCGTCCGCTCCTTCGACGAGGACGTCGACTACTACGTGCCGATCCCCGAGGTCGAGCGCATCGAAAACGAGCGCCATCTCCGTCTGGCCAATCAGGGGTAAGCGCGTGTCGACCATCGTTCACCAACAATCGCAAACGTTCGGCGCGCATCCGCACATGGATGGCCCGGACCACGAGCATCATCACGATGCCGGCGGCAACACGGTCTTCGGGTTCTGGATCTACCTGATGAGCGACTGCTTGCTGTTCGCAAGCCTCTTCGCCGGCTATGCCGTCCTCGGCCGCAATACCGCGGGTGGCCCGAGCGGCAAGGAACTGTTCGATCTCAAGTACGTCGCGATCGAAACGCTGTTCCTGCTGCTGAGCTCGATCACCTACGGCATGGCCATGATGGGGACGCTCAAGCGCAACTCCACCAAGGTGCTGCTGTGGCTGGCGATCACGGGCCTGTTCGGCCTCGGTTTCATCGGCATGGAAATCAACGAGTTCCACCACCTGATCGAAGAGGGCAACGGCCCGGGACGCAGCGCGTTCCTGTCGGCGTTCTTCTCGCTGGTGGGCACCCACGGCATCCACGTGTCTTCCGGCCTGCTGTGGCTGGCGGTGCTGATGTACCAGGTGTGGAGCAAGGGCGTCACCGAGACCAACCGCACGCGTCTCATGTGCCTGAGCCTGTTCTGGCACTTCTTGGACATCGTCTGGATCTGCGTCTTCACCGTCGTCTACCTGATGGGCTTCCTCTGATCATGGCCAACTCCCAACAATTCCGAAATTCCTCGATCGACCCGGCATCGGGTACGTTCGGCCGCCGCAACGCGGCGCGCTATGTCGGCGGGACGGTGGCGGGCGAGTCGCATGCCAGTGTCAAGTCGTACATGATCGGCTTCGTGCTGTCGCTCGTGCTGACGGCGATCCCGTTCGGCCTGGTGATGGACCAGGGCCACTACGGCTTCACGGCCGGCACCGTGCTCGCCGCGATCCTCGCGCTGGCCGTCGTGCAGGTCTTCGTGCACGTCGTCTACTTCCTGCACATGGACCGCTCGGCCGAGCAGCGCTGGAACGTCGTCGCCTTCGCGTTCACGGTGATGATCCTGGTGATCGTCGTGTCCGGTTCGGTCTGGATCATGCACAACGCCACGAGCAACATGGAGCACGCGATGACGCCGACGAGCTCCGAAGGCGTGATTCCGCAGCAGTAAGCCCGGACCAGGTTCGGCTTCGCATTCGAAGGCGCCCCGCGGGGCGCCTTTGTCGTTTCGGCGCCGTCCAGTGGCGTCAACCCGGCGCCGACTGCCCTGCCTCGGCCGACCAGATCTCCGGCCTGCAGACGCGCAGGCCGTGGCGCTCGAGCGCCTTGCGGGCCAGCCGCAGCAGCGCCTTGTCGCGCGTCACGAGCGTGTGCGCGCGCGCGGCGATCGCGAGGTCGATGAACTTCTGGTCGTCCTCGTCCGTGCAGTGCAAGCGGGCCGTGGCCCCGGGCTGCGGTGGCGTCTCCACCGCGTGCCCGTGGCGGGCCCACGTCGATGCAACCGCGTCGGCATCGACGGGCCAGCGCTCGCCGAAGCCTTTGGCGGCGACGAAGTCGAACTCGGCCTTCATTTCGGAAGTGAATATCCACTCCCAACTAGATCCAGCCAGGATCACATCCCATCGGTCGCAGGTCGGATTGCGAAAGACCATCCAGTCGAACAGGGACTGGCTGTCGATGACGATCAACTTGGGCGGCATGGGCGCAGGATAGCGGCTGCCGGCGCTGCGGCCGAAGTGGGTCGCTTGCGACGAATCTCCCGTCAGACTATAATCCTCGGCTCTCCGGCAGTTCCACGACTGCTGCGCTTCGACGTCCACGTTTTTTACGCCGCAGTTTCCAGCCCGGCGCGCACCTCAGGGTGCCGCGCCTCGATGCGAACCTCCAGCGCCTTTGACGGCACGCCTGCAGCGATTCGGACGTGATCTCGCTCCGTTCCCCTCTGACATCAAAAGCAGGCGGGCGCCCGCGAGCCGGCTGCCGGGGGATTTCAAGAACACGTAACTTCAAACGGGAACAAGTTACCCATGCCTACCATCAACCAGCTTGTACGCCACGGCCGTGAGGTCGAGGTCGTCAAGTCCAAGTCGCCTGCGATGCAGAACTGCCCGCAGCGCCGTGGCGTGTGCACTCGCGTGTACACCACCACGCCGAAGAAGCCGAACTCCGCGCTTCGCAAGGTCGCCAAGGTGCGTCTGACCAACGGTTTCGAGATCATCTCGTACATCGGCGGTGAAGGCCACAACCTGCAGGAACACAGCGTCGTGCTCGTGCGCGGCGGCCGTGTCAAGGATCTGCCGGGTGTGCGTTACCACATCGTGCGCGGCTCCCTCGACCTGCAAGGCGTCAAGGATCGCAAGCAATCGCGTTCCAAGTACGGCGCGAAGCGTCCGAAGAAGGCCTGAGCCTAAAAGCTCATGCCACAAGTCCAGCAGGCGCTGCTGGCAAACGAGATGTGAAGAAGCCGAAGCTCGAAAGAGCGGTTTCCGAGCGATTTTTGCGGTGGAGCGATTTGAACGCTCCGCCGAGTAAGTGGATGGTCCCATTCGACACGGTGGCCATCCGGGCTGTCGGGCTTGATGCCTGGCGCCAACTGAAGCACTGGAAGGAAATACCATGCCACGTCGCCGCGAAGTACCCAAGCGCGAGATCCTGCCTGACCCGAAGTTCGGATCGGTCGATCTCTCGAAGTTCATGAACGTCGTGATGGAATCGGGCAAGAAGGCCGTTGCCGAGCGCATCATCTACGGTGCCCTCGAGCAGATCGAGAAGAAGGCCAACAAGGATCCGCTGGAGATCTTCCTGGTCGCGATCAACAACGTGAAGCCGATGGTCGAAGTCAAGTCCCGCCGCGTCGGCGGTGCGAACTACCAAGTTCCCGTGGAAGTTCGCCCCGTCCGCCGCATGGCGCTCGCGATGCGCTGGCTCAAGGACAGCGCCCGCAAGCGTGGCGAGAAGTCGATGTCGGCCCGTCTGGCCAACGAACTGCTCGAGGCCTCGGAAGGCCGCGGCGGCGCCATGAAGAAGCGTGACGAAGTTCACCGCATGGCCGAAGCCAACAAGGCGTTCTCGCACTTCCGCTTCTAAATTACCCCCTCTGTCCTTCTGGCCGCTCTCCGGGTTGATACCAACCCTTGAGCGGCCCACGTATTTGGAGTGTCACCCCATGGCCCGCAAGACCCCCATCGAGCGCTACCGCAACATCGGTATTTCTGCGCACATCGATGCCGGCAAGACCACGACCACCGAACGGATCCTGTTCTACACCGGTGTGAACCACAAGATCGGTGAAGTGCACGATGGCGCTGCCACGATGGACTGGATGGAGCAGGAGCAGGAGCGTGGTATCACGATCACTTCCGCGGCCACCACGTGCTTCTGGAAGGGCATGGAAAGCAATTTCCCCGAGCACCGCATCAACATCATCGACACCCCGGGCCACGTCGACTTCACGATCGAAGTCGAGCGCTCGATGCGCGTGCTCGACGGCGCGTGCATGGTCTATTGTGCGGTCGGCGGCGTGCAGCCGCAGTCGGAAACCGTCTGGCGCCAGGCCAACAAGTACAAGGTGCCCCGCCTCGCGTTCGTCAACAAGATGGACCGCACCGGCGCGAACTTCTACAAGGTCTATGACCAGATGAAGGTGCGCCTGAAGGCCAACCCGGTGCCCATCGTCATTCCCATCGGCGCCGAGGAAAACTTCCAGGGCGTGATCGACCTCATCAAGATGAAGGCGATCTTCTGGGACGAGGCTTCGCAGGGCATGAAGTTCGACTACCGCGAGATCCCGGCCGAGCTGAAGGAAGAGGCGGTCAAGTGGCGCGAGAACATGCTCGAAGCCGCTGCCGAGTCGAGCGAAGAGATGATGAACAAGTATCTCGAAGTCGGTGACCTCACCGAAGACGAGATCAAGACGGCCATCCGCACGCGCACGATCGCCGCCGAAATCCAGCCGATGCTGTGCGGCACCGCGTTCAAGAACAAGGGCGTGCAGCGCATGCTCGATGCCGTGATCGACTTCATGCCGTCGCCGATCGACGTGCCGCCGGTCCCGGGCCTCGACGAAGACGACAAGGAAGTCGTGCGTCGTGCCGACGACAACGAGAAGTTCGCCGCCCTCGCGTTCAAGCTGATGACCGACCCGTACGTCGGCCAGCTGACGTTCGTGCGCGTCTACTCGGGCGTCCTGAAGTCGGGCGATTCGGTGTTCAACCCGATCCGCGGCAAGAAGGAGCGCATCGGCCGTATCCTGCAGATGCACGCCAACCAGCGTGAAGAAATCAAGGAAATCCTCGCCGGCGACATCGCCGCCTGCGTGGGCCTGCGCGAAGTGACCACCGGCGAGACGCTGTGCGATCCGGATTCGATCGTCACGCTCGAGCGCATGGTGTTCCCGGAGCCCGTGATCTCGCAGGCCGTCGAGCCGAAGACGAAGGCCGACCAGGAAAAGATGGGCATCGCCCTCGGCCGCCTGGCCGCGGAAGATCCGTCGTTCCGCCTGCGCACCGACGAGGAATCGGGCCAGACCATCATTTCCGGCATGGGCGAGCTCCACCTGGAAATCATCGTCGACCGCATGAAGCGCGAATTCGGCGTCGAAGCCAACGTCGGCAAGCCGCAAGTGGCCTACCGCGAAACGATCCGCAAGATCGCCAAGGACGTCGAAGGCAAGTTCGTTCGCCAGTCCGGCGGCAAGGGCCAATATGGCCACGTCGTGCTGACCGTCGAGCCGCAGGAGCCGGGCAAGGGCTTCGAGTTCGTCGACGCGACCAAGGGCGGCGTGGTTCCGAAGGAATTCATCCCCGCGGTCAAGAAGGGCGTCGAAGACACTCTGCCCGCGGGCGTGCTGGCCGGCTACCCGGTCGTCGACGTCAGGGTCACGCTGACCTTCGGTTCGTACCACGAAGTCGACTCGAACGAAAACGCGTTCAAGATGGCTGCCTCGATGGGCTTCAAGGACGCCTGCCGCAAGGCCTCGCCGGTCATCCTCGAGCCGATGATGGCCGTCGAAGTCGAGACGCCGGAAGACTACGCCGGCTCCGTGATGGGCGACCTGTCGTCGCGTCGCGGCATGGTGCAGGGCATGGACGACATGCCTGGCGGCGGCAAGGTCATCAAGGCCGAGGTTCCGCTGTCGGAAATGTTCGGCTACTCGACGACGCTGCGCTCGATGTCGCAAGGTCGTGCCACGTACACGATGGAGTTCAAGCACTACTCGGAAGCCCCGAAGAACGTTGCTGACGCCATCATCACGTCGCGCGGCAAGAACTAAGCAATACAAGCCGGTCTTCGTCGGGACGCACGACTGCTGCCAGTGGCAGTCGACGCTACCTCCCCGATGGAGACCTTAAACCGATCACTGGCACTGTTCTTTGATACTCAGGAGTTCTGAAAATGGCAAAAGGTAAATTCGAGCGGACCAAGCCGCACGTCAACGTCGGCACGATCGGTCACGTTGACCACGGCAAGACCACGCTGACGGCGGCGATCACGACGGTTCTGTCGAAGAAGTTCGGCGGCGAAGCCAAGGCGTACGACCAGATCGACGCGGCGCCGGAAGAAA
>Ga0302310_10003659_pt1 | contig 11875 bp, 10 predicted proteins | sample III_Palsa_N1_2_FD_200451 | JGI IMG/M metagenome (GOLD analysis project Ga0302310, IMG submission 200451) | Peat permafrost microbial communities from Stordalen Mire near Abisko, Sweden - III_Palsa_N1_2 | ecosystem: Environmental > Terrestrial > Soil > Palsa > Peat permafrost | place: Sweden... | reverse complement strand
AATATGAATACGCTTCCGCCGCCGAACGAATATCGGGCTCCGACACGATTTCCACCAGCGGCACGCCGCAGCGGTTGTAATCGATGTAGCTCCAGCGATCGGAATCGGCGAATCCTTCGTGCAGGTTCTTCGCTGCGTCTTCTTCCATGTGCAGCCGGGTGATTCCAATCCGCTTGGTGGCGCCCTCGAGTTCCACTTCGAGCCACCCCGCCAGCGCCAGAGGCAATTCGTACATCGAAATCTGATAGCCCTTGGGCAGGTCGGGATAGAAATAATTCTTGCGCGCGAAGACGGAGCGCTCCTGAATCTTGCAATGCAGGGCCAGCGAAGCGCGCACGGCCAGTTCGCGCGCCCGGCGGTTCAGCACCGGCAGCGCGCCGGGCAGGCCCAGGCACACCGGGCAGGTATTGGAATTGGGCGCGTCGCCGAAGCGCGTCGAGCAGCCGCAAAACGCCTTCGTCTGCGTCTTCAGCTGCGCGTGCACTTCCAGGCCAATTACGGCTTCGTAACGCGCCAGCACCTCGGGCGCAATCCTCGGCGTGTCCTGGGTCGCTCTGCTCATTCTGTTGGCTCGGAAACAGCCACGGATTATAGCATCCGGCCGCGAGGCCTGTACCAAAACGGTCTGCGATCCAGCCGGCCTTTTGCGCCCTGGAATCCCGCCTCATGCGCACCCTCCTTTACCCTTTCGCACAACTGCATACGACGAATCGACGGAACCGCAACAGAATGTTAATCTCAAAGTTCCCCCTTCCGGAGGTCCGTGTGTCCGCGCCATCGCCGTCGAACGAACGCAGCGCCGAAAACCGCCGCACCACCCGAGTGATTCACGCCGTGCCGGTCACCATCCGCGGCACGGACGCGCTCGATCAGTCCTTCGAGGAACTCACTTCGACCGTAACCGTGAATTGCAATGGCTGCAAATATGAATCCAAGCACTACGTTCCAAAGGGCTCCAAGCTCTCGATTGAGATCCCCCGCACCGAGCCCGGATTGCGCCCCAGAAAATTTTCCGCGCGAGTCGTTTGGGTCCAGAGGCCTCGCACCTATCGCGAAATTTTTCACATCGCGCTCGAATTTGAGGTTCCCGGAAATGTTTGGGGCATAAAATCCCCGCCCCGCGATTGGTTTCCGCATCCCGATGATGAGGAGCTGATCATCCCGGTGTTTCCGGAAGCCGGCGAGCCCGAACTTTTGCCCGTGGCCGTTCCGGCTATGGCTCAAGAATCAAAAGCAGCCGATCACAAGCCGGCGGCCGCCGCGCATGCCGTTTCCGCCATCTCGGCGCCCTCCGCTGAGCCGCATGACCTGTCTCTGACGTTCGGGCACCCGTCGCCCCAGCAGAAAAACAAGCACGAACTCGATGCAGCGCGCCAGATGCTAAGGACCGTGGTGGAAGCAGCCATGACGGAAAACCGGGCCATGCTGCGCCAGCTCCTGGAATCGAATCTTCAGGACGTGGTGCAGGAAACCGTAAGCACCTTGGGCGATCGCATCGCCGAACAAATTATGAAAGCAGTGGCGGAGCACTCCGCCGAACGCACCGCTGCGGCGGTTGCCGAGGGGCGTGCGGCCTCCCCGGAAAACATCGAAGAGTTGGACGCGAAAATTTGCGTGGCCGCGCGCGAAGCCGTCACCGGTCAACAAAAAGGCGCGCGCAAGACGTCGTCCTTCAAGCGCCGTCGCAAATTCCCTAAATAGGGAGCGAAGCATTCGCGGACTTTTAGAAGCCGTGTCCTAAGAGCAGCGATTCACTTTAGGAAGGGGAGATTTTCGTGAAAGAGACAAAAGATTCGGCAGTGCCCGCCGCAGGAGAGAACCCGTCGGATCGCCGGCGGTCGCCTCGCGTTCAAATCATTATGCCCGTGGTCATCCGCGCAAAAACCGGCCACGCGCCGTTCACGGAAGAAACCTACACGGCATCGGTGAACGCGCACGGCTGTATGGTGCGCCTCTCCGCGAAAGTAGTCCGCGGGCAAGAGCTCTCCATCGTGAATCCCCGGACGGTGGAAGAGCTCGCTTGCACGGTGACGTTTGTCGGCCAGAAGGATGCCGGCAAGGTCGAGGTCGGCCTCGAATTCGTCGAGCCTTCGCCGCTCTTCTGGCGCATTACGTTTCCCTCCGAGGATTGGGATCCTACCGAACGCAAACGCCATATCACTCCCAGCACGCGTCCTTTGCCTGACGTGCCCAAGACGCCTTCGAAGCCTTTGCGTAAACCGTAGCTCTCTGTTCGTCGTTATGAGCAAAAGTGAGTTCGGCCCGCCTCTAGGCCGGAAAACCTCTTCGGCTTCCTCCGTGAGCGCTCACCGCTCCCCGCCCCAGACGTAACGCACGCCCACCCGGTAATTCAGCCGCAGCGCAGGATAGCCGACCGCATCCTGATAATGGTTGTTGAAAAGATTCTCCACGTGGGCCAGTGTGGAAACGCCGTGACCCAGATCTATGCTGTTGGACAGGTCCCATCGCACGTACGCAGGCGTGCTCGTGATGCAAAAACCGGTGCACACTCCGCCCACGGTAAAGCTATCGAAGTCGCTGTCCGTCCGGCGTCCCACGTAATAGCCTCCCAGGTTCCAGTTCATGCGCAGGAAGTGCGCGTTCGCGATCAAATTGGCGGAGTGCAGCGGCCGCAGAAACAACCGGTTGCCCGCTACCAGCGCCGGATCCGTGGCGTTCGGAGACTTGATCACTTTCGAATCGTCGTAGCTGTAGTTGCCGGTCACCCGCAGCCAGCGCGTCACTTTCGCTTCCATCGCTGAATTCACACCCGCGGCGCGCGCCAGATCCGTGTTGAAAAAACTTCCGCCGTACGCCGGGCAGTTCGGATTCGCGCCGCCGAAGGCAAAGCTCACGATGTCGCGAAAATCGTTGTGGAAGTACGTAGCGGAAACGTGGAAGCGATCGGAGGCGAAATACTGATCCGCGCCCGCATCCACCGTAGTGCTGCGCTCGGGATCGAGAATCGGCGTGCACCCCGGTGGAAATATCTCCGGCTCCTTGATGCCAAGCCCGTAGGACACACGCAGCCGCGTCGCGCCCCAGAAGCCCTTGCCGTAGCGCAGCGCGTAAGACGCTCCCAGCCGCGGCACCACGCGCGTTCCGAAAAATCCGTTGTCCTCCGCCCGCACTCCGGCAATCGCGTTCAGCCGCTTGTGCACGCGATAGCGCGCCTCCATGTAGCCGGCCTGGTTGTGGCGCGTCACGCCCGAACCATTCTCCACTTCATACATGTAGCCCGCCGTCACGCTGCCGTCATGGAACGAATACGTGGCCTGGTCGTCGAGTCCCGCGCGATTGTATTTCGTGACGTACGCGGGCGGAAAATCCGGCGAATACTCCACGTCCTGAAAACGCGATTCGTATCCGCTGAGTTGATTCTGCCAGTGGTCGCCGGCCTGCAAATTCCACACCAGGCCCGCGGAAAAATTGTGCAGATCGCTCGTTTGCCCGGGCTCCGCTTCGCCCGGCAGCGCCGTCTGCCCGGGCTGCCCCGCGTCGCTCGAACTGTTGCGCAACGAGAGTCGAAGCGTATCCGAATCGGAAAATTTATAGCCGAAATTTCCGCTGAGCGTCGTATCGCGAAAGAAATCCGCCGGACCCTGGCCATTGGTGTCGAAATACGCCGCCGTGCCCGAGTAATCAAACTTCCCCAGCAGCCCGCTCAGTTGTGCCGTCCCACGTCCCGTGCCAAACGAGCCGCCTTCGCCGGTCAAAATAAGTTCCGGCGTCGGTGTCGTCCCGCGGTGCGTAAAAATCTGCACCACTCCGGTCATCGCGTCGGAACCATAGAGCGCGCTCGACGCGCCGTGCACGATCTCGATCTTGTCGATCCCATCCGTCGTGAAATTCGAAAAATCCACCGCGCCGCCCGGCTGGTTCACCGGCACGCCGTCAATCAGCACCTTGGTGTAATCATAATTTCCGCCATCCAGAAAAAATGAAGTGATCCCGCCCATGGGTCCGAGCCGCGCAAAACTCGCTCCCTGCGACGAGCCCAGCACGGTGACGAGCCACGCATCCTGCCGCTGCTCCATATCCTGCTTGCTGATCACGTCCACCAGCGCCGGCGTTTCCTCCGTGATGCTAGCCTCGGCGTATGCCGTCACCACCACCGTTGACGACATGATTGCCAGCGCGAGCTTCACGTCCCACGTTTTCACTTCCCCGGGCGCGAGCGTGAACTCCTGCTCCACGCGCGTGAACGACGGATGCTGCACGCTCACCCGATATCGTCCTGGCGCAATCGCCATCGAATACTTTCCTTCCGCGTCGCTTTGCGCGCGCCCCGCTTTTCCGCCCGCGTCAAGCGGCCGCGCCTCGATGGACGCGTCCGCAACCGTTGTGCCGCTCGGGTCCGTGAGCGTCCCATGGATAGTGGAAGTTTGCTGCGCTTGCGTTATGCCCGGCGGGAAAAGCAGAATTCCAACGTAACTTGCGGTGGCAAAAAGTAAAAAGCGAAGCACTCTCATTTTGTCCTCCTCTCCCTCTCGCGCGGGAGTTGAAGGCTGTCCTGCCGGGCCCTGCGGCGCGCCTCGCGAACGAACGCATCGCATGCTCATCAGGATGGAGGCTTCGCTCGGTTTCCTGGCTCGGCGGTTCGCCCTGCTCCGTCGGATTTCGTTCCCCAACGAAGCTGAACGCCGGCGCGGCCTTCCCATCCCAGCCTCGAATTGCCTCGCTCGCTGCAATTCAAAGCGCGGGACAGTGGCGCACGCCGAAACTTCTCCGCCTTACAGTCGCGCGGCGGCGACGGTTTTGCACCGTCTTCCCGTCCGCGAAGTCTCCTGTGGTTGTGTACGGCGCCTCACTTGCATCCACGCCGCTCGCACGGGCCAGCTACACGCCCATGCCGTAACGCACGCACAAAATCAAAACTCGAACGCGCGCAAAATCAGTGGCTCCCGCTCAGAATCACCCGCGGCCGCCCGCTATACCCGATTTCCACTTCCAGCGGCGCCTCGAAAACTTCCTCGAGAATTTCGCGCTGGTACACTTCCGTCGGCTTGCCCACGCGCAAGGACTTCCCTTTATGCAGCAGCACGATGCGATCCGAAAATTCCGCCGCCAAATTCAGCTCGTGCGTTATCACCACCACCGTGTACCGGTTTTCGTCCGCCAGCCTTCGCAGCCGCCGCAGCAATTCCACCTTCCCGCCGATATCCAGATGCTGCGTGGGCTCATCGAGCAGCAGCAGCGAAGGCTGCTGCGCCAGCGCTCGCGCCAGAATCACGCGCTGCTTCTCGCCGCCCGAAAGCTGGTCCATCCAGCGGTCCCGGAAACCGTCCGCGCCCACCTGCGCCAGCGCGTTTCCCGCCAGCAGGCAGTCCTCGTCCGATTCGAACCGCAGCCTGCGCCCGTACGGATAGCGCCCCTGCAGCACGTACTCCCACACGCGCAAGGGAAACAAAAGTTCGCTCTCCTGCGCCACCAGTGCGATTTTCTGCGCCCGCACGCGCAAATCGAGATCGCCCACTTCCGTGCCGTCAATCTCGATGCGCCCCGAAAGCGGCTTCAGCAATCCCGCCAGCAATTTCAGCAGCGTGGATTTTCCGCTGGCGTTCGGCCCCAGAATCGCCACCAGCTCGCGCTGTTGCGCTTCGAAACTCACCGGGCCCAGCGTGAATTTCGGCGCCGAGCGATCCGTCGCGGCATAGGCATAGCTCGCCTGCTCCACCTTCAGCCGCAAGCTCGGGCTCGCGGAAAATGGAACCGGCTGCGGCGCCATCGACGCGCCGCTTCCCGCGCCCGCGCTCATCGAATCCTCCGGCGCATCAGATAAATAAATACCGGCGCGCCCGCCAGCGCCGTCATCGCGCCCACCGGAAGTTGCGTGGGAGCCACGATGGTGCGCGCGAGCGTATCGGCCACCACGATCGCAATGGCCCCGCCAATCGCCGACGTCGGAATCAGCAGCCGGTAATCCGTCCCAAACAGCATGCGCATCACGTGCGGCACCAGCAAGCCCACGTATCCGATCGCGCCGCTCACCGAAACCGCCAGGCCCGTCAGCACCGAAGCGGCCACGTACACCACCAGCTTCACCCGGTTCACGTTCACGCCCAGGTGCCGCGCTTCCTGCTCGCCCGTAAGAATCAAATTCAAATCCGAAGACGTGGTGTAAATCGCCCCCGCCGCCACGATAAAAATAAAAAACAAAAATCCGAACCATCCGATCACGTTCGTCGTCGGCGGAGGCGCGGTCAAATCCCCCATCAGCCAGAACGCGATGCTGCGCAATTCCGAGCCCGTGACCATGGTCAAAAGAAACATGATGATGGCCGAAAGAAATGACGCCGCCACGATTCCCGCCAGCAGCAGCGTGGGACTATCCAGATGCCCGCCGCGCCGCCCCAAAAAATAAACCGCCGCAATCGTCGCCGCCGCTCCCACGAACGCGGCGATCTGAATCGCGCCCACCACGTGCGGTGCCACGATTAAGCTCACAATCGCGCCCAGCGCCGCGCCGCTCGAAACTCCCAGCACGTACGGGTCGGCCAGCGGATTCCGCAGCAGCGCCTGAAACCCCGCGCCCGCGGTTGAAAGCGATGCCCCCACCAGAATCCCCAGCGCGATTCGCGGCAGCCGCAACCCGAAAACCACCAGCCAGAATTCCGAGGGGATGTCGTCGCGCCGTCCCATCGCCCCGTTAAAAAGCGTCATCACGATGTCGCGCACGCCAATCGGGTACGCGCCCATGCGCAACGAAACCACCACCGCGACGAACAGCACCGCGCCCAGCCCGCTGCAAATCCACAAAATCCTTTTCGGCGTCAGCGGGCGCATGCGGCGCAATCCTTCCCCACGGCGCTTGAGGCCACGAAGCGCGCCCCGCGCGCTCTCCGCTGTTCGTGCTGTTCCATATTTTCGGTGAACGCTTCGGGATGCAATTGGTGCGCGAGTTGCTCGATGGCATCAATTAACCCCGGCGACGGCCGCGTGACTTCTTCGCCCACCACCGCCACGTGCCCCAGCTCGACCGCGCGCAGCCCTTTCCATGCCGGACGCGCGCGCAGGTCCGCGATCTGGAGCGCCGCGCTCGATTCCTCATGATTGCTCGTCAACACGATGTACTCCGGCTGCAGCCGCACAATTTCCTCGATGCTCACCTGTGGCCAATTCTGTTTCGAGACGATCACCGATTCCGCTCCCGCCCAGCGCAGCGCGTCGGCGATAAACGTGCCCGGCCCAATCGTGATCAGCGGATCCTCCCATACCACGAACAGCACGTGCGCCAGCGGCAACTCCGCGAGCCGCGCCTGCAGCACATCGAGGCGCGCCTGCAATTGCGCCGCAAGCGCCGCGCCCTGCTCGCTTGCGCCCATCAAATCCGCCATGTGCGCAATCGATTCCAGCATCCCGCGCACGGTGTGTGGGTCGCTCGTGTACACCGCAATGCCCACTGCCGCCAGCGCCTCCACCGTTTGCGGGCTATTGATTGAAGTGGTCGCCAGCACCAGGTCCGGATGCAGCGCGACAATCGCTTCCAGGCTCGGATTTTGCGGCGCTCCCACGTGCGGCTTCTCTTTCGCCGCCGGAGGCGAATCGCAGAACGTCGTATCACCCGCCAGCCGCTCGCCGAGTCCCAGCGCGTAAACTGTTTCGGTCAGGTTCGGCGCCAGCGTCACGATATTCCTGATTCGCAGTGGAATCGCCACCCGCCGCCCCGTCTCGTCCGTCACATACCTAATCGCCCGCTTGTACTCCGCAGCTTGCTGCAACCCGACGTCGCCTTCACTCGGCCAGTTTTCTGCGCGGGCCCGTCTTTCGTAGCGGCCGCCTTCAGGCGGGCGCTTTTCCGCTGCATGGCTCGCCGCGCAAACCACCACCGCGCAAAAAATCAACCCGATATTCCGCACCCCGCGCGTAATAATCCCCCAAAATAAAAAAACCCCGCGAATGCAGCGAGGCTCATCGCCACACTCTCTCTCGCGGAGAGTGTCAGCTTCGACCAGCTCGGGTGAGTTCCTGACTCTCGGCTTTTCCGCCGCACATTCGCGGCGGGCCGATCACAGTGGCGGGACCGTGGCCGATTTTCACGGCCTTCCTATTTCCCGAAGCTGGCTAAGTTGTCATCGGCGAGTTTATGCGCCCTGCGATTCACTGTCAATCAAATGGGAAATACTTCCGGGCTTCAGCGGTTCTTCCACTTCGGGGCGCGCTTTTCGACCGTCGCGCGCAAACCCTCCTGCGCGTCTTCCAGGTCGGCCAGCTCGTTCAGGAAAACTTTCATCGAATTGCGGACCGCTTCGCGCAGCGGCAAGCCCAGGCTGCCGAGAATCGCTCGCTTGGCCATGGTCAGCACTGGACCCGACTGCGAAGTAACTTTCGCAATCACTTCGTCCACTTTCTTTTTCAAATCCGCTTCGGGGACGAGCCAGTTCACCAGGCCTACCTGCCGCGCGCGTTCCGCCGTCATCGTTTCGCCCGTCAGCACCAGTTCCAGCGCAAGTTTTGGCCCCAGAATGTGCGGCAGCACCGCGGCCGCCAGTGGAGGAAACGCCCCCAGCTTGATCTCCGGCTGCGCGAACCGCGCGTTGGGCGTCGCAATCACCAAATCCCCCAGCGCCGCCAGCTCCGCGCCGCCTCCGAATGCCGGCCCGTTGACCACCACCAGCAACGGTTTCGCCGTTTCCACCATCGCGGAAAATGCTCCGTGAAACGCGTCCAGCAATTGGAAAACCCGCCGCGCCGTGTATTCCCCCAGCTCAATTCCGCCGCAAAAGACCTTCGCCGCTGAATCCAGGACGATCAGCTTGATTTCGTGTGTTTCGCTGACGGCGTTGATTCCCGCCACCAGCTCCATCAGCACGCGCTCGTTCAGCAGGTTGTGCTCCGGACGGTCCAGCGTCAGCCGCGCGATTTCGCCTTCCACCTTGAATTTGACGAACTGGAAATCCTCGGTGCGGGGCGCGTGCAGCGCCAGCGTCCCCAGCATTTCCCGGTCGGCCGTATCTACGCCGCGTCCCCCTTGCTGTCTCGTCATTGCCATCGAAATCGCTCCCCACTCCTGTGAATCTACGAGCCTATCCTCTTCCGCGAGCCCGTGCCACGCGCTTCCCGCCCGGTGCGCCCAATCCGGCAATCCTGTCCTTTAGTACGGGTTCGCTCGCATCGCTCGCTCGGTGCCGGTCAGGGGTGGACGAGTGCCAACCGGCGGGTTTGTCTCGCAAAATAACCTCTTGACTTATAGTTACTACTATGATAACATCGCTTGGGGCTGCTATTAAGCCCCGGCGAGGAGGGCGTATGCATGAAGGCGGCGCAGTTGAAAGGCGGAACGAGGCGCCATACGTCTGTCTCGCGCCAACAATTCTCAAATCGCCGGGAATTCGCCGCCACGGCCCGCGCATTTTCCCTTCACCGGTTTCAAGTCGCAAAACGCTCAAAATTCGTGCATTTCTAATCGATAGTGACTTCGAATAGAAATCCTCCTAACTCATTCAAAATAAAGCACCGGAAACTTTCTAATCGATACTCAGAACGCCACATTTGCGCACCGTTTCCGCACCCTCCAGGATCGTCCTTTGGCGCTGCCTGCGCTGCAATTCCCGGAGAGCGGAGCGCCCACCGGAGGCTGCGCGGCGTCGGAGCGCTAGTCACTAGCCACTCGCCACTAGCCACCGCTTTCGGTTATTCTGCTAAACCTATGCTGGACCTGGGATACGTCCGAGAACACCTGGAGGCCATCGAGAAGATGGCGCGCGACCGCGGGATTACGCTCGACCTCGCGCCCTTTCGCGAAATTGACACCGAGCGGCGCCAGCTCATCACTTCCGCGGAAAAACTGAAGGCCGAACGCAATCGCGCGAGCGAAGAAATTGCGCGCATGAAGAAGGCCGGCGAAGACGCCTCATCGCTGCTCGCGCTGATGAAGCAGGTTTCCGAGCGCCTCAAGAAAGACGACGAGCGCATCAACGAACTCGACGAGCGCCTGAAGCAATTCCTGCTCACGGTCCCGAACATTCCGCACTCATCCGTGCCCGTCGGAAAATCCGCGGCGGACAATGTGGAAGTCCGGCGCTGGGGCGCGCCGCCGAAATTCGATTTCAAGCCGCGGCCGCACTGGGAAATCGGCGAGAGCACAGGTATTTTGGATTTTGAAGCGGCGGTGAAAATTGCAGGCGCGCGCTTCGCGGTTTACAAAGGCCTCGGCGCGCGTCTCGAACGCGCCATCGCTAATTTCTTCCTCGACGTGCACACGCGCGAGCACGGCTACACCGAAATTCTTCCGCCATTCCTCGTCAACACCGCTTCGCTCACCGGCGTGGGCCAGTTGCCCAAATTCGCCGCGGACATGTTTCACATCGAAGGCACGGACCTCTGGCTCACGCCAACTTCTGAAGTCGAATTGACCAGCCTGCACCGCGAAGAAACGCTCGACGCGGACAAGTTGCCCGTCAAAGTCTGCGCCTGGACCGCGTGCTTCCGTTCGGAGGCGGGCGCGGCGGGAAAAGACACGCGCGGGATCAAGCGGCAGCACCAGTTTCAAAAGGTGGAACTCTTCAAGTTCACGCGGCCGGAACAAAGTTACGCTGAACTAGAATCGCTGGTGCAAAACGTCGAGGCGATTCTGCAGCGGCTCGGCCTGCATTATCGCGTGATGCTGCTCTGCACCGCGGACATGGGTTTTGCCTCGGCGAAAACCTACGACATCGAAGTGTGGCTGCCCTCATCCGGCGACTTCATGGAAATTTCGTCCTGCTCGAATACGGAAGCGTTTCAGGCGCGGCGCTCCGGCATTCGCTGCAAGCCCAAAGCCGGGAAGAGCGAATTCGTGCACACGCTGAACGGGTCCGGGCTCGCAGTAGGACGCACATGGATCGCCATTGCGGAAAATTTTCAGCAGACCGATGGATCGATTGTGATTCCGGAAGCGCTGCGCCCATTCATGGGCGTGGACCGAATCCCCGCGCTGAAGGAATGAACGCAATGAAGCGATCCCAGACGAATTCAGAGCTCGGGCCGAGGCGATAGGATGACTCCCTGCCACGGTCCACTTGAGTTCCTAATCTATGCCTGTGCTGTTTTGAGCGGGTTTTCTTGGTTGTATTGGCTTCGCGAAATTGCTGCGGAGGTAAATAAGACTCTGCCTGAAAACAAACAGGTGCGATGGAATATTTTCGGAAGGCCTGCCAGAACGGGTTGGCTGTGGGCGGAACACGGACGGCTTTTTCCAGAAAGTCGTTCGCGATCGTACGCCTCGCTTTCCTTTGTACTGTTTTTTCTTATTCCGATCGCGGCGTTTACCACTTGCCTTTTGATTGCTGCAAGTTGAGACATCTCGAAGACGAAGGCGGATCGGCAAGCGCTAAGCATGAAGGTGAACCGTCTTACGTCACCGGCCCGACGAGGACCATCGGGCCCGTCGGCTGCGGCATCCCGCCTGAAGGTTCGAGTGTCACGGCAAACGCTTTTGCGGCTACGCCCTGCGGAAGTTTCATCATCCAGTGGTCGATGGGCCCGGACGGCGCGCTCAGGACTCCCGCGCTGATCGGTTTTCCGTCCATCGGCACGAGCCACAACTGGTAGCTTTTGTCTTTCGGGGCCGGTTCCACCCAGCCATCGCACATCAGCATTCCCATTTTCGCGTTATACATCACATGGACCGCGCCCTTCGGCATTCCCGGCCGGGAAGCGAGCGCGACCGTGACCGTATCTTTCGCGGACATGAGATCAACTGTGTGGCGAGCTTCGTCGAGTTGCTTCTGCTGCGCTTCAATGGCGGCGCGCTGCTCGGCGAGTTGCCGGTCGAGACGAATGTTCTCCGTCCACAGAAGAATCGTGGCAAGCGCAAGCACCGCAGCGGCGGGAATCAGGATTGCGGCGCCCCAGCGGCCGAAGAATCCCGCGGTAGGTTCTGATTCGCGCGATG
>Ga0302310_10003657_pt1 | contig 11881 bp, 7 predicted proteins | sample III_Palsa_N1_2_FD_200451 | JGI IMG/M metagenome (GOLD analysis project Ga0302310, IMG submission 200451) | Peat permafrost microbial communities from Stordalen Mire near Abisko, Sweden - III_Palsa_N1_2 | ecosystem: Environmental > Terrestrial > Soil > Palsa > Peat permafrost | place: Sweden... | reverse complement strand
GATAGCCGATCCTCATTGAGCCACACCGCGCCCTTGGCGGTCTTCCCCATTTTGGCACCCGATGCCGTAGCGATCAGCGGTGAGGTCAGCCCAAACAGCTGTGCGCCATCGGTACGGCGGGTAAGTTCGATCCCGCAGACGATATTCCCCCACTGATCCGAGCCCCCCATCTGAAGGGTAACCCCATGGCGCCGGTTCAATTCCCGAAAATCGTAGCTCTGCAAGATCATGTAATTGAATTCGAGAAATGTCATCGGCTGTTCGCGATCGAGGCGTAGCCTCACCGAATCGAACGTCAGCATACGGTTGATGGTGAAGTGTGGACCGGCCTCGCGGAGCAGATCGATGTACGATAATTTATCCAGCCAATCGGCATTATTGACCATCAGTGTATCGTTCAATCCGTTGCCGAAGCTCAGGAATCGATCGAAGGCGCGTTTGATGCCGGCCATATTCTCCGCGATCTTCTGGTCGGTCAGCAGCAGGCGCGCTTCATCCTTGCCCGATGGATCGCCGATCCGCGTGGTGCCCCCACCCATGACCACCACCGGCTGGTGACCATGCTTTTGCAGCAGGCGCAAGCTCATGATTTGCACCAGACTACCGATGTGCAGGCTATCCGCGGTACAGTCGAACCCGATATATCCAGCGACCCGGTTTTCCATCACCTTCTGATCGAGTGCATCGAGATCGGTGCATTGATGGATGAAACCCCGCTCGGTGGCTTCGCGCAGGTATTCGCTTTGGGGCATGGAAGATCCGTATCTGATAGGTTTGACGTCGTCCGGCTTAGTTCAAAACCGAACGGTGCCGGGCTACCATAGGAAGGATGCGCTGGAAATGCTTCGTACCATCGGATTGATGAGTGGCACGTCCCTAGACGGGGTCGACGCGGCCTACGTGACCACCGACGGGATTACGGTAAGTGCGTTCGGACCCTCCATCACCTTACCTTACGGACCTGATTTGAAAGCCGAATTGCGGGGTCTGATCGACCGGGCGCCCGATCTGCCGGCGAATGATCCGGCGTTGCTCGCCACCACGGAACGCATGACGAGGGTTCACGCCGAGGCCGTGGCGGCGCTCGGCGTAACAGCCGATCTGATCGGGTTCCACGGCCAGACCATCCTGCACGCGCCGGCCCAGCGCCGCACCTGGCAGATCGGCGACGCAAGGCTGCTGGCCAACCTGACCGGGACCGAAGTTGCCTGTGATTTTCGCAGCCAGGACGTGGCGGCGGGAGGCCAGGGTGCGCCGCTGGTGCCATATTTCCATCAAGCGATCGCCGCCGGCCTCGAAAAACCGTTGGCGGTGCTGAACCTCGGCGGCGTCGCCAACCTGACCTGGATCGGCGCGGACGGAACCATCCATGCTTGCGATACCGGGCCAGGCAACGCGCTGATCGACGATTGGGCGCGCAGGCATCTGGGCACGGATTGCGATCACGATGGGGCGCTCGCTCTTCAAGGCAAGCCGGACGAGCCACTGCTGGCGCGTTGGCTGGCCGATGAATTTTTCACGGCAAGCAAGCCGAAATCGATCGACAGGCAGCATTTCGCGCGGTTCCTGGACGATTTGAGGTACCACACCCCGGCCGACGGCGCAGCGACTTTGGTCGAGCTTACCGCCCGCGCCGTGGCGGCGACCAAATTACCGGCACGGCCACGCAGGTGGTTCGCAGTCGGAGGCGGCAGGCACAACCCGGCGCTGATGAAAGCGTTGGAGGCCGCACTTGGAGTGCCTGTACTCGCGGGCGAAGCGGCCGGATGGAACGGCGACGCGCTGGAAGCACAGGCGTTCGGGTTTCTGGCCGCCCGTGTAAAGTACGGATTGCCGCTTAGTGGGCCGGAAACCACCGGAGTACTCTATCGGAGCTCCGGTGGCTCGTTGGTATCGCCCTTATGAACCGCCAAGATTGTGGCTAAGGAAGGCTTCGAGGGCGTTCAGCACTGCCAGCCTATCGCCAGGACGCTGGAACTGGTGGTCGGCATTGGGCAGGTAGATGGTCTGTTCGGATTTGCCGGCGGCTTCGAGGGCCGCTTCCATCTTTTCGGTCTGCCTCACCGATACGGTGCCATCCTCGCGCCCGTGGATGAGCAGCACCGGGATCTGGATCCGGTCGGCGTGCTGGTCAGGCGAAGTCGCTTCAAGTTGCGCCGTGTCGTCGCCGATTTCAGGGATGTTCTCGTCGGAGAATTCGAAATTGCGACGGTCGTCGATCATTGCGGGTAAATCTGTGACCGGAGCGATGGCCGCGGCGCAGGCGTAGAGCCCCGGTTCCTTTTCGGCACCTTCTAGCGCGGCGTAGCCGGCGTACCCGTCCCCCACGATGCAGATTTTCTTCGGATCAGCTAGGTTTTGACTGATGAGCCACCTAGTAGCGTCGGTCACGTCGTCTTGCATCGCGAGGCCCCACTGCTTCTTACCCTTGGCCTCGAAATCGGCGCCGAAGCCGATCGAGCCGCGGAACTGCGGTTGCAGCACGCCGTAGCCGCGCGAGGCAAAAAATTGCGCGAGATAATTGAAGTCGCCGTAGTCGCGAGAGGTCGGACCGCCGTGAGGTAGCACAACGAACGGAATGGGACCTTTGGTCCCACCCACCGGCACGGTAACCAGGACGGGGATCACCAGCCCGTCGCGTGCCGTGAAGCTGCTCCATTGGATGGGTGCGATCTGCCCGGCCGGGACGTTGGGATAATCAGACAGCACCGGAGCGAGATTGGCCGGGTTCTGGGAGCGGTCGAGCATCCACAGCGTGTCGGGTTTGCCCTTGGTGCGGATCACGGCGATTGCGCGTTTGCCATCGGCGGAGCGATCAACCAGCAACACGCTTTGGATTTTCAATGCGCCGGTAATGGCGGCGGCATCGGCGGCCCAATCGGGATCGGTATAGGTGTTGGTGGAACCGTCAGTCGAAAAGCTCGAATAGCCTACCATCAGGCCGTTTTGGGTCAGCATCCTGACGGTGCCCTCCGGACCGCTAATGAAAGTCTTTTCCAGGGTGCCGGTGGGGATATCGAATTGCACCACGCTGGCCGGAGCGTGCTTGGGTTTCAGGAGCACGAACAAGCTGTTGGGGTCGGTTGCGGAGAACGCAATTTCTTCGGCTTCGACGTCTATGGTGTGCCAGCCGTCTCCGGCGGAACTCCGCGCGATGACAGTGGTTTTGTAGTCGCCTTGGGTGCCGATGTCGACGCGGGTAACCCCTGCGCGCACCAAGCCATTCTGGTCGGCGGCCCAGTGGACCACGTTGCGAAAGCTGCCGATCGTCATGCTTTTGTCGGCGCCCCACAAGTTCACGTCGAATACCGACTGATAGACATAGGTCTGCCAGGGGACCTGAACCAGAATATGGCCCGGGACGTTTGGCATGATGCTGACGACGTCGTCCTGAACGTTAGGCACCAGATTGCCGGTGTCACCGTAGGTCGATTGGGCGGGATCCTCGGTGCGGTCGAAATCGACCTGCTGGGCCTTGCTACCGTCGGTTGACAGCGCAACCAATCGGACATTGGGGATTGGCACCCGATCCTCGAGCAGAGTGGTCACACGCATGCTCACGAGGAGGGTCTGATTATCCTTCCACCTTACCCAGTTCGGAGTAGCAAAGCCGTTGGGGATGGTCGAGGTTTTGAAGGTGTCGACGTTGGCGACCATGGTGGCGAGGGTTTCGCCCGCTCCGCTTACGAACGCGATATTGGTGCCGTCAGGGGAAAGGCGAGCCGAGTCGACGACCGCCACTTCGGCATAGGCCGACGCGGGTGGCGGGGCCGCGTGAGCCGATACCGGAAGCGCGAGGCAGGCGCCGAGGAGAAGGGTGGAGCGTTTCATGGACTTGGGGTTTCCTTTGGTGGAATTATGAAAGTCCGCATAGGGTCGTCAGGTTTTAGTCAGATCGGATGGGTTCAGCTCCCGCCAAGGCTTTGGGCCAGGAAGGTTCCGAGGGCATTCAGCAGCGCGAGCCTGTCGGCGGTATGGGAAAAAGTGTAGTCCGCTTCCGGCAAATAGATGGTCTGTTCGGTTTTGCCGGAGGCTTTGAGGGCGGCGTCCATTGTCCCAGTCTGCCGATCCGACACGACGAAATCCTTTCGGCCATCGATCAGCCGCACCGGCACTTCGATCTTGTCGGCATGACGATCAGGGGAGTCGGCTTCCAGTGCGCTCGTGTCGTCGCCGCCTTCAGGAACGTAGAGATCCGCATAGGCCGAGGCAGGCGGCGGTGCGGCGTGGGCGGCGGTGGTGCCGAGCAAAAGCACCAAGCTCACAAAAGTTTTTTTCTTCTTTTTTCCAAAAAAGAAGTTTCTTCCTTGTTGCAGAAGTGAGTTTGCTCGTGCCGCCATTATTGTGCTCCGCCCAAATTCCGTGCGAGGAAGCCGTCAAGTGCGTTCAAGACCGTGAGCCGATCGCCGGGTCGTCCGAGATAATGATCGGCATCCGGCAGGTAGATGGTTTGTTCGGTCTTTCCCGCATTCTTCAACGCGGATTCCATCTTTTCGGTTTGTTGAACCGACACGGTGTAATCCTTTTGGCCATGGATCAGCAGAACCGGAATTTGGATCAGGTCGGCGTGGCGATCGGGCGAGACCGCGTCCAGGTTGCCGGAATTGTCGCCGATCTGGGGAATGTTGCTGTCCGAGAAGGCAAAGTCGCGCTGGTCCCTGATGAAGGCAGGCAAGTCGGTAACCGGCGCGATCGCGGCGGCGCAGGCGTAGAGGTTTGGTTCCTTTTCGGCGCCTTCCAGTGCGGCATAGCCGCCGTAGCTGGCGCCGACGATGCAGATTTTCTTGGGGTCCGCAAGATTTTGGCTGATCAGCCAATTGGTCGCGTCGGTGACGTCGTCTTGCATCGTGCCGCCCCATTGTCGTTTTCCTCTGGCTTCGAAATCCGCACCGAAGCCGCTGGAGCCGCGGAATTCAGGCTGCAGAACGCCGTAGCCGCGAGAGGCCAGAAACTGTGCGAGCCAATCAAAGCCACCATCGTCGCGCGCCGACGGACCGCCGTGCGGCAGCACCACGAATGGAATCGGCGTTTTCGGCGCGTTTGCCGGCAGTGTAACCAGGATTGGAATGGTGAGCCCGTCGCGCGCCTTGAAACTGGTCCACTGCGCGGGGGCTACCTGATCATCCGGCACATCGGAATAATCGCCGAGAAGCGGACTGAGATTGGGAGGATTTTGATTACGGTCGAGGAGCCACAAAATAGCAGGCCGGTTGCCTCGCGATGCCAGAGCGGTGACGCGTTTGCCATCGGTGGAACGATCGATCAGCATGACGCTCGGTATTTTCAGCGCACCGGCGATTGTCGCCGCATCGGCCGCCCAATTAGGATCGATATAACTTATAGCATTGTCGCCCGATGCATCGGTGACGTCGTAACCGATCAAAGCACCGTTGCGAACGAGCATCGTAACCGCGCCCTCGGCAAGAACATTCTGGATTGAGCCCGAGGCGATATCGATTTTTACCAAGCGGTGCGGGGCATCAAGCAGCGCGTAGAGCGTGCCGGGGTCGGCTGTCGAGAAGGCCACCTGGTCTGCATTAAACGGCAGAGTGTGCCAATCGTCGCCGGCCGCGGCTCGGGCAATGATTTGGGATCGATAGGCTCCGCTCGAACCCTCGTCGGTGTAGGTGATGCCGGCGCGGACCGCTCCGTTCTGATCGACCGACCAGGAGACGACATTGCGGAAGGTGCCCATTTGCTCGGTTTTGTCGCCGTCCCAAAGATTGACGTCAAAGACCGTGGGATAAACGTAGGTTTGATAGGGCACTTCGACCAGGATATGGTCAGGCCGATCAGGCAGGCTGCTTACGATGTCGTCTTGTATGTTAGGTACCAAATTGCCGGTATCGCCATAGGTATCGCTGTCGGGGGCAAGACTCCGATCGAACACCACTGCCTTAACCTTGCTTCCGTCGGCGGCGATCGCTACCAACCGAGTCCCAGGGGCCGGCACGCCGTCATCCAGCATGGCGGTTTGTTCGAGGCTGACGAGCAATGTCTGGTTGTCTTTCCACTCCACCCATTGAGGGTTCCACTGACCGGTCGGAATGGGTAGGACCTTGCCGGTATCGATGTCGGAGACGAAAAATGCGACGTTGTTGCCGGTGCCGGCGATGAACGTGACCGATTTGCCATCGGGGGACATCCGGCCGTTGCCAGCAACCGGCAGGTCGGCATAGGCGGACGCCGGCGGCGGCGCTGCCTGCGCGATCGCCGGAAGCAGGGAGAGGCAAAACAGCGGAAGCAGGATTCGCGTAGTCAGGACGGCCCCCTTCGATTAACTTTGTGACATCTTTTCAGATTTCGGACGAAGGGACAAGGGAGTTTGATCGTTCCAAAATGTAAAGGTTCGCGATGCCGGGCGGCTAGTATGAGCCCAGAACGATCGCAAGTGAAATCGATAGGATGAGGCGAAGGGAGAAGCATCTTTTTTGAAAAAAAAGCAAAAAACTTTTATTCGTTTGGGTCGGGAAACGCCGACCGCGGACATCGCATTCCAAACCCTAATTGACAAAGTTTTTTTGCTTCTTTTTGTTCACAAAAAGAAGATTCTTTCTGCAACTAAACTTATTGATTTCGCATATGGTCCTGCGCGGCCGCGGTTCATTCGCTCGCGCGAAGGTTTTCGCGTCCGAGCGAATAACCGTATTGTCTAGTTCTCTTTTACCAGATAGATCGTGGAGGATAACTTTTCGCCAGCCTCGATCCGCTGCCGTTCTGATAAAAACCCTTGGGAGATCGGGATATGACTGACTACGTAGTGTCGTCCGGCGTTGTCAGCAGCGGGCTTAGCATCGGTGAAAACGATGTATTGACAGTGTCGTCCGGTGGGACGGTGGTGAATACCAACCTGGACGGCGGCTACGAATATGTCAACGGCGGCACTGCGAACGGCACCACCGATGATCAGGGATTCGAGATTATTGGTGCAGGAACGGCCAGTGGCACCATTGTAGTCGATGGCACCCAGGAGATTAATGGCGGTTCGGCGATAAATGCCACTTTGAGCGGTGGTGATCAGGTGCTCGGTAACGCTAGCGCCTTGGCGATCGGAACCGTTCTGGATGGTGGTGCGCAGACGATCCAGGACGGAACGGCCAGCGGCACCACGGTAAATAGCGGTGGCGTCGAGTACCTGGAAGGCGGACGGGCCATCGGCACGATCGTGAATAGCGGCGCACAAGTATTCGTCTACCCTAGCGGCACGCTTAGTGCCGCGACGGTGAGTAATGACGGGCTCGTAAACGTGAAATCCGGCGGCATCGTGGTCGACAATGTCGTGAGCAGCGGCGGGCAAGAAATTGTGTCCTCAGGTGGGACAGCAGTCAGCACCACGATCGTATCTGGCGGAGTCGAACTCGACTACGGTTCCGCCACCGCCACCACCGTGGGAAGCGGCGGCATCCTGATCGTTATACCGGGTGGCGTTGCCGGCGTCACCTCCGCGCAGACGGGAGCGATCGTGGTTTCCGCGGGCATCTATATTACGTCCAATCGTCACGTTATCGCAGCGGCGAGCGGAACCGTGTCGGGGACGGTGGTCACGTCAGGCGAAGGTTTGGAGGTGCTTTCGGGTGGGGCTACCAGCGGTGCGTTGGTGAACTCATCCGGCGAGGAAGTGGTTTCATCCGGTGCCACCGCGTTTGCCACAACTGTCGCCAGTGGGGGGTTTTTCGGCGTCACCTCCGGCGGCACGGCCAGCGGTACGATCGTGGATAGCGGCACGTCCTTCGAGGTCACAAGCGGTTCGCATGTGGTGGGCAATCAGTTGGATGGCGGCACCGAATTGCTGCAGTTGGGGGCTGCCACTACCGGGACGATGGTGAGTGCCGGCGGCCTCCAGATCCTCTCTGCCGCCACGACCACCGGCACGATTATCAGCAGCGGGGGCAACCAACTGGTCGGTGCCCCCGGTTCGGCCGTGGCTACCGTGGTCTCGAGTGGCGGCGCCGAAATCGTAACATATGGCGGTACTGTGATTAGTACCGTAGTCGAAAGTGGCGGCGTGCTTGTCGTTTTGCCGGGCGGCACCGCGATCGCGACTTCAGCGCTTCCGGGCAGTTTTGCCTCCTCGGGCGTGGTTACGCTGCTTGCGGATCAATTGGTTTCAGGGCCGAGCCTGACTGTCTCAGGAGGCACGCTGAGCGGGGGTCAACAGCAATTCGTATTTCAAGGGGGAACAGTCGACGATATGAAGGTGCTGGGTGCCGGCACGGAATTCGTCGAGGCAGGGGGCAAGACTAGCGGGAGTTTTCTCAGCGGTTACGAGAGGCTGGATCCCGGTTCTGAAGTGGTTGGTTCCGGAGGCGTGGCGACCCTCACGCTGGTGAGTAACTTCGGGAACCTCATCGTGAGTTTCGGCGGACAGGCGATAAACGCCACGATTGATAAGGGCGGGTTCATCGCCGTTTCCGCAGGCGGCTTGGCAATCGCCCCCAGTGTCAACCAAGATGGCACGGAAATCGTCGCCCTTGGCGGCACCGCCAGCGGGTCGTTGATAAATTCCGGAGCGACTCTGAATGTATCAGGAACTGCCGACGCCACCGTGGTGAACGACGCCCAAGTGATTGTAGGCGGGGGCGGGATCGCGAGTGTGATAGCTCTGTCCGGGAGCAGCATCGAGATCGACGCCGGCGGCACGGTCGTAAATGCGACCCTCGACAACGGCAGTACCGAGGTGCTGAACAGCGGCGCGGTTGCCAGTGCGACCGTGATCGACGCGGGTGCGAGCGCTACTCTAGTCGGTGGCGTGGAGATCGGGGCGGTGGTACGCGCCGGCGGCTTCGAATACGTCAGTGGTGGCGTGACCAGTGAGGCGCAGATCGACAGCGGTGGACTGGTGGTAGTCGGTGACCAGGGCTCGGCTTCGGGGTCGGACATCAGCGGCGGGGGCACCGAAATCGTTGCCGGCAGCGCAGACGGCGTAGTCGTGCAGTCGGGTGGCACTTTTATCGTGCTGCCTGGCGCCGTCGCCGTTGACACCGTGGTGCAATCGGGCGGCCGGGTGATTTCCAGCGGCGAAGTGATCCTGTCGGGCACCACGGTGATAACCGCCACCACAGGCGTGTTATGGGATGCCACCGTCCGCGCGGGCGAACTCGGCATCGTCTACGCGGGCGGTAGTGCTGTGGGCACGAAAATCCTCGGCGGCGGCGTACTGGACGTGTACGGCAGCACGGTCGGCACCCTGCTCTCGGGTGTGACACAGACGGTCGATGGGCAGGAGGGCTCGGTAGAGCTCGTGCAATCGGGCGGCATTGCTTCCGGCACAAGGATCGCCACCAGCGGCGCGTTGTTTGTAAATTCGGCCGGTACAACCAGCGGCACAAGAGTGGGTTCCGGTGCGGTGGAAGTGACCAGCAGCGGCGGGATCAGCGTCAATCCGATCGTGGCATCGGGCGGTTACGAGGTCCTATCTTCCGGTTGGACGCTCGATCTTACCAATCTTCCCTACGATTATTTGGGCGCCTCGGCCGCGCTTGACACCACTACCGGCGTGCTGACCGTGAGCGACGGTTTATTGCATGCTACAATTGGGACCACCGATCAGACCGATATCAACATCGAGCTGTCATCCGACGGACATGGCGGCACGCTGGTCACTGAAGTGCCCTGTTTTTGCCGGGGCACGCTGATCCTCACCGCTCGGGGCGAGATCGCGGTCGAAAGCTTGCGCGCAGGCGATGGTGTGATCACGGCGTCGGGGGGAGCACGACCGGTGCGGTGGGTAGGCAAACGCGCCTATGACGGGAGGTTCGTCGCGGGCAATCGGCACATGCTGCCGGTTTTGTTCAAAGCGGGATCGCTCGCCGATGGAGTGCCGAAGCGCGATCTTTACGTCTCGCCGCTGCACGCGATGTATCTCGACGGCAGGCTGATCCCGGCATGGGTGCTGGTGAACGGTGCCTCGATCGTGCAGATGGCAGCGGCAGAGACGGTCGAGTATTTTCACGTCGAACTCGCGACTCACGATGTGATTCTGGCCGAGGGGGCCGCGGCCGAGAGCTTCGTCGATGACGGCGGCCGGGAGATGTTCCAGAATGCAGCGGAGTTCCGGGCGCTTTATCCCGACACGGAGCTAAGACCGGCGGTCTATTGCGCGCCCCGCCTCGACTACGGAAACGAGGTGGAAGCGGTGTGCGCGCGGTTGGAAGCGCGGGCGACCGCCTGCCGCTTTGCGGACGCGGCCACGGATACAGCCGAGCCCAGTCTGAGGGTGATCAGTTTTCTGATTTCACCCGGAGCAACGACCGTGGACCTCGATGGAAAGGCGGGCAGGGCGTCGGTAACCGGAATTGTGCTAGACGGGGAACGGCTCGATCTCATGGATCTGCGATGGGTCGGCGGCGGCACGGAGCTCGCAATCAGACCGGATCAACTCGAACGCTGGTGTCATATCGAGATGGCGGCAGTTGAACATCTTGCGAAGGCCAGCTGAATGGTGGATTTGAGGTTGCTGAAACCGGGCGCCTCGGGCACCGTGGCGCGCTTCGGCAGCCTTTTGGCAATTATGGGATTGCGGATGTAATGGACGGCACGGGAGTGATTACGGAACCGGGAAGCGAGCCGCCGACGTCGTCGCCGGCGCCCGCCACGCCAGCGCCATCGAGTGTCAGTGGCCCACAAGCTTCGGCGTTTCCGGCGCCGGCGTCCTCGCCCACCCAGGCTGGGCCCCATGGCATCCGCTTCGACTTTAATCTAGGCGCCAGAGTGGTGTTGCCGGCGCGAGAAGAGGGTAGCTGGCGGGTACGGCTGCGCGATCTCGATACCGGGAACATCTTGTTCCAAAGCGACGTCAAGGGCGCCATCGTAAGCTCGGCCAAGCGCTTTTACGTGCGCTTCGGCGTGGAAGTTTGGGCGCTCGACGACGCCGGCGCCGCGACGCTGGTGCTCTCGCATGAATATGACGCGCGCGACCGCGAGGTGATGATCCAATTTCCGATCGGCACGCTTGGGGATATTTTGGCGTGGTTTCCCTATGCCGCGCGCTTCGGCGAAGTGCATGGGTGCCGCCTGACCTGCTCCATGTCGGGCCTGATCATTCCGCTGCTGAAGGACGCGTATCCCGCGATCCGCTTCGTCACCCACGAGGAAGTGGCGAGCGAGAAATTGGCAGACAAAGCCTACGCCAGCTATTCGCTCGGGCTGTTTTTCGACGACGTCGAGCACATCTGGCAGCCCACCGACTTCCGCCATGTCGGGCTGCACCGCACCGCCGGCTACATCCTGGGGGTCGATCCCACCGAGGAAGCGCCGCGGCTGGGCATCCCGGATGAAGGACGTCCGATCGCCGAGCGCTATGTGTGCATCGCGGTCCAAAGCTCGACCCAGTGCAAATATTGGAACAATCCTTACGGTTGGCGCGAACTGGTGGGGTTTTTGAAGGCGCGCGGCTACCGGGTGATCTGCATTGATCAGAAACCGATCCACGGTACCGGCCTATCCTGGAATTACCTGCCGCACGGGGCGGAGGACGAAACCGGCGACCGGTCGCTCGCCGAGCGGGTGCGCTGGCTGCGGCACGCGGAGTTCTTTGTCGGACTTTCCAGCGGCCTTGCGTGGCTCGCCTGGGCGGTCGGCGCGAAGGTGGTGATGATTAGCGGGTTCACGCATCCCACCAACGAATTCGCCACGCCCTACCGGGTGATCAATTGGCATGCCTGCAATAGTTGCTGGAACGATCCGAAATTGCGGTTCGACCATAAGGATTTCATGTGGTGTCCGCGCCATGTCGGAACGCCGCGGCAGTTTGAATGTACGAGGCTGATTACGCCGGAGCAGGTAATTTCGGTGCTAAAACGGATTCCCGGCGTCGGCTGAGGCCAAAATAGAGGCAAGGAAAAGTGAAGGCGGGCCAGCCCGGACCCGCTGGGGCCGAGAG
>Ga0302310_10003654_pt1 | contig 11887 bp, 9 predicted proteins | sample III_Palsa_N1_2_FD_200451 | JGI IMG/M metagenome (GOLD analysis project Ga0302310, IMG submission 200451) | Peat permafrost microbial communities from Stordalen Mire near Abisko, Sweden - III_Palsa_N1_2 | ecosystem: Environmental > Terrestrial > Soil > Palsa > Peat permafrost | place: Sweden... | reverse complement strand
CGGCCTCCGAGGCGACATTGGAAAGGGCGATCGATCGGCCGGCGAACGCGAGCGCATAGTGCGGATCGAGGCGAATCGCTTCCGTGTACGCGGCAATAGCGGGCGGGATGTCTTTGGAGTCGCGACTCGAGCGGACCGCCTTGGCCCCGCGCAGATACGCATCGAAGGCCGCCGGGTTACCCGTCCCGCCGAGTTCCACTTTGGCCGCGACATCCCCGAGGAGCGTAACTTTGAGAGCGCTCGCCACAGAGGTCGCAATCTCGGTCTGAAGTTTCAGCACATCCCCTAAGTCCCGGTCATAGGTCTTCGACCACAGGTGAAAGCCCGTGGCCGCATTGATCAACTGCGCGGTGATGCGGAGGGTGTTGCCGGAGCGCCGGACGCTCCCTTCGAGGACTGCGCCGACGTTCAGTTTGTGCGCGATCGTGCTGATGTCGGTGTTCGTTCCCTTAAACGAGAACGCCGAGGTGCGGGCGGCGACCTGCAACTCGTTGATCTCGGAGAGCGAGTTGAGGAGCTCCTCGGTGAGCCCGTCCGAGAAATACTCCTGTTCCTTATCCCCACTCATATTCACGAACGGCAGCACCGCGATCGAGTGCGGCGGCGGATTGAAGGCGGTGGAGACCGCGCCTGCGCGAGCAGCCGCCTCTGGCGTCGCGTGTTTGGCGATCCAGAACTTATTGGCAAGGAAATACGTCAGCGCCACGAGGACGACGAGGGCAAAGATTGCGAGCCCTACCGGCTTTGACATCCGAAATGCGCGCACCGGCTCTCTTATGGCCGCTCCGGCACTGGACAATGGCGTTACTGGCGGCTGAGTCGCTGTCGGTACCTCGGGTGAGAGCAACCGACATACGCGCTCGATGAATGCGGGCGATGTCTGCCCGTCCGGCAGTCGCGACCACTGAACTTCACGGAAGCGATCGGGTACGCGAGCAGTGGCATCTGGCGTGCTGTCGATGACAACCGGGAGCAGAAATGCGACATCCTCGGCCATATCGGCTGTGCGATCCACGGCCAGCTTCCACTCGCGACGGAAGTACCCCTCGCGACGAGCGTCAGAGTGCGCGGAGATGACCGGTACGAAGAGCGCGCAATCGTGGATCTGCTTGCGAATCTGGCGGTCCCAGGCCTCCCCGCCCTGCAGCTCGCTTTGGTCGAACCACACTTCGAGTCCCGCTGAGCGCAATGCCCCGCAGATAAGCTGAGCCGCCTGCGCGTCCTTTGAGGCATAGCTCAAGAACACCGCTCCCGTCGGTGTACTCGCCGGCTTAGGCGATTCTTCCCCCATCCGCGCCTCTTGATCTTGTACCGGTCGCGGGAGAATGCCCTGAAGAGGCGGTCTCAGGCAACGCAGCCACGCGAAGGTCCGCTTTACCTCGGGACAATGACTGGTATCGGGAAAGCTCTAGGACCGGTCAGGGTCCAACAGCGGTCCTAATGGGTGAATCGTCGGTCATCGACTCTCGACAGGCCGCACCCGACCGAGAGCAACGCTTGTGAGATCGTCGGTAACTGCGGCCGCTCTGTACCGCGGTCTTTATGCGTTCTGACTACAAGGTAGGTAATTCAAAGCGACCTCGCGAATTGGCCCCAATAATTCGCAGAAGTAACGCACATCGAGCGAAAAATTATTGAAGTATTGGGGCAATTAGATGCGATTGCAGGATAGCCTTTCGGCGGCTGTTTGATTCAAATGTGTTGCATGGAAAATCGCAGCACGCATCTCTCTACCTGGGTCAGCGCCGATCTCAAGGAACGCTTTGCGGCCGCGGCCGCGCGCCAGGAGCTTTCCGAATCGGCACTCCTGAAGCGCCTCGTGGAACAGCTGCTCGCCGCCGCTGGCGACAAGCTGGCCGCAATCCAGCGCCCAGCCGGTCGCCCGCGATGCGCGACTGACCGTGCGCCTGGTTCCCGACGACAACCGCCTGTTGCGGGAGCGGGCCGCAGCCCGCGGTCTGCCGGCCGCGTCCTACGTCTCGACGCTCGTCCGTGCGCACCTGCGATCGCTGGCACCGCTGCCAGATAAGGAGCTCGCGGCGCTGCGATCAGCGGTGATCCAGCTCGCAGCCATTGGCCGCAACTTGAACGTCATGGCGCGTACGGCGTTGTCAACAGGCACCGCGGTGGAACCGACCCAGGAACACCTGAGACTCACGCTCAGGATCTGCGATGCAATGCGCGAGCACGTCAAAGGGCTCGTTCACGCCAATATCGTCAGCTGGGAGGCGGGACATGCCAAAGCGCCTCATTGATCTGCAGAAGGGTCAGCCGCTGCTGGATATCGCGAGCTATGGCCGGCGGGGTCCCGGCGCTCGCTGGTCGCCCCACGAACTCGAGCTCATCACCTACACCACCCGCCGCACGCCTGAAGTCGTTGTCAAAGTCTCGGGTGGCGCTACGAGCCGCCGAGGCGCGCTGGCGCACCTGACAGATCTCCGACTCGCGCCGTGCGGACGCGAGGGCAAATTCCATGATGGCCAACATCGGAATCCGCGAGCGCTTATCGCGATGCGCGAAGTAGTCGCGCAGCTGCTCGAGCTCGCCTGGAGTCGGCCGCCGAGCGCGCTTGCGCGCCTTCCCAATCAGGCGCAGCTCCGCGCACGCATTGCGTGCCTCCTGGACGATCTCAGGCCGCACGGGAAGCTCCCTGACGCTCTTGGCAGCCCGGAGCACGACCCCCATCCAGTGAGGTCGTTCGCAACAGTCGCCGGTCCTGCGCCTTTGGCGCGCCGCGATCGCACATGATCGATCAGCGCCGCGGACGTCAGGGTGAGTGCGTTGCACTTGCCGAGCGCATGGCGCTCCAGTAACTCCAGGTGAGCCTGTTTGCTCCGCTGCCACTTCGAGATCTTTTCGAACGTTTCGATGTACCAGCGGATGAGCTCGGCGAGCGTGGGCGCACCGTGTTGGACTCGGGCGAACGCGGAAGGATCCTCCAGGACAACCTCGCGGTGTTTGGCCCAGGTAACTGCGGCGACGCGATGCGCGAAAGTCCTGTACTCCTGGTGGATGATGATCTTGCCCTTTCGGATGCGAACGATCGGGGTGTATCGCGTGGATCCATCGGCCTGCTTGCGTGCGCGGATCGTCGCCATGCTGAGTTCCTGGAGGAGTCAGGCTATTCTTGACACCTATACGGCACCTCTGCAACTCATAAACTCCCCGTAACCCGCAGGAATCCCGCAGAATCGCGCAGCATGGAAAGCACTGTAAAAATAGGCAATTCCTCCGATCAAGAGGCCGCAAAGATCGATCGGCGGATCTCAGTGGCTCCCATGATGGATTGGACGGATAGGCATTGCCGCTATTTCCTGCGCGGCTTCTCGCCCGACGTCCTGCTCTACACCGAAATGATCACCGCGGCAGCGATCCTGCGAGGTGATCGAGAGAAGCTGCTCGGATTTGATCCTGACGAGCAGCCGGTCGCATTGCAGCTTGGAGGCAACGAGCCAGCTCAATTGGCGGCAGCGGCCGCAGCCGGAGAGGACGCGGGCTATTGCGAGATCAATCTCAACTGCGGCTGTCCCAGCGATCGCGTGACGAGCGGTGCCTTTGGTGCCTGCCTCATGGGCGAGCCGGCGCTGGTTGCTGATTGCGTCGCGGCCATGGGCGCGCGCGTGCGCGTGCCGATCACTGTAAAGATGCGCATTGGCGTGGTTGAGCGCGCGAAGCGCGAGAGTGTCGCTTCCGTTGCCGACTTCAATGACGGAGATTTTGACGCTCTGCAGAGCTTTGTCGCCGCGATCGAGGCGGCCGGGTGTGCGCGTGCCATCGTGCATGCGCGCAAGGCGGTACTCGGAGGTTTGTCGCCGAAGGAGAACCGGGCCATTCCGCCGCTGCGCTATGACATCGTGCGCGAGCTCAAGCGCACGTTTGCGCAGCTGCCGATCGTCGTCAACGGCGGCTTTCGCGACACTCGCGAGGTGCTCGACGCGCTCGGCTGGAGCGATGGAGTCATGCTCGGCCGCGAGGCCTACCACCGCCCGTTCGTGCTGGCTGAGCTACACCGGGCGTTGCATCCGGAGCGCGCGGAACCGCTGGTTGTGCGCGGCACGCTTCTTGAGCGCATGGCGCGCTACGCGGAGCGGGAGATCGCGCAGGGCACGCGCCTTGCGGCCATCACGCGTCACATGTTGGGCCTTTATGGCGGGCAGCCCGGCGCGCGGGAGTTTCGCCGCCTGCTAAGCCACACCGCGCACGCGCCCGGGGCCGGGGCGCAGCTGATACGCGATGCGGGCCGGCTGTGCGCGCCTGCGTGAGCTTGGCGTGCGCTACCGGGCGTATGGCAGTCGCGTATAATCTCGCCAAGAGCCGTTGTGCCGCCGTAAGCGTCGCCGCGAGCCTTTCGCTGGACTAGCCGCATGGGAAAAGACATCGAGCTCGCCATTGTGTTCGCCGACGTCGTCGGTTCGACGCGACTGTATGAGTCGCTGGGGGAGGTGCGGGCGCGCGATATGGTCTCGATCTGCATCGAAGTGATGCGCACCGCGACCGAACAGCACCAGGGCACGGTCATTAAGACCATGGGCGATGAAATCATGGCGACGTTTCCAACGGCGGACGATGCCCTGAACGCCGCGGCCCAGATGCAACAGCAGATCAGCACGCACGCGCAGCTGAGCGCCGATGGGCAACCGGTTGCGATCCGCGTCGGTTGTCACTTCGGTCCGGTGGTGCTGGAGAACCGAGATGTCTTTGGATCGACCGTGCACACCGCGAACCGCATGACGAGTCAGGCGAAGGCGGGCCAGATCATCACCACGACGGCGGTGGTCGATGGGCTCTCGCCCGAGTGGCGCGCAAGCGTACGGCAGATCGACATCGCGACGCTCAAGGGGCAGGGCGCTGAAGTCGCATTGTTCGAAGTGCTCTGGCAGACCGAGGACGTGACCAGCATGGTGCCGGAGATTGCGTTGGCGGCGCGCGACGGGCGCACGCTGCGCTTGCGCCTGCGCTGTCAGGATCGCGAATTGGTGGTCGATGACGAGCGCCCCAATATTGCCATCGGCCGTGCCGAGGACAATGACCTCGTCATCAAGGGCAGCCTCATTTCACGGCTGCATGCGCGCATCGAGATCAATCGCAACAAGTTCGTGCTGATCGATCAGAGTACCAACGGCACCTTCGTGCAGGCTGCGGGCGAGGAGGACGCCTTCGTGCGCCGCGACAGCCTGCAGATCAAAGGAGCGGGGCTCATTGGACTCGGGCGCCTGCCCGATGATGTCTCGCCGCAAACCATCCATTTCGAGTGCGAAGAGGGCGAGGAGGCCGTGCTACCCCAGGAGGTTTTGGGTCACCGCTAGTTCTTGGCGCAGCGCCGCAGGCAGGCGCGCACCGTATTGCGCAAAATACTCACCGATCTCCGCCATCTCTTTGCGCCACAGCGCAGGATCGACGCTGAAGAGCGCGGTCAGCGAGTCGTTCGTGACATTAAGGCCGGTCATATTGAGATCGGCAGGTCGCGGCAGTGATCCGATCGGCGTTTCGGCGGCGCCTGCGCCTACCGTGCAGCGATCCAGCATCCACGCCAGCACGCGCAGATTTTCGCCGAAGCCCGGCCAGAGAAAGCGTCCCTGCGCGTCGCGCCGGAACCAGTTCACGTGGTAGATCTTCGGGGCGCGCGTCAGTTTTGCGCCCACGTCGAGCCAATGGCCCCAGTAATCGGCGAAGTTGTAACCGCAGAAAGGCAGCATCGCCATGGGATCGCGGCGTACAACGCCCGCCTGCCCGACCGCAGCCGCGGTCGTCTCAGAAGCCACCGATGCGCCGACGAGTACACCGTGCTGCCAATTGCGTGCTTCGTACACGAGCGGCGCCACTTCGCGGCGCCGCCCGCCAAAAATCAACGCCGTGATCGGCACGCCGCGCGGATCTTCGGCACGCGGCGAATAGATGGGATTGTTGCGGGCGGCGACGGTGAAGCGCGAGTTCGGATGCGCCGCGGGCCCGTTCTTCGGATCGTACGGCTGCCCTTTCCAGTCAAGGACGGGCGTGAATTTCTTGCGGCCCTCCCACCAGGGCTCATCATCCGCAGTCAGCGCGACATTGGTGAACAGCGTGTCGCGCCTGATCATGTCGAAGGCGTTCTTGTTGGTGTCGCGATTGGTGCCCGGCACGACGCCAAAGTAGCCGGCCTCGGGATTGATCGCCCAGAGCCGCCCGTCAGGACCCGGATGCAGCCACGCAATGTCGTCGCCCACCGTTTCCACTTTCCAGCCCGGCATCGACTGCGGTGGGATCAGCATGGCGAGGTTGGTCTTGCCGCAGGCCGATGGGAAGGCTGCGGCGACGTAGTGTGTCACGCCCTGCGGATTGGTGAGTCCGACGATCAGCATGTGCTCGGCAAGCCAGCCTTCCTGGCGGGCCTGCCAGCTCGCGATGCGCAGGGCATGGCATTTCTTGCCGAGCAAAGCGTTGCCGCCGTAGCCGGAGCCGAAGCTCTCGATCCCGAGTTCCTCCGGGAAATGCATGATGAAGCGCCGCGCCGGGTCCAGTTCGCCAGTCGAATGCAGGCCGCGCACGAATTTTCCTTCGCGGGCGATGCGCTCCAGCGCCGCACGCCCGCTGCGCGTCATGATCGCCATGTTGAGCACGACGTAGGGGCTGTCCGTGATTTCCACCCCGCAACGCGCGTACGGGGAGTCAAGCGGACCCATGCAATAGGGGATGACGTACAAGGTCCGATCGCGCATGCAGCCGCTAAAGAGCGCACGCATTTTTTCGTGCGCCTCGGCCGGCGCCATCCAATGATTATTGGGACCCGCGTCCTCCTGCGAACGCGTGCACACGAAGGTCACGTGCTCGACACGCGCCACGTCATTCGGGTCCGAGCGGTAGAGGTAGCAGCCGGGGAACTCCTGGGCGTTGAGCTTGTGCAGCTCGCCCTCACGGACGAGCCGGGCCGTCAGTTCGCGCACCTCCGCCTCCGAGCCGTCACACCAATGCACGGCCCTGGGGCGGGTCAACTTGGAAACAGACTCAACCCATGCGGCGACGTCCGGGCTGATCAGCGGCAGCGGCGCGATAAGGTGCGGGGCGGTGGCCATTTGGAATAATCTTTAGGCGGCGGTGACAAATTATAACCCCCTGCGCACCCGAGCTCACGCCGGGCCGGGAATTCGGCTCGACATAGCGGCCTATCGCGCGGTAGCGTGCGCCGCTCCCGCATGTGCTTGCGGGCGCCGGCCCCGCCCGATGAGCGCCCATCGTTATGTCTGATTTGAGAGAGATTTTCGGCCCCGAGGGTCCGCTTAAGCGGGCGTTACCCGGATTTCGGGCGCGCACTCAGCAGGCGCGCATGGCCGAGCGGGTCGGTGAGGCGCTCGGGCGCCGCTCGGTACTCATCGTCGAGGCGGGCACGGGCACGGGTAAGACATTTTCCTACCTCGTGCCGGCGCTGCTCTCCCAAGCGCGCATCCTCATCTCCACCGGCACACGGGCGCTTCAGGATCAGCTCTTTGCCAAGGATTTGCCGCTCGTCGCCCGGGCGCTCGGGCGTCCGGCGCGCGTTGCCGTACTGAAGGGGCGGGCAAACTATCTGTGTCACCGGCGGCTCTCGCAGGCGCAGGCGCAGCTGGAACTGGACAGCAGTGCCCCTGCGGATCGAGCGCTCGAACGGGTGCGACGCTGGTCGCGGCTCACCCGCTCGGGTGATCTCGCCGAGGTGCGCGGACTTTCGGATTCGCATCCGATCTGGCCCACAGTCACCTCGACCCGCGACAATTGCGTCGGCGTTCACTGCGAGGATTTTTCGCGTTGCCACGTCGCCTCCGCACGGCGCGCGGCGCAGGAAGCCGACATCGTGATCGTGAACCACCACCTGCTGCTCGCAGATCTTGTGTTGAAGGAGGACGGATTCGGCGACATCCTAGGTTCGGCCGATGCCCTGATTCTGGATGAGGCGCATCAGCTGCCGGATCTTGCGACCCAGTTTCTCGGCGCAAACTTCAGCAGCCGCCGGATCGAGAGCGTGTTGAAGGGGGTGCACATCGAATTGGAGAGCGCCGCGCACGGGCCGGCCGGTGCTGCCTCGGCAAATAGCACCGAGCGCATCGCGCGGGCGCTCGGCGAGGTCGAGGAGAGGCTGCGTGCCCTCGCGCTGCAACTGCCGCGAGCCGCGGCGCGTGTCGCCTGGTCGGAAATGCCGCTGGAGTTCGCCGCGGTTGCCCTTGAGCTCGCCCAGTGTCTTTTGGTGCTCGAGAGCGAACTCCTTGCCGCGGGCACCGACACGCCGCTCGCCCACATCGGTGCGCGCGCGGGGGAGCTTGCCGCGGCGCTTGAGAATATCGCCGCCGCAGGCAGCGGCGAGGGGGCGCGCACGGTGGAAACTTCCCTGCGCGGTTTTGCATTGACACTCCTGCCATTTGATATCGCGGAGCGCTTTCAGACGCTGCTGCGTGCGCATCACTGCGCATGGATCTTTACCTCGGCGACGCTGTCGGTGGGCGAGGATTTCAGTCATTTCTCTAACCGGCTGGGATTTGCGGACGCCGAGGAGCTGAAAATTGACAGCCCCTTCGACTACGCGCACCAGGGGCTGCTGTATTTGCCTGCGGGACTGCCCGATCCGGGTAGTGCAGCGCACGTCGAGGCGGTGATCGCGACGGCATTGCCGTTGATTGATGCATCGCACGGCGGTGCCTTTGTGCTCTTCACGAGTCACCGCGCGCTCGCGCGCGCCGCGACGCTGCTGCGCACTCACTGGGGTGATCCGGCGCCGCACCGCTTGTACGTGCAGGGCGAAGCGCCGCGCGAGCGGTTGCTGGAGGATTTTCGCGCCGACGGCGACGGAGTGCTGCTCGGCACGGCGAGCTTCTGGGAGGGCGTCGACGTCCAAGGCGAGGCGCTGCGGCTCGTCATCATCGACAAGCTGCCCTTCGCCTCACCCGAGGATCCTCTGGTGAAGGCGCGCGTCGAGCATCTGCAGATGCAAGGCGGCAATGCCTTTCGCGACTATCAGCTGCCGGAGGCTGCGCTTGCGTTGAAGCAGGGCGTCGGCCGCTTGATCCGCAGCGAAGATGACTTTGGCGCCGTTGTCATCTGCGACCCGCGGCTCACGGGCAGGAGCTACGGCAAGGTGTTTCTCGCCGCGCTGCCGCCCATGCGCGTCACGCGCGAGGTCGATGAGGCGCTGAAATTTCTGCGCCGCCACGCGGGCGCCCGCAGGTTTGCCCACGCCGCGCAGCTGGCATGAGGATTCTGGCCCTCGACACGGCGACACAGGCGTGTTCGACCGCGCTATTGACGGCGGACACTATGATTACGCGCGAACTTCTCACCGAGCGCGGACACGCCGAGCATATTTTATCGATGGTCGATGCTGTGCTCGCCGAAGCGCGCATCGCGCTCAATGAGGTGGGCGCGCTGGCATTCGGCCGCGGACCGGGTGCATTTACCGGCGTGCGCCTGGCGGCGAGCGTCGCACAGGGATTGGCCTTCGCGGCGCATCTGCCGGTGGTGCCGGTTTCGGACCTCCGTGCCATTGCACAGCGCGCATTTGATGAGGACCGCGAGCTTGCGCATGTGCTCGTCTGCCAGGACGCACGCATGCAGGAGGTCTACTGGGCCTGTTTCGACCGCGGCATTGACGGACTTGCAAGCCTCGTGGGCGCCGAGAACGTCGGTCGCGCCGGCGAAGTCGAACTGCCCGCGGCCTGGAGCGGGGCGATCGGTGCGGCGGGGCAGGGCTTTCGCGTTTATCCGGAGCTTAAAAGTGCCCTCAAACAGGGCTTTGCCAGTGTCCGGGACGATCTCCTGCCCCGGGCCGTCGAAATTGCCCGCCTCGCTTGGCCTTGCGCGCTCGCGGGGCTCACGGTGGGCGCTCAGGAGGCGCTGCCGGTCTATGTGCGCGACGACGTCACACGCACGTCACGGATTTGAAATGGAATCTTCCCGCGCGTCATGAATCTGCAACACAGTGCCCCTGTAATATTCCCCTATGCACGCAGCCACCGAATGAGCTCGAAACAGGTTTTGATCGTCGAGGACGAGCGGCCGATCAGGGAGATGATCGCCTTCGGCCTGAAGCGCGCCGGCTTCGATGTGCGCGAGGCGGAGGACTGTCGCGGCGCGCGCGCGGCGCTCGCCGACCGTCGTCCGGATCTCATGCTGGTGGATTGGATGCTGCCCGACATGAGCGGGCTTGAGCTCACGCGGGCGCTGAAGCGTGATCGCGAGACGCGTGAGCTGCCCATCATTCTTCTGACAGCGCGCTCCGAAGAGGGTGACAAGGTCGCGGGGCTTGAGGGCGGCGCGGACGACTACATCACCAAGCCCTTCTCGCCGCGTGAGCTACTCGCACGGATCAATGCTGTGCTGCGGCGTTCGGCGCCCAATGCCAGCGAAGAGCGTATCGAGGTTGAGGGCCTGGCGCTCGACCAAGCGAGCCATCGGGTGCTGATCGGCGAGGCAACGGTGGGTCTCGGGCCGACGGAATATCGCATGCTCGAGTTCTTCATGACGCACCCCGAGCGCGTCTATAGCCGCGACCAGCTTTTGGATCGCATCTGGGGCGGCAATGTCTATGTTGAAGAACGCACCATCGATGTACATATCCGGCGACTGCGCAAGGCGCTGGAGGATTTCGGGTACGATCGGTTCATCCAAACCGTACGCGGGTCGGGCTATCGGTTCTCGGCGCGCTGAAGCGTAGGTAGGTATGGTGCTGACAACGCATGCCTGGTGGATGGCGATCCTGCGCCTACTGGGCACGGCGACGCTGGGAATCGTTCTCGGCTGGCTTTTCGACCACGTGTGGGCGGGTCTTGCCACCCTTTTGGCGCTGCACCTCGTGTGGCAGCTGGCGACGCTGTTCCGACTTGACTGGTGGGTGCGCCACAGAAGCTATGCGGCGCCGCCGGATTTGGGCGGTGCCTGGGGCACGATTGTCGCGCAGGTCATGCGCCTGCATCGCCGCAAGCGCTTCCACAAGCAGCGCGAGATTGTCTGGTTCAATCGAACCGCCTCGACGCTCTTAGGCCTGCGCGGCCATGACGACTTCGGGCTGCGCATCGACAATCTCCTCAGGCAGCCCGAATTTGGCCGCTATCTGCGCGACGCACAATACGAAGTGCCGCTCGTGATCCGCGCCAATGTCGCGCCGGAGACGCACCTTTCCTTGCAGGTCGTCCCCTATGGCGAGGGACAGCAGCTCTTGCTCGTGCGCGACGTCTCGCGCCAGGTAAGGCTCGAGGCGATGCGCAAGGACTTCGTAGCCAATGCATCCCATGAGCTGCGCTCGCCGCTCACCGTCGTCTCCGGGTACCTTGAGACGCTGGGCCAGGATCCTGCACTTGATCCGGAGCTCCGAGCCCCGGTTGCGGAAATGCGTCGTCAGGCGGAGCGGATGACGAGCATCATCCGCGACCTGCTCGCGCTGTCGCGCCTCGAGGAGACCGATGCGGTGGTCGCGGAAGTCCCGATCGACGTGGCGGCCCTCATGGCGATGCTGCGCAAGGATGTGCTCGCGCGCGCCGAGCATCCGCGCGATATCAATATCCACATCGATTCCTCGGCGCGGCTATTGGGCAGCGAGTCGGAGATCCATTCGGCCTTCTCCAACCTCGTCGACAATGCGGCGAAATACACCCCCGCACAGGGCTCCATTGAGATGCGCTGGTGGACGGACGACGACGGCGCTCATTTCTCGGTCACGGATACCGGCATCGGCATCCAGGCGGAGCACATTCCGCGTTTGACGGAGCGCTTCTACCGCGCCGATCCCGGACGCTCGCGCGCGACCGGCGGTTCGGGCCTCGGGCTTGCCATCGTGAAGCACGTCCTGCAGCGCCATGCGGCGCTTCTGGAGATTCAAAGCACCGTGGGCACGGGCAGCACCTTCACGTGCCACTTTCCGCAAGAGCGCGTGGTAGCGGATCGCGAAGAG
>Ga0302310_10003652_pt1 | contig 11891 bp, 9 predicted proteins | sample III_Palsa_N1_2_FD_200451 | JGI IMG/M metagenome (GOLD analysis project Ga0302310, IMG submission 200451) | Peat permafrost microbial communities from Stordalen Mire near Abisko, Sweden - III_Palsa_N1_2 | ecosystem: Environmental > Terrestrial > Soil > Palsa > Peat permafrost | place: Sweden... | reverse complement strand
GCGAAGAGATTTGGAGCGGAGCAGGTGGTGCGGTTGGCGGACTTTGCGGACCCGATCGCGGCGGCTCGTGCGCTGACGCCTGAGGGGCGTGGTGCGGACATTGTGATTGAGGCGGTGGCCACTCCTGAGGCGTGGCAGTCGGCGGTGCAGATGGCTCGCAAAGGCGGGCTTATCAACCTTTTTGGCGGGCCGCCAGCAGGTACGACTGTGGCGTTCGATACAAATCTGCTGCACTACTCGGATCTGACGCTTAAGGCTAGCTTTCATCACACGCCGGCGACGGCTCGTGCGGCGTTTGATCTGCTATGTTCGGGGCAGTTTGATTGCGAGGCGTTTTTGACGGGCGAGGCGACGCTGGATGAGGTGCCGGAGGTCTTCCAGCGGATGCTGGTGCGGCCGGCGGAGGGTGTTGTGCCGGAGATCAAGACGGCGATCTTTCCGCATCGGACGATTGCGAAAGAGGTTGCTGCGTGATCGCTGTCGACGACAACCTGATTGGAGCGCCGGAGATTTATCTGACGCCGGTGGTGAGGCCGTCACTGGCGGATGCGCAGGCCTGGTGCAAGCATTTGGCGACGACGCACTATGAGAATTTTCATGTGGCGACGTTCTTTCTGCCCGCGGCGCTGCGGCCACACTTCCATAGCGTGTATGCGTTTTGCCGGACGTCGGACGATCTTGGGGATGAGGTAGCGGATACGGCGACGGCGACTCGGCTGTTGGCGCAGTGGCGGGCGATGTTGCATCAGTGCTTTGCGGAGCCGGAGTTATCGCGGCATCCGGTGTATGTCGCGCTGCAGCCGACGATTGCTGCGTGCAGTCTGCCGACGGAGCCGTTTGATGACTTGATCAGTGCGTTTGAGCAGGATCAGAGTCATACGCATCATGAGTCGCTGGAGAGCTTGGAGGCGTACTCGCGGTACTCGGCGAACCCGGTTGGGCGGCTGGTGTTGCTGGTTAGCGGGTATCGTTCGGAGGAGCTATTTCAGCTATCGGACGATATCTGCACAGGATTGCAGTTGGCGAATTTTTATCAAGATGTTGTGGAGGATGATGCGCGGGGGCGGCGGTATATTCCGGCGGATGCGATGCAGCGTTTTGGTGTGACGGATGAGCAGATTCATGAGCGGCGGTTCGATGCGGAGTTTCGCGTAATGATGCAGTTTCTCGTCGACGATGCGCGGGCGCGGCTGACGCGGGGGCATCGGATTGTGTCGATGGTGGACCGTGATCTGGCGGCGACGCTTTCGCTGTTCGTCAAAGGTGGACATGCGATTCTGGATGCTATCGCGGCGCAGGGGTATGACACGTTGCGGGCGCGGCCCGTGGTGACGAAGGAAGCAAAGCTGCGGTTGCTAGGTGGGGCACTGCTGGGCAAGATAGGCGCGATCTTGCGGCCTTCGCGGCGACGCGTGCAGGAGGTGGCCCGATGAGCGCCAGCCAACCGGAGATCGTGGCCGCTTATGCGGCTTGCCGGGCCATAGCCAAGCGCGAGGCCAAGAATTTTTACTACGCGTTTCGTGTGTTGCCGCAGCATAAGTCTGATGCGATGTGCGCGGTCTATGCGTTCATGCGCAAGGCTGATGACCTTGCGGACGATGAATCGATGTCGCTGGAGGCGCGTCGAGAGGCGATGACTGCGTGGACGGCGGAGTGGAGAGCTTCGCGTACGTCGCCGACGGGTGATCCGGTGTTTCTTGCGCTCAAGGATACGCAGCGGCGCTTTGCGATTCCGGACGATCTGCTGGAACAGCTTGTTGCCGGAACGACGCTTGATTTGAACCCGCAGCCTGAGGGTGTGTTCAACATCACCGTGCAGGATCCGGCGGGTGGGGCGCGTGAGTTACAGGTGTATGAGAACTTCGCGGCGCTGCATCATTATTGTTATCTGGTGGCGTCGGTTGTGGGGCTGGTTTGCATACGCATCTTTGGCTATCAGGACCGCCGCGCGGAGCAGCTTGCTGTCGATACGGGTGTTGCATTTCAGTTGACGAATATCCTTCGGGATGTGCGCGAGGATGCGGAGCGGGGGAGAATTTATATCTCGGCTGACCTGCTCAACGAACACAAGATCGAGCCGTCGCATCTGTTGGCTGTCACCGAAGGTGCGGCGCCGGATACGGCTGATCTGGCTTTGCTGCGTGGGCTTGAAAAGCATGCGCAGGCGCTCTATCGCAGTTCCGGTGAGCTGATTCCGTTGCTTGATGCGGACTCGCGATCTGCTATGAGGGTGCTGGTTCGCATTTATCATGGGCTGCTCGATCGCATCGCCGCTGATCCTGCCGCGGTCTTTCAGGAACGGGTTTCGGTGCCGACGGCGCAGAAGCTGGCGATCCTTGCAGGTGGTGTACTGGAGTCGGCAAAGGTGCGCTTCTTCGGATGAGCGCGCAAACACAGAACGATGTGTTGATCGTAGGAGCCGGTCTCGCTGGGCTTGCTGCGGCGGTTGCGTTGTCGAGCGCGGGAGCGAACGTTGCGCTGCTGGAGCGTAAGCCGTATGTCGGCGGACGAGCTTACTCCTATCCGCATCCGGCGCTCGATGAGGTGATTGACTCGCAGCATGTGCTGCTTGGCTGCTGCACGAATCTTGTTGACCTCTGCAAGCTCTCTGGTGCGGACAAGCATATTCGCTGGTATGACGACGTTACGTTTCTTGAACCCGGGACTCCGCTGCGCCGCAGCGATATAGGCGCGGGATTCCTGCCTGCTCCGGGGCATTCGTCGCTTAGCTTTTTGCATGCGTCGATGCTTTCGGCGGCCGACAAGGCGCGCATTGCGTTTGGGCTAATGGAGTTTATGCATGGCTATCCGGCGATGGACGACGAGGCTTTCTCGGAGTGGTTGAAGCGGACGAAGCAGACCGAGCGCGCGATACGGCATTTCTGGGAGCCGGTGATCGTTGGGGCGTTGAATGATTCGTCTGAGCGATGCTCGACACGCTATGCCGGGCAGGTTTTCTATGAGTCGTTTCTGAAGTCTGCGGAGGGTGGACGGCTTGGAATTCCAACGCAGCCGATGTCGGAGTTTTATGCTGCCGTTGCGGCTTTGGCGGAGCGGCAGGGAACTGCGATGCATCTGCGCACCAGCATCGACAGTATTGTGCGACTGAGTGACGGAAGCTGGCGGGCCATAGCATCGGATGGCTCCCTGCATAACGTAACCCAGATGATTCTGGCGCTTCCATTTGAGCAGACGGCTCGCTTGATCGACACACTTCCTGAGGAGGATCGAGGTACTCTCGCGCTGGATTTCAGCCGCTTCATCCACGCGCCGATCACGACCATCCATCTTTGGTTCGATCGCGAGATCACATCGCTCGATCACGCTGCCTTTCTTGATACGCGCATTCAGTGGGTCTTCAACAAGACGCGTATTCGCTGCGATGAACCTGGCGCTGCCGAGGAGAAGGGCCAGTATCTCGAGCTTGTTATCAGCGCGTCTTTTGCTGAGTTGCAGATGACTCGCGAGCAGATACTTTCTTCGGCGCTCGAAGAGCTTGCGCGGTTCTTCCCGGCGGTGCATGAAGCTGTGCTGCTGAAGTCGGGTGTTCTCAAAGAAGCGCGCGCTACGTTCTCCGTTGTCCCGGGGCTGGATCGCTATAGGCCGCATGCGGCGACGGGTCTTCCGGGGCTGTATCTTGCGGGGGACTGGACGCGCACCGGCTGGCCTTCGACGATGGAGGGCGCGGTTCGCAGCGGCAGGCTGGCAGCCGAAGTCGTAACCGGGGCAAACGGGAAGCAGCGGAGATTTCTTACCCCCGACCTGCCGGCGAGCGGGTTAATGCGGCTTTTTTCGCAGTAATCTTCCTAAAACCAGCTTTATACGACGAAGTTCCAAAAAAAGTTTCAGCATTTCCGCAACAAAGTTCCAGCGCGGTGTTTATTCAGAATGTCTGCCAGAAACGGTTGGCGCACGCATCGTTGCCGTAAATATCGGCATGAGCGTGGAGGGCCCTATGAATGCTCCGCTACGGCGTACTTGCGCCAGCTTTGTGCTCGCTTCCGCTGTGATGCTCGTCTCCCTCACCGGCTGCTCCAATGGCACGACCGGGACGCCCATTAGCCAGACTGTAACCGTGAGCGTTGCCGGGGCTTCGAGCGTTCGGCTGGGGGCCAGCACGCAGTTTACAGCCATGGTCAGCAACGCCTCGAACCACAATGTGACGTGGGAGGTGAATGGGATCGCGGCTGGGAATGCGACCTCCGGCACTATTTCGGCAACGGGTTTATACACTGCTCCCGCCACGATGCCCGCTTCGGCTTCAGTCACAATCTCCGCGATAAGCGTTGCCTCATCAAGTGCGTCAGGTTCGGCCTCCACAAACTTACAGAATCCTTTGCCGATATTGAACAGCGGCACGGCTACGCAGGTGGGAAGCTCCTTGAGCTACGCCGTGGATGTCCTTGGCTCCGGGTTCGTGCCAACTTCGGTACTGCAAGTTGCGGGCGTGGCACAGGCTACAACCTATGTATCGGCTACTGAGCTTCAGGCGACCATTGCGGTTGCTTCGGGAACGAGCAGTGTGGTCGTCGCGGTAACCAACCCGAACCCTGGTGGCAGCATCTCGGCAAACCTTACACTGCCTTTGACGTTTTACTCGACCACGGCTACGGCAGCCGCGCGTATTCTCGATCAGACAAGCTTTGGACCGACTACCAGCACCATCCAACATGTGCAGCAGATTGGGTTGAATGCCTATCTGAAAGAGCAGTTCGCGGAGCCAACATCTACGCTCGCGGCGATCTCTACGAACCCACTTCCTGCTGTCTGTTTGGGCAACAATACGGCTTATCCTTGCGCAGAATCCGAGTGGTGGACAGCCGCTATTACGGGGCCTGACCAACTGCGGCAGCGGGTAGCGTTTGCGCTGTCTGAGATGTTCGTCGTTTCGACGCAATCCATTCCGGGGCAGGCGATTCCTCAGTTTCACAACGCGCTGGCCAATGATGCCTTCACGAACTTCTACACCATTATGAAAGATGTGGCGCTCTCACCGGCCATGGGTGGATATCTGAACATGCTGGATAGTGCTGCTCCCGCGCCAGGCCAGATCGCCAATGAAAACTTCCCGCGCGAGAACATGCAACTCTTCACGCTCGGCACTGCCATGCTCAACCAGGATGGCACGTTGCAGCTGGACAGCTCCGGCAACCCGGTGCAACCGTATACCGAGTTGCAGGTGCAGGCCTTCGCTCGCGCCTTTACTGGCTGGACCTACGCTGTAGCGGGTGGCGGCGCGCCCACGAAGTTTCCGAACAATACTGCCGACTATGCCGACTCGATGGCTGCTGTAGCCAGCGCGCATGACACCACCAGCAAGATCCTGCTCAACGGCACGGTGCTTCCCGCCGGGCAGACCGCGCAACAGGACCTGACGCAGGCGCTGACCAATGTTTTCGACCATCCTAACGTCGGCCCGTTTGTCTGCAAGCAGCTAATCCAGCATCTGGTTACAAGCACGCCAAGTGCATCCTATATTTCGCGCGTTGCGGCGATATTTGCGAACGACGGAACCGGCGTTCGTGGCAACATGCAGGCTGTTATCAATGCGATTCTCACCGATCAGGAAGCTCGTGCCGGTGACACAAACACGAGCTTCGACGGTGGACATCTTCGCGAGCCGATTCTCTTTATCACTGCGATGATCCGCGGGCTTGGATTTACAAATACAGACGTCAACAGCAGCTATGAATCGCTTTCAAACTACAGCACCAACTTGAGCGAGCGGCCGTATCGCGCGAACTCGGTATTCAACTTCTTCCCGCCGGACTATGTGATTCCTGCAACGACGCTGAATGCGCCTGAGTTTGGGATTGAGAACACGGCTACCTCGACGCTGCAGATGTCGCTTGCCGATTCGATTGTCAACAATAAGATCACGAGCTTCACGGTGGACCTCTCAAACACCAGCACGCTTGGTGTGTTGGCGGCTAATCCGGCCAACCTGGTGCAGACTCTTTCGGGGCTGTTTATGCATTCGCAGATGCCCACGAACATGCAGACCACGATCGTCAACGCCATCACGCCGCTTACCTCGAATGCGCAGCGCGCTCGCGTGGCGGTCTATCTCGTCATCACATCTTCGCAGTACAAGATCATCCATTAGTTCGTAAGCAGAGGGCCCTTGCCATGCGTGTTCATCGTCGCGGTTTTATCAAGTACGCTTCCCTTGCAGCCGCCGGAAATATCGCCGGCCTGCGACCCTTCGGCGCCCTCAACGCGCTTGCGCAAGCGGGCAGCACGGACTACAAGGCTCTCGTGTGCGTCTTCCTCTTCGGCGGCAACGATGCGAACAACATGCTGGTGCCGTTCGATACAAAGGGCTATGCGAACTATGCGAGCATCCGTGCCAATCTTGCGCTGCCGCAGAACACCCTGCTGCCGCTAACGCCGCTGCCAAACTTTGCGCTGCATCCAAGCCTGCCGGATGTGCAATCGCTCTTCAACTCCGGCGCCGCGGCGCTGGTGGCGAATGTGGGAACGCTGACGCAGCCGATCAATCGTTCGCAGTATCTTGGCGGCGGCGTTGTGCCGGCGAATTTGTTCTCGCATCCTGACCAGCAGGAGGAGTGGCAGAATGCCGCGGCCGACGGCTCAGTGCCGACCGGCTGGGCGGGGCGCATCTCGGATGTGCTTACAGGGCCGTATAACGCGTCGGCGACCATCCCGATGATTACCTCGGTGGATGGCGATACGCTCTTCTGCAATGGCATGTCGACGACGCCTGTCTCGGTGTCGCCTGGAAATGTTGGCGGTGCGTCTTGTTCGGAAGGCTCTGAGTGTGGTGCGCGGCAGGCTGCGGCGCAGGCGCTGATTACGTTCAACTCCGGCGTCTCGCTGGTTACCGCGGACGACAGTATTACCTCGAATGCTTACAGCTACTCCGCGATCCTGACGGCTGCAACCAAGTCGGTGACGCCGCTTAAGACGGTCTTTCCGGCCAATAACGGCCTTGCTGCGCAGTTGCAACAGGTGGCTGAGATTATCCAGGTGCGTGCGGCGTTGGGCGTACAGCGGCAGATATTCTTCTGCGGCATCGGCAACTTCGATACGCACTCGGACCAACTGACGTTGCAGGCCAGTCTGCTCGCGGGCATCAGCCCGGCGCTGGCGGCGTTCTATCAGGCGACGCAGGAGATGGGCATCGCCAACCAGGTTACGGCGTTCACCATGTCCGACTTCGCGAGAACGTTCCAGCCGAACTCAAATACGGGAACGGACCACGCGTGGGGATCACACCACATCGTCATCGGTGGTGCCGTGAAGGGCGGGCAGATGTACGGGACGTTCCCGACACTAGCACTCGGCGGACCGGATGACTCCGGCTCAAACGGACGGTGGGTGCCGAGCACAGGCAGTGTGCAGTATGCGAGCACGCTGGCGCAGTGGTTCGGCGTGCCGGCGGCGCAGTTGGCGACCGTGTTCCCAAATATTGGGAGCTTTAGTTCGAATAACCTTGGTTTTGTATAGAGGTTGTAGCCTAGCGCGCCAGTAAAGCAACGCCTAGCGCAACAAATCCCGTAGCGAGCCAGCGGCGCTGGTCTACCTTCTCATGCAGGAAGAGCTTCGCCGCGATAGCGTTGCCGATATAGGTGAGGGAAGCGATAGCCGGCGCGGCTAATGACAGGTCCGCGATGCTGAGCGCGAAGAGCATCGCGAAGAAGTTGAAGGCCATGCAGAGTGCGCCTACGACAAACTTCATGTTCGTCAGGACAGCGCGGATGGCGCCAAGTATTCCGCTGTGCGCGCGGATGTCGTCCAGGTCGCCGAGCTGCCGCATCCCGGCGGCGATCAGCACCTCGCCAGCGACGGCAAGCGCAGCCACAAAGAGAATGGCGCTCCATATATGAAGTGTTTGCGAAGACATCAGCGGCCCACCCCGGAATCCATCTGGTCGAGCTCGTGGTGCTCTGTTCGTGAGGGCCCACCGGCAACGAAGCCGACGGCGCATACGATGAGGCCGATCCCAGCCCAGCGCGAGAGCGACAGCTGCTCATGCAGCCAGAAGCGTCCGAGCAGCGCGATAACGACGTAGCCGAACGCGGTAGCCGGCATGACGAACGTCAGATCGGCCCAGCTCAGCGCTGCCGTGTAGCAGGCAAAGAAGCCGATCAGCAGCACGATCCCGGCGTCGACGAATGGGTTGAAGAGCGCGTGCCAGAGCAGCCCCAGGTGATGGGCATCCACCTGCCCCACCTGCCCCATGCCGCGGGAGAGCAGCGAATCGCCCACCGACGCCGTCAGCATGATGGCCACCAGCACGGCGTACTGCGACGGCTTGAGCTTGTGCTTCATAGGGGCCTCTGGTGAAAAGAGAAAGGCGGAGCAGGAACGCTCCGCCTCGTGACTTCGAACGCGAACTACGCGTTCATGCTGACGCTTTCCTGGGCCTTGAGCGCGTTCTCTTCCTTCTTCGCGCGCGACGCCTTGTTCCGCTGCGAACGCAGCTTCATGAAGGCCTTGGCTTCGACGTAGAGGCGGGGAACATCGCGGTTCACAACAGCCTTCCAGACCACGCGGAACGCGGCCTTGGGGCGGAAGTAATACTCGTCGTAGAACTTGTGCACCATCTCCATCACGTACTCGGTCGGAAGCCCCGGATACTCGATGTGCGCCATCTGGTGACCGCCGCCGTCTTCCATCTTTTCGTTGGTGATGAAGTTGTTGCGCTTGGCGTAGTCGTAGAACTCGGTGCCCGGATAGGCGTGAGCCACCGAAACCTGAATCGTCTCGCAGTCGAGCGTCTTGGCGAAGTTGATCGTGTTGCGGATCGACTCTTTCGTCTCACCCGGCAGGCCGAGAATAAAGTCAGCGTGGATGATGAGCCCGAGGTCGTGGCAATCCTTCACAAAGTCGCGAGCGCGCTCCACAGTGGCGCCCTTCTTGATGTTCTTCAGAATCTGCGGATCGCCCGATTCAAAGCCGACGATCAGCAACCGGCAACCGGCATCCTTCATCGCCTTGAGCGTGTCACGATCGGTGGTGACGCGCGAGGTGCAGCTCCAGGTGATGCCGAGCGGCTTCAGCTTCTCGCAGAGTTCGATGGTGCGAACCTTCTGGATGTTGAAGGTGTCATCATCGAAGAAGAACTCCTTCACGTTGGGGAAGTTTTCCTTCGCCCACTTCATCTCGGCGGCGACGTCATCGGTAGAGCGCTTACGCCAGGCGTGGCCGCTCAGCGTCTGCGGCCAGAGGCAGAAGGTACACTGCGCCGGGCAACCACGGGTGGAGTACAGAGAGATGTAGGGGTGCAGCAGGAACGGCACGTTGTAGCGCGTCACGTCCATGTCGCGCTTGTAGATCTTCGTCGCCCAGGGCATAGCGTCCAGGTCTTCGACCTGCGGGCGGTCCGGGTTGTGCTGAATGACGCCGTTCTCATCCTTATAGCTGATGCCGAGGATCTCGTTCAGCGGCTTGCCGTTGGCAAACTCCACAACCGTATAGTCGAACTCGCGGCGGCAGATAAAGTCGAGCACCTCGCACTCGTTGAGCGCGCGATCCGGGTCGGTGGTCACCGGTGGCCCGACGAAGCAGATCTTGATCGTCGGGTTGGCCTTCTTGATGGCGCGAGCCAGGCCATGATCGCCCGACCAGCCTACCGTCGAGGTAAACAGCACGAGGAACTCAAAGCCCTTGGCGATCTCGATGGTCTCTTCCGCGCTGACGTGGTGCGGCGGAGCGTCCAGCAGCTTTGAACCTTCCAGCATACCGGCCGGATAAGCCAGCCAGACAGGGTACCAGTACGACTCGATTTCACGGGTGGCGGGCCAACGAGAGCTGGCGCCACCATCAAAGTTTTCGAAGGAGGGCGGGTTCAGGAGCAGTGTCTTAAGTGGCATATCGTTATGCATGATTTTACCACTTTGTAACTGCCGGTGCCGTCAATCACCGATATACAGTATGCACCAACGCTGGTGCATGCCGTATATCGTCGATTAGGGCTTCGTGACCTGCGTGGCAGCCGATCCCGGGGCCGCAATCGCCAGCTTCAGCCAATCGTCCAACTGACCGGTCTGCCGCAGCAGATTCACCTCGGTCTGGCTAAGCTGTAGTTTGTCGTTGAGGTACTCGATGGTACGCGCGCTCACCTGGATACGAGCGTTCTGCTCGTCCTTCGGCGTTAGCTGGGGTCCGCCGGTGGCGGCATTATTGGCCGTCAACTGTGCCAGCGTCGCATCGAGCTCGTCCTTGGCATAGAGCTGCTGGGCCTCGGCGAGCTTGCAGCGGGCCACAAGAACATCGGTGCTGTGTACCAGCTTGAAGCGGCCTTCAAGATAGGTATTGCGCGCATCCTCGGCTTCATAGCGAGCATGGACGGCTTCGGCGGCGCTCACCTTCGCGTGGTCTACATGGGCGCGGTCAAACAGCGGAATCTGGATCGAGATGCCGACCGACAAGGCGTTATCGCTGAGGCCGTTCTCGCCTTGAAAGCCCGGATAATACAGCGGATAGTTCGTATGCGCGGTCGAGATGCGGCTGTAGTTCGCGCCAAAGCTTAACTGCGGACGGTAGAGGTAGCGGGCCTCGCCGAACGCGGCCTCCTGTTTGCTCTTCGCGTTGGCGAACGCGGACCGGACGCCGAAGCTGACGCGGCCGGTATCGACGAAGGTGCCGGGCGCGGGCAGATCCGGGATGGAGCTGGCAACCGTGTGAAGCTGGCTTCCGGGAAGCCCGATAAGGCGAGTGAGATGATCGTTGAGCGTCTCGATCTCCTCGCGAAGATTGAGAGCATTTACCTGGATCTGGTCTGCGGTGATGTCTGCCTGATCCGCCTGCAGACGGGTATCCTCCCCGGCTTGCACGCGGTCCTGCACAATGGCGACCAACCGTGTGGCATAGCCGTACTCTTCCTCCATCGCACCCTGCCGCTGCTCGGCGCTGTCGAGATTGATATAGGTAATCACGACATCTTCCGCCAGCTTGTCGCGCGCCTCCGCCAGGCCCAACTCGGCGGCCTTCACGCCGGCGGCCGCCGACCGCAGATTATCGCGCTGCGAAAAGTTGAACAGCAGCGACTGGCTGTTCATCTGGAAGACGACAGGAATGCTGAGCGGAACCCCCGTCGAGTCGCCAGTGCCGCCATTGATGCCGACGCTGGGAATGTAGGCGTCCTTGGTCTGCGCCTGCGCCGCCTTCGCTCGATCCAGATCGGCCTGCGCCATCCGCACCTTGGCATCGTTGTGCAGTGCGAGATCGACTGCGGTGGACAGCGACATCTGCGCCTTCGCGCCTGCGCACAGCATCAGCCCCGCCAGTGCCATCGCACGGCAGGTCACCCGCTTCGTCGCTCTCGTTTCCTTGCGCAAATCTCTCTCCTGCATACAACTTTACGATGCGGAAGCCTCCGCCATACAGGCATGAATCCTTATAGATGCTGTATAGCCCGCTTCGCCGGTGGATAATCTCGCGCTAATGCCAGAGCATGTTGATACTGCATCTGCGCGCCCTGCTTATCGCCTCCGCCTTGCAGCAAGCTGCCAAGAAGGACATAAGCCTTGAAGGCCGGTGCCCCATCGCTCTTCGCGTTCGACGCCAGGTAGTCCCGCAGCACCTGCGCCGCTAACTCTGTCTCAAGGTGCATATCGCTCAGAATGCTGGCGACATCCACCAACGCCGGCCCTTGAGCACGGTCGGCTTCGATCGCATGACGCAAAGCATCGACCGTCTCTTCTTTCCTGCCACGACGGGAGTAGAAATTTCCCAGGTCGGTCCACGCATCGGGATGGCCGCCTTGCCCAACGGCTGCCTTGAACTCCTGCTCGGCGGCGTCATAATCGTGCCGCTTTTCCGCGGCCAGGGCGCGTATGCGGTGCGCCTGCTGCGGCAGTTGCGCCTCCACCCGATCAGCCAGCGCAACGGCTTTATCCACGCCACCGCCCACCAGCGAAGGA